>Ga0326763_1000648_pt1 | contig 11974 bp, 9 predicted proteins | sample NORPS_P_FD_207671 | JGI IMG/M metagenome (GOLD analysis project Ga0326763, IMG submission 207671) | Hot spring water microbial communities from Norris Geyser Basin, Yellowstone National Park, WY, United States - NOR.PS_P | ecosystem: Environmental > Aquatic > Thermal springs > Unclassified...
TCGATAATGTCGCCCACCAAGTACAGGTGATCACTGGGATGGGCCTTGAGAAATGCCAGCAACGCCTTGGCCTGGCAGCCGGGCGTGCCCAAGTGCACATCCGAAACGAATACGGTGCGCAACCGCTGGCGCCGCACCCCCAAGGGCTCGCCGTCGTCGTCCTCGACCAACGGCTCCACACCGCGCGCCGCCATCTTGGGCGTCCAAGCCCCAGCGGCCGCCGCCGGGGCCGTCGTGACGCTCGACCACCAACTGCGCAACATCACGACCCCAGCAAGTGGCGCCGATAGCGGGCCGGCATGTCGCCCAGCCGCATCATCATCGGCAGATCGGCCGTGTTGAAGTCCGGATCCCACGCGGGGGGGCCGAGCACCTTGGCGCCCAATCGCAGATAGCCTTTGACCAGCGCGGGCGGCTCGACCGGAAGGCCATCGTCCAACTCGTCCACCGGCAGCGGCAAGCGCGGTTGAACGCGATATTCGACCGGGGCGAGGTAACGCTCGCGCACCTGGCGCCAGATGCTGGCGGCGGCGTGCCCGCCCCCCGCCATGCCGTGCGGGCCCTCGTGCTGCATGGGGATGCTGGCGCAGCCGATCATCACCTCTAGCCGGTTGCGCTGCATGAAGTTGGCCAGCGCCGCCCACAGCGCCATGATGACGCCGCCGTGCCGGTGCGCCGGGTGCACGCACGAGCGGCCCAGCTCGACCATTTGGTCGCGCAGCGACCGCAGCCGCGTCAGGTCGAATTCGGTGCCGCTGTAAAAACAGCCGACGCGACGCGCTTGCACCGGCGTGAGCACGCGGTAGGTTCCCACCACATCGCCGCTGGCACCGTCACGCACCAGCAAATGTTCGCAGTGGTCGTCGAACAAATCCACGTCGTGCCCGGGTAGCGGCGTGCGCAGGCGCGCCCCCATCTCCTCGGCAAACACATAATACCTCAGCCGTTGCGCCGCGCGCACGTCATCGAGGTGTCGCGCCCAGACGACTTCGAGCGGCGCAGCGGGGCGAGCCGCTTCAGCCACCCCAGGGTGAAGTAACCTCCCGGCCGTGCGGCCAGGGGACAACTCCCCCACGGATGTCAGGTGCAGCGTGGGCGTGGGCACTTCTTTCATCATGTGGACGTCTCCGCAAAGTGGGGCGGGGAGCCGACGATCGCCAGCCCGACCCCGCTGAACCGCATTCTGAAAACCGGTCATGACACGTCCTTGGCGAAAGCGTGTCATGGCCGTGACATGCGTCCCCCTGCCCCGCTGCGTCACGACGCCGTCACGTGCCCGTGTCAGGCTTGCCCACCATGCCTGCAGGTTTTTTTTGGCTGCTGGCGGCGCAGTTCTGCTCGGGCCTGGCCGACCACGCGGTACTGATCGTGGCCATCGCCTACCTTCAAGAACAGCAGCATCCGCTGTGGTGGGCACCGTTGCTCAAGTTCGCCTTTACCTGGAGCTATGTGTTGCTGGCACCGGTGGCAGGCGCCTGGGCCGACGCCGTCCCTAAACAGCGCGTGATGGCGCAGATGAATGCGCTCAAAGCGGTGGCGGTACTGGCGCTGGTCGCGGGCTTGCAGCCCTTGCTGGCCTTCGCCCTGCTTGGCTTGGGCGCGGCACTGTACGCGCCAGCGAAGTACGGTTGGATCACCGAGTCGGTACCCGGGCGGCTGCTGGTCGCCGCCAACGGTTGGGCCGAGGTTTCGGTAGTGCTGTCGCTGCTGCTGGGCACGGCGCTGGGCGGCTGGTGGGTCTCGCCAATGTGGCGCTTGCCGCTGGATGGCGCATGGGCAAACCTGCTTGGCCCGGTGTGCCCACCGACGGCGCTGCTGCCTGCCTTTGGGGTGGTGCTGGCGCTGTACGCGGTGGCCGCGTGGTGCAACGGCCGTATCCCTGCACGGGCAGCCCGGCGGCCCTGGCGAACGGACGACTGGCGCCAACTGTGGCCGCGCTTCTGGCGCGACAACCGTCGCCTGTGGCGTGACCCGCTCGGTGGACTCTCGTTGGCCGTGACCACGTCTTTTTGGGCCATCGGGGCGTTGATGCAGGTGGCCATGCTGCGCTGGGCCGAGCAGCGACTCGGGTTGCCGTTAGACCGGGCGGCCTACCTGCAGGCCACCGTCGCACTGGGCGTGATTGCCGGTGCCGGCTGGGTAGCACACCGCGTGGCACTGGTGCGCGCGTGGCGGGTGCTGCCAGCCGGTGTGGCCATGGGGTTGCTCCTCGCGGTGGGGGTACAACTCACTTCGACGCCTTGGGCGGTGGGGATTTTGATGCTGCTCGGCTTTTTGGGTGGTGTGTTGGTGGTGCCCCTCAATGCATTGCTGCAATATCGGGGGCATCGGCTGCTGCAGCCCGGCCAGTCGATCGCGATTCAGGGGTTCAACGAGAACGCGGGCGTGCTGCTGTCGACTGCACTGCTGGCCGCCGCCTTGCGTGCCGACGTCCCGCTGGTGCCGCTGTTGACGGCGCTGGGGCTCATGTTGTCCGCATCGATGGCCGCGTTATGGCTGGTCACCCGCCAATGGCGGGCTGACCGTCCCACCAAGCCGACGAGCGAATGACGCCCGGCCCCGCGGCATGCGCGGCCAGCAGGCGAACCCAAATATGTTCTGTCTGGGTAACGATCCGGTCCCACCCCAAATGCGCCACCGCATCGGCCGCACCCGCGCGCAGGCGCGGCAGCCAGTCCCGCTCGCGCGCCAGGCGCCGGGCATGCTCGACGAAAGCGTCCTCATCGCCGACTGGCGCCAACCATCCGTTGACACCGGAGCGCACCACCTGGGCGGCAGCCGCGTAGTCGAAGGCCAACACGGGCAACCCGCTGGCTAGCGCCTCTAGCGTGACGTTGCCGAAAGTCTCCGTCATGCTCGGAAAGGCCAACACATCGCCGCTGGCATAGGCACGCGCCAGTGCGTCGCCCGTCAGGGCCCCAGTGAAGACCGCCTGCGGGCAGTGTTCGGCGAGCCACTCACGCATCGGGCCGTCACCCACCACCACCAGACGCCAGCGTGGGTCGATGTCGGTCATCGCCCGATAGGTGCGCACCAGCAGCTCGAGATTTTTCTCCGGTGCCAGCCGCCCCACATAGAGCAACACCGGCGTATCGCCGGGCGCCCCCCACGACTCGCGCAAGAGGGGATGGCGGTGCCGCGGCGTGAATCGGTCGGTGTCCACGCCGCGTGGCACCACGATCAAGCGCTCGAACCCTTGCGCGCGCAGCGCGTCGGCCAGCGCCTGCGTGGGCACGAGCGTGCAGTCGGCCTGATTGTGAAAGCGGCGCAGATACGCCTGCACCGAGCGGCGCAGCCAGCCCACGCCGTAGTGGGTACTGTACGCCTCGAAGTGGGTGCGAAAATCGGTGCTGACCGGCAGCCGCAATTTGCGCGCCGTACGCAGCGCCGACCAGCCCAAGGGACCTTCGGTGGCAATGTGGACGATGTCAGGCCGGCGGTGCATCCACAGCGACTGCAGCGCACGCTGCGCGGGCAGCCCCATACGCAGCTGTGGATAGCGCGGAATCGGCAAGCCGCGCGTGAGCACCTGCTCCAGCCCCAGCCGAGCCCCCTCGCGGTCCCAACCGTCGCTGGTCTGGCGCGGGCGAATGACCTGCATATCGTGGTCACGACGCTGCAGCCCGCGCACCAGGCGCTCGACCGTGGTCGACACGCCGTTGACCTCGGGCGGAAAGGTTTCGGTCACCACCGAGACGCGCAACGTGATGCGCCGGGGCGGGAAGCTCTCGATCATGATGCGCTCGTCCATGGCCAGCAGCATGCGTGGCCTGTGCGTCAAACGTATGACAAGGGGGCGGCTGCGGCATTGTCACGACGGCGTCACACGGTGACACCACGATGAAGCCCGCGCGCTGGGGCCCCTGCGGGCGGCTGCGGCGCAGCGACAAACTCCCCTGCATCTCGACGAGGACAACCGGCCATGCAACGTTTTTTACGCACCCTGCACGAACAGCGCTGGGACGATCACCGCTACTACCACCAAAGCCGCATCAACCAGACGCTGCACCTGATCAGCGCCTGCAGCTTTCTGGTGGCGTACGTTTGGGTCTTCTTCGACCCCGCGGTCGCGTCCCTCATCGCCTGGGGTGTGGCGATGATTTCTCGGCAGTCGGGCCATTTTTTCTTCGAGCCCAAGGGCTATGACGCGCGCAACCAATGTACCCACGAATACAAAGAAGCGATCAAGGTGGGCTACAACCTGCGCCGTAAAGTGATCCTGCACGCGGTGTGGGCCGCCGCCCCGATCGCGTTGTGGTGGGATCCGTCGTTCTTTGGCTGGCTGACTCCCCATGAAGACATGTGGGGCTTTTGGCGCAATGTGGGCTGGCTGTGGCTGTGGCTGGCCGTGGCCGCGCTCGTCGTGCGCGTGCTGCAACTGGCGGTGCAAAAGGACCTGTTCACCGGCATCGTGTGGGTGACCAAGATCCTGACCGATCCCTTCCACGACATCGTGCTGTACCACCGCGCCCCGTTGCACCTGTTGCGCGGCGAGCTACTCGACCCGGGCCACCCGCGGGCGGGCTGAGCAGCCCCCCGTCACGGCTGCGCGGGCGGGCGTCGCAACCAAGCACGCACCGTCTCGCGCAGCAGGCCCCGCCGAATACGTCGCGCCCAGGCGGCGTCATCGAGTTCGGGATCCCGCCACCACCAGCCGTCGTCGCGCATGCGCCTGCAGGCGCGCAAAAGCCGCTGCAGCACCTCTTCCAATTCTTCATCGCGGGTGGTGAGCGGAAAGATCCAGCGCCCCGTGCCCACCCAGCTCAGCGCCAACCCTTCATCGCGCAGGTAGTATTGCAGCAGCCAGTGGTAGCGCCCCGGTTGGTGGTACGTCAGCGTCCAGATGGACGACAGCGCCGCCACCCGTACCGGCAGGTCTGCAGCGCGCAACGCCTCATTGAAGCGGGCTTCCCAATGGCGCCAGCGCTCGTCGAGCCCCTCGTAGAGCCGGCTGACCTCAGGGGTGTCGAGCACACGCAAAAAGGCATTCATCGCTCCCATGACGGCGGGGTGGGCGTTGAAGGTGCCGCGCGCAAAACACAGGTCGGCGGGGCGCTCCGGCCGCCAGCGCTCCATCCAGCGACGCCGTCCACACACCACGCCCACTGGCAAGCCACCGCCTAGCGTCTTGCCGTAGCAGACCAGGTCCGCAGGCACACCGAAGTAGGCTTGCGCACCCCCCATCGCGAGGCGAAAACCGACGAACACCTCATCGAAAATCAGCGCCACGCCGGCGTCGGTGCACGCCTGGCGCAATGCCTGCAGCCACGCGGTGTAGGCGGCGCGGTCGACGCCTGCTTGGCGCGTCCCGGTGGCCAGCGTCGAGTCGCTGGGTGCCGCGCGGTTGGGGTGTAGCGCTTGCAGCGGGTTGACCAGCACGCAGGCGATGTCGCGCCGGGTGCGAATCACCCGCAGCGTGTGCTCGCTCATGTCGGCCAGCGTGTACGTCTCGCGCGGCGGCATGGGGTTGCCGGGGCCGGGTTGCACATCCTCCCACCAGCCGTGGTAGGCGCCGGCGAAGCGCACCACGTAGCGCCGTCCGGTGTGGTAGCGCGCCAAACGCACCGCCTGCATCACCGCCTCGGTGCCGGACATGTGAAACGTCACATCGTCCATGCCACTGATTGCCTTCAGGCGCGCGACGTTGTCGGCCACACAGGGGTGCAGCCCGCCCAGCACCGGGCCCAATTCGGCGCCAATCTCAACCCCCTGCTGCGTCAGCGCTTTGTACGCGTCCAGCCCCAATAGATTGACGCCGTACGAGCCGGTCAGGTCGAAGTAGCGGTTGTCGTCCAGATCGACCAGCCAAGGACCGTCACTGCGTGCCCAAAAGGCACCGATGGGCAACTCGCGCGCCAGTTCCGCGAACGGATACGGCACCCGGTAGCGCCCGGTCAGTCGCAAGTCGGGCATGCCGTCGCGCGCCTGCGCGGTCAGCGCCAGTGTGCGCGGGGCGCGCTCGCGCAGCCGCTCACCGAGCGCCTGCCACGCCGCCTGTCGCTGCTGCACGATAGGTGGCGGCGCGCCATCGAGCGCAAAGGCTTGCGGCGCCTGCCACTGATACGCCGGCAGCGCCCGTGCCACCCGTTTGGCCATGCGCACGTGCCCCGCCAGCGAGGGGTGTTTGGCACGCGACAGTTGCAGCCTTCGCCATCCCCAGGGCAGCCCCGCCGCGGTCACCAGGGCGGGCCACCAGGTCCATTCGATCATGTCACGGTCCCTTCAAACAGTCGTGGCATGGTTGTAACCATGCCTTTTGACACCCGTGTGAAAGCCGCGCTGGACCAACCCCGCACCGGCTGGCGTGCCTACCTGCCGGCGGCGGACACGCTCAACTTCGTGCTCACCAACCACGTCCCGCGCGCCTTGTTGACGTACGCGATGGGTTGGTTCAGCCGGGTGCGATCCCCGGGGTTGACGCGGATCTCGGTCGCGCTGTGGCAGCGCTGGTCGGATCTGGACCTCAGCGAAGCCGCACCGGGCCCCTACCGCAGCCTGCGCGACGTGTTCACGCGCGCCCTGCGCCCGGGGGCACGTCCGTTCGACGACGATCCAGACGTGCTGTGCAGTCCGTGCGACGCCATCGTCGGTGCCTGCGGCCCCGTCCTGGGCACGCAGGCGTGGCAAGCCAAGGGGCTGACTTACGGGCTAGAGGAACTGATGGGGCCGCGCGCGGCTGCGCGCTACACGGACGGCCACTTCGTGACCCTGCGCCTGACGGCGACCATGTACCACCGCTTTCACGCGCCGGCCGACATGCACGTGCACCATGTGCACTACATCAGCGGTGACGCGTTCAACGTCAACCCAGCGGCGGTGCGGCGCATCCCGCGCCTGTTTTGCCGCAACGAGCGCGCCGTCGTCGAGGCCACGCTACGAGGCGCCGGCCACGACATTGCACTCGTGCCCGTGGCGGCGATTCTGGTGGCCAGCATCCGGCTGCACTTCGTCGATGTGACGCTGCACCTGCGCTGGCGTGGGGCCCATGACATCCCGTGCGACGCCCACGTCGCGCGCGGTGAAGAGCTGGGCTGGTTCGAGCACGGCTCCACCATCCTGATGTTCGTGCCCCGAGGCTGGACGTTGGCCACCGGGATCGAGCCGGGCCGCGTGATCCGCGCCGGGCAAGCGCTATGGCGGCGCGCCTCGACGTCAGGCGCGCTCCAAGACAGCTCAACGGATGTTTAGCCGCTTCATGCGCTGCCAGAGGTTTTTGCGGCTGATGCCCAGGGCTTCGGCCGTGACGCCGATTTGCCAATTGTGCCGGGCCAGCGCCTGTTCGATGTAGGCGCGCTCTTGAGCCTGCAAAAAATGCTCGAGCGATGCAAAGGCGTCTGGGACCGCCTCGCGGAGCGGCTCCGGGGTGCGGTCTGGCGCGCCGAGCACCGCCGCGTTGGCCTCCAACTCGTCGTCGCCATCGAACAGCATCGGGGTCAGTCGCTCGTCCTGAGCCAGCAAGCAAGCCCGCTCGACGGCGTTGCGCAACTGGCGCACGTTGCCGGGCCAGCGCCGGCTGACCAGCCACGCCTCGGTGGCGGCATCGAGACGCCGCGCGCGGGCGGGGTGGGCGGTGTTCCAGCGCGACACGAACTGCTGTGCCAGCCAGCCGATGTCCTCCGGACGCTCACGCAGCGGTGGCACGTGCAGATGCACGACGTTGATGCGGTAGTATAAGTCTTCACGAAAACGCCCGCTGCGCACCAACTCGAACAGATTGCGGTGAGTGGCAAAGATCAGCTTGACGTCGATGGCGCGCGCACGCTCGCCGCCCAGCCGCACCACCTGCTGGTCCTGCATCACCCGCAGCAGTCGCGCCTGCAGGCCCAGCGGCATATCGCCGATCTCGTCCAGAAACAACGTTCCCCCATCCGCCTGCTCGAACAGACCACGGTGGCTGCGAACCGCACCGGTGAATGCCCCTTTCTCGTACCCGAACAGCTCGGCCTCGATCAGATGTTCGGGCAACGCAGCGCTGTTGACCGCGACGAAGGGGCGGGCTTCGCCCAAGGTCTCGCGGTGCAGGCAGCGTGCCAGTTCCTCCTTGCCCGCGCCGGTCTCACCGGTAACCAAAATGGTAGACCAGTCGCGCCCCAATCGCTTGACCATGGCGTGCAGGCGCCGGATCTCGCTCGACACCCCCAACGGGCAAGCGCTGTTGGCGGTGTCGACGCTCAACCGGCCCGACACCAACTGCGCCTCGACGGCGCGCAGGTGCCGCAGCAGCCGATCCATGTCCAGGGGCTTGGTCAGGAAGTCGAGTGCCCCCCGGGCCAGCAGCGACTCCCGCAACGCGCCCGAGCCATAGCCGGTGATGTAAATCCACGGCACCCGTTGCCAGGTCTCGGGCAGGGCGCGCGCCAATTCCGTGCCATCCCCGTCACCCAGCCGAACATCGCTGATGAGCACATGCGGCGGCGGCTCGGCGGCAGCGGCACGCACCAGCGCCTGCGCACTGCGCCACCAGCGACATTGCATCCCCTCGAGCTGCAGCCGCTCCGTCAACGCCTCGCCCATGAAGGCATCGTCTTCGACCAAATCCACCCGTACCATCGTTACCCCCCTGCCCGCGCGATGGGCACCAGCGGAAACACCACTTCGATCACGGTCGCCCACGGGGCCTGCGCCACCCAGCGCAATTGGCCACCGATGTCGGCCACCAGCCGGGCACTCACCCACAAACCCAAACCGACGCGGACATCGGTCTGCCACTGGCGCCCGCCCACCAACGCGTCGAAGTCGGCGGCCGACAGCGCCTGGCCAGAATTGGCGACGGACACGCGCCATGCCGTGTCCGTCTCTTGCGACCACAAAGCGACCTTGCCCCCGAACCCGGCTGCATGTATCGCGTTGATACTCAGGTTGAGCAGCACCTGCCGCACCGGTACCGCCGGCAACTCGGCCGCCGGCCGTATCACGCGCCAGTCGAGCGTGATGCCGGAGCGCTGCGCAAACGGCTCGAGCAAAACCCGAAGGTCACGCAGGTCGTCCGCCTGCAGCGCGTGATGTCCAGCCCGCGCCTCGTTGAGCACCGCGCTGACCGTTTGCGCAATATGCCGCAAGCCGCGTTCGATCACATCGAGCGTGCGCTCGCTCTGTGCATCGATGCCGCCACGCAAGCGGCGGTTGTCCAGCGCGGCCAGCAATCCGCCAATCGGATTGTTCACCTCGTGGGCAAGCGTGGCCGCGATTTGACCGACCCGCGCCAGCCGCTCGGCCTCCAAAACCTGACGCTCCAACAGCCGTTGGTGGCCGATCTGGCGCAGCATAGCCACATAGGCGCGCGCCAAATCGCCGACCTCGTCGCGGCGCTGCAGCAACACGTCTGGCACATCGGCATGATCCGCACCTCGGGCGGAGAGCCCCTCGGCTTCCACCCGCGCCATCGAGTCGCGCAACGAACCAATCGGCTGCACCAGGCGCCGCCCCAGGGCGACGATCAACAGCGTCGCGACGCCAATCAGTCCCAACTGCTGCAACAGCAGCATCTGCTGCCGAGCACTCAGGCCCAACGCGTGCGCCGCGAGCACCACCCCAATCACTGTGCCTTCCTCACTTCGAATGGCTGCGGCCGTGATCAGCGCCGGAGATGCACGATCGGCCGTCGTCGTCGACGTGCGGGGCGATTGCCCTACCTGGGCCGCACGCACCAGGGCCTGCCAGTCGCGCGGCAACGCCGATACGTGGCTACCAACGGGCAAGCGCAGGGGCTGCGAGGCGGCCAGCACTCGGTCATCCTCGTCGATCACCACCACCTCGCCCGATGCGTCGGGCGAGGCCGTGCTGGCGGCCCGAACCAGCTGGTACACCTGCCAGACATCGCGGCGCAGGACTGGCTCGACCAAGGCCAGCGACAGCGTGTGCACGAGGCGAGACGACTCTTGCTCAGCATTGCCGCGCAGGGTCTGCTCGAGCACGGCGAACGTGACGGCCACCACCACCGCACCCCCGGCCAGCGCCACACCCAACATCGCCAGCGGAATCAGCCAGCGCAGGGTTGCCCACGGGCGCGCTGCCACGACAGCCATCAGCCGGCCACCCCTGCCATGCGCTCGATCGACCGATACCAACCCGGGTCGCCCGCCACGAAAGCATCCAGGTATAGGTCGGACAAGATGCGTTGCCCCGCTTCACTGGCCGACATGCCGATCAGCGCCCGCTGCAGGCCCAGCCGAAGTGCCTCCGACACGGATGCCGAACACACCACGGGGGGAAATCCATGCCAGTCCGAGCGCCAAATCACCCGCGTGCGCAAACCCCGTGCCCCGCGCATCTCGCGCAGCACCTCCCACACGTAGCCGTCGACGGCTCCGCCATCGGCCAGTCCGTCGGCGACGGCATCGATCACGTGCCGATGGGCATGGGTGAAGAAGGTGCGGCCAAAAAAACGATCGGGCTCGAATCCCATGCCCGCCAGACCATGCCGAACGACCAGATAGCCCGAGTTCGACAACGGATCGGCGTACGCAAAAATACCCCCGCGCAGATCTCTCAGGTCCTGCCACGGGCTGTCCTCGCGCACGATCACGTACCCTTGGTACAGCGGCTGGCCGTGCCACAAGGGTACCGCCACCAGGCGCAATCGAGCGCGCCGCAAAATATAGGGGTAGCCACACAGCCAGGCAGCTTCCAGCTCCGAGCGCTCCAAGGCTTCGAGCACGCGCTGATAACCAGCAAACGGCACCAACCGAACGTCGCGCCCCAGCGCGTCGGTCAGATAAGCGGCCCAGCGCCGCAGCAGACCCACGCGATCCTCGAGTGTGACGGGGGTGACCCCGATTCGGCACACGGGAGGCGCCGCCGCGACCGCGCCAGACCCAGCCGGGCCGAGCCATGACGCGCACGCCGCGACGCCGCGTAGCAACCGGCGGCGTGTCCAGGAATGGAGCGCCGTCGATACCGGAGGGCAAGACTGGAGTGGTTCCATTTGGGTAACACGTGCCCGAGCACGGCGCATGTGGCGTTACCACATGGTAACCGCTCGAGCCCCTTTGCCAACCCCCATCTGAGGTCAGGAAAACCCTGATATTCACAGGGACGACCGAACGGCACCGGGGCTGTCCACCCATCTTGGCACGCCATTTGCATCCAGATGGGCAGTAACGTGACGACAAACCAGGAGACAACCATCGCTATGACCGCCTTACGCAGCGGCCGTCCGCTGCGGCACGACGAAAGCGCTTGTCTGCCTTTGCGCAGCAAGCACGGGCAATGCCGTCGTTGCGCACAGGTGTGTCCGGCGCAGGCGCTGCGCGTCACGCCGCAGGCCATCGAATTGGACGACAGCTGCATCGGCTGTGGCCGCTGCCTACCTGTGTGCCCCACAGGCGCCCTCGAATTGCCCGAAGTCGAGGCGCTGCCCTCGGCACCCCCCATTCCCGACAAGCAACACGCCATCCGCATCGAGTGCCGCATGGCGGCCTCGAAAACGAGGCCGGACGTGACGGTTCCCTGCACAGGCTCGATCAGCGTCGGGCGTCTGCTGCAGTGGGCTGCTCAGGGCCTGTCGATCGACGTGATGGATCATGGCTGGTGCCAAGGGTGCGTGGCCTATCCAGGCCCAACCGCGGGGGCAGACGACAGCGCCGATCATCCTGCACGTGCCACGGTGGAGACCGCCAATCTGTGGCTGGAGGCCTGTGGCGCAACCGAGCGCGTGCGCATCGTCAATGAGCCGTGGCCCGTGGCGCAACGCCCCACAGCGCTGCCACCCGCCGACGATCCCGGCCCGACGCTGGATCGGCGCAGCTTTTTCCGGCACGCGGTCGAGCGGCCCACCGGTCGACACCGGGCCCAACCCATGGGGGGCGATGGCCGCGCCGCGCACACCGCGCGCACACGGCACCCCTCGGCGGAGCGACAGCGTCAGTACCAGGCCCTGTCGTCGCTCGCCGAGCAGCGGCAAACCTCAGTTCCGGCCGAATTCTTCCCGGCGCTGCACGTCGACGCCCGCTGCTGCGATGCGCGCATGTGCGAG
>Ga0326763_1000649_pt1 | contig 11947 bp, 10 predicted proteins | sample NORPS_P_FD_207671 | JGI IMG/M metagenome (GOLD analysis project Ga0326763, IMG submission 207671) | Hot spring water microbial communities from Norris Geyser Basin, Yellowstone National Park, WY, United States - NOR.PS_P | ecosystem: Environmental > Aquatic > Thermal springs > Unclassified...
GCGCGTGACGCTATTGGTCTGGCTCACAACGGTTGCAGGGTTGGTGCTGGGGGGTCGGGGTCAGACGCTGCAGGGCGGGCTTATCGTGGCGACTCTGATTGGCTCGTGGTTGGTGATTGCTTCGGCGAACGCGCTAAACCAAGCGATTGAGTGGCGACGCGATGCCCAGATGCCGCGCACGGCGATGCGTCCAATCCCGTCAGGGCAGATCTCGCCGTTGGAGGGCTGGGTGGTGGGCGCAGTGTGGGGCGTGTTGGGCGTGTTGACCCTTGCGCTGTGGGTGAGCTCTGCGGTTGCGTGGCTGGGCGCACTCTCGATCCTGCTCTATGCGTTCGTGTATACGCCACTCAAGCCGCAAACGCATTTCAGCACAGCGATTGGCGCGATTCCGGGCGCGATTCCGCCGATGGCGGGCTGGGTTGCGGCGCAGGGCAGCTTTTCGCTTGAGGCATGGCTGCTGTTCGCGTTGCAGTTCGTGTGGCAGTTCTCGCACTTTTGGGCGATTGCGTGGCTTTATCGGGACGACTACGCGCGCACGGGGTTCCGCATGTTGCCTTATCCCGATGCCAGTGCAGTGGCAACCGCGCGTCTGTCGCTGGCGTACACGCTGGCGATGGTCGCGATCAGCCTAATGTTTGCGCCGTTGGCGACACACGGGTGGCTCTATGTGTTGGGTGCACTGACGCTGGGCTACTGGGCGCTGCGGGCGACCCTGCGCTTCCTGAAGGCGTCCGACCCTACAGAAGGCGCGCGGGGTGTGCTGCGCAGCTCAGTGCTGTACCTGCCGCTGCTGTTGGCATGGATGATTCTCACGCTATAGGAGGACGCGATGACGAAGCTGAAGACGCCCGTGCGCCCACAGGGGCGCGGTATCGGCGAAGGGAATGTGCCCCCGCGCTATCGCGGCGGCGACGGTGAAGGGCACGAGCAGCCGTTTGACCGTTTTCAGGCAGCGCGGCTGGGACTGTATATCTTTCTCGGCGCCATCACGACGATGTTCGGCGCACTGGCAGTGCTGTACCTGCTGCGCACACCTGTACGCGCCGACTTTGCGTTTCAGATGCCCAAGCTCGCGTGGTTCAGCACCGCGCTGATTCTGCTGAGCAGTATCCCCTGCCAGATGGCGCTGAACGCGGCGCGCGCGGAGCATCTACGCGGCGTCTCGCGCGGCTTGCTGCTGACCCTGATGCTCGGTGTGCTGTTTCTGACATCGCAACTGGGTAGTTGGGGCGAGATCGCCCAGCAGTTGCAGGGCGCACCTGCGCACTTCTTCACAGCGATGTTCTATGTCATCAGCGCAATTCACGGGCTGCACCTGCTGGGCGGACTGGTGTTCGTCGCAATTCTGCTCTACCGAGCACAAGTTGCGCAGCAGGTGAACCCACAGTTGGTGGAGCTGGGGGCGATTTACTGGCATTTTCTGGGCATCCTGTGGGCGGCGTTGTTTGCCGTAATGCTCATCAAATAGGGCGATGCGTATGCGCGGGATGATGCTGTTTGCGTGGGGCTTGCTGGCGTTGGCGACGGTGGCGTTCGTGTTCGCGCTCTACACCCGCCACGCTGCCACCAAAGAGCCACCACTGCCCGTGATGGGCACGGTCGATATGCCCTTCCGGTTTACTAACCAGTGGGGCGAGACCATCAGCCGCGACGCTTTCAACGGCAAGGTGTGGGTCGCCTACTTCTTCTTCACCAGATGCCCCAGCGTCTGTCCGACAATGAACCGCAACGCCATCGATGTGCAGCGTGAGTTTGCCAATAACCCCGATGTGCTGATCGTGGGCTTTACCGTAGACCCCGAAAACGACACAGTGGCGCAGCTCAAAAAGTGGGCGGACAAGCACGGAGCGCTGCGCGGTAAGTGGCATTTCCTAACAGGCGATCGTGAAACGCTGTACAAACTTTCGCGCGAGGTGTTCAAACTCGGCGTGGAGCCAGGCGACGATGCACACACTATTGTGCATAGCGACCGCCTTGTATTGATTGACCGTCGGGGGCGTATTCGCGGCTACTACTCGGGTATGGACAAGAACGCGGTGCAGCAGCTACTGCAGGACATCTATCGCGTGCTGGAAGAGTAGGCAGGAGGCGCACTGCGCCTCCTGCGCAGCTATCTTACCGCTTCGGTCGGAATTGCGGCTTGGGGATATCGCTCTCGGAGCGCTCGGGTTTTGCGGGTTGCGGCGGGCGGTCGGATCGGCGCTCGCCACGCGGAGGCGCAGGTCTGCGGTCAGCATGCGGCACATTGCTACGCACGGGTGCGGAAACTGTGCTCACCGTGCCGAACCCAGTTGGCTGCTCCACCCCGCGCGTAGTGAGGTTAATGCGCCCCATGGAGTCGATCTCCTTGACACGCACGCGCAGCATGTCGCCCACTTTGACCACCTCTTCAGGTCGACTGACGCGCTTGTCGGTTAGGTCGCGCAAGTCCACTAACCCCTCTTTGCCGGGTAGCACTTCTACGAACGCGCCGCGCGCCATCAGCCGTGTAACGCGCCCCGTGTAGACCTCGCCGACCGCAACCTCTTTGGTCAGTGCTTCGATCATCTGGCGTGCCCGCTCGCCCGACTCAGCATCAGGCGCGGAGATATAAACTCTGCCCGTCTGCTCGATTTGGATCTGTGCGCCGGTTTCGGCGGTAATCCTTTTGACCATCTTGCCGCCTGGTCCGATGACATCGCCGATTTTTTCGGGATTGATCTCCATCACGAAGATGCGCGGGGCACGCGGCGACACTTCAGGACGCGGTGCAGGAATGACCTCTAACATTTTCTGCAGGATATACAGGCGTGCCTCACGCGCGCGCGCAAGCGTCTGCTCTATAATCGGCATCGGCAAGCCAGGGATCTTCAGGTCAAGCTGGATAGCGGTGATTCCCTTCGCGGTGCCTGCAACTTTGAAGTCCATGTCGCCGCAGGCGTCCTCCATGCCCTGAATGTCGGTCAGGATGGCGTAGCGGTCGTCGCTTTCGTAGACCAGCCCTATGGCAATGCCTGCGACGGGCGCCTTGATGGGCACGCCTGCGTCCATCAGCGCGAGCGTGCTGCCGCAGGTGCTTGCCATCGAGGTTGAGCCGTTCGACTCCAGCACTTCCGAGTAGAGCAGGATCGCGTAGGGAAACTCCTCTTCAGGCGGGATCATGCGCACGAGGGCGCGTTCGGCAAGCATGCCATGCCCGACCTCGCGCCTTCCTGGTCCGCGTATCGGACGCACTTCGCCCACGCTGAACGGTGGGAAGTTGTAGAAGTGCATGTAGCGTTTGGTCTCTTCTTCGGTGAGCGCGTCGAGGATCTGCGCCTCGTGAAGGGCGCCGAGTGTGCATGTGGTTAGCACTTGGGTTTGCCCGCGTTGGAACAGCCCACTGCCGTGCGTTCGGGGCAGCAGTCCAACGGCACAGCTGATCTCGCGAATTTCGTTCGGAGCCCGCCCGTCAGGGCGCTTGCCCTCGTCCAGAATCATCTTGCGTACGGTCTCTTTGACGACTTCGTCGACCGCCATGCTAAGTTCCATCTCGCGTCCGGCATAAGGGGGCGGCGATTCGGGGTCAGGTGGCATGTTCATCTGCGCCACGATTTCGTCCTTGAGCTGACTCAAGCCCGCCTCGCGTGCAAGTTTATCGGGGTTCTGAATCGCCGCTTTGAGCGACTCGCCTGCGAACGCCTTGACCGCCTCCTTGATTTCGGAGGGTACGAGGTACATTGGCAGTTCCGCTTTCGGCTTGCCCGCTCGCGCCCGCAGCTCCTCAATCAGCGCAATAACCTTCTGATTCTCTGCGTGTGCCAGTTCGAGGGCTTGCAGCATTACATCTTCGGGCACCTCGTCGGCGTCCGCCTCGATCATCATGATGTGGTCAGGTCGGCTGGCGACAACCAGCTCTAATGCAGAGATTTGGCTGATGTCGCTATTGGGATTGACGATGAAGTCGCCGTTCACATACCCGATGCGCACCGCGCCGAGCGGTCCGTTCCACGGGATATCCGAGATAGTCAGCGCCGCAGACGCGCCGATAATGCCCAGCACAGCTGGAGGGTGGTCGAAGTCCACAGAAAGTGGTAGCACAACCACCTGCACTTCGTTGCGCATGCCCTTGGGGAACAGCGGGCGAATCGAGCGGTCTATTAGGCGTGCCTGCACGATCGACTCGTCGGAGGGGCGCCCCCCACGCTTGACAAACCCACCAGGGATCTTACCAACGGCGTACTTGCGCTCCTCGAAGTCCACAACCAGTGGGAAAAAGTCGATATCGGAGCGCGCTTTCTGGCTCATTGTCGCAGTGACCAGCACCACGCTATCTCCGTAGCGCACAAGCACAGCAGCATTCGCCTGATTCGCTAAAGCGCCTGTCTCCAGTGACAATAGGTCCCCGCCAATCTCGGCGGATACAACGATCGGTTCTCGCATCGCGTGAAATCCTCCTCTTTACCGCTGCGAGCGGAGCCCCAGTCGTTGTACCAGCGTGCGGTAGCGCTGAATATCCTCTTTAGCGAGGTAGTCCAGCAGCCGCCGTCGCTGCCCGACTAGCTTGACCAGCCCATAGCGGGAGTGAAAATCCTTGCGGTGTTTCTTGAGATGCTCCGTCAGGTAGTTGATGCGCGCGGTTAGCAGCGCAATCTGTACCTCGGGCGAACCCGTGTCGCCCTCGTGCCGTCTGAACTCGTTGATAATCGCCTGTTTCTGTTCGGGCGTAAGCGCCATAGCGTCTCTGTACCTCCTTAGTATGATCTGGATGCGCTTGGGGCGACGCCGCTTCACGAAACCGCCCTTGAGCGTCTTGGTGAAACAGCCTTCGCCCCACACGCGAAATGAATTATACCCAACGGCGCAGTTCTTTGCGCGAAGTGGTCGCAATTGCCGATAGCCGCTGCGAATCAATCAAGGAAGCCAAAGATACAGAGTTCTCCCAACACTTATGAACCATTGAGCAACTGCTCCGCGTAGGGTATCCTGTCCCTGCAATCCTTGCAATACACCCGAAGTGCTCCATAGGAAGTAGCCAAAGAGTAAGAGCGTGCACTTCGACTTTTCCAGTGTCCAAGCGACGGATAATCCTCGTCGTTTTACGGTCACGGGCAATCAGCTTACGAGGCGGCTTTCGTGTGGGTACCCATCGAATCTCCCCGACACCCTTCCAGCTAAGGTACAATTCGAAGCGATGCGAACCTGCTGGTCACGGTTTGGAGCCCTACTGTGCGGTCTGCTCTGGGCGTTTGCGCCTGCGGTGCAACAATCCCCTGTTGAGAAAATCGAGAAGCGCATCAGCCCGCATCTGGTGCTGTTCCAAGAGATTTCGACGAGCCCGCCGCTGGCGATTCAGGGCGTGCGGATTACGCCTGCGCGGGCGGTCAGTTTCCGCTCGACGCTGGGCAACGATGTGGTTGCTACCGAAGGCGCGCTGCGCGGGCGGGAACTGACCAGCCGTATGGCGTGGCGACACCGCGCGATCGCCGCCATCAACGCCGACTTCTTCGACGGGGGCGACCCGCTGGGGCTGTGCATCGTGGGCGGCGAGTTGGTCAGCGAACCGTTTCCGGGCAGACCGGGAGTCGGCTGGACAGCGACAGGGCAGGTGGTGATGGGCGACCCGACGCTGGACGCCGACATCACCCGTCCCGATGGCGCGAAGCAGGCGCTGATGGGGCTGAACCGCGTGGCGAGGGCGGAGGGTGACTTGGTGCTGTTCACCTCGTTCTACGGGGCGACGGCGCAGGCGGCGGCGCGTGGTGTGGTGGTGGTGCTGGAGGCGCTGCCGCGCCCGCTGCGTGTCGGCGCACAGGTGCAGGCAGTCGTGCGCGAGGTGCGCGAAGGTAGCTCCGCGCCCATCCCACCTGCAGGCGGCGTGCTGATGGGCACAGCGGGCGCGGCAGACTTCTTGCGCCCACTGCAACCGGGCGACCGCATCACAATTCGCATCGACTTGCAAGGTGACGGCGCGGCGCAGTGGCGCACTGTGCAGGAGGCTGTCGCGGGGGGACCGTGGCTGATACGGAACGGCAAAATCGTCGCGCCCGAAGAGATGCCCGGCGGGTTCAACCTGCAGACCTTCATCGAGCGACGCCACCCGCGCACCGCCGTCGGACGCACGAAGCAGGGCGAAATCCTGTGGATTACCGTCGACGGGCGACAACCACACAGTCAGGGCGCCTCACTCAGCGAACTGGCACAAATCATGGCGCGCTACGGCGCAGTGGACGCCATCAACTTGGACGGCGGCGGCTCCACCACGCTGGTCGTGCGCAACCTTGTCGTCAACAGCCCCTCCGACGGGGTGGAACGCCCCGTGTCGAACGCCTGGCTGGTGTACGACGACGCGCAGCGACCGACCCTGCCACGCTACACCGACTACCGCATCGAGCCGCCGCAAGCCAGCCTCAAGGTCGGCGAGCAGATACGGTTCCGCATCCTGCGCGGCGACCAGCCTGTCTCCACTTGGGAGGCGGTCTGGGGCACGGCGAACATCGGGTTTGTCGATCAGTGGGGGCGGTTCCGCGCGTTGCGGGCGGGGCGCGGCGTGGTGAGCGCATACATCGACGGGCAGTGGCTGCACGCGCCTGTGGAGGTTATCGGCGATGCGCCGCAAGCAACGCAAACTGGGAATCCGAGCGGGAATTAGGCTCTGGAGGCGCCGGTGGGAATCGAACCCACGAATAAGGGTTTTGCAGACCCTCCCCTTAGCCACTTGGGTACGGCGCCTCGCCTACCCAATTATACCCCAAATCGTGCCCACAAGTTGCAAGGGGGCAATAAAAAGGAGGGTGGCAGTGAAAGGAGAGCAAAGCCTGCCACCCCCAAGGAAGGAAGGTGAACTCGTTCCCACTTAATATTATGGCACATCGCGCCGAAATCTTTAGCCCTTAACGGGGACTTAATGGGGCAATTTCGCCCCATGCGCACTGAATCCTTCATAGGGATATACGAACGATGGTCAAAAAAAGTTTCCACGCGGCGTTAGAGTCGATTTGGATGACCCCGCGGCGCACGCTGCTGAGCGGTTTGGGCATGGCGGTCGGCGTGGCAGCGATTGTGGTGCTGGTCTCGCTGGGCAAGGGTGTGCAGCGCGATGTGGTCGCGCAGGTGGAGTCGCTGGGGGTGAACTTGGTGATCGTGCTGCCCGGTCGGCTTAGCCCTGAAAACCCGTTCAACCCGATGAGTTTCATCGGGCTAAGTACCTTGCGCGAGAGCGACATTACAGCGGTAGCCCAAGTGCCAGGCGTGCGGCGGGTTGCGCCGATTACCTTCGTGGCGGGCGGGGCGCAACGGGGCGACCGCTGGGCAGATGCCGCGCTCATCTTGGGCACGACGCCCGAATGGTTCGAGATGCGCCCTCACAAGCTCAAGTACGGCAGGTTCTTCACGCACGCTGAGGCGGACAAGTTCGTGTGCATTCTCGGTCCCAAGCCTGCCGAGCAGCTGTTCGGTGACGCAAACCCCGTGGGCAAGCAGGTGCGGCTCAACGGCAAGCCGTTCACTGTAATCGGCGTCACGGCGGAAGACTCCAGTCGGTCGCTCTTGGGTAGCGGCGGGTTCGAGTTCGCGATTTACGCGCCCATTCGCGCCCTCCAAAAAGCGATGGGCAGCGAGCAAATCCACCGCGTGATTGCTCAGACCGCGCCCGACCAAGACCCCGCGCAACTGCAAGCGCAGATTCGGGCGGCGGTGCTGCGCAGCCACGGCGGCAGCGAGGACTTCTCCGTGCTGACGCAAGAGGAACTGCTCAGCCGCCTGTTCACCCTGCTGCAGATTGTGTCGGTCGCGCTGACGGGCATCACTTCAATCGCGCTGGTGGTCGGCGGGATCGGCGTGATGAATGTGATGCTGATGAGCGTGACGGAGCGCGTGCGCGAAATCGGCATTCGCAAGACCGTCGGCGCGCAGCAGCGAGACATCTTCTGGCAGTTTCTGATTGAGGCGACCCTGATTGCGCTGGTGGGCGGGCTGATGGGCGTGCTGATTGGCTGGAGCGTGTGCGCGGCGATTGACCGCTTCACGGTGTTGACCCCCGAAGTCACACTCGACACGGTTGGGCTGGCGTTGGCAGTGTGCGGCGCGGTGGGGCTGGTGTTCGGGGTGCTGCCCGCCGCCCGCGCCGCCCGTAAAGACCCCGTGGAGGCGTTGCGCTACGAGTAATCGGGAGCGGAGTCTAACACCCACTGCCCAAGTGGAACAGCACCAGCAGCAGGTCGGCGTCGTCGACGATGCCGTCCCAGTTGAGGTCTTCGTTGCGGTAGCCGCGCCCGCCGAACGCAAACAGCACCCGCAGCAAGTCGGCGTCGTCCACGCAGCCGTTGCGGTCAACATCCCCACGCCGCGGGAAGCCTGTATCCAGCAGGAAGGCTTCGTACACACCGCGCATGCCGACCCCTACGATATAGCGCCCATCGGGAGAGACATCCGTAGCCAGCCAAAGCATAGCCCCACCCCCAATTAGGTTCGCATAGGTGCTGTTGAGGTCGTCCATCTCGCCCGAGGAGCGCCAGCGGAAGGCGCGCGCCATGAGATCGACTCCGCCGACCACGATGTTGCCATCCCCCGAAACGCCGTAAGCAAAACTTACCGACGCGCCTGACGGTAGGGGGAGGTCGGTCATCCCTGTCGCCTCTGTCCAGCGAAAGGCAGGCGAGATAGCACGCCGAGATGTGCCAACTATGACCGAGCCGTCTGCGGAGACATCGAGCGACCCGTCGGGAGAGAAGGGGCGTGCGCCCAGTGCAATCATGCCCGTCTGCGCCGTCCAGCGGAAGCCGCGCCATTCGCCTGTAGCATCTTGCGCGATGCCCACCACGACCGAGCCGTCCGCCGAAACCGCCCACGCCTCGCTCTCTGCGCCGCCCAGCGTGCCAAGGTCAATCATCCCTGTTGCTGCCATCCAGCGGAAGGCGCGTCGCTCGCCAGCCCCGTTGTGCGCCCAGCCGACCACGACCGAGCCATCTGCCGAGACGCCGCGCGCCTCACTCTGGTCGCCGCCCAGTGTGCCGAGATCTACCATCCCCGTTGCAGCCGTCCAGCGAAACGCGCGCCGTTCCCCGTTCGTGTTGTGCGCCCAGCCGACCACGACAGACCCGTTCGCCGAGACGCCGTAGGCACTGCTCTGGTTGCCGCCCAGTGTGCCGAGGTATTGTGTCCCAAACGCCCGCGTCCAACGGAACGCGCGGGATTGCTGAGGAAAGCTCTCCGACATCCCTACAACCACGGAGCCGTCCGCCGAGACGCCCAAAGGTACCGCGAGCGGGTCAAACAGCGTATCCAGCCAAGTGAGCGACTGCGACCAGCCCACTGTCGCCATTATCGCGCTCACTACCGTACAGACCATGTGCCTTGTCATGTCGCTGCCTCCTGCAATAGTATTGACGAATCACGCCCTTGGGAGTTAGCGAAAGTCGCCGTCTACCCTGCCAAATCCTTCAGCCCCACCACCTCCGCCTCTGCAAACGCCAGTCGCTGTGCCATAATCCGTATCGCGTCGGGGTGGTTGTCAATCAGCACGAATCGGCGTCCCAGACGCGCCGCCGCCTCGCCTGTGGTGCCGCTGCCCGCGAAAAAGTCCAGCACCCAGTCGCCCACATCGCTATGCACGCGCACGATGCGCTCCAAGAGCTTCAGCGGCTTCTGCGTCGGGTAGCCCGTCTTCTCCTTGCTGTTGGTGGGCACAATCGTCAGCCACCACACATCGGTCGGCGTCTTGCCCCGCTGCGCCTTTTCTGCGCCCACCAAGTCAGGCGCCATGTAGGGAATGCGGTCTATCGCTTCGTAATTGAACACATAGCGTTCGGGGTCTTTGGTGTACCAGAAGATGGTGTCGTGCTTGGCGGGCCAGCGACGCTTGCTCCGCCCCCCGTAGTCATACGCCCAGATAATCTCGTTCATGAAGCACTCGCGCCCGAAGATGGTGTCCAGCAGCACCTTCACATAGTGCGCCTCGCGGTAGTCCAGATGCACGAACAGCGAGCCGTCAGGGGTTAGCAGGCGGTGCGCCTCACGCAGGCGCGGTTCCAGAAAGCCCAAGTAGTCCTCGTAGGCGTCCTGATAGGCGGGCGAGTCGTAGAGTTGCACCTGATACCGTCGGTCGCCGAAGCCGACGCGCACGCCCTGCTCGCTGGCGACGACGCGCATGCGGGTGCGCTGCTGCACCTTGCCCGTGTTGAACGGCGGGTCGATGTAAATCAGCCGAAACGCGCCGTCGGGCAGCGTGCGCATATAACTCAGGTTCTCGGCGTACACAATCAGGTTGCGCGTCAGCGGGCTCTGCATCGGCTATGAGGATACCTGACCGAGCGCGTGCAGGAAGCGTTGCATCGCGTCGCGCCAGTCGGGCATCGGCGGGACGCCCACCCACGGCAACCGCCACGAGGTGAGCGCGGAGTAGGCAGGGCGCGGCGCAGGCGTCTGCCACTGCGCCATCGGCAACGGCGTCGGCGGCACCGATAGCCCCGCCGCCTCCAACAGCGCACAGGCGAACTCGTAGCGCGACACAGGCGGCGGGTTCGTTAGGTGATATGTGCCGTAGCAGTCGGTCTGCACCAGCCGCAGGAGCCTGTCGGCGACATCGGCGACATAGGTCGGCGAACCGATTTGGTCGGCGATCACCGTCGGCGACTGCCCCTGCCGCGCCGCGTCCAGCACAAACTGCGGGAAGGTCTTGCGCCCCACCCCGTAGAGCCACGCAACGCGCACAATATAATGCCGCGGGCACAACGCTTGCACCGCCTGCTCGCCTAAATACTTGGAACGCCCGTAGACGCTGAGCGGGTTCGGCGTGTCGTACTCGTGGTAGGGCGCGCCTTTCGCCCCGTCGAACACATAGTCGGTGGAGATGTAGACACACACCGCGCCGACGCGCTGACAGTGCGCGGCGATGACCTCCGCGCCGAAGGTGTTCACCCGATACGCCTCTTGCGGGTCGTTCTCGCAGGCGTCTACATGGGTCATCGCGGCGCAGTGGATGACCACTTCGGGGCGGAAGGCCTCAAAGGTGGCGCGTACCATGTCGGGGTCGGTGATGTCCATCGAGGCGAGGTGGCTGTCGGGCGGTGGGGTGCGCGCCGTGCCCAGCGTGTCCCAGCCTGCGGCACGGCACTGGCGCACGATTTCTGCGCCCAGCAAGCCTGTCGCGCCTGTAATCAGCACGCGCATCCCCTACCCCCAGAACACCTTGCCGAGCGTCGCCAGCCCAATCGCGACGCGGTAGACCACGAACGGCATCAGCGAGCGCGTGCGCAAGTAGCGGATCAGAAACGCAATACAGAGCCAGCCGACGACCATCGCCGCCGCGCCGCCCGCCAGCATCGGCGCAATCATCTCGGCAGGCACGCCCCCCTTGAACAGGTTGCGGAACGACCAGACCGCTGCGCCGAAAGTTATCGGAGTCGCCAGCAGAAACGAGAACCGCGCCGCCGCCTCGCGCTGCAAGCCCAGCATCAGCCCCGCGATAATCGTGATCCCCGATCGCGAGAAGCCAGGGATCAGCGCGAGCGACTGCGCAACGCCAATCAGCAGCGCGTCCACAATCCCCACCGACTCCAGAGAACGCTCTTTGCGTCCCAGCCGATCGACCACTGCCATCAGCAGCCCAATCCCAATCAGCAGCCCCGCAATCAGCGCGTACTGCGTGCGGAACACCTCCTCAATCGTGCCCTCAAACAGCGCGCCCACCAACGCGGCAGGGACGCATCCCAAGGCGATGCCCCACGCCAGCCGTTTGTCAATCGCCCGTTCGGGGTCGGTGCTGAACGCCGCGCCCGCGATCCGCACCAAGTCGCGCCAGAAGTAGACCACAATCGCCGTCAGCGTGCCCACATGCAAGGCGACATCGAACACCAACTCCGTCTGCGGGTCGCCAATCTCCCAGCCGAACCAGAAGCGCATCAAAATCAGGTGCGCCGAACTGGAAATCGGCAAAAACTCGGTCAGCCCCTGCAATACGCCCAGCCAAATCGCCTGCAGAATATCCATC
>Ga0326763_1000651_pt1 | contig 11918 bp, 10 predicted proteins | sample NORPS_P_FD_207671 | JGI IMG/M metagenome (GOLD analysis project Ga0326763, IMG submission 207671) | Hot spring water microbial communities from Norris Geyser Basin, Yellowstone National Park, WY, United States - NOR.PS_P | ecosystem: Environmental > Aquatic > Thermal springs > Unclassified...
TTGCTCTTTTGTCTGCCCTCTCTTTTTTCTTTTTGTATCCGGCCACCTTCAACTTGCTGGAGATCGCCGCCATTCGCAAGCCCGAGATCCACCTGTTTGAAACCGGGATCATCCGCATCACCCGTCATCCGCAAATGGTGGGCCAGGTGATCTGGTGTGTAGCCCATACCCTTTGGATTGGCTCCAGCTTTATGGCGGTGACCTCGCTTGGGCTCATTGCCTACCACCTGTTTGCGGTTTGGCACGGGGATCACCGCCTGGAGCGGAAATACGGGCAGGCCTTCCGCGATCTCAAGGCGCGCACCTCCGTGATCCCCGGCTTGGCCATTCTGCAGAAGCGACAGCAACTGCGCCCCCAAGAGTTTTTTCGCTGGGCCTATCTGGGGGTGTTCAGCTTTGTAGTGATTCTTTACGCCTTCCATCCACAAATGGTTTCTGCAGCCAGCCAAGTTGCCTGGTAGCATGATCCCAAAGAACTTCTTTAGTTTGGGAGTGATGGCCTTGCAAGTTGCTTTAGATGCTTTTAATCAAGAACTTTTGACAAGTGATGGGTTGGTTTTGGTGGATTTCGGCGCCCCTTGGTGTGGCCTGTGTCGCTTCATTCAGCCGATTACCGACCGTCTCGTAGCCGAGTGGGGAGGGGCGGTCAAAGTACTGCGGGTGAATGTAGACGACAATTTTTGGCTGCCGCGCCGCTATCGGGTGCGCTCTTTGCCAACCCTAATTTTGTTTGAGAAAGGTCAAGAAGTGCAAAGGCTGGAGCACTTCGCCAGCCGCGATGAGGTGATCCGCCGCTGCGAGCAGTTGTTTCTTGACCACCTGCGCTACCTGGGTTCGGGAGCCTGCTCATCCTCGTTTGAGCCCCAAGCCCCGCCGCCCGGCGTGTAGAGGGTGATCACGTCGCCGGCTTTTAGGGAGCGGCTGATTTTGCCAGGCAAGGGATCCCCGTTGAGGAGGTTGATCCCCACTTGGCCTGGCCCGCCTCCCTGTTCTCCTTGGGGGGCATAGTGGCGCCGCTCGGTGAGCAGGGAGAGGGTGCAATCCTGCAAAGTCTGGATGGAGCGGATTAGCCCCCAGCCGCCCCGCTGTTGGCCATGGCCGCCGGAATCCTGGCGTAGCTCGTAGCGCAGTACCCGCAGGGGATACTCCAGCTCCAGAGCCTCGATGGGGGTGTTGAGGGTATTGCTCATGCCCACATGCACTCCGTCCAAACCCGGTCGTTGCCGGCTGGCCCCCTGACCACCTCCCAGGGTTTCGTAGTAGGTGAAGTGGCGGTTGCCCAGCACACAGTTGTTCATGGTGCCCTGCCCCTGAGCGATGCTCCGCAATCCGGCCACGGGAGCCAGAGCTTTGAACACCACATCGGCAATGCGCTGCGAGGTTTCCACATTGCCCGCCACCACTGCTGCCGGAAACTGGGCATTCACCAAGCAGCCGGGCGGCGCCACGATCTCGATGGGATCCTCCAAGCCGACATTGCTGGGGGCCGTGGGATCCAACAGACAGCGCAGGGCAAACAACACCGCCGAGCGGGTGACGGCCAGGGGCGCGTTCAGGTTTCCCGCCATGGCCGGAGCAGTGCCGGTGAAGTCCACCCGCAGCTTCTCGCCCTCTACTTCCACCTGCACCCGAATCTCAAGGGGCGCGGGCGGATCCCCGTAGCCCTCCAACCAATCCTCAGCCGTGTAGATCCCATCGGGCAGAGCCTGAATTTGCGCCCGCATCCGCCGGCGGCTGTACTCGATGACCCCTGCGATCAACTGCCAAGCCTCTTCTTCTCCAAAGCGGGCCAGCAACTCCCGAAACCGGCTCATCCCCACTGCGCTGGCCCCCACCTGGGCCTGCAGATCCCCCCGCCGCTGCTCGGCATTGCGCACATTGGCCAGGATTAGGCGCAGCAGATCCTCCTGCCAGGACAACTCTCCTTCTAGAGAGAGCCCAGCCAGCCGTACCGGCGGGATCACCAGCCCCTCTTGCCAAAGTTCTGTGGAGTCGGCGGGCATGGAGCCAGGGCGCATCCCTCCAATATCAGCGTGATGAGCACGGTTCACAGCATAGGCGCAAATGCGGTCGGGATCCCTCCAGCCGGGAATGGCCGCGACCACCGTAACGTCCGGCAGATGGGATCCCCCCTGGTAGGGATCGTTGAGGAGAAACACATCTCCGGGTCGCGGGTTGGCTGCCACCACCGCTCGCACCGCCTGCGAAAGGGCGCCCAAATGCACCGGGATGTGAGCTGCCTGGGCAATGCAAGCCCCTTGCGCGTCAAACAGAGCTGTGGAGCAATCCCGCCGCTCCTTGATGTTGGCCGAATAAGAACCGCGGATGAGGCGGGCTCCCATCTCTTCGGCAATCCCCGCCAGAGCGTTGGCCATGACCTGCAACCGGATGGGATTGGAGACAGGATAGTTGCTATCCATATCCCTCAAAGCCTACGCCCCAGCCAAACGGCCACCCTGCGGATCCCTTGCCAGAACTGCAAACGACGTTGCCAGCGGTCAAGGGTACGGCGATTCTCGCGCAGACGATCCCGCAGACGCAGCAACTCAGCGGGAGTGGGAGCCAAGGCCTGTTGAGCTGCTTCTCGCCAATCGGCCATGGCCTGCTCCGTAACCCCAAGAGCCGAGCGCAGCTTCAAAATGACAGGAATGAGAGCAACCAGGGCCAAAAACAGCAAGCCGTTGAGGCCGCAAACTGCCCAGACAGCCCATCCCGAACTCCAATTGGGATTCACAGAGAGCTCCGGGTAGGGATCCCGACAAGGCTCACTGCTGCTGCAGCATCAAGGGGCGCAACACCCGGCCATCCCCCACCACAACCACCGTTGACAGCACCTGCTCACCACGGCGGAAGGTAATCGGCACCGATTGGCCTACCGGGGTATTTTGGATGATCTGCTGCACATGTTGCACGGAGGTGACCCGCTGCCCATCCACTCCAATCAAAATATCGCCCTGGGCCAGACCGGCTCGTTGAGCAGGACCATCCTGGAGCAAGCCGACCACCTGCACCCCCTGAACTCGAAGTGCGGGGCCGAACAGACGACGGCTGATGGCGCTCTGGGCTTGCTCGCCGTTCACCGTTTCAATGGCAACTCCAATGAAGCCGTTGCCGACAGCATAGGAGGCAGGCGACCACTGAACCCCGAAGCTGTTGGCGTCGCTGCTGACCTGAACCGTGGAGCCGTGGTGGTTGTAAGCTTCACCCCCAACCGAGTCGCAGGGGTAGGCCACAACTGCATCTGCCAGCAAGAAGGAGATGGGCAGGGCTAGGGCAAGCTTGAACAGATGGGTTGGTTTCTGCATGGTTCGACCCTGGAAACGGTGAAGTAGAAATGAGCTTGAATCCGCGAAGCACTTGGGTGGATGCACCAGCCAGGTGTGGGCAGCTTGCACCGCCCCTCCCTCAGTGATAAACCCAAAATCGCCAACTGTCGATAGGCTTGGCCGTGCTTCTGGGCTGGATCCCAAGGTTTTGCCGGCCTTCCTGTAGCAATTCTTCAAGGTCTTGGGATCCCTGGCAGCACTGGGTTGGCTCGGCGGGGCTCACAAACCGGCAAAGCGATCGGTGGCTTCCAGGAGGGCGGTGCGGATTCCGGGCTCGGTGATGGAATGTCCGGCATCGGGGATCATCCGAAACTCTGCTTCTGGCCAAGCCTGATGCAGCTCCCAAGCAGAGATGGGCGGGCACACCACGTCGTAGCGCCCCTGGACGATCACTGCCGGCAGATGCCGCAGCCGTCCCACCCCCCTGAGGAGCTGATCCTCCGGATCCAAAAAACCGCCGTGGACAAAGTAATGGCACTCAATGCGGGCAAAGGCCTCGGCAAACTCTCCCCGACCAAAGCGCTCGATGAGCTCTGGGCTGGGGATCAACTTGCTGGTGCTGGCCTCCCAGACGGACCAGGCGCGAGCTGCCCTCAGCCGTACCTGGGGATCTAGGTCGTTGAGGCGGCGGTGGTAGGCTGCCAGCAGGTCATCCCGCTCTTCGGGAGGGATCGGCTCCAGGTAATGTTCCCAAGCGTCGGGGAAAAAGTAGCCGGCCCCCGACTGGTAAAACCAGCGGAGCTCAAAAGGGCGCAAGAGAAAAATGCCCCGCAAGACAAACCCCAGGCAGGATTGGGGGTGGGTTTGCCCATAGGCCAGGGCAAGGGCACTGCCCCAGCTGCCCCCGAACACAAACCAGCGATCAATGCCCAGATGCTGGCGCAACTTCTCGATATCCGCCACCAGATCCCAGGTGGTGTTCTCCCGCAGCTCGGCATAGGGGCGACTTTTCCCGCAGCCCCGCTGATCGAACAGCACCACCCGCCAGCGGCTGGGATCGAAATACTGCCGGTAGATGGGATCGATCCCGCCTCCAGGCCCCCCGTGCAAAAACACCACCGGCTTGCCTGCCGGGTTGCCGCACTGCTCGTAGTACAGGGTGTGGAGGGAGGAAACCGCCAGAAAGCCTTGATCGTAGGGCTCGATGGGGGGATAGAGATCGCGCGACATAACTTGAAGCTCTGCTGGTCATCACTCTCAGGGTCTGCGCAGGGCAATGGTGGCCTTGGGCGGGATCCCTTCCTGAAAGGTCTCGCCATCCGCGGCCAGGATGACAAATTGCAGCTCCTGCCCCGGCTGGGCGCCCAAATTGCTCCAGGGGATGGCCACCTCCAAACAGGCATCCACCACCGCCTTCACTTGATGGCCGATGGCGTGCCAGGTGTGGTACTCCCCTGCCTGCAAGAGCTGGGCTTGCACCTCTGCCGGATGCTGGCCGGTGCCGGGAGGCGGCAGCGACAGCTGCAGCAGGTGGCGGTAGTGGTAGTTGAGAGGAGCTTCTGCCGGCAACCCCTGCAGGGGAATGGGGCTGTTGACGGTGACACGGTTGGGGTAGAACCACAGCACCAGCAATTGCTTGGGCCGCTGCACCACCGAGTTAAAATCCAGCCGCAGGTAGAGGTTGAAGTGATCAAACCCGTACCAGAGGCGGCGAACGGCGCTGTTGCGGTGCATGGTACCTCGGGCCGCTCCAATCTCCACCCGCCCCGCTTGGCTCCACTCCCGTTCTGCCGGACGACCGTTGATGGCCGGGTGGATAAACCCCTGCGGCAGGCGATCCCCTAGGCCGTCATGATCCTCCAGGGGAAATTGCAGCACGGTCGGCACCGCCTCTCCCAAAGCAGTGTAGAGCGCCTGCAGGTGCTCCCGAAACAACTGGTCGAAAACGGCATCATGGGCGGAGGAGTGGCCTGCCCCAAACCACCAGAACCAATCGGATCCCTCGGCGGCCCAGAGGGCTTCCCAGGCTTGGGGATTGGCGCGGGGATGATCCTGAATCACCTGACGGGCCTGAGCCAAGAGCTCCCAAGCGCGGTTTTTCACCGGATCCCCAATCCAGGTGGTGAAATCTGCCTCGATCCAGGAGCCGCTGTGAAGTTGCTCTGCCGGCAAAAACTCGGTGGGCGGAAACTGATCCAGAAACTCCGAAACGGTCACCAGCCGCAGGGAGGAGTGCTGGCTGAGGCGGGTGTAAAGGTTTTCCAAGAAGGGCCTGCCATCCTGGGGGTAGTACTCCCAGCAGTTTTCCCCATCCAGAGCGATGGTCACCAGCCAGGGCTGCTCCTGGGGCAGGCGGTTGCGGATGCTCTCCAGATGGCCGATGAGATCTTTGGCGGCAGCATCGGCGGGCATGGCGCTGTAGCTGAAGCCGATCAAATCCGAAAGGCGGTGATCCCGAAAGACGATGGCCAGATCCCCCCGCTCGGTTTCCAGGCGGTAGGGGCGGTAGAGCTTCTCCGGCTCCAGAATGTGGCCCTGCCCATCGCGGTGAAACGGTTGACCCAGGCTCCACCCCAAAACCCCTTCGTCGGAGATGATCCAATCAAAGCCCTGTTTTTGCACAATCGGCACAATGGCAGGGCTTACGGATTGCTCGGAAGGCCACAGGCCCCGCGGATCCCGGCCAAAGCGCTCCCGATAGATCTGCTTAGCCCGCTCCAGTTGGCTGTGGACATCCTGCTCCCAGTGAAAGGGGTAGCGAGGCAAAGGCAACCCTGGCCGAGCCACCCGCGCCGAGCGCTCGCTCACCAACAGGGGCAAGATGGGGTGGGTATAGGGGCTGGTGGTCAGTTCCAGTTGGCCGCTGCTCTGCAGTTTGGCGTGCTGGGGCAGGATAGCGCCGAGGATCTGTTGTTGCTTGGCGTAGATCCGCTGCCGATCCGCCAGGGTAAAACCGGATCCCATCTTAATCCAGCCCTCAATCTCAGGATCCTCCTGAAAGAGGGGATCAAACCAAGACAGGTTGTGCCAGGCCAGCAGATCGCTGAAGTCCTGCGGAGTCCAGTACTGCAGACACCAGTTCACCCCCTGAGATTCCCGTTGGTTGTAGAGCTGCCGATAGCGGGGATAGGGCTCGATCATGGTGGGGTAGTGGCTGTCGAAGAAGCGCTCGACCACAAAGCGCAGTTGATCGGGGCCGAGCTTTTCGACAGGGGATAGGGTCAGTTCCAGGTAAGGATCAAAAGCCGAGCCGGCCACATACTCTTCGATCTGTAGAATCAGGGAGGGCACCAAGTTGACCGTTTGGTGCAGGCGGGGATAGCGCTCCAACAGCAACACCAAGTCCAGGTAATCTTTGATCCCGTGTAGGCGCACCCAAGGCATGCGATATTTACCCGCCACCGGACTTTTGTAGAGGGGTTGGTGTTGGTGCCAAACCAGGGCGACGTGCAGCGGGTAAGTCATGGGCGGTACGGGATCCAACCATCACCCGGATACTAGCCCATCTGTCTGGCTGGCGATCGTAAGAAACTCTTGAATGTCTGAGCTCTGCCGGTGTCGATGCCGGTGGGGAAAAGCTTGCCATTCGCAAGATTCCTCAGGAGAATGGCGGCAAAAGGAAGAGCTGAGCCATGACTGCCGCTACCCACCTTCTGGAACAGTCGATCGTTGTCTTTTCCCAAAACTATTTGCCCATCAGCCGGGTCAATATCAAGCGGGCAATCGTGCTGCTGCTAACAGGCAAAGCAGAGCCGCTCTCGATGATGAATGTGCCGGTGTGGAAGGTGCGCTCCCCCAGCCAGGTCATTGAAGTGCCCGAACATATTCGCCTGACCATCAAGGGCAAAGAGCGCGCTTGGCGCGTGCCCCCTGTGAATCGGCGGGAGGTTTTGCGGCGGGATCACCACACCTGCCAGTATTGTGGCAGCACCCACAATCTGACCTTGGATCATGTCGTGCCCCTCTCCAAAGGGGGATCCCACAGTTGGGACAATGTGGTGACGGCTTGCGAACGCTGCAATCAACGCAAGGGCAACCGCACCCCTGAAGAAGCCAACATGCCCCTGCGCAGCAAACCCCGTGCCCCTCTCCACCCGACGGTGGCTTTTGCGGAGCAGTTCTGGCGCGAACACCAAAGTCGGCAAGAGTGACATCCTCCCGGCGCTCATCCTATGGACAGAGCGCGGGCCACCCTTCCCGTCAGCAGGACGGAGTCCTTACCTCGCGGTCGGGCATTCCTGCCCCACGCCACTTGTCTGGGTCTACAACCCCCGACAGAACAACTGGGCAGGCGGTTCCCCTTCCCCAGCCTCCCCCCTAGGCACTGCCAGCTCGCAAAACAACCTCTAATCCACCCAGCACAGTTCCCAAGGCTGAGGCTGAGTCCCGATGCACCCGGTACCGGCATTCAGGGCACTGAGGCCCCCCGACAGCCCAGCTGTTGCTAACCATCCCCCAGCACTTGCAACCGATTTGGCCGCTTCCTTTGGGGTCAACCTTGGCAAAGTCCACCCCACCCTTCCAGCAAACCCACTCCAGAAGGCAGAGAATCTATCCCCAGGCAGCCTCGACGCAATCCTTGGGCAACATCCCCCTTGCCCAGCCCTTGGCCTTGAGGTCTTCCACAAAGATCTTCCACAAAGAAAAGATAGAGAGGGTCTGCCCTCGGTCTCAACGCCAATGGGCCCTCTGGAAATGAAACTCTTGGCAACCATTGGCAATGCCCTGCTGCATCCTGGCAACCTGCAGTGGTGCTCTCTTCCAGTGGCAAGACCCCTGCTGTTTTCTCGCCCCCCTGGGTTGCAGCCTTCTCAGCTGGCCTTGCAGGGCTTTGAAGCCCTTGGGCCGTTCCCAAAAGCGCCCTCTGAAGTCGTCAGGAATTGCTCCAAAACCAGGTCAATCCCCGTCGTCCGCCCGTGAGCTGGTTTGTTGGGAGGCATCTGGATAAGCCCAGTACTTGTAGGTTACCGCCAGCATAAGTAGGCTTTACTACAGATTTCGCTCAGGGGTATGGCGGGGATCCATGTATCCCGGTGCTCACCCTGCGGCTAGAGCATGGGACCTATTGCCCCCGCACCCCCGTTAGTTAAAATTGTTGGTACTAGAACTGTAAGGCACAGCTTCTTCTAGCTTTGCCCAGGTTTGCGGCTGAGCTACAGGTGCTCTGTTGTGGGCAAAGGGAACTTGCACCTCGGCTGCAGCAAGCAAGATGGGGGTTGGCTTCCTGCAAGGACTCCGTCCCGCTGACGCGATCAGCAGGTTTTGGGAAAGGTTGAAGGTTGTAAGTTGGCTCAGAAGAGGACTGGGTGTTTTGGGGCAGATGAAAAGTAGCTTAGTGCAGCTCGATTATCGAGTTTATAAGTTGGCGCGGCTGTTGAGCGAATATATTGGACTCCGTCCCGCTGACGCGATTGGAGTTGGGGAAATGGGTTGCCCTGTCTGCTGGCTCGCTGGGTGAAGAGCCTTCTGGCAACGAACATCAAGCCTGGCTGCACAAATTTTCAGTTTACTTGTCAGAGCAGGCTCCTTGCCCTGGCCTCAAGGATCGGGATCCCGTAGGCTAGGTAGGCCCTCCCCTGCTGCACTCAACATCCTGCTGCACTCAACATGTGGATCCCTTCTTGGTGGCCGAAGCTCAGTTTTCAGGTTTGGCTGATCTTTGTCGGTCGGCTGCTTTCCCAAACTGGAACCGGCTTTACCTTGTTTTATGCCAGTCTCTTTTTTGTGAATCAGGTGGGGCTGACCGCCACCCAAGTGGGCCTGGGGCTAGGCATTATGGCTTTTGCCGGGGTGTTTGGCCGCATCCTGGGCGGCTCGATGGCCGATGGAGCTTGGGGGCGCCGTTCCACTTTGATCCTCTCTCTGGCTATTTCCACCTTGGGGTCGTTTGGGTTTGCGCTCTCCTATGACTTCTGGAGTTTTGCCCTGGCCAATATGGCTGCAGGCTTGGGGCAGGGGTTGTACTGGCCGCCTGCGGAAGCGATTGTAGCAGATCTAACCACCCGCGAGCAGCGCAACGAAGCCTACGCCCTCAACCGTCTGGGGGATAACCTGGGCCTCAGCCTTGGGGTGGCTATGGCCAGCACGCTGGTGGCTCTGACGGGGGCCTATCGGCTCTTGTTTGTAATCGACGGTGTCACTTTTCTAATCTTTCTGGCAGTACTTTGGTTTTTTATCCGGGAAACTCGGGCGACTTGTCCGGCAGCAGAGCCTGTGTTGGCAGGTTGGAAAACCGCCCTTAGAGATCGCTCCCTTTTGGTGTTTGGCCTGTCGAATATCCTGTTCACCACCTATGTGGCCCAGCTCAGCAGCAGCATGCCCCTTTACTTCCGCAATGGGGTAGGGATCCCAGAGGTGCAAATCGGCATTTTGTTTGCCTTGCATGGGGCCTTGATCGCTCTGCTGCAGATGCCGGTGGCCCGTTGGTTGAATCGCCGGACGCGCATCCAAGGGTTGCAGGGATCCGCCCTGATGTGGGGGGTGGGATTTCTTTTGGTTTGGCTTAGCGGTCTGGCGGCGGAATTGGGGGCTCCGGCCCCGGCGGTGGCAGTCTTGGCGCTGGCGGTGCTCTCTTTGGCGTTGGTGAGCTACAACCCCTCTGCCTCTGCTTTGGTGGTGGATTTGGCGCCGGATCACTTGCGGGGGGTGTATCTGTCGGTCAACTCCCTCTGCTGGGCGGCGGGGTTTGCTCTTGGCCCAATGATTGGGGGGATGGCCTTGGACTTGCCGCAACCGTGGGCAAGCGGGTTGTGGATCTTTTGGGTGATCACCGTCAGTTGGGTTTGGGGGATCCTCCGCTTTCTGAACCGCATTCTGCCCTGCAAGGTGAATAGGGCCGCAGTGCCTCCGGTGATGGAGCCCGCTCCCCTCGGTGACGCAGAACGCTAGAGCCCAGGAAAGAAGCAGATTTTGGGATCCCAGTCTTGGCCAACAGCTGGTTAGAGTATGGATGTCGAACAGGAAGGCTAGTTCTGCTCTTGTACCCTGCAATTTGGTCTCAACGGTGGAGGATCTGAATCATGAGCTTGATTGGCAACATCATCTGGCTAATCTTCGGGGGTTTGCTGACAGGTTTGGGCTACATCTTAGGAGGACTGAGCCTTTGCCTGACAATCATCGGCATTCCCTTTGGCTGGCAGAGCATCAAACTGGGGTTTGCAGTGCTTGCCCCCTTCGGAAAGGAAGTGGTGGAGTATCCCGATGCCAACAGCCCGCTGCTGCTGATCTTTAACGTCATCTGGCTATTGCTGTTTGGCTGGCCGTTGGTGCTTAACCATCTCTTCTGGGCTGTGATTCTGGCAATCACCATTGTTGGGATCCCCTTTGCCAAACAACACATGAAGTTAATTATTTTGTCGTTGTTGCCCTTTGGCCGAGATCTGCGCTGAGAAAGTGGGTGAACCTAGATTGTGGGTTTATTGAGGGGTACGGCCAAACTGGTTATTAGGCATTTCTCACTTGGGATGCAGGAGAGTTTTCTGTCGGGTTGTCAGGATTTGGGGTTGCCAATTGCCAAGGCTGCTCTCGGAGTTGCTCTATTGAACCATCGTCAAACTATTGGTAATGACTTGCCTCGTGTAATTTCCCCAAGTTTGAGCGGCTATGCTGCTGCTTCCTCGTGTTGGGCTGGAGTCATCATTGCCCAGCCAAATGCCGGTCACCAGGGGAGGGTTGGGCGTGTAGCCGATAAAGAGCAGATCCTTGTTGGCGGTGGTGGTGCCGGTTTTACCGGCTTCTCCAATGCCGATCCGGGCAGCAGTGCCGGTGCCGGAGCTGATCACCCCTTGCAGTACGGTTGTCATCTGTTGGGCGACGGTTTCTGGCAGGACAAGTCGCTGAGAGCGGGGATCCTCCCGACCAGGGTAAATCTCACGGCAGGTGCGAAAGTCGTTGGGGTTGGCGCAATCGCTGCTATCCAAGATGCGGCGGATGGTGTGGGGCCTTGACCAAAGGCCACGATTGGCAAAAGGAGTGAAGGCTGCTGTCAACTCCAGCAAGTTCACCTCCATGGTGCCGATCACCATAGAAGGATAGGGTTGCAACGGCGATTGGATGCCCATTTGCCGGGCCGTCGCCACCACTTGCTCTAGACCGACTTGTTGGGCCAACCGCAGGGCAATCACGTTTTCGGAGAGGATCAGGCCGCGGGCCAAATCCATAGGGGCCGATCCCGAGCGACAGCCCCGAAAGGTGAGGTTGCCCCAGGTGAGGGGCTCGCAAGACAACACTTGGGAGAGAGGGATCCCCTGGGTGAGGGCAGCCGCATAGGTGAACACTTTGAAGGTGGAGCCCGGCTGCCTTTGAGCTTGGGTAGCCCGGTTGAAGGGGCTGGCGTTGTAGTCGATCCCGCCCACCAAAGCCAGCACTTCGCCGTTGCGGCTGTCGAGACTGACCAAAGCGCCTTGGCTGAAGCCCAAGCGGGATCCCGACTCGCGCACCGTTTGGGCCAGGACTTGCTCTGCCAAACGCTGGTAGGGCAGATGCACCGTGGTTTCGATGATGAAGTTGCCCTCTGCCGAGAGGTCTTGGCCCAAGAGCTGCCGCAGCTCCTGGAAGACGGCACTGTAAAAGTAGGGAGCAACTGTCGAGGTTTGGGAGCGCAAATTGGGGTTGAGGGTGAGGCGACTGCGCCGGGCCCGCCGAATCTCCTCT
>Ga0326763_1000652_pt1 | contig 11913 bp, 5 predicted proteins | sample NORPS_P_FD_207671 | JGI IMG/M metagenome (GOLD analysis project Ga0326763, IMG submission 207671) | Hot spring water microbial communities from Norris Geyser Basin, Yellowstone National Park, WY, United States - NOR.PS_P | ecosystem: Environmental > Aquatic > Thermal springs > Unclassified...
CCTCGGTTAACCTTCGCAACCTTGATACGGAGTAGTGGTCTCGGTAAACCGGACTGCCACCAATCAAGTTCCGTTCCTCTGCGACCAGAAGGAAGAGCAAACGATAGATGAGCCGCAAAAGTTGCTGATAAAACTCTTCGGGCTTTAATGCTCCGTTCCTGACCTTTTCTCTCAGTTGTTGGTTTTTCGGGTGCTGCAAGAGGGCAGTTCCGAGAATGTTGAGGGCTTTTTCTACTCCATCACGCAACTTGTCGCGAACCCTGTTTCCTTGCTCAATTGTCTGGCGATAATAGCGCTCCAAAAGGCACTGATCGGCATCAGCTAAGGACTTGGGAAGACGGGAACGATGAACGAGGCGGACAAAAAGTTGAAAATCGGCGAAGAGTTCGTTGGCGAACATTTCCTGCAAGTTGAACTCAATGAAGGCTTGACGGGCAAGGTATTGGCTGTCGCGGAGCAACCTCAAGATTGCACCATTGGTCACAATCGCCCAAAGGTGTTCGGTTCGGTTGAGAAAGTCTTGGACATAAGCGTGAGGAGACATGCGAGGACCAGAAGGCGGTAGTCGGTCAAGGCTTTGGCGGATGCCGACGATGTGGATGAAGGGGGCTTCGTCGGAAGGTTCAGCGCGATGGGAAAGGTGGTAGCGACGACCGTCAACCTCAATGGCTTCCCGTTGGTAAGTCGGTTGGTATCCAAGCAATTCAAGCAAAGGGATGACAAAGCGGTCACGGGTTAGGGATGTCGCTGGGTCATCTTGAGGCAACGCTTCCAACCGATTTTGGAAACTTTCCCAAAGTTCCCTGCTTCGGTTCCAAAGGAAGGCTAAATGGTCGCTGAAAGCCACATCGGAAGGGAGACCGAAGTCTTGCGGTCGCTGCCCTTCAGCCTCACCAGCAAAGATTTGCTCTATCAAATCGCCGCCCAACAATCCACCTTCCACCTTCAAACTTGGGAAACGAGGCACTGCCTTTCACCTCCGTTCTGGATAAACCGAACGACAGTGACAGGTCTTTGTTTGACAAATTGGCTTGAATGGTTCAGAATGGTAAGCGGCGAGCAGTGGAAGGTGATGATGGAAAAAGGTAAGGTGGGGGAAGAGTGTCCAACCGTGTCAGGAGGGTCTATGCGACTAAAAGGGCGAAAGAGCACATGGCTAAGAAGCATCAGGTGACTTGGGAGGAAGTCCTTGAGGCTCTTGAAGCCAAACCGGCAATTTACCGCACTTATCCTTCCGAAAGCGGAGAAAGGCGCTATATTGCTTTCGGTCGCACCGAAGCGGGAAGACCTTTGGTGATTGTTCTGGCTCTGGAAAAACCTGACACCTTTCGCGTCATAACTGCCTACGAACCGAAAGGCAAAAAGCAACTGCGTCGATTCAGGAGAAAGGAAAGGTGAATTGAGATGGCGAAGCGAAAGCGACCTGTCATACCGAAGTTCAGCAGCGAAGAAGAAGAGAGAGCCTTTTGGGAGCAGGTTGATGTTGATGAGTTTTTGGAAGGTCCTGCCGACGATATTGTTTTGGAACTGAAACGGCGAAGAAGGAAGCGGATCGTGAGCAGCAGATGGCAAGCGGGTAGGAAAAAGAAGGTCACTTTGAGTCTGGATGAGGAGTTGCTTGGTCAGTTGAAAGAGGCTGCCAAGCAAAGAGGAATCAGTTATCAAGCGTTGGCGAGGGAGATTTTGAGGCGTGGCTTGAATATGCTGGCTAAGTGACTTCACGCGATTTTTAACGCTCACCCCTCATCACCTCCCTGGCACGAGGACATAGACTGCCAAAAGTTCTGGCGGGTGAGATTTGACAGTAACGGGCGCCTCTTTGAGCAACTTACGAACTCGCCTGTGAGCCTCTTGAAGGGCTTTCGCCCTTTGGTCAACGATGCGTTGGACATCTGCCTTCCTTTCCCGCCACAAGTTCAGCGCCTCTTGAACCCATTCAGCTTGCTCCTCCACCGACATGTTCCTCGTCGGTTGGGCGGTGTCCAGCAAATTGAGGGCTTGTTCAGTCTCAAGCCAGCGAACTTCGGAGAGACCTTCCGCACCTATGACCAATCCCTCTTCAGCAAGCATGGGTTGCTTGCCCTCTTCCTGCAACAAGAAACGAAGGTGCAAGATGAAGATGCTTGTCAGTTTCTCAACAGCATCGGTGAAGAAAGCACCGCACCTTCTGGCAGGTGCGTTAGGTGCGTTGTCAATGGCGCTTTCAAGGATGTGAGTTGCGAGGGCAACGACAAGTGGGTGATTACGACCAATGTAAATGGCACCTTCTGGCGGTGGAGAGGTGAAAGTGATTCTCCAACTCCCGTTAGTTGGAATTTGCTCTGGCGGTAAGTTGATTCGGTCACGGACGACGGAAGGCAACCTTTCAAAATGAAGTTCCCAAACATCGTCGTTAAGGCGGTAAACTGTCACGCCCAAGCGTTGGCAGGCGTCCAAGACAAATCGCCTGACAGCGTCAGGGTCACCGAGGACGCTGTCCATTTCCCTGATTTCACGCTCAATTTCTTCCGGCTTCAATGATCCTTGAGCGAACCTCGTTCGGCTTTCTCTCTCCCTTTGTGCCACCCAATCCCACCTACGATGCAGTTCCCTGACTTCCGACAGTTCCGCTTCAAAAAGCGGAAGTTGCTCAAAGGTAGGGAGAGAAGCGTATCGGAGCAAAAGGGCTCGGACTATGGCTTCAGTGACGCTTTCGCTATCTCCGGGAACAGGGACGGAAACTCCGGTTGCTCGGTAAATCTCCCTCGCTTTGTTCAGCAAAACCCTCAAAACAATTCCATCAACTGGGTTATCGCGACCGTAAAGCAAAACGCTCTTGACTTTCTCTGCAGGTTGCCCGAAACGGTCAACACGACCATCTCTTTGCTCAAGCCTGTTTGGGTTCCATGGCAGGTCATAGTGGACGACCGCTGTGAAGTGTTCCTGCAGGTTGATGCCCTCGCTAAGGCAATCGGTAGCGACCAAAACCCGCTTCCTGTGTTTTGCTAACTCCTCAACTCGGCGATTCCTTTCGTCTTCGGGCAAAGTGCCTGTCACCGAGTAAACAGTTACATCCTCTGGCAGGTGCTTTCTTAACCCTTCCGCCACATAATCTGCTGTCGCTATGTAGCGGCACCAAACGATGGGATGGAAACCTTCCCTCAAAAGGTTGCGGATAACCTCAACCAACTTGATGAGTTTCGTGTCCGCGTTAGTGTGCTTTAATGCTGCTACCCTTTTAGCAAACTCCCTAAGTTTGCGCCTTTCGCTTTCGGACAAAAGTTCTGCTGCTTGTGCCAATTCTCCTATCCTATGGCTCGGTTCAGTGTCCACAACGGTCTCTCGCTCTGTTGGGTCAAAGATGGTCGGGTCATATCCAGTTTCGTCACTCTCCTCCACGACGCGCCCACCGTGAGCCATCAATGTCCGTTCTGCTGCTTCTGGACTGGACATAACGCAACGAAGGATTGCTAAAGCGTTCCAGTAGCACAACTTTTGCCTCCAACCTTTCTCCTCCATACCGCGCCGAACTAACCTTTGAGCGAACTGGAAAACTTCGGTGAAAAGTTGCTTGTAGGGAGGCGATAGAGTGTAAGTCACTTCCAAAAGTTCTCGCTCTGGAAACTTCGTCTCTTCTCCAAGCCAGCGACGGACATCTCCTCGGCGGCGCTGAATAAAATGGCGAGCCAATTTGTCCTTTTGCTCCTGCGTCAATTCAGCCAGATTGTATTCGCCAAATTCTGGGTCAAGTAGAGCCAAAAGTGAGCGGAAAGATTCTTCAACACCGCTGTGAGGTGTTGCGGTCAAAAGAACGAGATGGCGGTTTGGGTCTTTCGCAATTTCTTTGAGCAACTCGTGACGCTGTTGTTGTGCTCGGTTTTGACCTGACGGTTGAGCGGCACCGTGAACTTCGTCCACGATGACGAACTCTGGACAGTGAAGCAGGAAATTGTCCCTGTGCCGCTCCATCTTTGCGTAATCAATGCTCACGACGATGGCAGGGAAGTAGCCGAAGATAGACTCGCCCGGAGGGACTTCTCTTTCCAACCGAGCGACTGTTCCTGAACGAATGACGACAGCGGGAATGTGGAACTTCTCCCAGAGTTCTTTCCGCCACTGCTCGCAAAGGTAAGGAGGACAGAGGACACAAAGGCGCTTAATTTCGCCTCGGTCCAACATCTCACGGGCAATCAATGCCGCTTCAATAGTCTTTCCGATACCGACATCATCAGCGATGAACAACCGAATCGGGTTGAGCCTTAGCGCCATCATCAGTGGGACGAACTGGTAAGGGCGAGGGCGAAAGGACAACTTGCCAAGGCAACGGAACGGACCAGCACCATCCCGCAGGAGCAGCCTTGCAGCGTTCCAAAGAAGGCGCGTTGAAACGATGTCGGCAAAACCTGCAGTTGTTTTAGGGTCTATCTCTGGGAACTTTGCCTCTTGCAATTCTTTTCCTTCCAACGGCAAGTAGATTCCAGTAATCTCTTCGTCCGTGCCACTCAACGGGCGCAAAAGCAAAAGGTCTTCGTTATCTGAAGGGAGCACGACCCAAATTCTGTCCCTCACACAAACCAGCGCTCCAGGTTGAAATTGAGGCATCACCCTTCACCCCTCTCCAAGATTTCCTGCAACCTTAACTTCAACTTTGGCAAATCAACTTGCGCGGTGTCCCAAACGAGAGGAATTTGTCACTCCGCCGCTTCATAGACGACCACCATCTCATTCTCAATTTCTCCTCAACCTCGGTCGCAGACCGGCAAAGGAAACCAAGTCAATTCCTTGATTGATCCCACGACCCGTCACCACTTTAGGGCACTACCATTCTGCTGCTCACTTTGAAACGCCAAACACATCCTTGTGCTCGTCTATTTGTTCTTCAAGATCGCGGTCATATCGGATGACGATGACGCGATAGCCCCTCTCTTTCAGTCGGGTGCGGATCTCCCTATCTTTCGCCCGCTGCTCCGGTCGGTCATGAACGGCACCGTCGCAGAAAACGCAGATATTTGGCTCGTAGAAGAAGTCTGCCTCACAAGGGATTTCTCGGATGTAGCGGCGGACATCGTCGGGCAGTCTTCGGCGCGTCCGATACAGGTGATCCAAGAAGCGCCGCTCTAACTCTGATTCTGGGTCGGTTCTGCTGCGCAAATACTCGTATTGTTCATCGTAGGAACGGAGAGGGCTTGAAGGTTGAGTTTGGCTTTGACTTAGGAACAACAGATAATCCCTTACCGCGTGGCGGTTTAACTTGATGTGGTCCAATTGGTTGTTGTAAGACAGCAGGCAATCGTAGCAGGCTCTGACACACTCAGGTCGCTTATCTTCGCCCGTTTGTGGGTCAAAATGACAAACCTCAAGTGCTGCCCGTGCAACTTGAGCGAGGGCATCCTGAGACGAAACCAACCTCTTCAAGACTCCCATGCTTCCTTCCGCTGCTTCCCAGAACAAGATCCGCCTATTTTTACCCTGCCCAATTCTTTCCGCTGCCAACTCGTTCTCTTCCAATTCAAACGCCACTTGCATTCCTCTAAGGAGCGCATACTGAAGTGACGCCCAAAACTCTTCATCCCTTTCTTCAGCCTCAGGTAAACCAAACAGCATGATGTCATGAGTGTCTTGAACGAAAATGCGGACAACCATTGTCGGTGGCATGTGAATTTCTGGGTCTGGGACATCGCTCTCCTCCGTCTCTTGAGATTTCGCCCAATAACCAGTCGCTTGGTCAATTCCAAACCCTTCTGCCCTCGCAGTCCTCCAACCATGATTGATGCGAACCAGGGAAGCAGCAGCACCGTAAGCCATCGTCGCCAGTATCTCGTTCCCTTGCCCAAAAACTGTCGCAGAGACGCATCGTTTCTTGCCGTCGTGACCCGGAGCGAAACGGAAATGGGTCGTCACTTTAAAACCGTAGCGGAGCCTCTCCTCTTCATCGCAGAAAATTCGCTCAACCCGCCAAGCCTCAATATTGGTCATCTCAAACAACCTGTCAGTTGCGATGCTGTTGCTTCCATCCAAAACGGACCCGCAATTTGAGCACACACTTGCATCGGCTTCCGAGCCTTCATGGAAATACCCGCATTCCAAGCACCACTTCGCTCGTCTCAACCTCATCTCAATTCCGCCGGGTGGAAGGTAGGAACGGACAGCACGATACTTTGCACCCTCATGGTAAAGGATGTTTCTCGGTCCAAACTCAGTGAGTGCCAGGAAGCGAGGGCGGGAGATAAATTCGCCTTCACCGTAAGGGACAAAAGCCCTCAAAGGCAAGCGAGGGAAATTGTAACCCGGCAAAAATCCTTCGCTGGCAAGGTAACGGTAAGGATAGAAGTCAGATTCCTCTGGTCGGGTTTCAACCTGCAAAAGCAAGTTCCTTTGTCTGATCGCTTCCCTTTGTCTTCTTTCAGCCCTTCTTTGCCTCTCCCTATCCCTGATTGCCTGCCGCAGTTCCTCATTTGCTGACCTGAGTTCTTGCTCTGCGATGCGATACAATTCCCTCCAACGGTCAAAGGCTCTGTCAAATTTCTCTGGCGCTTCTTTCAACTGTCGTTCCAACCAGTCTTCCGAAAACCAATCCGTTTTCTCTAAATCTGGCAATAAGTCCTGAAGGACTCGCCAACATTCATCAAGGCAGGCTTTCAAGTTCGGTTCGGATAGGTTGATTTGCTGGCGAACCTCAGGCTTCATAGGGAAATTCGCTTCTTCGTTCAACTCCAACACGCTGTCCACACTTTGCCCCAAAGAGACTCCCGTCTTTGCAAGCCAGATAGCGTGGATGTGGGTCGCTATCAAATCCTCATTGGTCAAATCCAAACGAGGCGGTCGGACACGACCTGCCACCATTTCCTCTCTGCGGCGGAAGAAATACTGGTCATGGGAGTTTCCGAAAGCAGCGTAGGTAAAAACAAGCGCTGGTTTACCTGCCCTACCTGCCCTCCCACTCCTTTGAGCGTAGTTCGTCGGTGTCGGAGGGACATTGCGCAAATGGACAATATGCAAGTCGCGAATGTCTATGCCTAATTCCATTGTCGGTGAGCAAAAGAGGCAAGGCAATTCTCCTGTCCTGAACAATTCCTCCCGCTGTAGCCTTCGTTCGTAAGCGACTTGGGCTGTGTGTTCGCCGCTCCAAAACCTTTTCAAGTTCAGCCCGATGTCACTGTAAAGGTTTCGGAAGAAATCGTTGATAGTCCTTCCCACTGCTTCCCTCAGCGCTTCAATTTGCCTTTCCTCCTGTAGAACATCTTTCGGGACTTGCCCATCACCTCGCCGCCACAAGATTGCTGACCACTTCACCCTGAAGCGTTGCACTCCGCTCCTCCCAGTTTCACTGTGGACGATACCATAACTTCGCAAATGCTCCATGACCTGCTTGATGAAAACCTCATATCGCTCTGTGTCCAAAGAAACTCCTCGCCTTGCCGCAAACCTCTGAATATCCCGTCCTAATCGGCTTCTGAAAGAGAGGCTTCTTTCGTTTGCGCTGCCGGTCGGACCTAAGACAAACCAAGTAGGAGACCTCAGCGACTCGTTCTCGCCAAACCATCGCTCACTTAAATTCTCTAACGCTCTATCTCGGAAACGCTTCAGGTGGTCACTGTCCAGAAAATGGGCTTCAATTGCCAACCATTGTCTCATCCTGTCCAAAATGCTGCGCAAGAGATCGTAACGCTCAGTTGGGGACAGGCTTCCCATTAGTGGCAAGCCTTCCCATTTGCTTTCATCTTCACTCAACTCCTTAAGCCCAAGATACTCCACCCTCAAGAGTCCTACCTGTTCAAGGTTAGGCATCGTCACCCGTCCACCGTAGCGCAAGTCCTCGTAGATTCTGTAAGCAAGCAGTTCCTTGAAAGTTTGTTTGGCGCGAGAGGCAGCAGGAGAGTTTGGGTCTAATCGTGGGTCTTTGGCGAAATCTTTCACATCCAAACCCATTTCTTCGTAAACAGCGTCGGCGACTTGGTCATGGGTGAGTTCTTCGTTTTTCCTCAAAGCCTCAACCAAAGCGGACCTTAGCAGTGCCGTTTCGACGAAATCATTGAAGTGACCGGATTGTAGGGCAGCATCCTGCCTGTTATCGGTGAAACTGAGGACTTTCTTAGCACCTGCGTCAACTCGTTCATCCCTTTCAAGGTGACCGAGGGCTGAGACGATTATCAAAGTTGTCGCGGTGCTACGACCACCTGCAGCCAGAAACGCTAATTTGCGAAATTCCTTCTCTTGAGGCAGGTAAACTTGCCCGCAGTTTAGACAGAAACCGAACGGGCGAGGGATGAACCAAGCATGGACCCCCTCACTTCCTTCTTGCTTCACCGTTCCATCGGGCAAAGCCCAAACTTCCCTTGGCAGCCGCCTTCTGTAGTTGGATTTCACTCTACCGTTTTCGTCCGTCCAGTTATCGGGCAGATGCTCGGCATCGCAACTCCATCTCCCATCTTCATCCAACATCAAATAACCGACGATGCCTTCCAACTCCGTTTCAAAACCAGGCAAAGGAGGGCGAGGCAGTAACTTTCTGGATTGTTCGTCCAAGACAACCAAGTAGTAATCCTGACCGCACTCACGACAGAAAGCGAGAGGAAAGAGAAGCCTGTTGCTGTCGGCGAAACTTTGTCCCTCAAGGCTGAATAGTCTTTCGCTTTTCGGTTCAACGGTGGCGAAAACTGTCCCACCTTGTGAGATGAACTGGTGAAGCCTGATGCCGAAAACAGGCAATTCTTCAGGGCTGTCTGGCAAAGAGATGTTGCTTGCTGCCAGCAAATATTCCTTCAAACGCTTTAGGCAAGTTGCCTCGTCAACGCCTGTAAGGTCTGATAACTTCCTTGCCCCTTCCTGCAGCGTTATAGGTTTGCGGCGGCGAAGGTGACCGTCTGATTCTTCCTCAATCCCGAAAGTGTCTTCAATCCACGCAGCCAAAGGGCTGTTGGAAATTTCATCCCATGACCTTGGCACTTGACCGCTCAACAATTCAGCCTTTAAGGCATCAGGCGAAATTGGACGAGGGTAGGAAATGACTCGACGCAAAGTCTCCTCAACCACATTTTCGGGTTCAATCCGAACACCGAAAATCTTTGAGGCAGCGTCAGCAATGAGATAGCGCCTCTCTTCGCGACTTTCGCCCGTCGCCAAGGTCGCACTTGTCCCAATGAAGACCAAGTCTGGATTTTTTGAGCGAACCCTCAAACGGCGAAGCAGCAAGGCGACATCAGCGCCTTGCCTACCACGATATGAGTGCAATTCATCCAAGACGACGAACTGAAGGTTCGCTTCGTCAATGAAGCATCGGTCTTCCGGGCGAACGAGCATGAGTTCGAGCATCATGAAGTTGGTGAGCAAAATATGTGGCGGGTTTGACTTCAACTGTGACCTTTCCTCAGCACCTTCCTGACCTGTGTATCGCCCAAACCTGACAGGGCAAGGTTGATTTGTTGACTTCTCATATTCTTCAGCCCTCTTTTTCAAGGCTTCGAGTTGCGAGTTAGCCAAAGCGTTCATCGGGTAAACGATGATGGCGCAAACTCTTTTTTCGTTGATAGCGTTGCGGAAGACCCAGTCGACGATTGGGACGAGGTAAGTTAGAGTCTTGCCAGAACCTGTGCCGCTGGAGACGATGAAGTGCTTCCGCTTTAACCCAATCTCAATCGCTTCCTGTTGGTGCTTGTAAAGGCGAATGTTGCCGAAAAAGTGAATGCATTGAGGGTGGAGTTTCCCTTCATCCACCAAATCCTGAAGGAAGCAACCAAATTCGTAACTTGGGTTGAGTTGGAGGAGAGGTTGAGGCCAGAAGATACCCTTATCCAACTGCTCTTGAAGCCAGCCCCTCAGGCGTTCGTCAGCGACCTTCAGGGAACTGCTGACATAGCCCGCATACTGGTCCACTGTCGCATCCCGAATCGAGAAAACATCCATAGTTACCCCTCCAGAATCAGCCACTATGGTGCCTCCTACCTCACCAAGGAACAGTTCAGCACCTTGCGAACCTACCTGACAGCATTCATTATGCCTCGCAGATTTTAGCGCGAAAGGATTAGAGGCACATAAGTTCCACGAGTTTCCGACTGCAATTAAGTTGTGCCTCGTTTTGGAGCACTTCTTCCCGAAGGGCTTTAGTCACGCCGTTAACCCAGAACCAGCCGTTCAATCGTCCCCTCATGGTCGGGTCGGAACTGAGAAGCGAAGTGCTGCGTCTGGCTGCAGCAGCGGGGTCGCCGTCCCCTCATGGTCGGGTCGGAACCAAAGTATGCCGCTGCCAACGCACACATTGAGATTAGTCGCCGTCCCCTCATGGTCGGGTCGGAACAATGTGGTAAGTGGCGTGAAGCAAGACCCGCCAACGAGGTCGCCGTCCCCTCATGGTCGGGTCGGAACTTCCTTTAGGCTAGCTTTCAATATATTTGACCCAGTCGCCGTCCCCTCATGGTCGGGTCGGAACCGCAACCTTCCACGACCATACCCCACCCAACATCGTCGCCGTCCCCTCATGGTCGGGTCGGAACGCGCACGGAAACGCACGCAGAAAGCGCACGAACGCGTCGCCGTCCCCTCATGGTCGGGTCGGAACTTGCGCAATGCAAAAGCGAACGGAGGTGAAAGGAGAGTCGCCGTCCCCTCATGGTCGGGTCGGAACCGGTGAAATCTTCGCCGAAGTTGAGCCGACAAAGTTGCGTCGCCGTCCCCTCATGGTCGGGTCGGAACCAAGGCAAATTTTGGGGTTTTGACGACGAAACGAAGGGAAACGGGAAAGGGGTTGCAGTCGACCTTCGGTTGCCCGAAAACCCTTAGGGGGTCGACGGCAACCGACCCTTCAAAATTGGGTCATTTTCGGCTAAAATCGCCACCACGTCTCTATCCTGTTTTCAAGGTGCTCAAAACGGCTCAGGTCGACGGCAAGTTTAGCACAATCCAAAAGAAGAGTAAATGCCTACTGCAGGAGCCACTTTTTATTCGAATAAAAAATGGTTCTCGGGAGCGATGGATTTTCCTGCGCACGGGAGACGACCCTTGCTTAGAGCGTAGCCTCTGCCTTACTCAATGAACGCTCACAATCCCGCTGCAGCGTTTCTATCCCCCAAAAGTCAGAGCGGAACACCGTCGCTTTTTCGTTGATGTTATATCAGCGTCAGTTACCGTTACTTTGCCGAATTTCGTTGATGACCCGTGACCAGCAACCCAGAACCCACCGTTTAACCGTCCCATCTAAGTCAGGTCAGAACTGATTTATCAACGAATCGTGGACGAACGCGATATCCCAACGTCCCTCTAACCATTTTATGTAGGACAAGAAGGGCTTCAAGGACTTCGAGAATGTTGCCTTACAGACCGCAAGACACGCATAGATACCGTCGCCCCAACTTTTCACTCATCTTCGTGGTATTCGGTTGCCCAACTCTCACTACATGACAGGCACTTTAATTGTCTTCTTCTCCAAGTTAACCACTCCATTGCTGCACTGCTACGATCGCCGAAGGTGTCTTCGAACTATCTACCTACCCGTTAGTCACTGTTGACCACTATCAGGCACAATCAAGCCTTTTGTGTTTCCCAGTATGTTCCCACCATAAATCAACCAAGCAACTTAATGCTGGTTCAAATCGCCCATAACCTCGCAAACAGCCCAGTTGTCATCATCCTCGCCTACTATGAATGCCGATAAAGGTTGCAATGCGTTGCCTATCAAGTTACAGGCAAATGCAAGAAATTCACACGCAATTTGCGTGGCAGATTGCCGCCTCTCTTCACTCAGTTCCGAAGGAACTAACACGGCAATTGCGCCTATCTCTCCGTTCCAGCACAGAACCACTTCCGCCCATTCGGTCTGAATCAGGCACGCATACGGGTCAATTTCTGGCAACCACCGGCATACAGCGTTCATGAATCGCATCGGACGACGCACGATGATAGACAGCAATTGCCGATACTGCCATGCGGGCATTGCAAATG
>Ga0326763_1000653_pt1 | contig 11908 bp, 12 predicted proteins | sample NORPS_P_FD_207671 | JGI IMG/M metagenome (GOLD analysis project Ga0326763, IMG submission 207671) | Hot spring water microbial communities from Norris Geyser Basin, Yellowstone National Park, WY, United States - NOR.PS_P | ecosystem: Environmental > Aquatic > Thermal springs > Unclassified...
CGAGACCAGCAGTATACATGTGGTGCGCCCACACGATGAAGCCAATGAAGCCGATCGCCACCATCGCATAGGCCATGCCGAGATAGCCGAACACGGGCTTGCGACTGAACGTGGCGACGATCTGGCTGACGATGCCGAAGCCCGGCAGGATCATGATATAGACTTCAGGATGGCCGAAGAACCAGAACAGATGCTGATACAATACCGGGTCGCCACCGCCTTCGGGAGCGAAGAAGGTGGTGCCGAAATTGCGATCGGTCAACAACATGGTAATCGCACCGGCCAGAACCGGCAACGACAGCAGCAGCAAGAACGCCGTTACCAGCACCGCCCACACGAACAACGGCATCTTGTGCAGCGTCATTCCCGGCGCACGCATGTTAAAAATCGTCGTGATGAAGTTGATCGCTCCAAGGATGGAGCTGATACCTGCAAGGTGAAGCGACAGGATCGCCATATCGACCGAAGGCCCCGGGTGGCCCGAAGTCGATAGCGGTGGGTAGACCGTCCATCCGGTACCAGCGCCTTGGAAGCCCGCCGGACCATCGGCGAACATCGACGCACAGAGCAGCAGGAATGCCGGAACGATCAGCCAGAAGCTGATGTTGTTCATGCGCGGGAACGCCATGTCCGGCGCGCCGATCATGATGGGCACGAACCAGTTGCCGAAACCACCGATCATCGCAGGCATGACCATGAAGAAGATCATGATCAAACCGTGCGCGGTGATAAACACATTCCATAAGTGCTTGGCGGCGTCAGGAGTGCTCGCGCCCGGTCCGTGCAGGAACGCCGAGATGCTTTGAAAATATTGTAGCCCCGGGTGCGCCAGCTCCATGCGCATCGCGCCCGACAGCGCTCCACCGATCAACCCGGCGATGATCGCGAAGATCAGATAAAGCGTCCCGATATCCTTGTGGTTCGTCGAGAAGAACCAGCGCTGGAAGAAGCCGGGTGTGTGATCGGCATGATCCGAACGGCCATGACCGTGCGGCTCGGCGTGCGGTGCGAAGAAGTCGACTGCTGGGGCGTGGCTGGCCATGCTGGCTCTCTCTGTTCGCTTTGTGATTACTTGGCTTGCGCGGTCGCTACGGGCGTCGCTGCGGCGGCTCCGGCCTCGGCTGCGACCGCTGCGGACGGCGACGCGGGTGCAGGGGCGGATGCGCTACTCGATCCGGCCGCCGCAGCACTTTGCGCCTCCGCGGATCCCGCACCCGGCGCAACGCCGTTTTCCTTCTGCTTGGCCGCAAGCCACGCGGCGAATTGCGGCTTGGGCAGCACCTCGACGACCACCGGCATGTAGCCGTGGTTGACACCGCACAACTCCGAACATTGTCCGTAATAGACGCCCGGCCGGTCGGTCTTGAACCACGTCTCGTTGATCCGGCCCGGCCAGCCGTCCATCTTCACCCAGAAGGCTGGCACGGCCCAGCTGTGGCCAACGTCGGCACCGGTCACCAGCACTTTCACCGTCGCGCCCGCAGGCACGACCAGGCGGTTGTCAACCTCCAGCAGTCGCGGCGATCCCTCGGCAGCCGCCTTCTCGTCGGTCAGCATCACGCTGTCGAAGCCCCAGCCGCCATTATCGGGATACTGATATTCCCAGTACCACTGGTGGCCGATCGCCTTGACCGTCAGATCGGGCTTGGGCGGATCGTACTGGCTGGCGAGAAGCTGGAAACTCGGCACCGCGATCACGACAAGAATGATGACCGGAATTGTCGTCCAGGCGACTTCTACCAGCGTATTGTGGCTGAAGCGCTGCGGCTCCTTCCCGTCCTTCCGGCGGAAACTGATCATAGCGTAGCCCAAGAGGCCGAACACCACGACGACGACTGCTGCCATCAACGGCTCAAGCAGCACGTCGTTCATCCACCGGCCCTTTTCGGCAATCGGCGTCACGGCGGGTTGTAGGCCGGTTCCATCCGGCAGTGGATGGCCGACGAGCGGATCCATCCGGGTGCGATCCTGGACGCCGGGTTCCGGCTTGCCACGACTGACGTCCTGTCCACCCTTTGGCGCGCTTAGCTCGGCCTTCAGCTGGGCTGGATCGCGCTTCTCGCCCAGAAGGTTCACCTCGGCCGGCTTCTCGGCAGCTAGGCCGGCGGGCGCGGTATTGGGCTTGCCGAGCGGGGTCTGTGCACTCGCTGCAACCGGGGCGGCGAGCAGCCCGAACGCCAAGATCCAGTGCCTCAACCGCATTATCACGCCAATCCTCTCGCAGCCGCAAACATTCTAAGCGGGACGCCGCGGCTTCTACGCTGCGCCCGTGCTCTGAACGATCTATACGGAGCGGGGCTGCACCGAACAAGCGCACGCACCGCCGCACCGGGCTACTGATCCGCGCCAGTGACGGCGTTGCGCAGGCTCTCCATCGCGGCGGGCGTCAGTTCGCCGCGCTGCCGCCAGCGGATGGCGCCGATGCCATCAAACACAATCGTTTCGGGAAGCGCGGTGACGCCAAGCTTGCGCGCGATCTCGCCAGAACTGTCCATGCCGATCCGGCGATAGGGATTGGTGCCGAGCTTGGAGAAGAATCCGAACAGCGCCCGGGGATCATCGCGCACCGCAATGCCGTGGACGACGATCCGGTCGCGCGACAGCTTGGCCAGCTGCGGCGCTTCGGTGATGCAGGGTTTGCACCAACTGGCGAACACGTTCACCACCGTCACCGTGCCGCGTGTCAGATCGTGATTGGCAAGGCCCGGGTGGAAGGCGTCGTATCCGGGCAGCTGAAAGTACGGAACGGGCTTTGCCGTGACGGCCGCCCCGCGCTTGGGGGAATCGCTGGTGACGAGTGCGACGCCAAGGCCCGCAACGGCCACGATCGGCAGCAGCACCATCAGCTTGCTCGCCAACCCGCCACGCACAGGTTGCGACGGCGGGGCCGCGGCGGGGCGCGAACGTCGGCGTCCTCCGGCCACGCTTCGGCTCAGGACTTCTTCAGCGTGTCGGTCTTGTGCAGCGACTTCGCGACTTCCGGCGGCATGTATTTCTCGTCATGCTTGGCGAGCAGTTCGCTCGCTCGGAATACGCCGTCGGGGCCCATGCGCCCCGTTGCGATGATGCCCGATCCTTCCTTGAACAGGTCCGGTGTCAGCCCCGAATAGACCACGCGCATGGTGTCCTTGTTGTCGGTGACCGCGAAACGCACGGTGGTGCCCTCGCGCTCGATGCTGCCGGGCGAGACCAGCCCGCCCAGCCGGATCGTGGCGTTGGCCGCGGGTGGCTTTTTCGCGAAGTCGCTGGGGCTGTAGAAATAGGTCGCGCTGTCGCCGATGGCGCTGAGGCCCAGCGCGGTCGCGCCGGTCAGTGCAACGCCAGCAGCGAGAAGCAGGACAAGCCGTTGGCGTTTAGCGGTCACGCTTGCGTTCCTTCAGCAACGCGGCGACGCGTTCGGCCGCGCGCATCGAGCCATAGCTGTAGATGACCAGCCCGGCGATACCGGTGACGCCGATGCCGTAGGCTGCGGCAATGAAGGGCCACGCGTTCATGCCAGCGCCTCCGCGAAACGCCGCGCCCGTGCCGATGCGCGGGTGGTCGCAAGCTCGGACCGCATGCGCATCAGCACGACGGCTCCGAACAGCAGGCTGTGGCCCAGGATCGAGGCGAGCAGCGGATAAAGGATCGGGCCGGCAATCGTCGTGCCGGTGAACACGCTGATCGAGTTACCCTGGTGGAGCGTGTTCCACCACTCGACCGAAAACTTGATGATCGGCACGTTCACCGCGCCGACCAGCGCCAGGATCGCCGCGGCGCGCTCGCTACGCTCGCGGCTGTCATAGGCGGTCTGCATCGCCATCACCGCGAGATACAGGAAAAACAGGATCAACATCGACGTCAGCCGCGCGTCCCATTCCCACCAAGTGCCCCACGCGGGCCGGCCCCAGATGCTGCCGGTCAGCAGGCACACCGCAGCGAAGAACGCTCCAACGGGTGCAATCGCGCGCGCTGCCACGAAGGCGAGCGGATGCCGCCAGACCAGCCCCGCGGCCGATGCGATCGCAAGCGAGGTGTAGGCACCGACGCCCAGCCACGCGGCGGGGACATGGATGTAAATGATCCGGACAAGCTGGCCTTGCAGATAGTCGGGCGGAGCGACGAACAGCCCCCACGCCAGCGCGCCCGCGGTCAGGACCAGCCCCGCCACCAGCAGCGGATCGGTCCAGCGCCGGGCGATCGAGAGGAATCTGGTCGGATTTGCGTAGCGGTGCATCGGGTCCCTGGTTCTAAGGCAGCAACGGAAAACGTTGCACGCCCCCCGCGTATCCCGTCCCCAGCGCCGCACTTACCACGTCGCCGAAAAGGTTCCAGCTTCAAGCGACGGGCTGCGGCAAATGGAATTTACGGATTTTTACATGACGGCCGCTCGACAAGCTCGCCTTCGTGCAATTCCACTACCCGGTCCATCTCGCCTGCCAGCTGCGCGTTATGCGTAGCGATCAGCGCTGCTGCGCCCTCGCTGCGTGCCAGCTCAACGAATTTCGCGAACACGCGCCGCGCGGTCGCCTCGTCGAGATTGCCGGTGGGCTCGTCGGCGAGGATCAGCGGCGGCCGGTTGGCAAGCGCGCGCGCGACCGCGACGCGCTGCTGCTCGCCGCCCGACAGCTGCGCCGGGCGATGGTCCAGCCGCGCGCCGAGACTAAGCGCCGCGAGCAGCGACCGCGCCCGCTCGCGCGCCGCGGCCGGTGTCGACCCGGCGATCAACTGGGGCAGCACCACGTTTTCCTCCGCCGAGAAGTCCGGCAGCAGATGGTGGAACTGGTAGACGAAGCCCAGCCGCTCGCGCCGCAGCCGAGTGCGCGCGGCGTCGTCCAGCCCGTCGACCCGCGTGCCCAGAATCACGACCTCGCCCAGGTAGCCGCGCTCCAGCAGCCCCACCGCCTGCAGCAGCGTCGACTTGCCCGAGCCGGACGGCCCAAGCAGCGCCACCAACTGGCCGGGAGCAATCGACAGGCTGGCGTCGCGCAGCACCGTGATTTCGGCACCGCCCTGGACGAAGCTGCGCGACAGATGGCGGACGCTGAGGACTGGCGCCGCGCCCGCCTCATTCATAACGCAGCACCTGCACCGGATCGGTAGATGCAGCCTTCCACGCCGGGTAGATCGTCGCCACCACGCTCAGCACGAACGCCAGCAGCACGACGGTCGCCACCTCCACCGGATCCGTCTTGGCGGGAAGCTCGGACAGGAACCGCACCTGCGGGTCCCACAGGTTGGCTCCGGTCAGCCGCTGGATGAGGTTCACGATCGGCTGCCGCTGCCACAGCACGAGCAGACCCAGCCCCAGCCCCGCGCCGATGCCGAGCGTGCCGATGATCGTGCCCGCGCTGACGAAGATGCGCATCATCGCCGCCCGTCCCGCGCCCATCGTCCGCAGGATGGCGATGTCACGGGTCTTGGCGCGGACGAGCATGATGAGGCTCGACAGGATGTTGAACACCGCCACCAGGATGATGATCGACAGGATCCAGAACATGGCCACGCGCTCGACCTGCAATGCTTCGAACAGCTGGCTGTTCGACGACTGCCACGGCGCGACCACGGCGCGGTCGCGGTAGCGTGCGGCGAGCGGTGCGAGGATCTGCGGCGCGCGGTCGGGATCGTCGGTGCGGACCTCGATGATGCCGACGTCGTCGCCCAGCCGCAGCAGCGTCTGCGCCTCGCCGAGCGGCAGCACGACGAAGCTCTTGTCGAAATCGTAGATGCCGATCCGGAAGATCAGGCCGACCTTGTAGCTGACGATGCGCGGCGCGGTGCCGAACGGGGTCACCTGGCCCTGCGGGCTGATGAGCGTGATGTCGTCGCCGACGCGGAGGCCGAGGTTGGTCGCAAGTTCGGCACCGATGGCAGCGGTGCGCGGCTGGTTCAGATAATCGAGCCGCCCGTCGACGATCTGCTTTGCGAGCACCTGCGTCGCCGCGATGTCCTCCATGCGCATGCCGCGCACCAGCACGCCCTCAACTCGGCCGCGCGCCGAGGCCATCAGCGGCTGCTCCACCATCGGCACCGCGCTGGTGACACCGGGCGTCGCGCGTGCGGCCGCGGTCACCTCGCGCCACGAGGGCAGGCGGTTGTCATAGCCCTGGATGACCGCGTGGCCGTTGAGGCTGAGGATTTTGTCGAACAGCTCGGCGCGGAAGCCGTTCATGATCGACATGACCGCGATCAGCGCCGCCACCCCCAGCGCCACCGCGACGAGGCTGATTGAGGCGACAAGGAAGATGAACCCCTCGCCACGGCCGGGGCGCAGATAGCGGAGCGCAACCATGCGCTCGTAGCGGGTCAGCATCGGAGTTCCTGTGGGGGCCGGGCAGGGTGGTGTCTAGCGGTGGGGCGTCGCGGGTGCGGAACGACGAGCGGGAAAGATGGGTCCGCGGCGGCGCGGCGGCAATCCCGAGGACCAGCTGTCCAGTCGACGCACGAGCACCGGTCCGAACCCGCGCTTGGGCGGATTCGATCGGTTCGCGAACGCTACTCGCCCAGCACCCGCGCGAGCGCATCCCCGGCGCTGAGCTCGTGGCGCTCGCCCGTGGCGCGGCGCTTCAGCTCGACGGTTTGAGCCTTGGCGCCCTTGGGGCCGATGATGACCTGCCAGGGCAGGCCGATCAGGTCCATGCCAGCGAACTTGGCGCCGCCGCGTTCGTCGCGGTCGTCATAGAGCGTGTCGATGCCCGCCGCGCGCGCCTTCACGTAGAAGTCGTCCGCTGCATAGATGCAGTCGGCATCGTCTGAGCGCAGGTTGACGAGGCCGAGGGCGTAGGGCGCAATCGCGTCTGGCCAGATGATCCCCGAGTCGTCGTGGCTCGCCTCGATCGCCGCGCCGACGAGGCGGCTGATCCCGATGCCATAGCTGCCCATCAGCGGGGTGATCGCGGCTCCGTCGGGGCCCTGCACGGTCATGCCGTGCGCGCGCGTGTATTTATCGCCGAAGAAGAAGATGTGCCCCACTTCGATGCCGCGGCTCTGCTTCAGCTCGTCGCGCGCAGCAGCCTCGCGCCCAAGGTCGCGCTTCTCGTCGGTGGCGGCGTAGTCGGCGGTGACGCCGCGGACGAAGGCGTCGAGCGCGTCGGCGTCTTCGGCGTCGACCGAAAGGTCCTTCGGCTGTTCCCAGGCGCGGTGGTAGAACACGTCGCTCTCGCCGCTCGGCGCAAGGACGATGAACTCGTGGCTCAGGTCGCCGCCGATCGGGCCGGTGTCGGCCTGCATCGGAATGGCGCGCAGACCCATGCGTTCAAAGGTGCGGAGGTAGGCGATGAACATGCGCTGGTAGCTGTGCCGCCCTCCCGCTTCATCGAGATCGAAGCTGTAGGCGTCCTTCATCAGGAACTCGCGCCCGCGCATCACGCCGAAGCGCGGGCGGACTTCGTCGCGGAACTTCCACTGGATCTGGTAGACCGTGCGCGGCAGGTCGCGGTAGCTGCGGACCGCGTCGCGCATCACCACGGTGAACAGCTCCTCGGCGGTCGGCGAATAGAGCATCTCGCGCTCGTGCCGGTCCTTGAAGCGCAGCATCTCGGGCCCGTAGGCGTCGTAGCGGCCGCTTGTCCGCCACAGCTCGGCCGACTGGACGGTCGGCATCAGGATTTCGATCGCGCCGGCGCGGTCCTGCTCCTGCCGCACGACCTCCTCGATCTTCTGGAGCACGCGCAGCCCCAAAGGCAACCACGCGTAGATGCCAGCTGCGGTCTGGCGCACCAGCCCGGCGCGCAGCATCAGCTTGTGGCTGACGATCTGGGCGTCGGCGGGCGCCTCCTTGGTGACGGGAAGCGTGTAGCGGGACAGGCGCATCCGCGCGGGATAGGGGCCGGGCTGCGCCCGCGCAACGGCGGCGGGCGCTGGTTCCGGCCGGGACCGGCATTGGCGTCAGCGCGCGCGGCGGCGATGCGCGGCGGCTGGGTCGGCGGTGGTGTCAAGACAATATCGGCGCAGCATCCGGTCGTTCCGGCGCAGTCGTGCTTGACCAGAGGCGCTTTGCGGCGCAACAAAGCTGCAACAAAAGCCTAGGGGAGGAGCGGCCGGTCCGCGCTCCACCGCAGATGCGCGCACCAGACGCGCCGCGGTGCCGAGCGAAGACCGGCCGCGAACCGTTGCGCGCTCAGCGGTTTCTACGCGACGGTGTGCCTGGCGCGGCCAGCGCGGATCCTATCCCATGCTGCGGCGAGCGCGACGAATTCAGCGACGCTCAGCGTCTCCGCGCGGCGCTCTCCCGCGATCCCCACCCGCTCCAAAGCCTCAGTACAACCCGCAAGCGCCTTCAGTGACGCGCGCAGCATTTTCCTTCGCTGCGCGAACGCTGCCTGCGTGACTGCTTCCAGCGCCGGCAACGCGACCCCGGCGGGCTGTGCTGCGGGCACGATGCGCACAATTGCCGAGCTGACCTTGGGCGGCGGCGTGAACGCGCGCGAGGGCAGTTCCAGCGCGATGCGCGGCTCGGCGCGCCACTGGGCGAGCACGCTGAGGCGACCGTAGGCGTCGGTATCGGGCCGGGCGACGATTCGCTCGGCGACTTCCTTCTGGAACATCAGCGCAGCGCCCGCCCACCAGGGCGGCCATCGATCGGCGGTCAGCCAGCGTACCAGCAGCGCCGATCCGATATTGTAGGGCAGGTTGGCGACGATGTGCACGTGGCGTGGCAGCGAAGCGGCCTCGTCGATCGCCAGCGCGTCCTCGGCAAGCACGTTCAGCCGGCCGGGATAAGCGGCCGATAGACCGGTCAGCGCCGCCACCGCGCGGTCGTCGCGCTCCACCGCAGTGACGGCATGCCCCGCTGCGAGGAGGGCGCGCGTCAGGCCGCCGGGGCCGGGTCCGACCTCATAGACCGGCGCGCCCGGCGGCAGCGCGGCCGCGCGCACGATTTTCGCCAAGAGGTTGGGATCGAGCAGGAAATGCTGGCCGAGGCTTTTCTTGGCGGACAGCCCGTGCGCGCGGATGACCTCGGAAAGCGGCGGAAGCTCAGCCATCCGGCGCCCGGCGGCTCGTTCGAAAACGGGGGCCCGCGGACTCGCGCGACAAGCGTGCGAAGTTTGTGACGGTGACGACCGGATGGGGTGAAACCGTGACCAGCGGAGGCCGAACGGCAGCGCGGCGGAACGGACTGTTGACCATCCCGGCTCCGGCGCGTGGACGGGCCTTGAGCGTGGGGCTGACGGCAGCGCGGCAGGCAGCAGGGGAAGTCATCACCACCAAGCCTCTGCCCACAAATCCGACATTGCAAGCTCGCATGGGTGCAGCGCCCGGCTCAGCCCCGAACCCGCCGATCCGCGCACTGCGCCGCAAGATGCAAGGCGGCGATCATCGCGCCCGGCGAGGCGCGGGCGTCGCCCGCGATACCGAAGGCGGTGCCGTGGTCGGGGGAGGTGCGGATGATGGGCAGGCCGCACGTCATGTTGACGCCGCTGTCGAAGGCCAGCGTCTTGACCGGGATCAGCGCCTGGTCATGGTACATCGCCAGCACCGCGTCGTAGCCCGCGCGAGCCTCGGCGTGGAACAGCGTGTCGGCGGGGAAGGGGCCGCGCGCGTCGATGCCGTGCTCTCGCAGCGCGGCGACGGCGGGGGCGATCACGTCGGCGTCCTCGCGGCCGAGCGCTCCGTCCTCGCCAGCATGGGGGTTGAGGCCGGTGAGCGCGAGGCGGGGTGCGGCGATGCCAAAATCGCGGGCGAGTGTCGCGGCGAGCACGCGGCCGCGACGGACGATAAGTCCCGTCGTCAGCACGGCGGGGACTGAGGACAGCGGGATGTGGATCGTCGCGGGGCAAGCGCGCAGGCCCCCTCCGATCAGCAGCATCGCGCAGTCTTCCGGCGCCACGCCGCAGCGATCGGCGACGAACTCGGTCTGGCCCGGCCAAAGGAAGCCCGCCGCGTAGAGCGACGCCTTGGCGACGGGTGCGGTGACCATCGCTGCGGCCTCGCCCGCCCGCGACAGCTGAACCGCCAGCTCGAGCGCCCCGAACGCGACGCGCGCGCCCTCGGGCGTGGGCTTGCCAGGGTGGATCGTTGCGAGCCGTTCGCTCGCGATCAGCGGCAGCGCGTCATCGAAAAGCGCGGGTGCGTCGGCGATCGAAGCGATCGGGACGACCCGGCTGAAGCCGACCGCCAGCAGCGATTCGATCGCGCCGATCGCTGCGAAGGGCGCCAGCCCGTGCTCGCGGCGCAGTTGCCACGCGCAGGCGACGACCTCGGGCCCGATCCCCGCTGGATCGCCCAGCGTGACGGCAAGGGGAGCGCTGGCCATGCGCCTGACCTAGGCCGGCGCCGGGTGCCGCGCCAGCGCGCTCAGGCCGCCTCAACGACGCGCCAGCCTGCCAGCAGCGCCAGCGCAGCGAGCACCGCGCTTGACAGCAGGAACAGGGTCGCGCGGATGCGGATGCGGTTGGCGATGTTCTGCTCGAAACTGTGCGCCACCCGAAGCGCCACGTAGGCCCACGCCAGCCACACGGCCGTGCCGCTGCCGAGGCCCGCGAACGCCAGCGCGAGGCAGACGGCGTAGAACAGCGTCGGCTGCTCGACCAGATGCGCGTAATTGTGCGCGGGCCACGCTGCCGCCGGTTCGATCAACTTCTCCAGATCCTGCCCGCGCCCGCCGCGGCGGTTCATGATGTCGATGCCCTTGGCCTTGACCGCCGCCGCGCGCACTCGGACCATCCAGCCGAGGACGACGAGCGTCCAGACGACGAGCGCGATGACGGGCAGCAGGATCGTATGCACGAGCGTTCCCAACGGTTGCGTGTTGCAACCCATGCCTCGACGGGACGGTCGGCGCAAGATCGGCGTGGCGGGTACGGACGGCGGGCGCGCACCCGCCCGCCGGCATCATTCGGCGAACAGACTGGCCCAGCGCCGCACCGGACGGGTGCGCCACGCGCCACGGTGATAGGCGTCGCTCGCAAGCAGCGGCAGCACGCTCGTCGCCTCCGCGAACACCATCTGTTCCATCGCGGTTGAAACCTTGCCCCAGCTGGCGGCTTCCTGAAGCGTGCTGGACGAGCACGCGCCGTCGCGGACGTCGGCGACGGTGATCTGCACCGCGTATTTGTGGCTCTCGACCTCGTGACCCAGGATCTCCGCGCAGACGACGGTATCCTGCACGAAGTTCTTCGGCACGCCGCCGCCGATCATCAGCAAGCCACTGGTGCCGCCTTTGATCTTGATGTCGGTCAGCTCGCGGAAGTCCGCGATCGAGTCCATGGTCATATACGGCTGGCCCGCCTTCGCGCGATCGACCTGATGCTTGACCAGCCCGAATCCGGCGCTCGAATCAGTGAAAGCTGGGCAGAAGATCGGTACGTCATGCTCATAGGCCAGCTTGACGAGGCTGTTGTCCTTCTTGCCGTGGCGCACCAGCCATTTGCCCATCTCACGGATGAAGGCGCGGCTGCTGTATGGCTTGGGATCGAGGCTGTTGGCGATTGCGCCGATCGTGTGGTCGCACTGCTGCAGCGCTTCCTCGTCGATGTAGGTGTCGTAGATACGATCGATGTAAAGCGAGCGCAGCGTGTCGTCGTCGGGGATTTCCTTCGCCTGGTAGTGCTTGTTGCCAAGCGCCTCGAAGAAATCCATGTCGACGATCGTCGCTCCGGTCGCGACGATTGCATCAACCATGTTGTGCTTCACAAGATCGGCATACAGGTCCATGCAGCCGCCCGCGCTCGTCGAACCAGCGACGACAAGGAAAATGGTGCAGTCCCTGTCGGCCAGCATGGTGTTGTAAATCTCGGTTGCCCGGCCGAGATCGCGCGAGGTGAAGCTCATCTTCTTCATCGCGTCGACGATCGGGCGTGCGTCGAAGCTTTTGATGTCGATATGCTCGATCGTCTCGTTCAAGAGGTCCTGCTTGCGGAGGTCATTGCGGAGCGCGGGTGCGCTCTCGGCCGGGTTGGTCATGGGATGGTCTCCAGTCGGATGAGGG
>Ga0326763_1000654_pt1 | contig 11907 bp, 15 predicted proteins | sample NORPS_P_FD_207671 | JGI IMG/M metagenome (GOLD analysis project Ga0326763, IMG submission 207671) | Hot spring water microbial communities from Norris Geyser Basin, Yellowstone National Park, WY, United States - NOR.PS_P | ecosystem: Environmental > Aquatic > Thermal springs > Unclassified...
GCCCTGGTTATACGAGGGCTTGCCCGACGTATCGGTGTAGCCGGCGATCTGGACCGAGGTCTGTCCCGTCGTGCGGAATTGCTCGACAGCGCGATCGAGGATCGCAGCAGCCTCAGGGGTGATGTCCGCCTTGTCCCAATCGAAGAAGATCAAGAACGGACCAACCTGCGCCGGGGGCGGCGGCGGCGGCGGGGGCGGAGGGGGCGGCGGCGGGGGCGGCGGCGGCGGCGGCGGCGGCGGGGCCGGCGGCGTCTCCGGATGACCGAAGTTGTAGGTCAGCGTCGCCAAGATGCTGTGGCTCCGCCAGCGGCCGTTTAGGTCACCCGACGATGTGGTCTTAAAGCGGGCGCGCTCTGTCGAGAAGAAGCGATACTTCACGCCCACATCGATATTGGACGTGATCGCGCGACGCACTCCGGCGATGCCCTGGTAGGCAAGGACCTCGTCCGTATCGTCCGCGAACACGGCAGCCTGATTATACGCACGCCAGCGGTTTGCTTCGAGGCGAGCGATACCGACGCCGCCGCCAATTTCGAAAGCCCAGCCACGCTTCTCGTCAGCACGCCACGAATCGGCATTGCCGAAATCGAGCAACACATTCGCCATCGCAGTCAGCGCGGAAAAATCACCGTTGGCACCGTTCTGCACACCCGACGGGACCGCGATGATGCGACCATCTGGATTGCGGAAATTCGGAAGCGTCGTGTTGATCGTAAATGTGTCGTTTTGGGCCTGCTTATATCCCAATTCAACTTCGGTGCGGATCCGACCGAAGTCGTAGCCGATCGTGCCACTAACGTCGAAGCCGGGCTGGTACTTGGAAGTAATAGCGTTCGGAATGATCGCCGATGCTGCGCCAGCCGGGCGATAGCTGAACTGTTGCTGCTCGATGAGCACGGCGCCGCCCTGAAGGCCAGCGTAGAAGGACTTGTCCCGCGCAACGGCCGGTCCGGCCAGCACGGACGAAGCCAAAGCCGCAGCTAAGGCAATGTTCCGCATCGAATACCCCTTTCTTTGCTCATAGAGCGTAGGCCCTTGCACGCCTAGCTCAGTAACCATCACGACGCAAGCTGTATCCCAAGCGGGCCGCCCAACCGGGGGCATATGCCGCTCGAATGGAAACATGGCTTACCCAAGACGCCGTACGCATCGTAACGCCGGACCATGCACTGAAACTATCTAGCAGCGCCAATCGGGCCGACACTTTCCGCAGGGTCTCGTCCAATCCGCCGATCTGTTCTCGCGTTCCGCCTCCACAACTCGCTATCGACTACAAGGCTTTCGAACGCCGCAGGCAGGTTGCCTTCGGCGCATTCCGGCGCTCTCGTCGATCCCCTAAACACACAACTTGGCAGAAGGTGCGATGCGCCCACGAAGCGTGAGGCGTTTTCGGGAAGGTGTTGCACCGGTGCACCACCGCCGGCCCCGGACAGCGCTCAGCCAACGCCGCCCATCGGCTGGATCGTGGTCTCTGTCCAGGCTGTGCGCGCCAGGGTGTACGCCGGCGTCACCGCTTTCAACCGTACTCGTGTCCCGGCCACAGGCCCGCTAACAGGCAAACGAACGAAGGCTGCGGACGATAGCAGCACAATCCGCTCGCCCGGTAGGTGTGCCCCCACGGTTCCCTGCGTGCCATGGCAACCGCGCAACAGGCCGCTGATTCGCAGTCTTCCGCCCTCAACCGGCATGGCTGACCGGAAGCGGATGAGTTCGTCACCCACCGCCGCGAGGTTTGCTCCCGCGAGGACCGACGCGGCCGAGCGGTTTTCGAACGCGTCTCCGCTCACATGCTGAATGTCTAGGATGGTGGTATCGTCCCACCCCTCGGTCGGTCCCGATCCCAGCACCGTCGTGCACAGACCCGCTGTCATGGTGGTTCCGACGGTTCCTGCGAACGCGTACGTCTCGCCATGGTCGAGGCTTACCCAGATGTCGGCCCTCTGAAAGACCTCCGCATCGCCCAATACGCCGCAGAGCAGCCGAGGGGTTGTGCCTTCCTCAAAAGGCAGTGGTGGCGGGACGAGCACAAGCACCTCGACCGAAGGCTGCACAGCGATGGAATTGGGTACGATCCGTGCGGTCGCTCCCGGCGCAGGCGTACTCCGAGTGGACGCATCCCGTTCTGCCTCCAGCAAGACCGAACCGTCCGCCACCGTCTTTGCCGCGACGCGCCACCTTTGGGGCGTGCCGAAATCGATCACGTCGCCCAGCTCGATCGATGCCCAACGCAGTGGCAATCTGAAACTTGCCGTGACGTCATTCGTGCTTTGATCGCGAATCATCTGCCGGGCGTATGTTTGGGCGGCAGAAGCACTCAGCGCAGCGGGGACGCTTTCCTCAACCGTCTTCGCGGGCCCGTTCTGCGAAGCGCGCCACCGTTGGACCGCAGGTTGTAGGTCGCGCTCGGGATCGAAATAGCGGACCTGCGCCTCATCCGCTCGTCCCGCGGCCGCGGCGAGACGTTTGCTGATTCCGAGCGCGCCGTCTCGTCCTCGCACAACCTCGTCCGTCGGCACTGCCGCTGCGCCGGCCTCCTGGTGACGCGGCCGAAGCGCGTGATTGGGGCCCGAGCCGCAGATATGCGCGTTAGCGAGCGCTGCGGCCCGCGCCACATCTGCTCCGATCGCGTCCCCAGCCCAATAGCCGGCAATCGGAGCTGGCGGGCACAAATTCACCGCTGACAGCCCTGCTCGATGCGCCAGATCGATCGCGACCTCGGCGGCGTCGATGCCGTCGCCGTCCGCGTGGACGTCGAACGTCAACTGCGGCAACCGGTTGCCGAACTGCGTGAGCGGCAAATCCTCCAGAACGACATAAGCCAGACCGCGCCACTGCGGCGCGTCTGCGCCCAAGGCGGCGGACACGAGCGGGTCTGGTCGTGTCTGACGGCCGGTGTGTACACGGGCCGTGACAGGAAGTGACCAAGTGCCATCCTCGGACCGGACCAGTCGGCCGTCGGCCCAGATCCGCCCCAGCCGCTCGATCGGCCTGCCCGACAACGCGATCGCGAGAGACACGCTGTAGATCGCCGCGACGCCCATCGACGCCGAGGGTGCGCGCGTCCGGCGAAGCGGCGTGGCCCACAGCACGGTGCCGCCAGCCCGCATCCGGCCATAGATCAGCGGGATGGGTGAGCCGTAGGCGGAACTCTGGTTCGTGACAGCGTTGAGGTCGACCTGGCGCGGTCCTCGACCCGTGACCGCGCCGTCCATCGCCGACCCAGCAACTGCGCCGAACAGCCGCCCGGCAGGACCGCCGATGACGCCACCCACGGTTGTAAGCGCGATCGTTGCCATTTAACCCTCCACCAGGCGCCACTCGGACGCGATAGGCCAATCCGGACTGACCGTGCTCTCGACGACGCGCAGCAGTGCGGCGTGCGCGTGGACGATCGTGCTGCCCGTCCAGATCGCCAGGTGCGGGCCGCCAAGCGGAATCGCGAACAGCAGGACCTCCCCAGCCAGACGCGGCTGATCGGCCCGAATCAGGCCCGCCTGAGCCAGCCCTGCTTCGACATCGGCCACGCTTCGGTCGCCGCTGAGGCAGTAGTTCGCTTGGGGCGCGGCCAGCGGGAAGCCGACCGCCTTTGCTGCCGCGTAGACCACGCCGACGCAGTCGAGACCGATCGACGGGTTGCGACCCTGGCTTTGGAAGCGCGCGCCCACCAGCCGCCGCGCCGCCGCGACGAGGCGCTCGCCGGGGGGCTGGGTCATGACGGATAATGCTGCAGCGCGTCGGAGCCGGGCAGGTTGGGCTCACCCCGGAAATTGGGCGTGTTGCGGAACCGGTCGCGGCACGTCTCCCAGCGCTTGTCGCAGCCTGCGCGCAGGCGGAGCCGCGTACCTGGTGCAACCTGCACCGGCTCTGCCGGCAACAGCCGGCCGCCGTCCGCATTCGCGATCGCGCGATCGACGCCACTGCTGCTGCCGGAGACCACGCGAAGGCGGCCGTAACGGAAACGCTCGACCGCCGGTGTCGGCGAGACGATCAGCCATTCGCCCTCAACGGCACTGACGAGGACGTCTTCTTCGTGCGCTCGAAGGTTCACACCGCAGCGGCGGTCGCCTAAGCTGGCGCGGCAATCCGGGGAGAAACGGTCCGGCACGGTGCGGTCGAGGCGTGTCAGGACGGACAGCATTTCCGCCTCGAAGCGCCCGTTGCTGCACCGTACGTCGCCCAGCTCGCCGGTCGCGAGCGGGATCACGCCTGCTTCCAGCGCTGACCAGTCCACCAGAAACACATTCAGCCGCGCGCCGTCGAAGCGGCCCCGAAGCAGGTCAGCCTCGCTGACTGACCGCCCATTCAGCGCCCCGGCTGCGTCCATCTGATGATGGTCGCCCGAAAGCGCGGTCCGGATCGCGGAGGGCACGATGCCGGAATCGCTTTCATACCGCAAGCCATCGATCCGGAGCGGCCGGTCGTGCGCGGTAAGCCCGCTGCTGACGCCGTCGGCCCGATCAATGCGCCAACACAGCGCAAGTGTCGTGAGTTCGCTACCGATCGCGGCAGCAAGTGCGGGGGTAAGATCGAGCATCGTCTCAATCCTCGCGCACTTCGATCAGCGCCACTGGGGGCATCTGGCCGGCCCGCACTGCGGCGAGGCTCATCGGCAGCGAGTCGCTGTCGAACCGCGCGGGTACGTCGAAGCGGAACCCGGCCGTCACCGCAGCTCCGGCGGGGGGCGGCGTCTCCAGCTGCACGATCCCGCCGGGTTGCAGCGTCCAGCCGCTCGCCTGTTCAGTCTGGCCGACCGCCAGCCGTACCGAACCCGGCACCGGCCGCGTGATGCGCCGCGGGGATCCGCCGCCGTAGCTCTTGGTGAGCGGGAAGCGCGTGCGTACGCCGTCGCCCGTTCCGATGGCCTGATCGAATGCGCCGGGCTCGCCACCATCTGCGGCGGAGCTGCTGTCGATCGGGTCGCGGAACCGGAAAGCGCGTGCGCGTCCACCCCGCGCGCGGAAAAACGCGAGCAGTTCGCGCAGCTCGCTTTCGGCGCGCAGGCCAGAGCCTAGCTCGTACTTGCAGCGGGCGTCCGCCCAGCCGCTATTGCGCTGCTCGCGGCCGCTGGCGGTCGTCACGACCTGTGTCGTGAAAACCGGTTCGGCTGCAGCGTCGAGGCCGAGCGATAGCGGGAACAGCACGTCATCAAACGCATTCGCCATTTCGGCTCCTTCGAAGTAGGTCAGGCCGTCGCGCATGATCTGCGGCATTGCCCAAAGGAAAACCTGCGGCACGCCGCGAGCCCGCGCATCCTCGGCCGCAGCGATAATTGCGTTCCACTGATCGCGATCAGCTGGGTTCAGCACGAAGCCTGCGAGATAGTGTTGATGCGCCAAAGGATACGCCAGTCTGGTGTCGACCGCCTGGCGCGCGCGGGCAGCCGCGGCCGTGTCCTCCTCGGTGACGAAATCGTAGTCTTCCAGCTGGAAGACGTCGAAGGCTGGAGCGCGCCAGCCTTCGGGCATATTCAAGAGCGCGAGGTTGTCGGCGTCGCGCCCAAGCACCTGCGGCGAATAGAACAGCAGATAGCTCGTCGCGCCCGGAGCGGCGGCTTTGGCAGCCGCGGCGACCGCTATAGTCGAGCGGGCGAGCAGCGTGCCCGCCCAAGTGAAATAGCGGCGCTGGGCGTCGCTCAGCTGAACGGACGAGTTCGCGACCGGCGGCGGGGGCGCAAGCCCGGTCTCGGCGGTAAACCGCGCCTTCGCCGCCGCGTCGTAGATTGCCGGCTGGCGATCGGAGCCGGTCCACCACCACGGCTCGCCGACCTGGAAATGAACGGGATGACCGGAGTCTGCCGCGATCGTCGCCAATGCAGCGGCGCAGCGCTCCAGATAGGCCTGCGCTCTCGGGATAGCAGGAGACAGCAGCGCCGAGGGCGGCGCCCACCTTGTCAGTGCGGGCGACCCATCGGCCTTCACCTGCCGCCAGCCGCGCGGGCAATGCGCGTCGAACAGCTCGTAGCTGAGGCTGAGGATCAGCTGGTAGCCGAGCGCAGTCGCGCGGGCCGCGAAATCGCGGTGCCACGCCAGGAACGGCGGGTTGAACGGGGTCGTGCCCATATCGTCGGCCACCAGGCGCGCCTCGGCCGCATCCCAGCGCAGCCGGAACTGGTGGCTCATCCCGACATAATGGTTGATCCACTCGCGGTAGCCGAGCGCTTCGATCGTGCGCATGAGCCGCGCGGGCGTCAGGTGATACTGGTCGTCATAGCCCGTGGCAGCGCGGAGGCTGTGCTCGGGGAGGAACGCGTCGCCGATCCCGATGACCGCGCTCTCGCCAGCGGCTGCGATCTCGCTCAGCTCCACCCAGCCCGCCACCGGTGCGGGCAACGCGCCGGCGGAACCGAAGCCGGGCGACGCGAGGCTGATGAACATGCGGTCGATGTCGCCCGCCCAGACCGGGTCGGCATTGTCGGGCAGCCGGAAGCCCCCAGAGAGCGCGGCGAAGTCGATCGTGATTCGCGCGTCCACGGGCGTGCCCGCGGCGTAGTTCCACAGCCGCACATACCAGGCGCACGGCTGCCCGCTCGCGTCGCGGCCCTCGATCGTCAGCGTCGGGCCGTTGACTGCGTCCAGCGGCACCACGCCGTCCGAACGCCAGCGGAAGCTCAGCTGCACCTCGCGGTAGTCGCGCGCGGTTTCGTAACGCAGCAGCGGGTGGTCGTGCCGGTCCTCGCTCTCCCAGATCAGGCCCGCAAGGTCCGCGCCCGTATAGAACTCGGCATCGACGCGCAGCGACGCGGGGCCGGTCGATACGACGCTCGCCATCATCGGGCGCGGGAAATTGACCGTCCAGAAGCGCGGATCGAAGCGCATCAGATGGTCAGTGCGGCGCTGGTCCTCGGCCCGCGCGAACCACCAGCTCATCGTGCCTGCTCCAGCGCGACCGCGACGGCCCGCGCGACCTGGCGTCCGCTCATCGCCATGTATCCCGGCTCCGCTCCGGCGGGCGGGCTGACGTTCACGGTGATGTTGACCGGCGTTCGCCCGCCGCCGCCAGTTTCGATCCGGCCGCTCGCAGTGGGCACGAACAGCTCGGGGCCGCGCTCGCCGACGAGATAGGCGCGGCCGCCCTCGACCGGGCCGCCGGTCGCGCGGCCCGGCACGCCGAGCGCCGCGGCGGCGAAGGACAGCAGCCCGCCGCCGCTGCTCGCGATCCCGCCGCCGCCCAACCCGAGGCGGGAGCGCAGCGCTTCGCCCGCGATCTCGGAGAAAGCGCGGACCGCGACCCGCGCGAGGTCCTCGAACCCCACGCGTCCCGTTCGCGCCGCGCCGCCGAGCGCTGCCTCGATCGCGCCACCCGCACCGCGCGCGCCGTCGGAGAGCGGCCCCTCCAGCTGGCGACGCATGTCGGCGACATCGCGCGCAAAGGCTCCGGTGTCGGCGCGGACGCGGAGCACCAGGCTGTCGATCTCATCGTCCATCGGGGAAACGCTCCATCAGTTGGCGAAGGCCTTGAGTGTCGAGCGCGGGACCGTGCGCAGCGGGAAGCCCGAGCGCGGCAGCGAGTTCGGCGGGCGTCGCAGCCCAGAACTCGGCGGGTCGCCAGCCAAGCACGCGCGCGGCGAGCCCCGCGAGCAGCAGCGCACGAGGTCCGAACGCGCCGTCAGCGGCCATTCAGCGCCTGCGCGACGATCGCGCGCAGCACCGGGGTCAGGCGCGCTAGACCGAGGCCGATCAGCGCCTCGCCGAACGCCGCGCGCGTCAGCCCCTCCGGCCGCGCCGCCAGGCAGTGCCAGATGAGCGCGGCGAGCTCGCTGAGCTTCAGCCTGCCCGCAGCGGCCCGGTCGATCAGATCGAACAGCGGGCCGAGTTCCTCCTCGGCGGCAACGAGCGCCTCGAAGCTCGGCCGCACCGTCCAGCGTTCGCCGAACAGCTCCAGAGCCGCCTCGCCGCGATGCGGGTTCACAGCACGCTGACCGCGCCGGAGGATTCGAGCTTCAGCGTGTAGGTCCGCTCGCCGTTGAAATCGCCGCTGTAGTCCAGCCGCGACACGAGGAACCTGCCGCGGATGCGCTGGCCGCTCTCGAAGCTCACCTCGTAATCGTCCACTGTCCCGGCGAGCACGCTGCCGCGCAGCTTCTCCTCGGCGGCCGAACCCGTGAACACGCCCGATCCGCTGATCGAGACTCGGCGGATGCCGGCGCCCGAAAGCAGTTCGCGCCACCCGCCCGAGCCCTTGTTGGTGATGACAACCGCGTCGCCCTCGATCGCGAGCTGCGTGGTCTTCAGGCCCGCGATCGTCTGGTAGGCGGGCGGGGTCGCGCCGTCGCTGATCTTCAAGAGGAAGGCGCTGCCCTTTTCGGCTGGCATGGGGGAATCTCCTTATTGGCTGGCGCGCTCGGTGCGGGCGCGGAACTCGATCACATGTTCGCTCGGGCCGCCGTCTTCGGGCACGGCGGTGAAGCTGCGCAGGAAGCCGATCGACACGATCCGCCAGCCGCCGCCGAGCGAGCCCGAAAGGCCGCTCATCACGGCTTCGATGCGGTCGACGGCGGCGGCTGGAGCTGCGGCGGGGTAGGGCGCTGCCCACAGCGTCGCGCGCAGGCGATGCTCGCGGCCCTGGCGGTCCTTGCATGACCAGTCGGTCGCGATGTCCGGCCCAATCACCGCATAGGGTGGCTTGGCGCCGGGCGCGGGGGCCATCGCCCACACGCCCTGCACCAGGGCTTTCAGTGCAGCGTCGGCGCGCAGCGCCGACGTTACCGCCGTCACGAGCGCGGTCGAAGCGCTCACTCGCGCGCTCCGGCCTTGGCGCGCAGACCCTCGATCCACGCGAGCAGCTTGGCCTCGCCGCGGTCCATCCGGTTGCGGATGCCGGTGCCGATAAGCTTGATGCCCTCAGCGACCGCTTCGGCGGCGATGCCCGCCAGCTCGGTCGCGGCCGCAGTGGCTCCGGCCTGGATCACCGCCTTGGCGCGGTCGCCGCCCAGCTTCGCCGCCTTCGCGGCCAGACCCTTTAGTGTCGTCTCGGTGGTCATCACTGTCTCTCCTCGGCTAGGATTTCGATGCGGTCGGGGGTGACGGGGTCGGCGCGGACGGTGAGCACGCTCAGCGTCCGCCCCGCCCAGATCAGGCGACAGGTCTCGTCGATCGCGCCGGGTCGCGCGATGAGGCGGAAGCGGGGGCGTCTCCGCTCGGCGCCGCCGTCGGGCGCAGTGCGCTCGGGCATCGCGGCCATCTCAGCCCAAAGCTCGCCGTCGGCTGTCCACAGCCCGCCCTCGTCGAGGTCGCGCCAGCGTTCGACGCCCAGCCGCGTGCGCAGCCGGCCGGTCAATTCGGTCATGGCAGTCTCCGCAAGAGTTACAGCTGGATGCGCCGCCATGGCCGCCACAGCGCCGCGACGGCGGCAGGCGGCCCGAGGTCGCCCGATCCGTCGCGGTTGGCGAACAGGTGTGCGGCGAGGCGGATGACGCCCTGGCGCAGCGGCTCGGGGATGCCGTTCCAGTCGGGCGACAACCCGGCGCGGTACTGCACGCGCAAGCGGTGACGCTCGGTGGCGGGCGCGCCGATGGTGGCGACCCCGTCGGCGTCGACCGCCACGCACCACGCAGCGGGCATGATCGCGGTCGCGGTGCCATCGGGCGCCAGCGCCTCCACCCACGTCACCTGCGTGACCGGCGAAGCGGTCAGGCTGCGCGGGCCTGCTCCCCCGAGCGTCTCGGCAAAGCTGCGCTGCACGAGCGTCAGCCGCGTGAACGCCTCGCACATCGCGCGACCGGTGCGCAGGAAGGCGGCGAGCAGCGCGTCCTCCTCCGATCCCGACAGGCGCAGGAACGTCTTCAGCTCGGCGACGCTTACCGGTTCAGCCGCGGGCGGCTCGAGTTCGGTCAGCATCAGCGGTCCTCCACGCGCACCGCGAGCGTGCGCTCTTCGCGCCGCCCATCGGAGAGATCGACGCGGTTTGTGGCTCGATAGACCTTGCCCGCCGCGCCGCCGCTGGTGCGCAGCGTGGTCTTTGCGCCCTCCAGCGAGTCGGTCAGGCGCTGCATCCCGCCGCTCTCGGCCGGGCTGATCGTCCAGCTGGAGGCGGTTAGCGTCACCGCGCCGCCAAGCCAGGGCGACCAGTCGAGCTGGTATTCGGCGACGCTCGCCGGGTCTTTCAGATAGTAGCTCATGGGGGCTCTCCTCAGACGGGGTCGCCGATCTCGATGTCCCACGCGGCGAAGCTGACCGTGCCGCCGATGACGAGCGCCTGCGCGGGGCAGGTCGTCACGTAGAGCAGGCGGCTGCCGGTGGGATCGAGCAGCGCGACATGGTCGGCGGTCCCGGCCGCGATCACGCTGACGTTCGATTTGGCGGCAACAGTCGCGCGGCGGCCGTTGGTGACACCGGTGGCGAGGGTGAAGTCGCCCGATGCCATGACTGCCTCGGCCAGCTTGCCGCTGTTGGCGGCGGCGTAGCTCGCGGGCTGGCCCGCGCAGGCGACCATCCGGGTGGCGTTATTGCGCACGACATTCAGCGCCCCGTCGAGCACGTCGGGGCTACAGGCCTTCGCCATCGGTCATCTCCTTGCAGTTGCGAGTTGCGGTTTGCGTCAGCGGCAGCGCGGGGTGCGCGCGCGGAACGGATCAGGGCCGGGTGGCCGAGGTGGCGCGGCCTTTGGCTGCGACCGCGCTGGCCTGGTCGGGCCGGAAGGGAGAGCGCCGCCCCTCCGCCGGGATTGTCCCCCGGAACAGCTGCGGCTGCCGGTCGCGGATGACCGTGCTCGTCGCCGCGCGCCCGGCATGGCGCCCCGCACCCGGCGCAAGGCCAAGCCGGATCGCCATTGCCGCGATCCCGGCGCGCTGCCGGTGAGCGGCCCGCGACGGCGCCGTCGGAACCGCCCCGGGCGTGACATTCGCCGCAGCGCTGCGGCTGGCGTGGCGTCCCGCTGCGGGTGCCAAACCCAATCGGATCGCCAGCGCCGTTGCAGCCGCCCGGCCGGGCGATGAGGCGCTCGTAGGAGTGAGCGGAACCGTGATCGCCAGTGACGCCGCGCCCGTCCGCGCGGCCGACCGCGCGCTCGCGGGCGCCAGTGCAGCCGCCGGGGTCAGCGCGGCGACCGTACCGCGCTGGGGCGAGCGTGCGGCGGCTGGCGCCAGCGGCAGCCGCAGCCCCAGCGCTGCCGCCGCGCCGGGATGCGCCGAACGCGCCGCGGACGGCGTCAGGAGGAGGCTGAGCGTGATCGCTGCCGAACCAGCCCGGTTCGCGGCTCGCGCCGCTGCTGGCGCGAGCGGCAGCCGCAACGCCAGCGCTGCGTTTCCCGCCCGGTTCGCGTGGCGCGCGGCAGCGGGCACGGCTGCGGCCACGTAGGTGCCGGATTCGAAATCGTCGGCGACCGGGTCGCCGGTGCTGCCGCGTGCCCAGACCCCGGTCGTCGTCAAGCCCGCAAACGCGCTGTCGGTCACCGCATAGCCCGCGGCCGGGCCGATGATCGCGCCATTCAGCGCGCACCAGACCGTCGTCCCGCTGACGCGCAGCTCCAGCGTGAACGGCGGCGTCAGCGTCAGCCCCGAGACGACTCCGATCGAACTGTCGCTCGTACTCGCGACGCGCTTGGTGAGCTGCACCGCGGTCGCGCTGATCGGGCGCGCCGCGATCAGCGTCCGGTCGTCGACCGCTCGCACCGCAGGTCCGGCCGAGCTGGTGCCGACCGCCCAGCAGACCAGCCTGGCATAGTGGTCCGTGCTGCCGGCGTTGACGCGGGCGAGCGTACCGGCGCCGCTGCCGCCCAGCTTCAGCCGGTTTGCCGCATTGATCAGCAGCCCGTCGGCGACGCCCTGCACGCTCCAGCTGCCGCCGGACGTGATGCGGCCGGCGAGGCTGGCGTTGTTTGTGCCCGTGAAATCGTCAGTCACCACCACCGGCATCGGCAGGCTCCTGTCGGCGAAAGGCGGCGCGGCGCGCAGGCGAACCCGCGCGCCGC
>Ga0326763_1000655_pt1 | contig 11906 bp, 9 predicted proteins | sample NORPS_P_FD_207671 | JGI IMG/M metagenome (GOLD analysis project Ga0326763, IMG submission 207671) | Hot spring water microbial communities from Norris Geyser Basin, Yellowstone National Park, WY, United States - NOR.PS_P | ecosystem: Environmental > Aquatic > Thermal springs > Unclassified...
CCATTATAGCGCGGAGCGGGGAGGTCTATCCGAGGGCCAGCAGGAGCAGGGGAACACCGAGGAAGGCGGCCAGGAAGAACCCGAGGAGCAGCGGATGCCTCAGCCCGCCCTCGAAGACGGCTGCGAGCAAGCGGCAATAAGATGCGTAGCCCAGGGCGAGGATCCCCAGGGAGATCCAGCCGACGCTCAGGATCTCCGTCAGCACCACACCCGCCGCGGCCGGGTTCCCCAGCATCAGGGCTGCGAAGAGGGTGTCTACGAAGGTGCTGATGTTGGCTCCCATCACGTAGGGGATCAGCCGCTCCCGACGGATCCATCCGCGAGCGACAGAGGGGACCAGCAGCCCGATGGAGACGGACACGGACATGGTGAGAGCGGTGACAGCCAGGCCGACGCGGAACATCGGCCACGGCGAATCGTCCGGGGGATCGTCGCCGGGGGATCGCAAAACGGGCAGCGGTATCGCGCGATCCAGCGCCTGCAACGCCAGGCCGATCAGGAAGAAACCCAGGAGGAACAGGCTGCCCCCCACCACCTCCTCCGGAACGGGACGGCCGGCCAGGCGCCCCAGCCCGCCTTGCAGGGCCTGCTCCACCGCCGCCGCCAGCGCGCGGACAGGGCTCAAGGGCGACGGAAGATCCATCGGCAGCCGGACGGGAACCCAGCGGATCGGCGTGTAGGCGAGCAGGAGAAGCCCCAGGGCGGTGGCAGGGAAATAGGTGGTCGCAGTCACCCAGAACGTCACGAAGCCGGCCGTCAGGCTGTTCCGCCGATGACCTCCTCGCAGGGCATAGCTCCAGCCGATGAGGAAGAGGACGAAGGAAGCACCCAGTCGGGATCCGGTGAGCATGGTGAGGGCAGCGGCTGGGGAGAGCAGATGAGCATCCTGCATGCTGACGGCCGCCGCCGCCACCGGCGACCCGCTGAGGGCCAGGCAGGCCATCAGCCATCCCAGCCCCAGGCTGCGTCCGGGCGAAAGCGGCCCGCCGGAGCTGAGCAGCGGAGGCGCCAGCCGGGAGGCTCCGTCCCGCATCATCACCAGGGCGAGCAGGAAGAAGAAGAGCCCCCCCGCTCCCCAGATCCCCCGCCGGATCCCGAGCCTGCGGAATCCCTCCCACCGCCTCACGCCGCCCATCCCATCGGCCGGATCTTGAAGGGGAGCGCTACCCTCACGAGCCCTCGCCCGGATCCGAAGGAGGTTCCAGTCCCTCCAGGCCTCGCCAGCGGCTGCCCTCCTCCGGCGGGCCGATCCATCCGCGAGCTTCCATCAGGTCGATCAGGCGGGCTGCCCGGTTGTAGCCGATGCGCAGCTTGCGCTGGAGCAGCGAGATCGAGGCCCGCCGGTGAAGCCGCACGATCTCGATGGCCCGCTGCAACAGGACCTCATCGCTTTCGTGATCCCCTTCCTCATCCGGCTCGCGCACCGGGGGTTCGGGGACGGGCTCCGAGGCCGGTCGGGGGACGCGCACCGGGGACGCCCGACGCTCCGGGACCGGTCGGGCGAGGCCCCGGATGCCCTTCCAGTAAGTCACGACGCGTCGGATCTCCTCGTCGGAGACGAAGCATCCCTGGGCGCGGATGGGCTGGCCCTGGTCGGGCGGCAGGAAGAGCATATCGCCCCGCCCCAGCAGCGTCTCCGCCCCCGGCATGTCCAGGATCACCCGCGAGTCCACCGACGAAGCCACCGCAAACGCAATCCGCGCCGGAAAGTTCGCCTTGATCAGCCCCGTCACCACGTCCACGCTCGGCCGCTGCGTGGCGATCACCAGATGAATCCCCGTCGCCCGCGCCATCTGCGCCAGCCGCGTGATCCGCCGCTCGGTCTCCTCCGGCGCGGTGATCATGAGATCGGCCAGCTCGTCCACCACGATGACCAGGTAGGGGATGCGGGGCTCGCCCCGCTCCGCCATCCGCCGGTTGTAGTCGGCGATGTGCCGGACGCCGACGGCGGCGAACTGGCGGTAGCGCCGCTCCATCTCCCGCATGGCCTCCTGGAGCACCCGGGGGACCTTCTCGATCTCCACCACCACTGGCGTCCACAGATGGGGGATGCCGTTATAGGGCGTCAGCTCCACGCGCTTCGGGTCGATGAGGATCAGCCGCAGGTCCTCGGGCGTGCAGGTGCACAGCAACGAAACCAGGATGGCGTTCAGGGCCACCGACTTCCCCGAGCCCGTCGCCCCGGCGATCAGCAGATGGGGCATCGCCGTGAGGTCGGCGACCAGAGGCTCCCCGGACACCGTCTGTCCCAGAGGGAGGCGCAGGGGAGAGGACAGCGCGCGATACGCCTCGCTCTCCATCACGTCCCGCAGGCGGACGAGGGCGGGGCGCTCGTTGGGGATCTCGATGCCCACCAGGCCCCGCCCGGGGATGGGCGCCAGCACGCGGACCGTGCGCGCGGACAGGGCCAGGGCGAGATCGTCGGCCAGGGCGGCGATCTGGGCCACTTTCACGCGGGTGGCCCGCCCGCCCCGGGAGATCTGGCCCGGCTCCAGGCCGAACAGGGTCACCGTCGGCCCACGCTGGACCTCCACCACCCGGGCCTCCACCCCCAGGCTGCGCAACGTCTCCTCGATGATCCGCGCCTTCTCCCGGAGCTCCCCTTCATCGATCTCCACCTCCTCCCCGGGATCCAGGATCTCCTCCAGCCGGGGGAGGGTCCACTTCGGCCCCACCGGGGCGATGGGCAGCGGCGCCTCGAGGCGCTCCTCCTCCGGCTCCTCCCGGGCTTCAGGCCCCACCGAGGGAAGGGCCTCCGGCGTGCCCTCCCCCAGGATCCGCGGCGGGGGGTTCGGCGGGGCGGGAGGTGAAGCCGGCGGGGGAGGCGCAGGAGTCGGGCGGTGGATCCGAACCGCGCGCGCCGATGGCCGGATCGCCTGGAGGGAGCGAACTCCCCGGATCACCCACTCCAGCGGGCGCTCCGGCGGGAAACGGAAGGTCAGCATCAGGCCCGCCCAGAGCATGCCGAAGCCGACCAGCCAGGTCCCGGCGGGACCCAGGTTCTCTTGCAGGAGGCGGGCGAGGGTGGCTCCGGCCGCGCCCCCCGCCCCGCCGAGGAGATGAAACGTCAGCAGAAGCCATCCGTAGAGAATGAGCAAGCCCGGGACCAGGGAGCGATGGGGACGAGGGGCCTGTTCGAAGCGCCGGATCAGGAGCCACGCCCCGCTGGCCGTCATCCCGAGGGGGAGGACGAAGACCCCTCCGCCGAGGAGAGCGGTCAACGCGTCCACCACCGGCTTCGGACCCAGGCTCAGCAGGCCGAGGCCCAGGAGGATCCCCCCCAGGAAAAGAATCAGGCCCAGCAGGTCCAGCTGCTGATCCAGGGTGAGAGAGAACGGCCATGCGGGCCGGAACGGACGGGCGGACGCCGGCTTGCGGGCGCCACCGGCCTTCTCCCGGGTCTTCCCGCCAGCCTTCGCGCGTCGTCGTTCGGGGGCGGTCTGCTTTCGAAGACGGGCCAAAACACCTTCCTCCCGCTCAGATCCAGGATCGGAATGCGGGTCTCACCCCTAAGGAGGGAATCCGCAACTCGCGGAACCGGCCGCTGGGGATCCGGGGCGCTCACTTCCAGATCCCCGGGATGGGCGTCCCACAGCGATAGCAGGTCCCCCGCCCGCTGAGGTGATCCACCAGGATCCGGAAGCCGTGGCGGGCGATGAGCAGGGCGTCACAGTTCGGGCAATACGTGTTCTCGAAAGGCCCCACCCGGCCCGGCAGGTTGCCCGCGTAGACGTAGCGCAGGCCAGCGGCCTTCCCGATCTCCGCCGCCCGGATCAACGTCTTCGCCGGCGTCCAGTCCCGGTCGGTCATCTTGTAATCCGGATGGAAGGCCGTCACATGCCATGGGATGTCCGGCGAGATGGAGGCCAGGAACTCCGCCGCGTCCCGCAGCTCCTCGTCGGAGTCGTTGAAGCCCGGCACCACCAGGGTGACCACCTCCAGCCACAGGCCGCTCTCATAGACCATGCGGATGCCTTCCAGGACGTTCTTCAAGGGCATCCCCAGGGCCCGGTAGTTTTTGTCGCGCATGCTCTTCAGGTCGATCTTGTAGCCGACCAGGTAAGGGCGGAGATACTCCAGCACCTCCCGGGTGAGGTTGCCGTTGGAGACATAGACGCACCGCAGGCCCTGGGCGACCGCCTCCTTGAAGATGGCCACCGCCCACTCCGAGGTGATCAGCGGCTCGTTATACGAGCTCCCCACCAGCTGCGCGCCATACCGCTTCGCCAGGGCCACCAGCTGCTGGGGGGTCGCAGGAACAGGGCGAACTCCCGCCTCCTCATCCCGCAAGGCCTGGGAAACTTGCCAGTTTTGACAATTGGACGCGGCAACAAAACCCGGAAGATAGGTGTGATCCTCTTCAACCTCAAGATTGAAAACATAGCCGGAGAAGGGCCGCCGTTCAATGCGCCGTATCGGGATGTAGTAATAGCGTTCGTCCATCCAGCAGCCCCTGACCTGACCATGGAGGCGCCAGCGAACTCGATGCAACCACTGGGCCCGCTGGACGGATCGCCCCTGAATAGGAGTCTGCGTGGTGGGGTAAGTGCGCAACGAGGGGAAACGACCACAACGCAAAAGCAACCAGGCGATCCCATAGGCAAGGTGCGGCGAAACCGACGCAACGTCCACATAGCCATCCCGGGAGATCGTGCCGTCGCCGGCCACGTAGGCTTCCAGGAAAGCTCGCACAACCGGTTCAGGAGCCCAGAGCAGCGGCGCGGGGACACGTTTGTTGCGCGCGCGAGTGCCACAGAGGGCTTTGAGCAGCAGGCCCAGCGAGCTCTTGTAAACAACCACTGCAACCGTTGTCTCTCGCCGGTGGAGCATGCCTTCGACGCCAAAGAGATCCCGAAGCAACGATAAAACCCGTCGGGCCAGTTCTTCTTCATGGGGCCCGAAGGAGAAGGTGATCATCATGGAATTGGCGCGCCGATCGTCCTCCCAGACGCTTCCTTCCGCGCAGTAATATCCCAGCAGCTCCGCCAGCGCTTCGTTCAAGGGCAAACGGGCTGGGATCCCTGGAGCGTGTTCGTTGAACACCCGGACCCGATCCCCTTCCACACGGATGAGCTTGGCCCGTGGGTTTGCATCGGCGTGAGCGCGCATAGAGGCGCCCCTGAGGGTCCTTACCCCTTTGCCCCGACGCATTCGGGAGAGATCCACGACCTGCGCCAGCCACATTGCCACATCCAGCTCGTGGGCCGATGCGCCTGAGCAGACTTCGAAAGAACGGGGGATCACTAAGCAGTAATCCGAAGAGAGCTGTTCCGCTCGGATCCACTCCGGTTCCTGGATCTTCCCCCTGCGCGGGCGCGGGATCGCCAAGAACCGATGGTCAGGCGTGCATTCGATGGCCGGTAGAAAAGCCGGATCGACGCGGATGATGTCCCCTTCATACCGGTGACGAAAGACGGCCCGGATCTTGCGCAGACGCCCAAGATGGGAAAACGTATACGCCTCTTCTAAGAACCCGATCTCGCCATCCGGATTGGCCTGAACCCGCAAGGCTTGACGGAAAAGCTCCTCCATAGAGAAAAGACCTCGCTGAGTCACCACAATGGTTTCACCGGTGAAACAGTAGCTACAATGCAGATCGCAGCCTAACATCCCGAAAGTCAGCGTGTAAGAGCCGGGGAGGACATGAAAGAACGGCTTCTTCTCCGTGGGATCCACCTGGAGTGCGGCCACATATCCCCAGGGGACGTAGAGGGTGCCGTCCCGGTTGAAGCGGACCTGGCAGATCCCCCGCCGGCCGGGACGGATCAAACAACGGTGGCCACAGGCGTAACAGCGCACCGAGCCGTCCGGGAGCCGCTCATAGAGCTCTCCGGGCCGGGTCAACGCATCCAGCACCTCCGCCAGCGTCCGAACCTCCGCCATCGCCCACCCCTTTCTCCGAGCGCCCCTTCCCTCGGGAGGAAAGGCTTCCAGGCCTGAGGGAAAGCCTGAGAGAGACGCCCGCGCTCTCCCTTCATTTTAAACCCAAGTAGGACAACTGCGAGCAGTTGTCCTACAAGGCGGCGAGGCCCGGAAAGCGGGCGTTCACCACTGCATCCAGGGGTGAGCGGCCCCGTCCGGGGCGATGAGATAAATGGTCAGCGGCCCGGTCCGGGCGCCGCCCATCCCGGGGGAGCCCGGCGGCATGCCGGGGAGGGCGATCCCGAGGGCCGAGGGGCGTTCCGCCCACAGGCGGGCGATGGCCTCCACCGGCACATGCCCTTCCACGACATAAGGGCCGATCCGGGCCGTGTGGCAGCTCCACATCGCCTCCGGGATCCCCCACTGCCGCTTCAGGGGCGCCAGATCATCCCGGTCCACCACGTGGACCAGGAGGCCATGGCCCCGGAGATAGCGGACGTATTCCTCGCAGCAGCCACAGGTGGGGGTCTTGTAGACGGTGATCACCTCCCCACCCAGCCCGCCCGGCGGGCGCGCCGGGGCGGAGGCGCCGCATCCGGTGAGGAGCAGGATCCCGAGGATCCCGATCGTCCGGCCGCGTCCGCCGATCCCCCGAATGGACATGGTGCACCTCCGCAAGAGGTTCGCCATCCGCCGCCCCTCAGCTCCGAAATCCCCGCAAGCGCAGGGAGTTGGTCACCACGAAGATGGAGGAGAACGCCATGGCCCCTGCGGCCATCATCGGATGGAGCAAACCGAGGGCCGCCACCGGGATCAGGATCACGTTGTAGAAGAAAGCCCAGAACAGGTTCTGGCGGATGGTGCGCATGGTGGCCCGGGAGAGACGGACGGCCTGGGGCAGCAGGCGCAGGTCCCCTCGCATCAACGTGACGTCGGCCGTCTCCATCGCCACCGCCGTGCCGGTCCCCATGGCGATCCCCACATCGGCCTGGGCCAGAGCGGGAGCGTCGTTGATGCCGTCCCCCACCATGGCCACCCGATGTCCTTCCGCCTGCAGGCGGCGGACGATCTCCGCCTTGTCGCCGGGCAGGACCTCGGCGAAGACCCGGTCGATGCCGGCCTGCCGGGCGATGGCCTCCGCGGTGCGCCGGTTGTCGCCGGTGATCATCGCCGTCTGAACCCCCAGCCGGTGGAGGGCGGCGACGGCCTCCGCCGCCTCGGGCTTTAAGGCGTCGGCCAGGGCGATCACCCCGATGGCCTCCCCATCCCGGGCCACGAGCATCGTGGTCTGGCCCTGCTCCTGAAGCGCCCGGACCGCCTCCTCCAGCCCGTTGAGGCGCACCCCCTCCGCCTGCACCCAGGCGATCCCGCCCACCCGGATGGGGGTGCCGTTCAGGTGGGCCAGCACGCCGCGACCGGGCAGGGCGGAGAAGCCGACCGGCTTCTCCAGCGGGAGCCCCTGGGACCGGGCCGCCTCCACCACGGCCTGGGCCAGCGGGTGCTCGCTCCCCTGCTCCACGCTGGCGGCCAGCCGCAGGACCTCCTCCACGGTCCATCCCGGGCCCGGGATCACCCGGGTGACCATCGGGCGTCCCCGGGTGAGGGTGCCGGTCTTATCCAGGGCGATCAGGGTGATCTTCCCCAGCTGCTCCAGGGCCTGGGCGTTGCGGAAGAGGATCCCCATCGTCGCCCCCCGGCCGGTGCCCACCATGATCGCCGTGGGGGTGGCCAGGCCCATCGCGCACGGGCAGGCGACCACCAGCACGGCGATGGCGTTGACCATCGCCCGGGTGAAGCCGGCCCCGCCGATCAGCAGCCAGCCCAGGAAAGCCAGCGCGGCGACGGCGATGACCGTAGGGACGAAAACCGCCGAGACCTGGTCCGCCAGCCGCTGGATGGGCGCTTTGCTCCCCTGCGCCTCCCGGACCAGCCGGATGATCCCGGCCAGCACCGTGTCCCGCCCGACCCGGGTGGCCTCGATCTTCAGCAGGCCATATGTGTTGACCGTGCCCCCCAGCACCCGGTCCCCCGGCTTCTTCTCCACGGGGATGGACTCCCCGGTCATCATGGATTCATCCACCGCGGAGCGGCCCTCCAGGACGATCCCGTCGGCCGGGATACGCTCGCCGGGGCGCACGAGGAGGAGATCCCCCACCCGGACCTCGGCGGCGGGGATCTCGATCTCCCGGCCGTCCCGCAGGACGCGGGCGCGTTCCGGTTGCAGGGCCATCAGGGCGCGGATGGCCTCGCCCGCCCGCCCCTTGGCCCGGGCCTCGAGATATTTCCCCAGGACGATCAGGGTGATGATGACCGCGGCGGTCTCGAAGTAGGTGTAGCGGCCGAGGGCGGTGTTCCCCAGAAGGAGGGCCACCGTCACGGCCAGGCTGTAGAAGTAGGCCGCGGAGGTGCCCAGGGCCACCAGCACGTCCATGTTGGCCGTGCCCATCCGCAACGCCCGGTAGGCCCCGCGGTAGAAATCCCATCCCACGCCGAACTGCACCGGGGTGCTGAGGAGCAGCAACAGCACATCCAGACCCATGGGCCGGGTCATCCCGGGCATGACGTTGTGGAGCAGGTCGAACTGCATGCTCAACCAGAAGGTGGGCAGGGTGAAGATGAGCCCCCAGAGGAGGCGGCGGCGCTGGCGGGCCATCTCCGCTTCCCGGGCCGCCTGCTCGGCGTCCTCGCCGGCTCCCTCCAGCGCCTCCGCCGCTTCCGTCACCTCATAACCGGCGTCCCGGACCGCCCGGATCAGGTCGCGGACCGAGGCCACGCCGACGATCATGGTGACGCGGGCGCTTTCCGTCGCCAGGTTGACGGCCGCCTCCAGCACGCCGGGGATGCGGTGGAGGATCCGCTCGATGGCCCGGGCGTCGTTCGCGTCGGCCATCCCCCGGATGGGCAGCTCCACCGTGGCGGTGGCGACCTCGTAGCCGGCGGCCCGGACGCGCTCCACCGCCTGGCGGAGGTCCGCCGCGGAGGGGTCGAGGAGCACCACCGCCTGCTCGGCGGCGAAGTTCACCGAGGCCTCCACCACCCCGGGCGCCCGCTTCAGGGCCCGCTCCACCGTCCGGGCGCAGTTGGCGCAGGTCATGCCGATGATCGGGAGCACCACCTCCCGGGGCGCAGTCGTCATGGGTTCCTCCTCGTTTCCTGCGGGATCCCTCGAAGGGAAATCTGGGCGAACCGCCGGGATGTAAGCCGGAATTCATCCCGGCACGCCCGCGTCTCCCGATACCGGCGCGGGTCGTCGCGCGAAGCCCCCATCCGGGGGACGAGCGAAACGCCCCCCACCCGCCGTGCCGGGCCTTGTCCGAAGCCCCACCCTCCGGGAGCCGTCCCAGCGCCACGCCCTTCAATCCATCGAAAGCCATCGATGGATTTCAGCGGGTCGCCCGGCGCAGGATCTCCTCCACCTGCTCCGGTGTCGTGTCGTGCCCGAAGCTGCGCCAGATCACGGTCCCCTGGCGGTCGAGGACCACCAGGCCGTGGGTGCCGGGCATCCCGAAGCGGCGCAGCAACGCCTGGCCCTCCCGGGTGTCCGCCCGCACCTCGAAGAACTCCACGTCCCCTTCCCAATGCGGTCGCAGCGCCTGCACGAGGCGCGTGTTGCGGGCGCACACCGGTCAGCCGGGCAGGACGAAGTTGTAGAGCGCGGCCCGGGGGCGCGGCGTCGGCGTCCCCGTCGCCGTCGGGGTCGGGGCGGGCGCCGGCGTCTCCGTCGGCGCGGGGATCGGCGTCCCCGTCGGGGCGGGGGCGGCGGTCGGCGTCTCCCGCGGGAGCGTGGGGACGGGAGTGGGCGATCCCGCCATCCCGCCCGCGCACCCGACCAGCCCCAACCCTCCGATCATCCACAGCCATCGCCAGATCCTTCGCATCCGGTTCCCCTCTTCCTTCCGCCTCCTGGCCTCAGCAGGCTCAGGCGCCGGCGGGCGGGTAGCCGATCTCGTGAAGGACGGCCACGATCCGGTCCCAGGTGGCCGGCGGCTCGAAGGACACCGTCACCTGTCGCGTGGCCACGTCCCCGTGCACCTCCCGCACGCCCTCCAGGGCCTTCAGCTCGCGGGCGATGGTCTGGACGCAGTGATGGCAGGAGATGTTCGGCGCCACGAAGGTCCGGGTCTCCATCGTTCACCTCCGGGATCAGATTTTCTGGGCGGCCTCGAAGACCTCCACGATCTCCTCCAGCACCCGCTCCCGCTCCTCGGGGTCCTCGCCGCGGATGGCGGTGGTGACGCAGGTGCGCAGGTGCTGGGCCAGCACCAGGTCGTTGACCTTCGCCAGGGCCCGCTGGACCGCCTGGATCTGGCGGATGATGTCGATGCAGTAGGCGTCCTCCTCCACCATCCGGGCGATCCCCTCCACATGCCCGGCGACGCTGCGCAGGCGCCGCAGGACCTCCGCCTTCGTCTTGGCCTCCATGGCCTCCTCCGGGCCGGATCCCCTCCCCCGGGGGGAGGGGTCTAAGGGAATCTTATCCCCGGGCGGCCTCCCTGTCAAATGCGGGGAAGCCGTCCGCGAATGGGGGCGCGAAGGGGCGAATTCCGCCTTCGGGTTCCCCCTTGTGGACGCCCCGCGTTTGGCCCGCCCGGCCATCGGGGGATGGGGTTTGGTGGGCCGGGCGGTTGTTGCGATAATGGGTGGACGGGGGCGCTTCCCGGGCTCTCCGGCGGGGCCATCCCATATCCGACCATCGGTCTTCCCGCAGGAGGGGCTTTCGCCCTGGACCCCGGCCTTCGATGGCGCGAGGGTCGCGACGGACGCTGACCAGACAACCCCGAACCTCTTGTCTTCGACGACGGAATGGGTCGCGGCGAAAGCCGCTTTCGCAAAACGTGGATGCCGGAATGAATTTCGGCATACGCATTGGCTTCAGTCCCAAACCTCGGTCTTCGAGGACGGAATGGGTCGCGGCTAAAGCCGCTCCTACGAAAATCGGTTTTTGGTAGGAGGGGCTTTAGCCCCGAACCCCTTTGTCTTCGATGACGCAGAGGTCGCGGCGAAAGCCGCTCTGATAACTCTGAACCTCCGTCCTCGATGACGTAAAGGTCGCGGCTAAAGCCGCTCCTACAAAAAGATGGTTTCTGTAGGAGGGGCTTTCGCCCCGAACCCGCGTCTTCGATGACGAGATGGTCGCAATGGAAGCCGTCTCGATAACTCTAGACCTCCGGTTCTCGATGACGCAAGGGGTCGCGGCGGAAGCCGCTCCTACAAGGATGGATTTTCCTGTTGCAGGAAAGGGGGACGTTTTCGTATGCGCCTCGATGAGATCCTCCCGGATCGCCTGAGAGAGGGGCTCACCCCGGCGGAGCGGCAGCTCCTGGCGCGCGTGGCGGACGGCGAGGAGGCCGATTTCTCCGCCCCCGACGAGGGCCAGAACGATCCGACGCAGGGGGCCGCCTGGGGGCCGGAGCGGACGATCCGCGCGGCTTTCCTTCACTGGTTGTGCACGGACGCGCAGGCGGCGGCCTGCGTCCCTCCGAAGGGCATCCGCATCCGGGGGGCGCGCATCGAGGGCCCGCTGGACTTCGAGGGGGCGAGGCTCCTTCACCGGCTCTCCCTGATCCGCTGCGCCATCCCCGAAGGGATCCTCCTGACGGACGCCCGGGCCCGAAGGATCGACCTCTCCGGCTCTTACATCCGGGGGCTTCATGCGGATGGGCTGGCGGTAGAGGGCGACCTGGTTCTATCCGGCGCCCGGCTCGAGAACCCCAACGGAGACGCCCTCGTCGCCGATGGGATGACGGTGGAGGGAGGCGTGTTCCTCGACGAGGGGTTCCACGCCACCGGGGAGGTGCGGCTGCTGGGGGCCCGCATCCGGGGACAGTTGAGCTGCCGTGGTGCCCGGCTCGAGAACCCCAACGGGGACGCCCTCGTCGCCGATCGGATGACGGTGGAGGGAGGCGTGTTCCTCGACGAGGGGTTCCACGCCACCGGGGCGGTGCGGCTGCTGGGGGCCCGCATCCAGGGACAGTTGAGCTGCCGTGGTGCCCGGCTCGAGAACCCCAACGGGGACGCCCTCAGCGCCGATGGGATGACGGTGG
>Ga0326763_1000659_pt1 | contig 11897 bp, 16 predicted proteins | sample NORPS_P_FD_207671 | JGI IMG/M metagenome (GOLD analysis project Ga0326763, IMG submission 207671) | Hot spring water microbial communities from Norris Geyser Basin, Yellowstone National Park, WY, United States - NOR.PS_P | ecosystem: Environmental > Aquatic > Thermal springs > Unclassified...
GGCGCGCCGCGGCCCTGATGGACAACTCGCAAGCGAGTTGCCCACGAGGGCCTTGCGGCTACTCGCGTCTAAAAGACGCTGGGCTACTCGCCTGCGGCGCGGGGGCTTCGCCATTAGTAATACGCAGGGACTTTGAACACCCCAGCTTAGTAGTACGGACGGACTTGTCTCACGCATCTGAATCACCCGCTGCGGCCTGTAATACGCAGGGACTTTGAACACCCTTACCTGCCTTGAGGTAGCCCGACACGGCACCGACAGACACGCCCATTTGGGCCGCGATTGCTCGCACGCTAAAACCCTTTGCCTTGAGCGCCAGCGCCTGCGTTTGCTTGGCGCTGGCAGCTTCCAGATAGGAAGCACGTTCGACAGCCCCAGCGGCCCGCCTGCGGGCTTCGTCGCGCTTCCTGTGGCGCTCTGCTGCCACATCCCGGCTGATGAGCGTGCGCAGCTTGCGCTGCTCGTCGTCGGTGATCCGAAAGAGGTTGATCAGCGTGTCGTTTTTCGGCGTGTAGAGCGGCGCAAACTGTTTGCCGCCGAACTCCACCTTTTCCCCGGCCTCAAAAGCCTTGGCCTTGGCGTACAGCGTCATAAGCTCGGCGCTGCGGTAGTTCCACCGTGGATCAAGCTCACGGGCCAGCGCGGCGGCCTCGTGGTACATCTGGCCGCTGTGCGTTGCGCCTGAAAGCAGCAGAAAGTTCAGCCGCCAAAACAGGTGCTGCATCCGCTCGCCCTCGGCCACGCCGCCGCGTAGCGCGGCCAGCGTGCGCAAGTCCTCCAGACGATCCCAGGCCAGTTGCCGCCCGTTGAGCCTGGGCAGGTTGCCGGTTTGGCCGCCCGGCAGCAGCTTGAATTGGCGACGGTCCGCGCGGGCCTTGCGGTCGGCCTCGATGTCCCAGCGGGCCACCGGCAGCAGCACCTCGGCCAGATACTCGAAGTTGTACCGGATCGGCTCGCCGTCCGGGCCTTGCTCCACGTGGACAACCCGGCAGACCTGGCCGCTCTTGCTGTTCACCGTATTGACTAGCCGCAGCACGCGGCTTGCATCCTTGGCCGCTGGATCAGCGCCCAGCCCGGACAAGCGGTCGATCAAGTGCCGTTGGCATGCGTTCCACCTGGGCAGCGCCGCGCGGGGGATGGTGCCGTCCAGCAGCCACTTTGCTTGCAGGCCGCGCCCGGAGAAGATCACGAGCGAAGGCCTCGGCAGGCCTTCGGCGTCGCAGTGGCAGAGAAGGGCTTGGGTCTGCTGTTCCGGGCTACGCCCCTGCGCCCACGGCTCGCGGTAGGTGTCCAGATCAGCGAACAGCAGCCCGATGCGGGCCAGATTGACGACACGGCGGTTTGGCTTGATGAACTCGGCCTGAGACAGCCAGGTATCCCGGCTGTAGTCGAGGTGGGATAGCACCGTGGGCATGAGTGCCAGCCGGTAGCTTTCCTGTTTTTTGCCGCTGCCCGTCGCCACGAGCAACGAGAAAAAGCCATGCCGCGCGGTGTCGTGATAGCAACCCGCCTCATCGGCCGGGCTGAAGAGTCGTAGCTGTGCTTGTCCCATAAACCTCTTTCCGCTTGTGCGGCAAGAGGTGAGGCGCTACAATACAAGCCGTGTTTGGGTGTTGCCTGTATAGGTTGCGCCTTTGGGTTTTAGCCAGTGCCACCTGGTTAATTCCCACCTCTTGCCAAGCCCCGCTGCCATGCGGGGCTTTGCTTTTCAAACTCCGCTCCTTGGCCTCCAAGGTGCGCGGAATCCATCCTGTTGCGTCCGCCGTCCTGTTCAGCGATAGACCTCCTTGCGGTTGCCGATGCGCACGACGAGGATGCGCAGAGCGCCGTCCTCGATGCTGGCAATGATCCGGTAGTCGCCGACGCGGTACTTCCAGAACGCGCCCAGCTTAGAGCCTTTGAGGGCTTCGCCGATGCTGCGCGGGTCGTCGAGTGCCGCAACACGCTCACGCAGAAACGCTGTGATGCGCTTGGCTTGCGTCTTGTCCAGACCGGCCAAGTCGCGCTTGGCCTTGTCGTCGATCTCAATCCGCCAAGCCAAGATCGCGCTCCACTTCTTCCAGCGTATGCGTGCGGCTGCGGCCTGCACGGATGTCGATCAGGCGCTGCTCGGCAAGGTACAAGTCTTCGAGGTCGTCCAAGTGCTCAAGGATGGCTTCCCGGACATAGAAAGTCTTGGTGCGCCCGGTGGCCTTCGCCAGCGCTTCAAGGCGGGTTTCCACTTCGGCGGGAAGTCGGATGGCAAGCATGTTTCAGCCCCTGTTCTGATAACGATATACAAGTATCGCACACCCCCGTCAAAGACTCAACCCAGACGAGTTGTCGCGCTCGACCGTCCGCGCCTTGCCCTCCCCTGCCCTGTCCGCCGACGGTGCGTCCAGCTCGCGCCTGGTGCCGTCCGGCGCCGTCTGGATGATCTTGCCGCCTTCCATGTGGTAGGTCGGGATTCCATTCGCGTGCAGATCTCTCACGGCCTGCCTGACAGCCTTCTTCGCTAGTGCGTCGAGTTCGGCAAAGGTCTTCCCGAAAACGCGCTTGTGGTCGCTCATGGCCGCCCCTTACGCGCTCTGCGCGGTCTGCTGAAGGTAGAGGTCGAGGGCTTCGACAAAGATTTCTTGGCTCTTCTTGTCGAGCTTCACGCCCAAGGTCTTCAAGGCTTCGTAACGCTCGCGGTCGAGCTTGACGGTCAAGGCCTTGTAGTAGGGTGTGGTGGTCTTGGCCGCAACGCGCGCCGGGGCCTCGGCCGGGTGGGCCACGGCGGGCATTGCCTGGCCCTTCTTGGCGACCAGGCCGGAAGTGAGACTCGCTGTCTTTGCCATGCTGATAGCTCCTGTACGTCAGTGCGGTTATACGTGATTCTAGCTTACTTCTTGCGGAGTTGCGCAGATAAGTATATCCACAATTCCATAATTTCCGCAGCGGATCGGCTACCGGCGTCGATCTCCTGGACGGTACGCCCGTCGATCATCGAGGCGGCGTAGTCGGTACGCTGGTACAGCGTCACCGGGGCCACGGTGCCGTGCTGGCTGAGGGCGATAGCGGCTTCCCCGGTGATCTTGGCCCGCTGCGCGGCCCCATTGATGACGAAGACCATGCGCTTGCCTGCGGCCTCGGCCAGCGCGACCGTGGAACCCACGGCGCGCAGGTCGTGCGGGCTCGGCCTGGTGGGGATCAGCACCAAGTCGGCCACGGCCAGCACCTTGCGAATGGTGTCGGTGACTGCCGGGGGCGTGTCGATGATCGCCAGCTTAACCCCAGCCTTTTCGAGCTGTTTCAGGTGTTCGGGCAGGTTGTCGATGCCCACCGACGCGAAGGCCGGGGCCTCGGCCTGGCGCTCGTTCCACCAACTCGCAAGACTGCCTTGCGGGTCGGTGTCGATCAGCGCCACCGGCCCCGCGCCCTTGGCTTCGGCCATCACGCCCAAGTGCCCGGCAATGGTGGTTTTGCCGACGCCGCCCTTCTGGCTCGCAATTACTAGAGTACGCATCTGCGGTTCTACTTCGGTATGACGTTATTGTAGCACTAAACTACGTATGCATGGCGGTCACCGCCATAGCCTCTCGAACCTGGCCGGGTTCGTGGCCGTGTATTGCACGGTGTGCTGAATGTTCCGATGTCCTAGATAGTCCTGGATCAGCCGGGTATCTGCGCCCTGGTCGGCCAGCGCATACCCGCAGGCATGCCGCAGCATGTGCGGGTGGACATCGAGCGGCAACCCGGCCAGCTCGCCATATTTGCGGATCGCCACCCATACGGTGCGACGGTTCAAGGCCTGGCGGCGGATCGACACGAAGAAGGAATCGCACTCTGGCTTTAGGCGCTTGCGCTCGGCCAGCCATGCCCGGATGGCGCGCAGCTCGTCGGTGCGCAGCGGGTGGGTGGTTGATAGGCCACGCTTCAGCCTGGCGACGTGCAGAACGCGGCCCTCGGCGTCCACCTGGTGCAGCTTGAGGCCGCAGACCTCCGACACCCGCAGGCCGTGCCGGAACATCAGCAGCAGCATGCAGCGGTCGCGCGCTTCCTGGGCAGCCCCTTTGGTGGCCGCTAGCAGCTTTTCGACCTCGCCGGGGGTCAGGTGCTTACGGTCGCTCATCGTTTTGTCCAATCCATGCCGGGAGAAACGGGGCCGCATGCCCCGTGAGTCCATGAAATTTTATCGACCGATTGGACAAAAGGAGTCATTTCGTCCAATCATCTGCGCGGGGCCATTTCCACAGCACACCATCATTGTACGCTAATACGCGGCTGCGCGACTACGTAACGGCGTAAATTGATGATAACAGCGGCGAGCTGGCCAGGTCGAAGGCCCGCCACCATTTCACCGGGCGAGGCCTTGGCCGCGCCGGGGCGGCTGGATGGCTGTCGCCTTGGCCTTGCCTTCGGCGTAGCCGATGGCAAGGTGTTGGCCGGTCTTCGGTCGCTGACCTGGTGGCAGGTGAGCGAACCGGGCTTTCTCGTGGATTGCGGCGACGGTCGCAGAGACGCGCTGCACGTAGTGGTGCGCCGTCTCCGCCACGATCTCCCCCCGAGCGGTCGCGCCTTCGCCGACAGCGTACAAGCGCACCCCTTGGCCGATGAGCTGGCGGGCGAGCTGCTCGGCCTCCTGCCGGGACTGCTCGGCAGTCTTGGGCGCTGCCGCCCGCTCGGCGGGCTTGGTCGGCGCGGCGAGCTGCTGCCGGAGCTGCTCGATGGCCGGATCGGTAAACGTCACCCGCAGGCCGTGCTTCGCGGCCACGGCTGCTACTTGGCGCTTGAAGGCGTCGCTGCCTGTTACGTCCAGCCGCTGGCCGTACTTCTGTTGTGCGAGCTTCAACCCGGCGAGGATCACGGCATCGTCGTTCGCGGCCTGGAAGGTGATGCGCCGCCCGTGGTCGGTGAAGGCCGCGCGCCCGGCCACCTGATAGCTCACCTCGCCGGTCTGCCGGTTGACCTGGTAGGTCAAGGCCTTGAGGGTCTTGAACTCGAAGGCCTGCGGCTCATAGTCAGCGTCTCCCGGTGCCTTCAGGCCTGGCAAGCCTTCCCGCTTCTGCTCGGCCTGCTGCCACTGACGCAGCTTGCGCTTGTCGGCGTAGACGTAGCCACGCAAGGCGCTGATTGCTGCCGGGTGCCCGGCCTCGGCTTGGTCCGCAACCCACTCGCGGTAGCTCTGCACTTTGCCGATGGCCGCGCGTTCACGCTTCATGGCCTCGCGCAGCTCGGCCCGGCGCTTAACCGTTTCGGCGGCGAGAACAGAAAGCATGGCCTTCTTCATGGGTGCGGTGTAGTCGCCCGACTGGATGGCCTTGCGCTGTGCCTGGGCCTGCTCCGTGATGGCCTTGCTCTTCAGGGCATAGGTCGCCTTGAGTTGCTGCACCTGGTTGGCAATCTCATCGGCAAGCGGCTTCGTCGCCTGCTCGTACAGCTCGCGCAGCTCGCGCCGCTGCTGTGCGCGCAGCTCAGCGCGTTCCGCACGGCTCAAGGGATCGCGGCGCGGCTTGCGCTCGGGGTTGTAGAACTGTTCGGGCTGCTGGATCTCCTGCGCGGCCTGGTAGGGGCCGAGCTGCTTCTCAAGCCGGGCTTTGCTCAGGCGCTCGTGCATGTCGCTGGCCTTGATGGGTGTCTGCTCGGGGTTGCGGCGGTCGTAGACCGCGAAGCCCTGGCCTTTCGGCCTGAGCTCAAGCCCATAGCGGCCCATGATCTGGTGCAGTTCGCCCCAGCTCAACGAGGGCGACCTCAGCGCCTCAACGACGGCCCTGCGCGGCTCGCCTCTGGCGTAGCTGAACAGGCTTTCACGCCCGCGAACTTCCATGTCGCGGGCTTTGGTCGGTGCCTTTTCCTTGGTGTTGCGCGTGTCCTTGCTGGCCCAATCGATGACCATCTCGCCGTCCCGCTCGAACACCGCAAAGGCTCCCCTGTCATGCCCAAGCCCATAGCGAAGCTCGATCTCGCGCATGGCGCGCGCGCCCTTGTAGTGGTCGCGGTCAGGATAGACGGCCTTGTAAGTTTCTGGATGCACCCGGTTCACAGCAACGTGAACATGCAGGTTGTCGGTGTCGGCATGGATCGCGGCGACGTACTGGTGACCCTCGAAGCCGAGGGCCTTCATGGTGTGCCTGGCGATGTCGAACATCGCTTCATTGGGCAGGCGCTCGCCCTTCTTCAAGCTCACCAGGAAGTGATAAACGGGGTCTTTGATGCGGGGGTTCAAGGCCGCGACTGCCTGCATTTCAGCGGCGGCGGTGTCGATGTCTAGGCAGTTGGTTTCCATCGGCACGGTGGGGGCGCGGCGGCCTCGCCCTGTGCTGCCCATGCGCAAGGTCTGAACGCTGCCCAACGTGCGCGCCTGGCGCAGCGGTGCCGGCTGCTCGATGTCATCCAGTCCGGGCAAGTCCTGCAACGCCAGCAGCTCGCCTCGCATGTGCTCGGGCATGCCCTCGAATAGCTCGCTCTCGATCAGCGGCGCAATGGGTTCACGGCCTTCGTGCGTGTCCTCGCGCCCGATGTACGACACCAGGGCGGCGAAGCTCGAGCGCCCGTCATTACGCTTGGCCGTCGTCTTGAAGATCGCCACGGCTTAGCCTCTCGATTGCATCCTTGATCGCGCGAAGGATGTCGGCGGTTTCCTTGCTGTAGCTGCCGCCTGTGTCGTTGTGAATCTTCTTCTGAAGACCGCCAAGGCGGCGCAGCTCGTTGATGACCTGGGCGTCGATGGTGCTGCGAGTCTTGCGGCCAAGCGCAGCCGCTCGGAAGAACTCCGAGACGGTTACGCCACCATCGCGCGCCTTCTCTCGGATGGCCTCGGCCTCCTCCGGCGCGAGGCGCACCGCTAGGGCGACGGTCTTCTTTCTCTGCTCGCTGCTCATCGTGCTTAGGTTTTGCTGATGTCAACCCTCGCCTGCTGATGTTTTGCTTATGTTTTGCTCATCTTTTGCTGATGTCCGCCCAAGACTGCTGATCTTTTGCTTATGTTTTGCTGATCTATGCCCGCCTCGCGGGCCTGCATAAGCAAAAGGTCAGCAAAACATAAGCAGCGCCTCACGGGCGCGGCGGGTGAGGGGTCTCGGGGCGTAGCCCTGAGCAGGTAGGTTAGGCCAGCAAAGGGAGTGCAACGACTGGCGCGGGCCGGTGGAATGCCGCGTCAGCGGTATTACAAACCCTATCCTGTCCCCTTCTCTCCACCGCGATTTGATGATAACATGTGTCTGACGCTGGGGGCAGACGCAAACCCCAACATTGCGTTGACTGAAAGAAACGTGGCCGCTGCATGCAGCGCGCCCCCTGTGAAAGCAGGTCGGGAGGAAGTAGCGAAAGCGACACCCCTCGCTAGTCTCAGAGCCTAAAGCCGGGCGTATATGCCCTACATCCGCGCGGTCGTATCGGGATCGGCGGTGATAAACCGGCCAAGGCTCGTACCGATGGATTCAGCCACCGCGCGCTGATACTGAAGCCGGACCCGGCGTCGCTCCCGTGAAACAGACCACGGCGAGACAGGTGATCGAAGTTCGTTCCTCAACGGGCTTTCCTGCCATCGGGCCGCTTCTCGCTCTCCCTACGGCATGGAAGCCAACACCTGAAAGGGCTAGGCCATGTCGCAACTCAAACCGTACCGGGGGCAGGCCCCGGATGTCGTTGATGCGGAGTTCCGCGTCGTCCCCACTCCCCCAGCTCGCGCCTCGCGGTCACTGCCGATCTTCCGGCTGCTAACGGTCGCGCCGATCCTGGTTGCCCTGTTCGGCGGGGCGCTCAATCTCTGGTCGGGCAGTGCCGCGATGCTCGGCGCATTCGCTTGCACCTTCGCCCTGGTTGGGCTGAACGCCTGGTTCGATCCCTCCCGGCTGCGTCCGGTGGCCGTGCCGCTTGCGGTGATGGCTGGTTTGGCTGTGCTGTTCCTGGTCGGGGGTGGCGTATGACGTGGCTCAAAAACTCCATCCAGCTCGTCGGCCGGGTTCATCAAGAAATCGCGGCAATGCCCGCCGAAGCGCGCCGCAAAGGGTGGGCACGAGTGGCGGGCGTCCTGGTCATCGCGGCGTGCATCGCTGCTCTGACCGGATGCGGGAAGACCGAGAACGAAGCACCCAAGGAAGCCTTGCGCAAGGTGCCAGCGGATCGCGCCTTCGACGTGGGCGACCCCACGACCAACACCCACAAGGCCTACCGGGGCGGTTGGCCGCCCGGTGGCCAGAGCGGAGGCCAGAAATGAAGCCATCACGCCCACATGCCTTGTGGCTGTCCGTTCTCGCGGTTGGCCTCTACCTGGTCGCTGGCTCTGCGTTCGCCCAGGCAGCGCCCAACACGGCCATCCTCGACGGGATTGCAGACGCATACGAAGCCGCTGCAACCGGTTGGATGGGGCCGATGCTGGCCTACGCGAATCGCCTGTTCGCGTTGCTGCTGACGATCGAGCTGGCCGTAACGGGCACCAAGTACGTGCTTGAAAAGGACGACACGCGATCCCTCATCGCCGCACTGAGCGGCAAGATTCTGGGTGTGGGATTCTTCTACGCCCTCTTGCAGTTCGCGCCTACCTGGATTCCGGCCCTGATGAACTCGTTCCGGGATGCCGGGGCGACGGTTGGCGGTGCAACAGCGCTCAGTCCCTCGGCTGTGTTTGCCCGTGGCCTGAGCTTCGTCATCATCATCTTCAAGTCCATTTCAGACATGGACATGTGGGAGGCGATCGGCGTCGTCCTCGCTGCGCTTCCGGCAGCGGTGTTCATCATCATCGCGTTCGTGGTGGTGGCTGGGCAGCTCCTGGTGACGCTCATCGAGAGCTACTTTGTGATTTCCGCAGCGGTCATCTTCCTCGGCTTTGGCGGCTCACGATGGACGCAGGACTTCGTTCAAAAGTACCTCGGCTATGCGATCTCAGTCGGGGTGAAACTGATGTTCATCTACCTGCTGATTGGTGCGAGCAATACGCTGTTCACGGGCTGGGCCGACATGCTGAGTTCGTCCACGTCAGGACTGCAATTCATCATCAACGCCTGGGTGGTGATGGGTGGCGCGGCCTTTTTCGCCTTCCTGGCCTGGATGATTCCGTCTCTAGCATCGTCGGCAATGTCGGGGGCTCCGTCGCTGACGGGCGGCGCGGCTGCGGGGGTCATCGGCGGGATGGTGGCCGGTGGTGTTGCTGCTGCTGCCACGGCAGGCAAAGGCCTGGGCAACCTCGCCAGTGCGGCAGGCGCGGCCTTCAAGGGTATGGGCGGTGGTTCGCCCGGCTTGGCGGGCAGTGTGGCCGCTGGGGGCGTGCCCACGCTGGCCGGGGCGGCTGGTGCTGCATCGGGGTCGTCGGGCGGCTCCGGTCAGGTTGCGCCACCGTCCAGCTCGGGAGGGTCACCCGCAGCGCCGCAAGCGGCTGGAAATGGCGGGGCAAGCCCCGCCGCTGGATCGGCCTCGGCCCGCTCGTCGGCGGCAAGCTCGGCAGGCGGCCAGGCCTCAATGCCTTCGGGTAGCTCGGCCACGCCTGCCGCTCCGTCCCCTGCCTCCCCTGGCTCTGGCTCGGCCCAAGCATCGCAAGGCGGATCGGCCAGCAGTTCAAGCGCAAAGGCTTCCAGCTCAAACCCCGAGGCATCGGCTGCCGTCTCTGCCGCAGCGTCTCGGCCCGTGGTGGATGACTTCGGTTCTGTGGTGCCTCCCTCGGCGTCGGCGGGTTCCAGCTCGGCCAGTGCTGCCACGTCCGCCCCTGCCACTGAAGCCAACGGGATTGGCGCTGAAGGGTCGAACGTCAGCGCACCAGGTGAGGCCGAAAAAGGCCCCGGCCTCCTGGATCGCATGCGCAACGTGAAGCCGCCACAGCTTCAGTCTGACGCTGCACCAGCCGCAACCATTCAGATTCGTTTCGATAGCGGTCGAGATTAACGCATCAACGCAACTACGTAGTTACCTGAAAGGATCATCATGAAGAAGACCCTCATCGCCGCCCTCGTGTCGGCCTCTTTGGTGGCCGCAGCGCAGCCCTCGTTCGCTGGCTCTGTCGCTGGTTTCGGTGGTGCGACCGAGATCACGCAGCTCGCCAACAATGTCGAACTGGTGAACTCGTACCTGCAACAAGTGCAGGCCTACGCCACGCAGTTGCAGCAGTACCAGAACATGCTCACGAACACGCTGAACATCCCCAATCAGGTGTGGGGCAACATCCAGAACGATCTGATGGGCGTTGCCAACATAGTGCGCCAAGGGCAGGCCCTGGCCTTCAGCGCATCGAACATTGCATCGCAGTTTGAAGCCACGTTCAAAGGCTTCAGCTACAGCGGGGTCGATTTCAAGAGGGAGTATCGAGACTTGTCGCGCAAAACACTAGACACCCTCAAGGGCACGCTGAGCGCGGCGAACCTTCAATCGCAACAGTTCGCCACCGAGGAAGGTGTCTTGATCGCGCTGCGCGCCATGTCGCAAAGCGCACAGGGCCAGATGCAGGCGCTGCAAGTGGGTGCGCAGATCGCGGAGCAACAGGTGCAGCAGCTCCAGAAGCTGCGGCAGCTCATGATGGCGCAGCTCAGCCAGCAAAACACCTACCTGGCGGCGCAGGAACAGAAGGAAGCCTTGCGCAAGGTGGCAGCGGATCGCGCCTTCGACGTGGGCGACCCCACGACCAACACCCACAAGGCCTACCGGGGTGGTTGGCGGTAAGTTCAACAGGCGGGGCGCGGTCAAGCATGGCCGCCCGCCGCGCAAACGCTCTGAGTCCCCGGCAGAGTCCCGCCGTTCAGGCCGGGGAGGATGTCATGCCTTCCTCCTTTTCGGTGGCCACTGCCTGCGGGCGTGGATCACGTTCACAACCTCCACCAGTTCCGGCGACTCACGGTAGAACACGATGTAATTGCTTCGCACAATCAGCTCGCGCAAGCCCTTGACGCGAACTGATGGTTTGTAGAGCCTGGGGTGATCGGGCAGCTTGTCGGCCTTGGCCTCGATCTCGTCTTTTAGCTCCTGGGCAGCGTCGGGGTTGTCGTCCGCGATGTAGGCCACGATTTCCAGCAGATCGGCGCTGGCCTGCGGACGCCACTCAAGACGCGGCTTTGCTTGCATGCTGTTTCCGCTTCGAGTCGATCAGGGCTTGCACCTCGTCCATAACTTGACGGTGCGGGATGTTGGGCCGTGGGTCGGCCAGCGATTCGGCCACCTTCTCGCGCACCCAATCGGTGTGCGCCTTCGCCTCGAAGGCGCTGCGCATCCGTTCAGAGGCATCGGGCCTCACGCGGCTTGTCTTGATCGCCTGCGGGTCGAAATCGGCGGCGTTGACGTGGTATTGGGAAATCCCCATCTCCTTGAGATGGGAGACAAGGGTTTCAAACTTGCGGAACGTCCGCACGCCCCCCCGCCTGGCGGCGAGTGCGCGTTCGGTCATGCCGTACTTGACGACGACACTCCAGCCGCTGCCGTGGCCGATGACATCGGCGCCGCGCACGGCTCCAGCCTCCACGAGGCGAGCAAGGGTCGTATGGTCGATAGTGTTTGCTGTGATTGCCATGACTGCACCTTTTGTCGCGTGAATAATTATTGTTATTGTGGCCGATTATTTATAAATTGGCAAACGACAGTCACCATCGCCCGCCTCGGCCGCCCGCTGAAGGCGTGCTATGCCAGACGCTTGACAGCATCGACAAAAGACACGCGCAGCAAGTGCATCGTCAAGTCGATCGCACCGCCACCGCCGCGCTGCGCCCGCGTGTCGTACCAGCGCGCCCCGGTCACGACCAGCTCGACCACACCGCCACCGATCGAGACGTGCAACCGGGTCGTGGCCGGGTTCTTTTGTGGCGAGAAATCCGGGTCTCGCTTCCAACCCAAGCCGAGCCGATCGAGCGCTTCAGTGACCGTCATCGAGCGCAGCTCATCGAGCAGCGCGACATCAAATCGTGCGCGTCTCATGCGTCACCCCCCCCCCCCCGGGGGGGGGGCCGGGGGCCCCGCGCCCC
>Ga0326763_1000662_pt1 | contig 11860 bp, 8 predicted proteins | sample NORPS_P_FD_207671 | JGI IMG/M metagenome (GOLD analysis project Ga0326763, IMG submission 207671) | Hot spring water microbial communities from Norris Geyser Basin, Yellowstone National Park, WY, United States - NOR.PS_P | ecosystem: Environmental > Aquatic > Thermal springs > Unclassified...
ATAAGTCTTCAGGCGAAACAGGTTGCTTCGTAACAGGGTGAATAACAGGTGGCAATGGCTTCGGCAGATCGGGCAAGATGTTATACCACTGGCGCGGCAACTCTCGTGACGACAAAAGCACTTTCTCCGACATCGGCAACAATCCCTCCTTGTATCAAGGTTTTAGCGGCGTTTCAGACGCCGATAGGCTTCGTCGTGTTTACCGACAATCTGGATGACGATGCGTCGTTTTGTCCGATCAAGCAAATAGAGAATTCGGAACTGACCGACATGCAGGCTGTATTCCTTGTGCCCAACCATCCGCTCATGTTTGACAACATCGGCATTCTCGGCTAACCACTGGATTTTGCTGAAAATTGCTTGGCACTCTTTTTGCGAGAGTTTTTGAGGTCTTTGAGAGCGCGGTCGGTGTAGATGACTTCGTAGGCTTTCCCTCCATTCCCAGTGCTCGTTTGACCTCTGCCCATGAGTAAGTCCTCCCTGCCTCCAAGTCTTTGCGGGCTTCTTCCAACCTCTTCAACCCTTCCTCAGTCAACTCGTAGTCGCTGTAGTAAGCCTTGACACCATTCTCGTCAATGAAGCACGCTTTCAACTCGCTCGGCATCTTATCAGGGTGGCAAGCAAGGTAACGGGCATAGGCTTCCTCGCTGGTGAAAACCAACCATCCGTCCTCGTCCAAAAAGTATTCCCGCTGTTCGGCGATGACTTGACGGATGAGTTCTTTGAGTTCCTCAATGCTCATCTCAGCAACCGTCTTCATGTCCCATCACCAGCCATCTATTTTGCTGCGCAAAGTAGGGGTCTGTAGGGCAGACACAGGGGTCTGCCCCAACAGTGATAGGACAGACGCGGGGGTTATCCCTACGCTTTACCGACCCATCATCAGTTGGGCTATGAATTGGCGGAATTGGTCAATTTCGGCTCGGTTGGTAAGGACGCCGATTTCCAAGTTGAAGACTTTCTGCTCGCCGGGCTGCAGAATCGGCAATAAGCCTTGTTCTCGCATCTCTTTGCGAGTCAGGTGCAAAGGTGAGTTGGTGGGTTCAATGCCGACAACATAAATCCCCTCGCCCATCATCTTCCACTGGACGAAATACGGTAGTTCGTTCAAGTTCCATCGGACATAAACGCCCAAGCCCTCTCCATGCATCAAGGTGCGGTTGATGACAGCGGCGCAAGTGCTTCCATCTTGGGCGCCAACGAGTTGATGGAAAAAGACTTGCTCGCGAAAGTTAGGCTGAGGCGGGCTGAACCTCATGTATTCGTTAAGCCCAACCTCCGCATCAGGGTCGCGGGGCTGAACCTTTTTCGTAGGCAAAATCAGTTCGGAATGTTCGCTGAGGATTGGAAAGCCCAAATTGATGTGGTAAAGCAGCATCAAAGGCGATGCTTGAAAGCCGATGTTGGTCACGGTGTCACGAATGAAAAGGCGATTTTCGCCCAACTTGACAGTTATACGCCGATGCAGTTCTAAAACCGGCGAAAACACTGCGCCCTCGCGGACACGACCTTCAACGACGACGAAATAATCGTCTCCCTCCCAAAAGCCGTCAACTCGCAGGTGAGATGCTGGGGTGTAAGAGGCGCGACCGTGCAAGCCAAAGTGGATGCCCTCATCTTCAGCGGGATGACCGGCGTGCATTAACCCGCAAGTGGTCAGCAACCCGCCATGAAATCCCCTGAGCCAACCGTAGCCTTCAGGTTCGTAGAAGGCAGGGTGAATTTCCGTTGTTGGGGAACGCCATGCTAAGGCGAAACCGCGGTAACGAGCCATTCCAATGTCCATCCCACGACTGGCGAGAACAGTGAAAGTCAAACCACCACCTGTCCAGACATCCACGCCAACGACGCCACGAGCGGGACCGTCTAAAAGTTCGTAAACCTTTGCCCCGCACAATTGACTGATATCGCCAACGCGTCTCAACAACTCGTCTCTCGTCCACTCTCGCCCGTAAAGCAATGCCATAACCTCCAAACACCTCCTGGCAGTGAGTAGCGATTAGCGACTGGCGACTTTAACGACAAAACCCAGTCGCTAATCGCTATTCACCAGTCGCTTCTCTTTGAGGATTTTTTGAACCCAAGCCATGTCGTCAGGTGGCAGAGGTGGGTCAGGTGGCTGGCGGTAATTTAGGCGCAAATGGTAACGAGCACGGTCGTAAATGTCCGAAAGCAGCGGATTGAGATTTAACTTGGCTTCCTTCTCGCCTTGCCGCAAAGGGACAGGAATTTCAGGGATAGGATGCCGCAAGCCAAAGGCATAGACTATGCCTTTGTTGCCTTCCCACCCACGACGAACGAGGATGCGGTAGTAACTTTTGGGCACGGGTTTCATGGGCATCGGTTCTCCCACCCGCAGGAGGTCAATCTCCACGAGGCTTGTCAGCGTCATCAACACCTGTCGGCGCTTTGCTTCATATTCCAAGCGCCCTTGCCCTGGCACCTTGTTAGACGGTGATAGGACTTCAATGACGGTGACAACTTCGTGGGTTTCGGCATCACGAATTTCCAAATAACTCTCCCGCACTCTCTCATAGAGGGGCAAAGTGACAGTAGTGATTTCCACCGTCGTCTCTGTTGCCATAGCAGTTTCAGTCGCCACAACGATAGGGCAGACACTGGGGTCTGCCCTTACGGGGGTCGTGGCGATGACGGCGACATCGGGGCGAATAATCTGCTCGCCGTCTTCTACAGGCAGGATGTAAGTCCGCTGTTCTACGGCGACATAGTAGCGAGGCTCTAATTGAGGAGCGAGGGCATCACGAATGGCGACGATAAGCGCTGCATGGACATCAGGCCAGATGTCTCGTCGCTCCAAGTAAGGGTTCATCCCGGGAAAAGGATTAGGCATAACAATCACCTCGTAACGACTGGGCAGCGAATAATGAGTGGCGAATGGCGAAATGACGGCAAGTAGCGAATAGCGGAAGCGAAGCAACAAACCACTGGCTGTTCGCTACTCGCCACTCGCTGATACTTAGTAAGGCAACTGGGTGACAGCCTTGCTGACCATTGCAGTTGCAGCACAGAACATTCCGACCAAGCCCATGCCGCAGTTGTAGCCTGCGAGAAGAACGGTCGCATAACGGCGCCATGTGGTCGGGTCCTCGTAGTTCTTCTCGAAGTAGAACTTTGAAACCAAAGCGCCAGCGAAAACGAGCAAGTTTCCAAACGGGAAGCCGCCAATTCCTTGAACCAAGCCGTAAAAGAGGAGCATCGGTAAGTTGAAAGGAAGCAAGGAAAATAGCAGGTAAGCGCCAACAACGGAACCGAAAACCCCACCGATGACTTTGGGCTTTAGAACTTCAAGTTCGCGCTTGCCCAAAGTAGTCGTCCAAAGAAGCGCACCCGTGTAAGCGTAAAGTGGCCACATCTTCTGAGCGAAAGGATAGACATAGGAGGGGATTGGGGCAAGCCGCCACAGATACTGCCAAACAGCCAAGTTGGCAATCAAGCCGACAATGACGATAACGATTTCTGTCTTGAGGACGCCAGTGAACCTTGTCCCCGTTAGTTCAACCTCTCGGAAGTATTGGGCAGTTCCGCCGTAGTCACCGATGGGAATGGGTGCAAACCAAATGTCAAGTCCGCGATAACCCGTCAGTTTGCTGTAAAGGATGGTGAAACCTTCGCGGACGAAAGGAATACCGAACCATTGTCCAGTCAACCCTCTCATCCTCGCGTCCACATAGGAGATGAGCGGCGTGTAAACAAGGGCAAAGAAAAGCGGGAAGACGATTGGCAACTTGGGGACAAGAATGTAGCACAAAATGGCAGTGGCAAGGCTCGCCACTATGTAAATGCCCACCATTATCGGGACAGGAAAGTCACCCCGATAAGGTAAAGTAGCAGTTAGCGGAATTCGTTCCATGATCAAAGGTTGCTGCTTAGCAACTCTTGCTCGCTGCTTCCATTCCCTAATGGCAGTTGCCATTACGGAACCGATGCTGACAGCCGCCAAACCTAAGCCTCGTCCAATATCAGCGCTGATCCAAAAGTCGTAGGTGTTGACCATCTGGACTTTGATGGCATCATATCCCGGCTTCCAGTTCTTCAAAACGCCTCGCCGGTAAAGCGTAGGGTTAATCACCATCGTCAAAAGCCCTCCGATGAAACTGCCAATCGCTACCCAGAAGGGAACCACAAAGCCCCAGAGGAAATCGCCCAAGTTGGTGAAAATTGCGACAGGAGTTGCAGGGAGCACCGACTCAGCGTTCAATGTCAAGTCAATGAACGGGATTGGAATCAACTGCAAAGGTCTCGTCATTATTGCTCCAGTTATTGTCGGGATGCCTGCATAAAAGAACCCAAATGCCAAACCAATCATCGCACCAGTGCTAAAGTAACGCCACCTCCATGTCTCTTCCTTTCGGGAAATTTCTGCCAAAACTGTCGCTGCCTGTGCGCCAACTGGCGCTAACGGGAATGGCAGTCTCTCGTAATCCGAGGCAATCCGAAACAGCGTGTAACCGGCGACAAAGTTCTTCACCCGTCCCAGAAACAGCAAGGCAAAACTGACCGCTATCGGGATGATCCAATCCTTGTGGAAGAAGGTGCGGTAAAGGATTGCCGGTGAATCTGCTGGTGGGACTACCCAAGTTGGAATCTTGTCAGCCACCCCTAACCCTTGTGTTACTTGCGAGGTTCGCATGAACACATTCCAGATGTAGCCCGAATACGGGTTCGTCCCTAAAATCGCCGTAGCGACGATTACCAGCAGGTAAATCTCCTGCCGTTTCAAAGTGATGAAGGACCTTCGCGCCACTTCAACGAACAAGATAACGGTGACCCAACGGGCAGCATCGCCAATTCCAATCCCAGCCACAAGTCCCAAATAGGCTGCACCGGGCAGCATCACGAAAGCGACGAACAATGCACCGAGAATCGTCCTGATGCTAAAGCCCTCTTCAAATTCCTCTGGAGGAGGCGGCTCCATCAGCCGACGATACTGTTCCAACTCCGCTTGAACCCTTTCTATAGCCACTCACAAGCCCCCCTTTCAGTTTGCGTGTCAAGCGCGCACAGTAACGACGCAAATTTTCTCCGTCTCCCCGCTTCCCTATTTCTCCGTGTCTCCATTTTCACCGTTCCACCTTCCCATCGTTTCTTTCGTCTCTTGCGCGTTGCTTCTGCGTTACGCGTTGAAGTTGTAGGGTTAGTCTTTTTCTTTGAACTCGCAACACGCAACCTGCAACTCTCACGCACTTGCTATCCTCTCTTCACCCACAGCGCTAACTGCCTCGAGACCCGCACGGATGTAATGTTCGCGGACCTCAGGTCTAAGGGTTCGCCAGAGGAGGAACTGTTTGCGGATGAGATTGAGGAAGTTGCGGGTGACTCGAAGCCAAGAGGATTCGTCGCCGCTCTCTCTTCTGATGGTGATATGGACGGTGTTGACGAACACATCTTCGATTGGTCTGGTCTCAATGATGAAGTATTCAGAGACGCCTAAGTCGTAAGGAGCGAGCCAGACCATGCATTCGAGCCGGTAACCTTCACCGTGTTCGGTCCTGAAACTGCTCATCTTGACGCGGTCAGTTGAGAAGTGTCCCAGACTGTAGTCAGTGTGGGCTTCGAGGTATTCGCGGAGGAACATGATTATGCCGATGGCTTGCGAGGATGAGACGGTGAATGGAAGGAGAATGTGGAGGTAATCCCCTTCGGGGGCAGGTAAGCGCCAGCGGCGCTCAATTCCCGGGACGGAAACTTGAGATGCCTTCCATGCAGGATAGAGGGTGGACGCAAGGACAGTAGCCATGACCACCATGACTGTAAAGACAGCAGCTACGGATGAGTAGTTGAGGTTGAGACCTTCAATGAGTTGGTAGTGGACTTGCAACATGGCAACGAATTGACCGAGCATGTAACCAACGATTGCGCCCAAGACGGCGTAGACGGAGGATTCGGCAAGGAACAATGCACCGATGTGAACTGGAGCTAAGCCGAGGGCGGTGTAAATTCCGATTTCACGGATTCGTTCGTAGACGGAACTGAGCATAGTGTTAAGGACAATGAGGGCAGCGATGAGGATGGGGATGAAGACGGTTTCAACTCCAGAAACTCCCGTTGCGCCGATGGAACTGCACAAGACGACGCGCCCTTTTTCGACAGCAAAGAGGTTCAGTTCAGTTCGGTCAATGAGAGTTTGAAGTTCTTTGGCGACATTCTCTTCGCTCCCCATGTTGATGGCGATAGAACGCAAATTGCCACCGGCAGCCATGACGAGGTTGAATGGGAGGTAGAGGACAGCATCGGGGTTCAAGTGGATGTATTCTTCAAGTTCCATGCCGGTCTGCTGACCGGTTTGCTGTTGCTGTCGTTGTCGCTCTTGCATGAGGAGGTAGTCAACGGGGGTGAGTGCTTCGCCGTCCAAGTCAACGATGTTCTTCATGATGTCGGAGCGGATAATGCCGATGACGGGAAGGGTCATTCCGAGGACGGAGATTTTGGGCAAGTTGCCAGTTTTCAGCCCTTCAAGGATTTCCCTTTCGGAGATGCCGAACTGTTGAGCCATGCGAGTTGGAATTAAGGCAGCCTTTTCGTATTCGTCTTTGAACCACCTTCCGACAATGGCTTTCTTGATGGGGGTGATTTTTGTCTCTTCAGGATGCATACCGACGATGGCGGTGGCAGAGTAAACTTTGTCTCCACTTATCACATCAACGAAGGACTGTTGTCCAACCATCGCCGAGAAATACCAGGCACGAGGGGCAATGGGATAACGGTCGCCGAATTCGTCACGGAGGATGCGGGTTGTCGGCTCACCCAAAGCGTTCCATGCCCGGTCTCGGATAAGGATGCCCTTGTAAACGGGTTTGCCGCGGGGGACAGGGACTTTGTTGATACGGACATAAGGCACTACCGAGGTGAAGGAGAGGACGGTGAAGGTCAGAAGGATAAGAGTGACTGCTGTGAGGACTGTCCGGACTTTCCTGCGTCGCATGTTGGAGACACCTAAGTTGAAAGCAGCGGTCGTTGCGGAAAGACGCCCGACATCGGCTGTGTGCATGCCAGTGGTCTCAATTTGGATCTGACGCATTTGAGCCTCGAACTTTTGGATGATGATGACCGAGACGATAACAGCCAATGTCAAGATGATAAAAGCCAACACGACAATTAGGGGGTTCACCGTCACAATTGCAAAGGCTGGATGGACATACCTCATCACTGCGGTGATCAAGGCGAAGATAACAACCGTCCAAACAATTTGCCATTTCAAGTCCGTCGCATAAATGAAGAGTCGCTCAGCAAAGTAGGCAAAAGGCAGGAGCAGCGCAAGGTAGAATAAAATCCCCTTGACAACATCCATCGCTGTCTTTTGGGCGTCGGGGTAGGCTTTCGCTTCGTAACTCCAAGCAGCGCGAGCGTTGGTCATGAAGGCATCGTAACGATATTCAGCCAAGGCTTTTTCAGCAGCGATGAGGAACTCACGGGCATTTTTGTGCATTTGGGACATTCGCGGGTTCTCGATGCCATATCTGCGCAGTTTCTGGATTCGGTATTCATCCAGCACCCACATGTCCTTTGCAACTTTCAGAGGGGTGAAGTAAACGGCTTTGGTCTCCCCAACTTTGAAGCCGACACCCAGTTCCTCTTCGTTCTTGGCTTTCATTATCAGGTTCGGGTTCTTGAAAAGTTCGTCGGGTGCATTAATGAGGACGAATTGAAGCCCCAAGATGGACGCACCCATGGTGATCTTGACAGAGACATCCGGCGGCGCAAACACGACAGCACAAGGTTCGTAGTAACTGGTCATGGGCTGCGGGATAGGGAGTGAATAGCCGTAGAAGAACGGTTCGGCACCTGTCGTCGTGTCGTAGACAAACATTTGCTGCAGCAAGGAGAAGCGTCGCTGGTCAACCATGTCGAACAGCATCATTGACCTGCACCGAAAGATAGCTAACCTTCTCTCCTTTTCGTTCAAGTCCATGGCGAAATCAAGAGGAGTTGCTTGCGCTCCCATGTAACCCAAGTCTGGTGCACGGGTGATTTCGCCTGTTTGAGGGTCAAGGGTAAAGGCTTCAAGCCGGACATTGCCACCCCTGAAGCGGCTCATGGGGATGCCATAGAACTCATACAGGGACTTGACTTTCCGTTCACCCAATTTGCCTTCCCTCGAGATGTCCATCAAAATCGCTCGCACACCCATGTTGGTTTTTGCGTTCAATGCAGTGTGCCTTAGAGTCACAATTGCTCCAGGCACAGGTTGGTCAGGGATGGCGAGGACGCTTTTCTCTGGGTCAAACTCCAAAACCTCTCCCCTCAAAACGCAATAGTTTTGCTCCAAGTCGGTCTTAAGCACATCCGTCGGCGCTCTCAACAAATCGTAAAGGGCACAGGCGATGACTTGGACTTGTGCCTTCAAGTTAGCGAAGTTAACTTTGTCAACGGTGTCAAAAGGAGTGTCAACATAGGGGCGAGCATCGTTGACCGTTGCAAAGGCGATTCCTGTTTTGGCAGCAATCGTAGCCATTTCGCTCCCGAGAGCCAACCGTCCTAAGCAGTAAGTTCGCCAACTCTTGCCTTTGATCGGGTTAATGGCATCAACGAACCGCATTTCGGGCTGGAAGCCAAATAGCAACCCAACTCGCTCAATGGTTTCGCGGCAGAGTTTGCCAATGTCGGAAAATTGCCACTGCCGGTCTTCAGCGTAGTCCCAGAAGTAGCCTTTGTAGAATATCCCGCAGGTGGGTGTCCTCGTTGACAGGTCAATGCTGATGAAAGCGAGCAAAGAAGGCGCTTTCCCTTCCTTGATTGCTGCTTCGTCTTTCTTCTCCCTTTGAAGCCACTCGTAGACATATCTGGCTTCACCTTGCAACCCCAAACAGTGAGCAGATGAGGCGAGGAAAATGACGGTTCGGTCCGGTGGGTATCGCTTCAGAAGCCGCGCCAGTTCAAGCAAAGCGGCGATACTGCAGGCTTGTTCGGCTCCCGGTGCAAGTGTTGGAACGACGCTCATGCTGTCGTAGTAAGCCTGAAGGACAATGACTTCGTTCCTCCGTTTCGGGTCAACGCCCCAAATGATGCCCTCAATGTTTCGGACAAGCACTCGCTTCCAAGTCATTTGGCACTTGATTACTGCTTCCAAGTTCTTGTGCTGTTCGAGGAGAGAAAGCAACTCCAGTGCGTCTTTGCGGGGCATCCAATACCTCGGGATGTCAATAGGGGTTGTCAGGAATTTCAACTCCGCTTCGCCTCGGAAGGTGTCTTCAGGCTCAATGAACACGACGGCTTTACCACCCAAAAAAATTGCGTTGAGCCAATCGGTGCTGGAGTTGAACTCCATCAAAGCGATAGAACCCATGACCTTTTTGCCGTTAAAGGACTCCAACCGTCCTATGCCAGCGTAAATCAAGTGCCCTCTCAAGCCTTCTGGAGGAGTTTGACTTGTTCGGACGAGGTTTGGCCAAAGCGGGTAGATGCGGTAGCGCTTGCCCAGTTTGGGGACTTCGATGTAAGTTGGAGTTTCCTCAATGGGTGTGACAGCGTGAAAAACCTGTTCTCGCACAGCATCTAAGCCGAGGGCGAGAAATTGTTGCCGGACATACTCAGCAGCAAGGCGTTCTCCCGGATAACCAACGACTCGCGAACCGAATGAGGCGAGAGTCTCAACGACCTCTCGCAATCTCTTCTCGTCAACGCCGCCGTAAAGTTCACGATAAATGCTTGTCGCTTGCCCCGAACAAAAAGAAGCGATCCCCAAAACCGTCGCCCAGAGCAACAGAGGAACGAGCCAGCAAACTTTTCCTTTGTTTCCCATGACTCTGAGCCTCCTTGCGTGAGGTCGGAAAAGCTTTTCGCCAATTGCCATTGTAACACAATCTAAGCGTGAGGTCAAACGGGTTGCCTCTGTGCCCCGTTGCTTTTCTGAGTGCTCGGAGGCAGTGCGGATTTAAAAGCCGATTGGGCGAAGCCGATTTCTCTTAATGACGGAGCAAGGAAGAAGGGAGCAACAAAACGAATTGAAGAGGCGCGCCAAAATGGAAAATGGTGCCGCGGGCGGGATTTGAACCCGCACGGGCTTGAAGCCCACTGGCTCCTGAGGCCAGCGCGTCTGCCAAGTTCCGCCACCGCGGCACAGGCATTATCAATTTTGTTGCGACAAAAGTTCGTCGTCAATATCACTTCGCTGATGCGGCTAATTGAGAGGAGGCAGTGATTAAGTGCGTGCAAGCGTTCGAACTTTGGCGTTCCTGTCCTTTATCTGGTTAGCACTGTGCGTCGCCAGCATTTGGCTGATTCTCAAAAACACCCAAAGTGTAGGGCTTGCCCTACTCTCTGTGCTGGCCATCTTTGTCTTGGGAGGGTTAGCCGTCACTCTGATAGCCTTGTTCCAGAAAATCAGCGTGGTCGATGAACAACAGAGACGGTTAGAAAGATTCCAGTCGGAATGGCAAGCAACCCAAGACTCCTTGAAGCAACTTCTCAGCCAGCGCGACCAACTGGGACTTTTGGTCCAACTGCTTCACCACTTCGTCCTCGCTACAACTCGTCAGGACATCTTGCTCACCCTTCTGAAAGAGTTGCCACCTTTCCTGTGGTTGGACAGAATGGAGATTGTGGCTTTTGACGGGACGGTCATCTATGGCGCTTGGGATGCCTCTTCGGGAGAAATCAGCATAGAGGAAGTGTCAAACCAAGGTGAAAGTAGACTCCCTCCATGGGCGCAGGAGAGAACAATCCGCGGCATCTCTCAGACCTTTGATGAGCTGCTCGTCCCTGTCGTCACCGATGAGAGCGTTATAGCGCTTATGAAACTTACCCGTTCTCGTGAGAAGCCTTTTTCGACGGACGAATTGCGTTTCTTGGAAGCCGTAGCCAATCAAACAGCATTGGCGTTGGAAAGGGTCAAGTTGATTGCTTTTTTGGAAAATCTGTCCATCACAGATGCCCTAACAGGAATCGCCAATCGCCGCCATTTTGAATGGCGATTGAGCGAGGAAGTCGAGCGAGCGCGTCGCTACAAATACCCGCTAAGCGCCCTCTTATTGGACTTGGACCACTTCAAGCAAGTCAACGACAACTATGGTCACCAGATTGGCGATATTGTCCTCCAACAAGTTGCTCAGAGGTTAAAGAACTCTTTGAGGCGCACTGACTTTTTGGCAAGATACGGTGGCGAGGAATTTGTTGTCTTAGCCCCACAAACTCCCGCCGAAAGAGCCATTATCTTGGGCGAAAGGTTGCGACAAGTTATTGCCGAATCCCCTATAACTGTCGCAGACGACCTTCAAATCCGCATAACCCTTAGCGTGGGTATTGCGGTTTTCCCAGACCACGCTCAAAATGAAAGTGAGTTGATTGGTGCTGCCGATGCTGCTCTATACAAAGCCAAACAGATGGGTCGCAACCGAGTTTGCATGTTTGAACCAGAACTCGTAAAAGGAGGCGGGAAAAATGTTCGGGCTTAGCCCGCAGGAACTCTTGGTCATCGCCGTTATCGTGGTGCTGCTCTTTGGCGCGAAGAAAGTCCCTGAATTCTTCGCTTCGCTGGGCAAAGGCATAAAGGAGTTCAAGAAGGCAATGCACGAAGAGGAAACCGAGGAGAAAAAGGAGCACCAGGAAACTAAAACGGAGCGCGAGTAGCGAGTGGCGAATAGCCAGTAGTTCCAGTCGTGTCTCACGGTCGTCTTCACCAGTCGCTAATCACCAGTCGCCAGTCGCTACCTTAATTTGGGGGTGTGGGTTGAGTGGCATGGGAAATTGACGCTCGCACCAAAGTCATTGCTCTTGTTGGAGACCCAATTGAACACTCACTGACTCCACGAATTCAAAACGCCGCTCTAAGACGGCTTGGCTTGAATGTCCGAAACATAGCTTTCAGAGTTCCGAAAGGGTTTTTGAGGGATGTCGTCAAAGG
>Ga0326763_1000669_pt1 | contig 11778 bp, 10 predicted proteins | sample NORPS_P_FD_207671 | JGI IMG/M metagenome (GOLD analysis project Ga0326763, IMG submission 207671) | Hot spring water microbial communities from Norris Geyser Basin, Yellowstone National Park, WY, United States - NOR.PS_P | ecosystem: Environmental > Aquatic > Thermal springs > Unclassified...
ACAGATCGCAGCCAGCCAGGGCCAGGATCTGCCCGGTGTGACGAAAGCTCGCGCCCATGACCTCGGTGGCGATACCGAAGTGCTTGTAGTGCCGCCAGATGCGGGTGACGGATTGCACGCCTGGGTCTTGGGTGCCTGCCATTGCCGCCTCGTCCCACTGGGCGCCGGCGCGTGCCTTGTGCCAGTCGACAATGCGGCCGACGAAGGGCGAGATCAGGCGCACGCCCGCGTCCGCGCACGCCACCGCCTGGCAAAAGGCGAACAACAGCGTCAGGTTGGTGTGGATGCCCTCGCGCTCCAGGGTTTCGGCGGCGCGGATGCCTTCCCAGGTGGCAGCGATCTTGATCAGCACGCGCTCGCGCGGCACGCCCTCGGCCTCGTAGAGCCCGATGAGGCGGCGCGCGCGCTGGATGGTGGCGCGGGTATCGAAGCTCAGGCGCGCGTCGACTTCGGTCGATACCCGGCCCGGGACGATGCGCAGAATCTCGGCGCCGAAGCGCACCAGCAGCCGGTCGACGACTTCGTCCAGGGGCCGGTCGCGGTAGCGGGTAACGGTGTCGTCGAGCAGCGGCGCGTACTCGGGTTTGAGCACGGACTTCAGGATCAGCGACGGGTTGGTGGTGGCGTCGCGGGGCTGGTACTGCGCGATCTGCAAAAAGTCGCCGGTGTCGGCGACCACGGTGGTGTGGCGCTTGAGGGCGTCGAGCTGATTCATGCGGGGTGACAGCGAAGGCAAAAGAAAGCCGGGCGGGTTTAGGTCAGCGGTGTGGCCAGACGCTGGATGACGGCCGCGGTGTCGGGGCGCACGCCGCGCCACCAGGCAAACGCCTCGGCCGCCTGTTCGACCAGCATGCCGATGCCGTCGGCGAGCCGCCCCGCGCCCGCCTGCTGGGCTTGGCGCAAGAAGGGCGTCAGCCCCTGACCATAGACCATATCGTACGCCAGGGTGTCGGGGCCGAAGATCTGGGGTGGCAACGGCAGCGCCTGATCGGCGAGGCTGGCGGACGTGGCGTTGACGACGATGTCGAACCGTCCGGCGTCCACCAGTTCATCGAGCCCGGCGGCGCGCAAGACCCCGTGGCCCCACCCCTGCGCGTGAAACGACGCCACGAGTGCCGCCGCCTTGTCGGTGCTGCGGTTGGCCACGAGCAGCAGTGTGGGTGCGGCCTGCAGCAGCGGCTGCAGCGCCCCGCGCGCGGCGCCGCCAGCGCCCAGCATCAGCACGCGGCGGCCAGCCACGGGGTGGCCCAGATTGACCGTGATGTCGCGCGCCAATCCCACGCCGTCGAAGTTTTCGGCGCGGCAGCGCGTGCCGTCGAACGCCAAGGCATTGGCCGCACCGGCAAGCCGCGCGCGCTCGCTGACCTCGTCGGCGTAGGCGCAGGCCTCGATCTTGAACGGCAGCGTCACGTTGACCCCGCGCCCGCCCGCCGCGCGAAAGGCATCCACCGTGGCGGCAAAACCGTCCAGCGGGGCCTCGATGGCGGTGTAGGTGAGCGCCTGTTCGGTTGCCTGGGCAAACCAGGTGTGGATGAGCGGCGATTTGCTGTGGCCGATGGGGTGGCCGATGACGGCGTAGCGGTCCATGGCGCGATTGTCGCCGATGGCGACTCGCCCGCCACAGTGCGGACGAGCCGGGGACGGCGATCGTTCAAGCTGGGGCCAGCTCCGTCATCGGCACGCAGCTGCAAAACAGGTTGCGGTCGCCGTACACGTTATCCACCCGGCCGACGGGTGGCCAGTATTTGCTGCCCGCGCGACCGTGCGCGCGGTGGAACGGCAAGGCGGCACCCAGTTCCCGCATGTAGGGGTGGGGCCAGTCCTCGGCCAGGCAGCGCTGCGCGGTGTGCGGGGCATTTTTGAGCGGGTTGTCCTCGCGCGGCCACACGCCCAGCTCGACGGCGCGGATCTCTTCCCGGATGGCGATCATGGCGTGGATGAAGCGGTCCAGCTCCTGCAGCGTCTCGCTCTCGGTGGGTTCCACCATCAGCGTGTTGGGCACGGGAAACGACAACGTGGGCGCGTGAAAGCCGTAATCCATGAGCCGCTTGGCGATGTCCTCGGCCAGGATGCCGCTCGTGTCTTTGAAGCCGCGGCAGTCCAGGATGCATTCGTGCGCGACGTGGCCGTTGGCGCTGGCGTACAGCGTGGGGTAATGCGCGCGCAGGCGGGCGCTGACGTAGTTGGCCGCCAGGATGGCCGTCTGCGTGGCGCGCAACAGGCCCTCGGCCCCCATCATGCGGATGTACATCCACGAAATGGGCAGCACGGCCGCGTTGCCCAGCGGCGCTGCCGAGACCGCGCCGACGGTGGCGTCACCCCGCGCATCGCCCGCATAGGCGCCCGCGGCCAGCGCCGTGGCGTGGCCAGGCAGGTAGGGCGCGAGTTCCTCCACCACACACACCGGGCCCACGCCCGGGCCGCCGCCGCCGTGGGGGATGCAAAAGGTCTTGTGCAGGTTGAGGTGGCTGACGTCGCCCCCGAACGCCCCCGGGGCTGCCAGGCCGACCAGCGCGTTCATGTTGGCGCCGTCGATGTAGACTTTGCCGCCGTGTTGGTGCACTAGGTCGCACAGGGCCTTGACGCCGGTCTCGAACACGCCGTGCGTGCTGGGGTAGGTGATCATGATGCACGACAGGCGCTCGCTGTACTGCTCGCACTTGGCGCGCAGGTCGTCCAAGTCGACATTGCCCTGCGGGTCACACGCCACGGGCACGACGTGCAGCCCGGCCATCTGAGCGCTGGCCGGGTTGGTGCCGTGCGCCGACGTGGGGATGAGGCAGACGTCGCGCTGCGGCTGTCCCCGCGCGGCGTGGTAGGCCTGGATGGCGAGCAAGCCTGCATATTCCCCTTGCGAGCCCGCGTTGGGCTGCAGGCTGATGGCGGCGTAGCCCGTGGCTTGGCATAGCCAGGCGCGCAATTGCGCATCCAGCAGCCGGTAGCCCTCCAGCTGGTCGGCGGGCGCAAACGGGTGCACGTGCGCAAATTCCGGCCAGGTGATGGGGATCATCTCGCTGCTGGCGTTGAGCTTCATCGTGCACGAGCCCAACGGGATCATGGTGCGGTCCAGCGCCAGGTCTTTGTCCGACAGGCTGCGGATGTAGCGCAGCATGCCGGTTTCGCTGTGGTAGCGGTGAAAGACGGGGTGCGTCAGATACGGGCTGGTGCGCCGCAACCCGGCCGGGATGAGGGTGTCGGTGGCCGCTGCACAGGCGTCGAAGTCGGGCAGTGGCTGGCCCGGCGCGGCAAATACCGACCACAGCGCCTGGATGTCGTCGCGGGTGGTGGTCTCGTCGAGCGCCATGCCAAGGTTGCCATGCCCCATGACGCGCAGGTTCATGCCGCGCTCGCGCGCACGGTTGAGCAGCGACTGGGTGGCTGCGCCGGTGTGCAGGCACAGCGTGTCGAAGGCGCTGCCGTTGGCCGGGGCGTGGCCCAGTTCGCTCAAGCCCCGCGCGAGGATGGCGGTGTAGCGCGCCACGCGCTCGGCGATGCGCCGCAGCCCGTCGGGGCCGTGATAGACAGCGTACATGCTGGCCACCACGGCCGGCAGCACCTGCGCAGTGCAGATGTTGGAGGTGGCCTTTTCGCGCCGGATGTGCTGCTCGCGCGTCTGCAGGGCCAGCCGGTACGCGGGCTGGCCATGGGCGTCGACGCTCACGCCGACCAGGCGCCCGGGCAGCGAGCGCTTGAACGCATCGCGGCAGGCCAGGAACGCGGCGTGCGGGCCGCCCGCGCCCATGGGCATGCCAAAGCGCTGACTGCTGCCGACCACGATGTCGGCCCCCCACTCGCCCGGCGGCATGAGCAAGGTGAGTGCCAGCAGGTCGGTGGCGACGATGAAGGCCGCACCCCGTTCGTGCACCCGTGCCACGTCGGCGCGCCAGTCGTCGATGCGGCCAGTGGTGGCGGGATACTGGGTGAGCACGGCAAAGTAATCGTGGCGCTGCAGCGCTTGCGCCCACGCCTCGGCGCTGTGGGTGACCACCACGTGCAAGCCCAGCGGGCGTGCGCGCGTCTGCACCACTTCGAGGGTTTGCGGATGGCAGTCGCCCGAGACAACGATGACCACGCCTTCGGCCTTGACCGAGCGGCGCGCCAGGGTCATCGCTTCGGCGGCGGCGGTCGCCTCATCCAGCATGGACGCGTTGGCGATGTCCATGCCCGTCAGGTCCGCAACCATGGTCTGAAAATTGACCAACGCCTCCAGACGGCCCTGCGAGATTTCGGCCTGATAGGGCGTGTACGCGGTATACCAGGCGGGGTTTTCCAGGATGTTGCGCAGGATGACGCTGGGCGTGTGCGTGCCGTAGTAGCCCTGCCCGATGAAGCTGCGCAGCACACGGTTTTTTTGCGCGAAGGCTTTCAGCTCGGCCAGCGCCTGTGCCTCTGTCACGGGTGGCGGCAGGTCCATCGCTTGCACGCGCGCGATCGTGCGTGGCACGATGCCGTCGGCTAGGGCCTGCAGACTGTCTTTGCCGATGGCGGCGAGCATGCGCTGCTCATCGTCGGGGCCGATGCCGATGTGGCGCGCCACGAATTCGGCGGGGTTTTCCAGGGCGGACAAGGGGGTGGGGGGCGTCATCGCGCGGCTCCGTTCACTGGGCCAGTTGGCGGTAGGCGGTCTCGTCCAGCAGCGCGTCCAGTTCGACGGGCTGGCTTAGCCGCACCTTGAAGAACCAACCCTCACCCAGCGGGTCGCGGTTGGCCAGCGATGGGTCGGCGCGCAACGCCTCGTTGACGGCGACGATCTCGCCGCTGACCGGCATGTAAACGTCGGCGGCGGCTTTGACCGATTCGACCACGCCGGCCACTTCTTTTTGCAGCAGCGTTTTGCCCACTTCGGGCAGCTCCACGAACACGACGTCGCCCAGCGCATCTTGCGCGTGGTGGGTGATGCCGACGGTGGCGGTGTCGCCATCGACGCGGATCCATTCATGGTCGGGGGTGTACTTGACGGTCATGATGATCGACTCCAACGGTGGGGAAGGAAAGGGGCGGTCAGCCGCGGTGGTAGCGCGGCGCGACGAAGGGCAGGGGCACGACTTCCATGGGCACGGGCTTGCCGCGGACGATGGCGTGCAATACCGTACCCGCGCTGGCGTGCTCGGGCGGGACGTAGCCCATGGCGATCGGCACGTCCAGCGTGGGCGACAGCAGCCCGCTGGTGACCTGACCCACCGGCAAACCCGCTGGGGTGTGCAAGGGGGCGGGTTCGCGCACCGGCACACGCTGCTGGGCGCGCAGACCGACGCGCACGCGGCTCAGGGGCAGGCTGCCATCCAGTTGCGCCAATACGCGCTCGGCGCCGGGAAAGCCGCCTTCGCGCGCGCCGCCGCGCCGACGCACTTTCTGGATGGCCCAGGCCAGGCCTGCCTCGATGGGAGTGGTGTGGGTGTCGATATCCTGCCCATACAGGCACAGGCCCGCTTCCAAGCGCAGCGAGTTGCGCGCCCCCAAGCCCACCGGGCGCACCTCCGGCTGTGCCAGCAGCGCGCGCGCAAAGTCGATGGCGGCGTCGGCCGGCAGGGAGATTTCGAAGCCGTCCTCGCCCGTGTAGCCGCTGCGGGTGGCGTAGAGTGACGCACCCTGCCAGGTGAAGGCGCCGCCGGTCATGAAGACCAGATCCTGCACGCCGGGCAGCAGGCGCGCCAGGGCCGTCACTGCCAGCGGCCCTTGCAGCGCCAGCAGCGCGCGCTCGAAATGGGCGCGCACCTCGCAACGCTGCCCGATACGCGCTTGCAGATGCGCCAGGTCGGCGTGCTTGCACGCGCCATTGACCACGAGGGTCAGGTCGCCCCCTTGTGCCAGATCGCGGTTGACGAACATCAGGTCGTCCAGAATGCCGCCGTCGTCGGTCAGCAGCAGGCCGTAGCGCTGGCGGTGCGGGGCGAGCCCCAGCACGTCCATGGGCAGCAGCGTCTCCAGCGCCGCGGCGGCCTCGGGGCCGTGCAGCGTGATTTGCCCCATGTGTGAGACGTCGAACAGCCCGGCTGCCTGGCGCGTGTGCTGGTGCTCGCGCAGCAGGCCGTCCGGGTATTGCACGGGCATGGCGTAGCCAGCAAAGGGAACGAGCCGCGCCCCCAGCTCGAGGTGCAGCGCGTGCAGCGGGGTGTGTTGCAAGGCGTCGATGGCAGCGGACATGGTCGATCTAGCAAACAGGTGGTCACGACCGGCGCCCGAGGGCACCGAGGCACACCTGCTGTCCGCTTTACCTGAGAGATTCGCCGACGTCGCGCCACCCGTGCGGTCGCGCACGCCGCTTGCTCCTTCGGTGGGCGACGCCTGGCACTGCGGCCGCTGGCGACGCCTCTCTCCAGCAGGCAAACACCCCGCGGGGTGTTGCATCAGTCCTTTTGCCTGAGCGTTCGGCGTTGGCCTGCGCCTTCGGCGGCAGTTCGACGCCATGGCGTCATCTGCGCTCTCCTGATGCGCTGCATTGTAACGCGACGTCGGCGCCCGTCACATGCCGGCGTAATTAGGGCCGTCGCCGCCTTCTGGCGTCACCCAAACGATGTTTTGCGTCGGGTCTTTAATATCGCAGGTTTTGCAATGCACGCAGTTTTGCGCGTTGATGACGAGCTGTGGCCCGCCGTCCTTCTCGACGAACTCGTACACTCCGGCAGGGCAGTAGCGGCTCTCCGGTCCCCCGTAGAGGGCCAGGTTGACCGCTATCGGCACCGTCGGATCTTTGAGAATGAGGTGGGCGGGCTGGTTTTCCTTGTGGTTAGTGTTGGACAGGAAAACGCTGCTCAAGCGGTCGAACGTGAGCACGCCATCGGGCTTGGGGTAGCGGATGGGCTCGACTTGACTGGCCGCGTGCAAGCGAGCGTGGTCGGGGCTGTGGCGGCGCACCGTCCAGGGCGGGCTCTGGATGCCCAGCTTGGGCAGCAGCCAGTGCTCGATGCCGGTCATGAGCGCCCCGATGGTGTTGCCCTTTTTGAACCACGTCTTGAAGTTGCGTGCCCGGTGCAGCTCTTGATAGAGCCAGCTCTGCTCGAAGGCGGCCGGATACGCCGCCAGCTCGTCGTGTTGGCGCCCCGCTTGCAGCGCCTCGAACGCCGCCTCGGCGCACAGCATACCCGTCTTGATGGCAGCGTGGCTGCCTTTGATGCGTGCGGCGTTGAGGTAGCCCGCGTCGCAGCCCACCAGCGCACCGCCGGGGAAAGCGGGCTTGGGCAAGCTGAGCAACCCCCCCGCCGTGATGGCACGCGCGCCGTAGCCGATGCGCTTGCCGCCTTCGATGTGTGCCCGGATGGCGGGGTGCGTCTTCCAGCGCTGCATCTCCTCGAACGGGCTCAGCCACGGGTTTTGATAGTCCAGCCCCACCACGAAGCCCAGCGTGACCCTGTTGCCCTCGAGGTGGTACAGAAACCCGCCGCCGTAGGTGTGTTCGTCCAGCGGCCAACCGGCGGTGTGCACCACCAGCCCGGGCTTGGCTTTTTCAGGTGGGATTTCCCACAGCTCTTTGATGCCGATGCCGTAGGTTTGCGGATCCTTGCCCTCGTCGAGCCGGAAGCGCGCGATCAACTCCTTGCCCAGGTGCCCGCGCGCCCCCTCGGCGAAGACGGTGTACTTGGCGCGCAGCTCCATGCCGAGCTGAAAGGCGTCGGTCGGCTGCCCGTCCTTGCCCAGGCCCAGGTGTCCCGTGGCCACGCCCACGACGCGACCCTGCTCATCGTAGAGCACCTCGGCGGCGGTAAAGCCCGGGAAGATCTCCACGCCCAGCGCCTCGGCCTGCTCGCCCATCCATTTGGTCACGGCACCCAAGCTGATGACGTAGTTGCCATCGTTGAGAAAGCACACGGGCAGTAGCCAGTGCGGCGTGCGCATGGCGCTGGCTTCTTCCAGGAACAGCACCTCGTCAGCGGTGACGGGCTGGTTCAGCGGCGCGCCGCGCTCCTTCCAGTCGGCAAACAGCTCGGTGATGGCGCGCGGGTCCATGACCGCCCCCGACAGGATGTGCGCGCCGGGCTCGGAGCCTTTTTCCAGCACGCAGACGCTGACGTCGGCGCCTTTTTGGGCGGCGAGTTGTTTGAGCCGGATGGCCGTGGCCAGCCCTGCCGGGCCCGCGCCGACGATGACGACGTCGTATGCCATGGCCTCGCGCGGGCCAAACTGCTCGATCAAATGCGCCGGGGTTTTCATGCGCTGCATTGTAGTGGCGATGGCCTTACCATCGCTGTCAAGTCACCGACAAGATGGACCACCGCCCATGCGCATCGACCTGCCGACCGACAAGCGCCTCGTGCACACCATGACGATTCCCATCCGTTATCGCCAACGCGTTCTGCAATTTTTGGCGGCAGCTCGAGTACCCGGGCGACGTGATCGTGCGCAGTGATGTGGGCGCGCCAGGTCTGCGCTCGTTCGACATGTTCCACGAGCTGCTGCGCACGGATGGCGGCGATACCGTCTATGCCAACGGGGGCGCGACGGTGGTGTGGGTGGACTATACGGCGCAGCGCTCGGTGCCATTGCCCGCGGCGCTGCACCAGCGGCCGGCCGAGGGCGTCACTTGACCTTGGGCAGGCGGCCGAGCAAATAGAACTCGTCGTTGGGCTGCATGCCGCTGAAGGACGCCATGCGGTTCGACAGACCGAAGAAGGCGGTGATGGCCGCGATGTCCCAAATGTCCTCGTCGTCCAGGCCGTGCGCGTGCAGCGCCGCGAAGTCGGCGTCGTCGATGGCGTGTGATTGCTGGCAGACCTTCATCGCGAAGTCCAGAATGGCGCGCTGGCGCGGGCTGATGTCGGCCTTGCGGTAGTTGATGGCCACCTGGTCGGCGATCAGGGGCTTTTTTTCGTAGATGCGCAGGATGGCTCCGTGCGCGACCACGCAGTACAGGCACTGGTTGGCGGCGCTGGTCGCGACCACGATCATTTCGCGCTCGCCTTTGGTCAGGTTGGAGGTGCGGCCGACAGTCTCGGGCATCATCAGCGCGTCGTGGTAGGCAAAGAAGGCGCGCCACTCCGCCGGCCGGCGCGCCAGCATCAGAAACACGTTCGGCACGAAGCCGGCTTTGGCCTGCACGTCGAGGATGCGCTGGCGGATGTCGTCGGGCAGATCGGTCAGCTCGGGCAGTGGATAGCGGGGGTTCATGCGGGGCCCCTGTGTGGCCATGGGTCGAGAGGGATGGGGCGCTCACTCGTCCAGCGAGGCGCTCCAGCGTGCGTTCCACGCCGGCGGTGTGCGCAGCGCGTCGATGCGTCGCCGGTCGCGTTTGGTGGGGCGGCCTTGGGTCAGCGTGGCCGCCGGCTCCGGGGCCAGGCGGCGCAGCTCGGCGTGGCGTTCGCGCGCGGCGATGGATTCGGGCGTTTCCTCGTACAGCAGCATGGCCTGGCTCGCCGGGCCGCGCACGGCGCAAAGCGCGCGCACGACCACCGTGCGCTCCACGTCGCCAGTGCGCAGTCGTATGACGTCACCCGGCCGGGGTTCGCGGCTGGCCTTGGCGGGCGCCCCGTTGACGAGCACACGGCCGCGTTCGATCATCTCGGCGGCCAGCGCGCGCGTCTTGTAAAAGCGTGCCGCCCACAGCCACTTGTCCAGGCGCACGCGGCCGGGGGTGTCGTCTGGCGTGGGCGGAGAGTGGCGGGCCATGGTGTGCGCCTTACCCCCTGACCGGTCACTGCACCGCCCCCAGCGCCAGTGCCCGCTCGCGGCTGGCCGCGCGTTCGCCGTCCGACGGCTGCACCGTCGTGGGCCAGCCTGCCAAGTGGCGCTCGGCGATGTCGGCCAGCGCGCGCAGCCACGTCGGGTCGTCGTTGAGGCACGGGATGTAGTGAAAGGTCTGGCCGCCCGCGGCCAGGAACGCCTCGCGCGCCTCCTGGTCGATTTCTTCCAACGTCTCGATGCAGTCGCCGGTAAACCCCGGGCAGATCACGTCCACCCGCCGTACGCCCTGGCGCGCCAGCGCGACCAGCGTGGGTTCGGTGTAGGGCTCGAGCCACTTGGCGCGGCCGAAGCGCGACTGGAATGTCACCACATATTGGTCGCGCGACAGGCCCAGCGCCTCGGCCAGCAGGCGGCCCGTCTTGTGGCATTCGCAGTGGTAGGGGTCGCCGCGCTGCAGTGTGCGCGCAGGCATGCCGTGAAAACTCATCACCAAGCGATCGGGCTGGCCCGCCTGGGCCCAGTGCACGCGCACCCGCTCGGCCAGCGCGGCGATGTAGCCCGGGTCGTCATGGTAGTGGTTGACGAAGCGCAGCTCCGGCACCCAGCGCAAGCTCCCCGCCCAGGCATAGACTTCGTCGAACACGCTGGCGGTGGTCGCCGCGCAGTACTGCGGGTAGGCGGGCAGGATGAGGATACGCGTGCAGCCCGCGGCCTTGAGCGCGTCGAGCTCGCGCCGCACCGCGGGTTGGCCGTAGCGCATGGCCCAGCGCACCTGGAGGCGGTGGCCGCGTTCTCCTAGTATGCCTTGTAGATATTTGGCCTGGCGTTCGGTCCAGACTTTGAGTGGCGAGCCGTCCGGCGTCCAGATGGTGGCGTATTTGGCGGCGGACTTGCGCGGCCGCACGTTGAGGATGATGCCGTGCAGGATCGGCCACCAGATGGGGCGTGGGATCTCCACCACGCGCGGGTCGCTCAGAAATTCGGCCAGGTAGCGCCGCAGCGCGGCCGGTGTGGGCGCCTCGGGGGTGCCCAGATTGACCCAGAGGATACCGGTGTGGGCCGCCTGGCCATGGGTGTAGGGAGGCTCGGTGCGCATGGTCATGCGGTATTCTCGCGCAGACATGCTCGATCCTGCACGCGTGCGCGCGATCACCCTCGATCTGGACGACACCCTGTGGCCGGTATGGCCGACGATCGAGCGCGCCGAAGCGATGCTGCAGCAATGGTTGCACGCGCACGCGCCGGCGACGGCTGCCTTGTTGCACGATCCGGCGATGCGGCGCGCCATCCGCGCCGAGGTCGAGCGGCAACACTCCCAGCACCGCCACGACCTGAGCTTTTTGCGCCGCGAGGCCATCCGTGCCGCCCTGGGCCGGGCGGGCGACGATCCCGCGCTGGCCGAGCCGGCGTTCGAGGTGTTTTTTGCCGAACGGCAGCGCGTGACGCTGTTCGAAGATGTGCGCCCGGCCCTGGTGGCGCTAGCCGCGCGCTATCCGGTGGTCGCGCTGTCCAATGGCAATGCCGATGTGCAGCGCGTGGGTATCGGCCAGTGGTTTCACGCCCGGCTGGGCGCGCGCGAGGCGGGGGTGGCCAAGCCCGACGCGCGAATTTTTCGCGCCGCCGCCGCCCTGGTCGGTGTGGCGCCCGAGCATGTGCTGCACGTGGGCGACGATGTCCATCATGACGTGCTGGGCGCGCTGCGTGCAGGCATGCAGGCAGCGTGGGTCGATCGCGCCGGGCGTGAGTGGCACGCGGCGCTCGCTGCCCCGCCCCATGGCCCCACGCCCGCAGTGGCAGAACCCGCGGCGCCGCACGAGCGCCCCCACCTGCAGGTGCCCCACTTGGCGGCGTTGTGCGAGGCGTTGGGGCTGGCGTCCGTGCTTGGCGCGCCACCACGGCCGCGGGGACGGCAGTGACCTGGCGCCCGCCTCCCCGGCGGAGGACGCCGAGGCGCTGCGCTGGGCCTTTTGGGCCATGACCGAGTTGGAGGCCGACGCGCTGACCGTGCTGATGCACCGGCGCGGACTACCCCCCGGGCGGCGCGACGCCGACCGGCTGGCCGCCGCGGAGCAGCGCGTGCGCGGGCCGCTGGCCGTGCTGGAGGCGCACTTGCAGGTGCAGGCGCAACGTGGCTGGCCCCATCTGGCGGCGCAGCGCTTAACG
>Ga0326763_1000679_pt1 | contig 11715 bp, 8 predicted proteins | sample NORPS_P_FD_207671 | JGI IMG/M metagenome (GOLD analysis project Ga0326763, IMG submission 207671) | Hot spring water microbial communities from Norris Geyser Basin, Yellowstone National Park, WY, United States - NOR.PS_P | ecosystem: Environmental > Aquatic > Thermal springs > Unclassified...
GCCGCTCGGCCAGGCCCACGCGCTCGAGCCACTGCGCCGCCTGGACGGCCGCGGCGCTGCGTGCCATGCGTCGTATCCACAGCGGCATGGCCACGTTGTCTCGCGCGCTGAACTCGGGCAACAGGTGGTGAAATTGATAAACGAACCCGAGGTGGCGATTGCGCACCTGCCCTTGCCGTGCTGGCGACAGGCGGTGCAACGCCTCGCCCAGCAGGTGCACCTCGCCGCTGGTGGGCGCATCCAACCCTCCCAGCAAATGCAGCAACGTGCTTTTGCCGGAACCCGAGGCGCCAACGATGGCCACCGTCTCGCCGGCGTGCACCGTCAAATCGACCCCGCGCAACACGGTCACGTCGAGTCGCCCCTCGCGAAAGCGCTTGCACACGCCTCGGGCCTGCAACACGATGGGGCGGGATTCACTCATAGCGCAGCGCCTCCGCGGGGTTGATGCGGCTGGCACGCCAGCTCGGGTAGAGCGTGGCAACGAACGCCAGCAGCAACGACACGATCGCCACCGGCACGATGTCGGCCGCCTGTGGGTCGCTCGGCATGCGGCTGATGAGGTAGATATCCTGCGGCAGGAAGTGCACCCCCAGCAGCCGCTCCAGTGCAGGGACTAGCGTGTCGATATGGAAGGCCACACCCAGACCGAGTGCCAGACCGAGCGCCGTGCCCACGATGCCAACCGCCGCCCCCTGCACGACGAAGATCGCCATCACGCTCGCCGGACTCGCCCCCAGCGTGCGCAAAATGGCGATATCGGCGCGCTTGTCGGTCACGGTCATGACCAGCGTCGAGACCAGATTGAACGCTGCCACGGCGATGATGAGCGTCAGGATGATGGCCATCATGCGCTTTTCGACCTGCACGGCGGCAAACCAGGTGCGGTTGGCACGCGTCCAGTCGCGCACGACGATGCCAGTGCCGAGCTCCGCCGCCAAACGCGCTTCCAGTTCGATGGCCACCTCGCGCGCCGCGTGCATATCGTCCAGCCGCACGCGCACGCCCGTGGGGCCCTCGACGCGAAACAGCCGCTGCGCGTCGGCCAGGTGCACCAGCGCCAACGTGGCGTCGTACTCATAGTGGCCAGAATCGAACAACCCCACCACCGTCATCTGCCGCAAGCGCGGCACAACGCCAGCAGGCGTCAATTCGCCCGAGGGCACCACTAGCGTGACCGCGTCGCCCGGCACCACCCCCAGCGAACGCGCCAGCGCCGCCCCCAGCACGATGCCGAAGCGCCCCGGCTGCAGCGCCCCGAATGCGTGGGTGGCCAGATCCGCCCCCAGCGCCGTCACCGATGGCTCGAGCGCCGGGTCGATGCCGCGGATCACGACGCCCCTCATGTCCTGGCCGCGCGCGAGCAGCCCCTGCGCGGCGACGAACGGTGCGGCCGCCTGCACGCGCGGGTGCGCACGCACCTGCGCCAGCACCGCGTCGGCGTCGGCCAGCGCGTCGCCCGAGGCGGACAGCACCTCCACATGGGACAGCACCCCCAACATGCGGTCGCGCACCTCTTTCTGAAAGCCGTTCATCACCGACAACACGATGATAAGCGCAGCCACCCCCAGCGCGATGCCCAGCATGGAGACGGCGCTGATGAAAGAGATGAAACCATTGCGGCGGGCTCCGCGGCCGGCGCGCGTGTAGCGCCAGCCGATTACCCATTCGTACGGTAGCGGCATGGGATGTTCCAAGATCAGCCCCGATTGTGCCGCAGCGCTTGCGCCACAATCGGGCCATGCCCGAGGTTCGTCACTGGATCATCGCCTACGCCGCCCCCCCCGACGGTACCGACATACCCATCCCGCCGCTGCCAGCGCTGCAGCGCTGGCTGGCGCGCGCCGTCCCGCACGCCTCATACGACGGCGACCCCTGGAGCCTGACGCCTCCGCACGAACACGCGCTGGCGCGCGCGCTGGGCTGGTCCATCGAGGACGGACGCCTGCCTTGGGCCGCCTGGCACGCCGGGCGCGCGGGCGTCGCCTGCGCCTGGCTGTGGCCATGTGCGTGGCAGGCGGGGCTCGACCATATCACCCTCATCCCGCCGCAGGCGCTCGATCTGCGTCCTGACGAAGCCGTGGCCCTGAAAGCGGCGTTTGCCCCCTACGCGGCGGCGGACGGCATCGCGCTCGACGATGACGGCACCCCCGGACGCTGGCTTGCCGAAGGCGACCTGTTCGACGGCTGGACGGGCGCCAGTCTGGACCGCGTGGCGCACCGCCGCGCCGATGTCTGGTGGCGCGACGCGGGCTCGCAACCCAGCGCACGGACGCTGCTGCGTCTGCTCAACGAGGCGCAAATGCTCTTTCACGACCACCCGGTGAATGCGGCTCGGGTGGCGCGCGGTGCGCTGCCGATCAACGGCCTGTGGATCAGCGGCGCTGGGCGCTGGCGTGGCGACGGACCGCGCCCCGCGGAGGCGAGCGTGCAACTGATCGACGCGCTGGTCGAACCCGGCACGCGCGGCGATGCGCCGGGCTGGGCCGCGGGCTGGCAGGCGTTGGAGCCCGCACTCGCGGACTGGATGGCCGCGGCCGACGCCGATGGGCAGCCGCGCTGGCTGACGCTGTGCGGCGAGCGCGGCTGGCGCACCTGGCGGCTGGACCCCGGCGCCGACCCCGCGCCGTGCCCGCGGCGAGGCTGGCGCGACTGGTGGCAGCGGCTGCGCGGCCGGCCAGCGACGCCTGCCGCGGCCGTGCTCGACTGGTGGAGCGGACTGTGAATATCACGGCGCGCGACATCCCACCGCGAGCCGCCTGGGCACTGGAGCAAGCGGGCACCCATCCGTTGCTCGCGCGGCTGTTTGCGGCGCGCGGCGTGCAACAGCCCGAGGAGGTGGACGACGACCTGGCGCTGCTGCCCGCGCCCGATGCGCTATTGGGTGCGCGCGCCGCGGGCGAGCTGCTCGCCGATGCGCTGCAGCAGGGGCTGACCATCGGCATCGTGGCCGACTACGACTGCGACGGCGCCACCGCCTGCGCGACCGCATGGCGCGGCCTGCGCCTGCTGGGCGCGCCGCTGGGCTGGGACCGGGTACGCTATTTGGTGCCGGACCGCGTGCGCGATGGCTACGGACTGACCCCCACGCTGGCCGAGCGCGTGCGGGCGATGGGCGCCGACATCTTGCTGACCGTGGACAATGGCATCGCCAGCCTGGATGGCGTGGCCCATGCCCGGGCGCTGGGGATGCAAGTTCTCATCACCGACCATCACCTGCCGCTGGTGGTGGACGGCGAGGTGCGCTTACCGACGGATGCCGTCATCGTCAACCCCAACCAGCCGGGCTGCCCCTTTCCCAGCAAGGCGCTGGCGGGCGTGGGTGTGATGTTTTATGTGCTGTTGGCGCTGCGCGCCGAACTGCGCCGGCGCGGGGTTTTCGGTCCGCGTGACCAGCCGCGCCTCGACGGTCTGCTGCCCCTGGTGGCGCTGGGCACGGTGGCCGACGTGGTACGGCTGGACGCGCACAACCGGCGCCTAGTGGCACAAGGGTTGCGCCGCATTCGCGCGGGCGCCCTACCACCCGGCATGGGCGCATTGCTGGCCGCGGCCGGGCGCAGCGCCGCACGCGCCACCACCTTTGACCTGGGGTTTGCGCTGGCGCCGCGCCTCAACGCCGCCGGGCGTCTGAGCGACATGGGGCTGGGCATCGAATGCCTGATCACCGACGACCCGCAGCGCGCGCACGAGCTGGCGCGCACGCTGGATGGCATCAACCGCGAGCGACGCCAGGTCGAATCCGCCATGCGCGAGCAGGCGCTGCTGAGCATGGCCGAGCGCCACGGCGCCGACCTCGACCCCGACACCGCGCCGCCCGCGCTCACCGTCTTCGACCCCTCGTTTCACGAGGGGGTGGTCGGCATCGTCGCCGCGCGGCTGAAGGACCGGCTGCACCGACCGGTATTCGTTTTCGCTGCGGCGCAGAGCGACGACGGCCAGCCCTGTCTGAAAGGGTCCGGTCGCTCGATCCCGGGCTTTCACCTGCGCGACGCACTGGACTGGATCGCCAAGCGCCAACCCGGACTGCTGCAGCGCTTTGGGGGCCACGCGATGGCGGCTGGCTGCACCCTCCCGGCGGACGGCCTGCCGGTATTCGAAGCCGCACTCCAGGCCGTGGCCCGCGACTGGCTCGACGCCGCGACGCTGCAGCGCCAGCTCGACACCGACGGCCCCTTGCCCGCACAGTGGCGACAGGTGGACACCGCCGACCTGCTCAACGCCCAAGTGTGGGGCCAGGGATTTGCCCCGCCGCTCTTCAGCGAAGCGGTCGAGGTGCTCGGTCAGCGCCTCATGGGCGAGCGGCACCTGTCGCTGCGACTGCGCATCGGTAGTGACATGATCGACGGCATCTGGTTCGGCCGCACCGACCCCCTGCCGCGCCAGGCGCTGTTGGCGTACCGGATCGTCGCCGACGAGTGGCAGGGTCAGCGCCGCCTGCGCTGCGTCGTCGAGGGAGCGGCCGCTTGATCCTCGACGGCGTCCCGCTCGTGTACATCGACGACGACCTCGTGGTCGTGGACAAACCCGCCGGATTGCTGGCCGTGCCTGGGCGCGGCCCGGACAAGGCCGATTGCGTGCTGCACCGGCTGCAGCGCCACCTGGGGCCGCTGGGCGTCGTGCATCGGCTCGACATGGACACTTCGGGCCTGATGGTGCTGGCGCGCACGGCAGCCGCGCAGCGCTTGCTGTCCATGGCCTTTGCCGCGCGCCGCGTGCACAAACGCTACGTGGCCGTCGTGGGCGGCATCCCCCTGCCACCGACCGCTCCCGACGGTTGGGGCGACATCCGCCTGCCCCTGATCGTGGACTGGCCGCAGCGCCCGCGCAGCAAGGTTTGTTTCCGCACCGGCAAACCCAGCCACACGCGCTGGTGCGTCTGCGGCACGGAGCGCCACGGCCCCGCCTGGGCCACGCGCGTCACGCTCGAGCCAATCACCGGCCGTTCGCACCAGCTTCGCCTGCACCTGGCGGCGCTCGGCCACCCCATTCTGGGCGATCCGCTGTACGCCCCACCTACCCTGGCACGCGCCACGCCGCGCCTGCTGCTGCATGCCCGCGAACTCGCCCTGCCCCACCCGGCCCACGGTCGGTGGATGGCGTGGTGCAGTGCGTGTCCCTTCTGAAGCGCTGCGCCTAACGCGGTGCCGCGTGATTCCAGCGCTTCACAGCGCTGTCATACAGCGGTACTACCGTTCGGTCTCGCAAAATTTTAATTGACACTGGTGGCCTTTCAGATGCCGTGGTACCACAACTCGTCTCGTCGTGAATTCATCATTCGAGCCGGCGCTCTGCCCGCTGCGCTGGCCGGCAGTGCGGTGTTGAGCGCTTGTGGCGGGGGCGACGACCCCATTCCCGCCTTCGATTTTGGGGTAGCCAGCGGTGATCCTCTGGCCGACCGAGTCATCTTGTGGAACCATGCCCGTTTTCCCGGAACGGACGCACCCGTGGATTTGATTTGGGAAGTCGCCACCGACGCCAGCTTCGGCCAAATCGTCGCCAACGGCAACACCCAGGCGTCTGCCTCGCGCGGCTTTACCGCCAAGGTCGATGCGGCGGGGTTGCAACCGGGCAAGGATTATTTTTACCGGTTCCGCTATGGATCCTACAGCTCTCCCGTGGGCCGCACCCGTACCTTGCCAGCATCGGGCGCGCAAGAGGTGCGCCTTGCCGTCTTCAGTTGCTCGAACTACCCCGCTGGCTTTTTCCATGCCTATGCCGAAGCAGCGCGCAGCCAAGCGCAGTATGCGGTTCACCTGGGTGACTACATTTATGAATACGGTGCCAATGGCTACGCCACCGCAGATGCGACCAGGCTTGGGCGCGTCTCACAACCCGCGACCGAGTGCCTGACGCTGCAGGACTACCGCCAGCGCTACGCTCAATACCGCAGCGATCCCGATGCCAAAGCGCTGCACGCGGCCATGCCCATGATTGCGATTTGGGATGACCACGAAACCGCCAACGACGCCTACCGCGACGGCGCGCAGAACCACACGGAGGGTGCCGAAGGTCGCTGGGTGGATCGGCGCGCCGCTGCTGTGCAAGCCTGGCACGAATGGATGCCCGTGCGCACCCCCAACCTCAATGATCTGTTACAAATCTACCGCAGTTTCGATTTTGGCGGGTTGATGGCGCTGCACATGCTAGAGACCCGCCTACTGGCGCGAGACAAGCAGATCGCATTCGCCGAGCTCCTCAACCCGGCGACGGCAGCCAGCGCGCAGGCGGCGTTAATCTCCCCCAACCGGACGATGCTCGGGGCCAGCCAGTGGGGTTGGCTGCAGCAGCGATTGGCCGAATCACGCGCGACTTGGCAAGTACTCGGTCAACAGGTACTCATGGCGCGCATGACGTTCCCGGTCAGCATTTTGCGCTACCTGAACCCTGACAATATAACCCCGGAGGGGCTAGCCGCGGCGCAAAAAGCTATCTCGGACTATCTGACCGCCAAGGCCATCGCCGCGCAAAACCCCGCGGCGTTGACCGATGAGCAAAAAGCCCTGCTCGACCCCCAGCGCAACCCCAAGTTGGGCTACAACCTCGATGCATGGGACGGCTACCCCGCCGAACGCGAAAAAATTCTGGCCACGGCGCGCCAACTGGGCAAGCGCTTGGTCGTGCTCGCGGGTGACACCCACAACGCCTGGGCGAGTGAGCTGACGCTGCAAGATGGCACGCGCGTGGGTTACGAATTCGCCACCCCTGGCGTGAGCTCGCCGGGCTTGGAGGAGTATTTGGCCGCTCTTCCCCCGCAACAAATACGGCAGATCTTCCTGGGGGTTGTCGACGACCTGCGCTACGCCGACACTGCTCGCCGTGGTTTCATGCTGGTGACTTTTACGCCATCCGAAGCACGCGCTCAATGGTTCTTGCTTGATACGGTCAAACAACGGCAGTACACGGTCGACAGCACGGCCGTGATGCGCTATGCCCCCCCGGCTTGACCCACCCTTTCCCTTTTCCATAACCTGCCCACCCCGGCCTGAATGCGATGAAATTCCTGTCGACACCCCGCACACTGCGCACCGCAAGGCAGACAGCCCTGGCGGTCTTGACCGCTTTTTCGCTTGCTGGCTGCCTTGGCTCCGGCGACAGCGGCACCCCGCTCGACCTGACCATCTTGCACATCAATGACCACCACTCGCGCCTGGACGCCGATACGGTGTCGTTGCGCGTCAAGAACGCAGCGGGCAGCAAAGAAACCGTGACGACCGACGTGGGCGGCTTTGCGCGCGTCGCAGGGGCCATCGAGGCGTTGCGTGGCAATCGCACCGACGTGCTGACCCTGCACGCGGGGGATGCCATCACCGGCGACCTGTACTACACACTGACCTCAGGGCAGGCCGACGCGACCCTGATGAATACGGTTTGCTTCGACGCCTTTGCGCTGGGCAACCACGAGTTCGACGAGGGCGACGCCGGGGCCGCGAAATTCATCGACTTTTTGCGAACTGGCACGACCTGCAACACCGCTGTGCTTAGCGCCAACGTCAAGCCCCGCACCGGCAGCCCCTTGCAAGGCAAGGTTCAGCCGTCGACCGTGATCACGCGCCAGGGTCAACGCATTGGCATCGTCGGCCTGACCGTGGCGGGCAAGACGCGCGACAGCTCGCGCCCGGACGCGGGGACCACCTTCGAAGACGAGGTCGCGGCCGCCCAGCGCGAAGTCGACAGCCTGCGCGCGCAGGGCATCGACAAAATCATTCTCTTGACCCACATCGGCTACAACGCCGATCAAAAGCTGGCCAACCAGCTCAGCGGCGTCGATGTCATCGTCGGCGGCGATTCGCACACCCTACTGGGACCAGACGGATTGAAGGACTATGGCCTGACCCCCGCAGGACCCTACCCCACCCAAGCCCGCGACAAGGACGGCGCGCCCGTTTGCATCGTGCAAGCCTGGCAATACGCCTACGCGGTGGGCGAGCTTCGCGTCTCGTTCGACGGCGCCGGCGTCGTGCGGTCTTGCGGTGGCCAGCCCCACATCCTGATCAGCGATAACTTACGCCGCAACAATACGCTCGTGGCCGACCCCGACCGCAGTGCCATGCTGGCCGATCTGCGCCAGCAACCCGCGCTGCGTGTGCAAGCCGAGTCCGACCGCGCCAAACAAGCGCTCGCACCCTTTGCCACCCAAAAAACCGCGTTCGGGCAACAAAAAGTGGGCACGGCGGCGGAGAACCTGTGTCTACGCCGGGTACCGGGCACCAAGCGCGACGCCACCCGCTCCAGCCTGGGCGACGTCTGCAATCTCGATCCGCGCGTCATCGAGCACGGTGGCGACATCCAACAACTGGTGGCGCAAGCCTTCCTAGAGCAAGGCCAGCGCTTCGGCGGTGCCGACATCTCGCTGCAAAACGGCGGTGGCGTGCGCGTGGACATTGCCCAGGGTGACATCACGGTGGGCCGCATCTACACGCTGCTGCCGTTCAAGAATACCCTGGTGCGCCTGCGCATGACGGGTGCGCAGGTCAAAGCCGCCCTCGAAGACAGCATGACGTTCTTGCTCGCGGCTTCCGGCAACACAGGCACCTATCCCTACACCGCTGGGTTGCGCTTCGACGTGGATTTGAATCAACCAGCGGGACAGCGGGTATCCAACCTGCAAGTCTGGCGCAACAACGCCTGGGCACCGCTGGATTTGAACGCCACCTATCGTGTCATCACCAACAATTTCTTGGCCGATGGGGGTGACGGTTATGCCACGCTGAAGGCGATCACCGGCGACGCGCGCGAGGACACGTTCCTTGACTACGCCGACTCGTTCCTGCAATATGTGAAGGCTAGAGACACGGTGCTGCGTCTGCCGATCGAGCTCTACAGCACGCAGCGCTTTACCGACACCCCGTGATTGCATCACAGCCCACCCGCATCAAAGCCGTTCATAGCGCTGCCGCCGTTGGTGCGGCGGCGCTTTTTTACCTCTGGCACTGGCTCGGGCCCCTGTCCTGGGGGGTATCGCTGCACGTGGATGAAGCCCAGTACTGGACTTGGTCGCGCGAGCTGGCCTGGGGTTATTACTCCAAGCCGCCCGTGATCGCCGCGCTCATGGCAGCCTCGACCCACTGGGGCGGCGACGGTTGGGTTGGCGTCAAGGCGCTGCCCCTGTTGATGTACCCGTTGGCCGCGGGGGTAATGGGTCTTTGGGTGGCGCACGTCAGCGCAGATGCCGTGCGCGGACTGGCCGCGACGCTGTGGGTGCTGGCCTCGCCCTTGCTCATGTTGCTCGGCTTTGCGGCCACCACCGACGCGCCCTTGTTGTTGTGCTGGGCGCTTGCGACCGTTGCGCTGTGGAGTGCGCTGCAACGACCCGGCAACGCGTGGCGCTGGATGGCGTTGGGAGCGGCCTGGGCGATCGGCGTGCTCAGCAAGTACACCATGCTGGCGTTTCTACCCGGCGCCCTGCTCTGCCTGGGGCTGGCGTGGCCGCGCGCGGCGCGGGTGCAATGGCTGCGTGGCCTGCTGTGGGCAGGGGTAACGGCCGGGGTACTGCTGGCACCGCACCTGCTCTGGAGTGCCCAAGAGGGTTGGGTGTCCTGGCGTCATACGGCGGCCATCACGGTGCAGCGAGACGACGCCGCGCCCGAGCGCGGTGTACTGGCTTTCGTGCTGGGGCAGGCGCTGCTGATCGGACCGGCGGCGTGGCTGGCACTGCGTTGGCGCGCGCCGGTGCCCGCGGCGACGGGGACCGGGGCGGCGCGCTTTTTGCTCGCGCTGCACCTGCCGCTGTTGGCCGTCGGCGTACTGCAGGCCGCCCGCGGGGGCGCCAACATCAACTGGGCCGCCCCAGCTCTGATCGGGCTGCTGGCTTGGCTGGCACTGGTGACCCGGCCGCCGCTTCGAGTGGTGGCGATCGGCGCGGGCGTACAGGCCTTGCTCGTCGTCGGCTTGATCCATGCGCCCCACGTCGCCCACGCCTGGGGTGGGTCATGGCCAACTCGGCTGGACTTTTGGGCGCGCATGCGCGGCTGGGCCGAAGCGTGGGCAGCGCTGGATACACGCCTGCCCGTCACCACCGCCGCACCGGTCGTGATCGGTGTCAGCCGCGACGTGCTGGCCCTGGGACAGTACCACTGGCGCGAGCGCCCCGCCCACTGGCGGGCGTGGCACGACGAAGGCCCCCCGCGTCACCACTACGGCTGGCGCCACGCTTGGGGGCCCACCGAACTGAAGGCGTGTGGGCCACAGCAGCCTCCCTGCTGGCTGGTGGCGACTGATGCGCAGGCCGACCGCCTGCTGGCCACGGCGGTCGGCGGCCTGCGCGCCGAGCCGCTCGCCACCGTGACCGTCACCGCGATGGGAGTGACCCGTTCGCTGTATGCCTGGCAATTGCGCGTGACGCCTCTGCCGTGAACCAGATGCTCCCACCCAGTCCTCTCATTCGCCGCCATGCCGCATCGCTGGTGCTGCTGGCGCTGGGAATCGCGCTGATCGCCACGCAGCTCGGACCGCCACTGGACATTGCCTGGATGCGCCTGTGGTTCGATGCCGGGGAGCGGCGCTTCATCGGACAATCCTGTCCCGCCATCGTGGGGTTGTACCGCGCCGTGCCATGGCTGGGCTGGATCTTGCTGGTTCTCGCCATCGTGGTCGTGACGCTGCCAAGCACACGCCGCCGTCCCCACTGGCGCCGCGCCGCAGCGAGCGCGTTGGGCATCGCCGTCATCGCCAACGGCGTGATCGTGGAGGCGGGATTCAAAGACCAGTGGGGGCGGCCGCGCCCAACGTCGGTCCAGCCTTTCGGCGGCCCCCATGCCTACACACCGGTCTGGCAGCCCGCGGCCGCCTGCGCGCGCAATTGCAGTTTGGCCAGCGGCCACGCGGCCGCGGGTTTTTGGTTGATGGCATGGGGCGCCTTGGCGCAGCGCCGACGCTGGCACCGCCTCATGATCGCGGGTATCGTTCTCGGGCTGTCCATTGGCGTCGGCCGCACGATGCAAGGGGCGCATTTTCCAAGTGACGTGCTGGCCGCCGGATGCATCGTGCTGGCGTGCAGCTTGATTTGGCGCAGGCTCTGGATCAGGGCGCGCTGGTGGCGCAGGCACTGCCTTATGGCCGCACAGGGGCGTCAGGAGGCAGGCGGCACGTTGTCCGATGGCCTGCCACCGAGTCCCGCGTCCACCGACAGGGCTTCGTGAATCGCGCTCAACGCCTGCTCGGCCGCCTTGCGCCCAGCGCCGATGGCCGGCGCCGCGCGGTGAAAATCCATCGCCGCGATGTCGGCCAGCATGGGGCGGATGACGACGTCGGCCGGCTCGCCCGCCAGGCGACTTTGGGTGATGCGCCACTGCACGATATTCATGCTGGTAACCATCACGTCCAACAACGAAGGCGCCTCGGGGCCTGTTTCGTCATCGCGGGCATCATCCGCCGTACGTCCGCGCAGTCGCCCCCACACCCCATCGAGCAGCCCGCGCGCGCGGCTGCGGCCGCGCCCCACCACCCGTTGGCGGCGGCGCATCAGGTCCCAGTTCAGGTCCACGGCGATGATGATCTCGGCGCCCATGGCGCGCGCCAGCGATACCGGCACTGGGTTGACCAGACCGCCGTCGACCAACAGCCGCCCCTGGGCGCGCGCTGGCGTGAATACCCCTGGGATGGCAATCGAGGCGCGCACCGCGTCGATCACCGGCCCTTGCTGCAACCACACCTCGCGCCCCGTGGCCAGGTCGGTTGCCACGCAGCCGAACGGTTTGGGCAAGGCCTCGATGCCGC
>Ga0326763_1000680_pt1 | contig 11705 bp, 12 predicted proteins | sample NORPS_P_FD_207671 | JGI IMG/M metagenome (GOLD analysis project Ga0326763, IMG submission 207671) | Hot spring water microbial communities from Norris Geyser Basin, Yellowstone National Park, WY, United States - NOR.PS_P | ecosystem: Environmental > Aquatic > Thermal springs > Unclassified...
GCAGGGTGCGCTGCAGCATTCCGTGCACGCCCTTCTCTCCGTTCACCGTCTGCGTCACGTGGAAGTCGACCGCTAGGGAACAGAGTTGGTAGGCTTCGTCGCGCGATAGGTTGGTCCGACTGCAGATGAAGGCGATCATCTCCCGCAAGGCGGTTTTCATCGCCACGTCGAGATCCTCGTGCATTCCCATCGAAATGTAGTGCGTCGTCGTCTCGCCGCGCGGGTAACGTAAGGCCGGGCGGTCGAGGCCGTCGCCTTTGTGCAGCGTCAGGGTGAAGGTGCCGGTCAGGCAGATCTCCAGCGCGTTGATGCACACTTCCCCGTCGCCTTGGACACCGTGGCCGTCGCCGGCGGAGAAATTGGCGCCGTCCACGAACACGGGCAGGAACAGCGTGCTGCCGGCGCCGAGCTCCTTGTTGTCGAGATTGCCGCCGTGCTCGCGGGGCTCCTTGGTCGAGAGCACGCCATAGGAGGGCTTCGGCGCGACGCCCATGACGCCGAAGAAGGGCTGCAGCGGCAGCACCATGCCCCAGGGCAGCGTGCAGGTGTTGGCGGCCCGGTCGATCGGGATGTGGCTCAGGAAACGGTCGGGGAAGTCTTCTGGCAAGGTGCCGGCCAGCGGACGGTGCCCGCAGAATCCCCAATCGGCGCCGAACTCGATCTTGTCGATCCGGACCTCGAGCATGTCGCCGGGCTCTGCGCCGGCGACGGCGACGGGGCCGGTCAGGATGTGGGGGCCACGCTGCGGGACGGCGCGGTGGATGGCCGAGAGAGCGGGCGGCACCACCAAGCCGGAGCCCGGCGGCGGCATGCAATCGGCCGGGCCGGAGACGCATTCGAGCGTGACGGTGTCGCCGCTCCGGATGGTCAGGACCGGATCGATGGCGGCGCTAAAAGTGCCCCAGTGGACGGTCTGGGGACTGGCGGAAACGCGGTGCGCGGTCATGGCGGAGGACTCCGGACGAAGCCGTCATCCTCCGCAGGAAAGACCCCGCGTCAATCCGCGGGTCAGAGCGCCCGCGTGGTCTCGCGGGGCGGCACGGCCGTGGTGGTGGTCGTGTTGGCGGCGGGAGCCGAGATGGTGCCGGGCGGCCGCTCGGCGGCGCTGGCTTCCATCGACGCGTCGTCATCCTCGGCCATGTTCTTCTTGAACGACTTGATGCCCTTGGCGAAGTCGCCCATCAGGTTGCTGACCTTGCCGCTCCCGAACAGCAGCAGGACGACCAGCAGCACGATCATCCAGTGCCAGATACTGAAGCTACCCATGAATTCCCTCCGCTGCCGAGGGTGCTGCGCACCCCCCACTCACCGCGTCTCACATGGCGCGGGCCGCCGCGGCTTGCAAGCAAATTGCGGCTCTGGACGAGGGGCCGCTTCTCACGGCGCGATGAATCCGTAGGCCGGGTAAGTCGTCGCGCCCATCGCGCCGGCCGGCTGCCACCAGACGCGGATCTGGCTCCAATCATTGGCGTCCGACACGTCGACCACCGGTTCGCCCAGCGTGACCCGGTGATGCACCCAGTTCGCCTGATCGACCGTGATTTCGCGCGGCGAGCGCTGGCTTCGCACCACGGCGACGTGGCCGTAGGGCAACCGTCCGGAGCGGCGCAGCACCAGGACGCCGCCCGGCACCGGCTGGGAGGCTTTCGCATAACGGCCGTCCGCCTGGTCCCACCAGCTCGCCGCGTCGCCATAGAGCTGAAGGCCCGATATCTCGCGTGCATAGGGAGCACACTCGAGGGAGCTGGACGACGATTGCAGGCCGGGGTGGCCGCCGCAGGCGGCGAGACAGAGCGCGAGACAAACGGCGAGAACAGACCGCATCGGGCAACCCGGAACCGTCAATGAGCTGATCTTACAACAAAAACACCGGCCCAGCAATTCAGCCGAACGACCAGACCAGCCAGGCCCCGGCCGTGCCCGCGAGGATGGCGGCCGACATCTGCCGGGTCAGCAGCATGGTGGCGACGGTGACCGCGGCGCCGAACCATTCCGGCCAGCTGCCCTTGGCGAGCGCGGGGGCGACGTAGGCGACGAACAGCGCGCCCGGAATGTAGCCGAGCGCCGAGCGCACCGCTTCGTTCGGGCGCATGGCCCGGAACAGGACGTAGCCGCCGGCGCGCGTGAGGTACGTAGCCGCCGTCATGGCAAGGATCGCGAGCGCGACGTCCGGCCTCACGCGCGCCGGTCCCGGATGACGCCGGCCGCCGCGCCAGCCACGGCGCCGCCGACGATGTGCCAGGAGGTGTCGGGCAGCAGGCGCGCGATGGTCAGCGCGGTGGCGGCCGCGACGACCCAGGGCAACAAGTCGCGCCTTCCGTGCCACATGGGCACCAGGATGGAGACGAACACGGCGAGCGCGGCGAAGAAGATGGGGTGGCCGGGCGGCAGGCGGAGCACGCCGCCGACGACGTGGCCGAGCGCGGTGGCGAGCACCCAGACGATCCACATCGATGCGCCCGAGCCGAACAGGAACCCGGCGTCGGACCGCCCCGCCTGCATCTCGGCCACCGACAGCGCCCAGTTCTGATCGGCCATCACGAACAGGCTGGCCCAGAGCCGCCAGCCGCGGACCCGGTCGAGCCAGGGGCCGATCACCGGGCCCATCAGCGCGAGCCGGAGGTTGACGATGAACGACGCGGTGGCCGCGGCCACGACCGGCGCCGGCACGCTCCAATGCCCCAGCGCCAGCAACTGCGCCGACCCGGCATACACGGTGGCGCTCATGACGGTCGCTTCCGTGAGGCTGAGGCCCTGCCCCTGCGAGACGATGCCGACCACGAGCCCGAACGGGATGACCCCGATCTGCAGCGGCAGGCTACGGTAGGCGCCGGCGATGATGGCGGCGCGGGAGAAACGCGAGCGTGTCGCCGACATCAGGCGCGCTTGAGTTGGGCGAGCAGTTCGGCGGCGTCGCCGGGCTCGAGCCGGAGGGCGCGCTCGGCGACGTCGCGCGGAAAGCCGGCGCGGGCCAGGGTCGCGAGTTCGCGCACCCGGTCGGCGCCGTCGTCGGTGGGGCGGAACGGGCCGAAGCGGCGGCGGCGCAGGAAGGCGATGGCGGCGAGGAACTCCGCCTCGGGGTCCGGCAGGGCGGCGCCGGCGGTCTCGGCGTCGACGCCCTTGGCTGCGAGGTGCGCTTGGACGGCGCGGCGGGAACGCCCGGCGCGGACCAGCCGGCGGGCGCGGGCGGCGGCGAACACGGCATCGTCGAGCGCGCCCGCCGCGACCAGCGCCCGGACGACCTCGCGGGCGGCTTGGCGGCAAGGTGCTGCGGCCTCGTCCGGCGCCTCGCTGGCCCGCTGCCAGCGGCCGATGCGGCGGTCCAGCACGCGGAGCAGGCCGATCTCGGTGGCCGCGAAGCGCGCGAGGTGGCGTAGCGCGGCTTCGTGCAGGGCCGCGCGGTCCGGCGGCTTGCCGGGCGGACGCGGCGTCGACTCCTGGCCAGGTCTGGGCATTCTCTCTTTAGTAACGGAGCCGGCCTCCCCCGCAACCGCGTGGCGGACATTCGAGCATTGATGCCGACGCGTCCGCGTTGACTTCGGGCCGCGCCCGACGCCACAGTGACCGCTTGTTCAGCCCGCCGCATGGAGGTCCATTCGGCGCTTCGTCGCTTGGACAACCGAGGAGAGGCCACACACCCCGATGATTCCCGCCCTGATGCCGACGTACAACCGTGCCGACCTCGCTTTCGAGCGGGGCGAAGGCGCTTGGCTGTATACGGCGGATGGCCGACGAATGCTGGATTTCGGGGCCGGCATCGCGACGTCGTCGCTGGGGCACGGCAACCCGCATCTGGTCTCGGCGATCGCCGAGCAGGCGGGCCGGGTCATGCACACGAGCAACCTCTACCGCGTGCCGCAAGCCGAACGGCTCGCCGCGCGCCTGGTGGAGGCGACGTTCGCCGACAGCGTGTTCTTCTGCAACTCGGGGGCCGAGGCCAACGAGGGCATGGTCAAGATGATGCGCAAGGCGATGGCGGAGAACGGCAAGGCCGAGCGCTACCGCGTCATCTGCTTCGACGGCGCCTTTCACGGCCGCACGCTCGCCATGCTGGCGGCCACCGGCAACAAGAAATACCTCGCCGGCTTCGGCCCGGTGGTCGAGGGGTTCGACCACGTTCCGTTCAACAATCTCAACGCGCTGCGCGACGCCATCGGCCCGGAGACGGCTGGCATCCTCGTCGAGCCCGTGCAGGGCGAAGGCGGCATCCGCCCGGCGAGCCTCGACTTCCTGCGGGGGCTGCGCGCAGCTTGCGACGAGTTCGGCATCCTTTTGGGGTTGGACGAGGTCCAATGCGGCATGGGACGCACCGGCAAGCTGTTCGCCTACGAGTGGGCGGGCATCGAGCCGGACGTGCTCTCGTCGGCCAAGGGTATCGCGGGCGGGTTTCCGATGGGGGCGATCCTGGCGAAGGAGCACGTGGCCCGGAACCTGAAGCCCGGCACGCACGGGACCACGTTCGGCGGCAACCCGCTGGCCTGCGCGGCGGCCAATGCCGTGCTCGACGTGATCCTCGCGCCGGGCTTCCTGGACGAGGTGCGGCGCAAGGGCGACGTTCTCTGGGGCAAGCTCGAGGCGGTCGTGGCGGACTACCCGAAGGTCGTCTCTGAAGTGCGGGGCGCCGGACTGATCCTCGGGCTCAAGGCGGAAGTGCCCAACACCGAGTTGCAGGACGCGATGCTGGCCGAAGGGCTGCTGGCGGTCGCGGCCGGGGATAACGTTGTGCGCCTCGTGCCGCCGCTGGTGATCACCGATTCGGATATCGACGCCGCGGTCGAGATGATCCGCATGGCGGTGCGCCGCTGCCAGCACGGCGTGTATCCCGCCGCCGCAAAATGAGCAGTGCATTGGCGTTGGTGGACCGGACCGAGCCGCCGCGACATTTCCTGGACCTGCGGGATTTCGACACCGCGACGCTGCGACGGATGCTGAGCCAAGCGTCCGCGCTGAAGCATGACCGGAACCCGGCCAGGCCGCTCGCCGGCAAGACGCTGGCGATGATCTTCGAGAAGCCGAGCACGCGGACGCGGGTGAGCTTCGAGGTGGCCATGAAGCAACTGGGCGGCGACGTGGTGATGCTGAGCGCACAGGAGATGCAGACCGGGCGGGGCGAATCGGTGGCCGACACCGCGCGCGTCCTCTCCCGCTACGTCGACGCGATCATGATCCGGACCGACGACCCGGCGCGCCTGCATGAACTCGCCGCGTCGGCGACCGTGCCGGTCATCAACGGGCTGACCAACGCGAGCCATCCATGCCAGCTGATGGCCGACGTGATGACGTTCGAGGAGCATCGCGGGCCGATCGGCGGGCAGGTCGTGGCATGGACCGGAGACGGCAACAACGTCGCCTGCTCCTGGATCGAGGCGGCGGTGCGGTTCGGCTTCACGCTGCGGATCGCGACCCCCGAACTGCGCCGTCCGCCGCAGAAGCTGCTGGACTGGGCGCGCGCCCAGGGGGCGACGATCGAGCTGACCGACGACCCGGCGGCTGCCGTCCGCGGCGCGCGGTGCGTGGTCACCGATACCTGGGTCAGCATGGGCGACGATCCCGGCGAGAGCCGGCACAACATGCTGGCGCCCTACCGGGTCACGGCCGGGCTGATGGAAGCGGCGGCGCCGGACGCGATCTTCATGCACTGCCTGCCGGCGCATCGGGGCGACGAGGTGACCGCCGAGGTGATCGACGGCCCGCAATCGGTCGTGTTCGACGGCGCCGAGAACCGGCTGCACGCGCAAAAGGGTGTGTTGAGCTGGGCCTTCGGGGCCGATGCATGACGGAGCCGATTGCCGCCATGCCGGGCTGGGCCGACGAAGGGCTCGACCGGATCTTCGCCCGTCTGCCGCAAGCGGTGCAGCCCGCCTGCCGCGCATTCGCGGAGTGCCTGGCCGCCAGCAAGGCGCCGGCGGCGCCCAGCGACATGCTCGGCACCGAGTTCGAGCCCTGCCATGCCGCATTCCGACAGGCGCTCGTCGGCGCGGCCGTGCAGCCTTCCCTGCTCGAGAGCGTGATGGGTGATCTCGAAGCCCTCGAAGCCGAGATCGCGGCGCAAAGCTAGGACCGCTCGTCACGCCGACTGGTTCACGCCGAGCCTGGCGGTCACTATGTTAGCGGGATGACCGTCACTCCCGCTTTTCTCGACAGCACGCGGCCGGACGTGCCCGACATCGTGGTCCCCCGCGGCGTGCTGCCCTTCCACCTGCCCGGGCGCCCCGTGCGCGGCCGCCTCGTGCGCCTCGGGCCGCTTGCCGATGCGTTGCTGACGCGGCACGAGAATCACCCTGCCGTGACCGCGCTGTCGGGCCAGGCGCTGGCGCTCGCCGCCGCGCTCTCCTCCGCGCTCAAATTCCGTGGCTCGTTCAGCCTGCAGGCCAAGGGCGATGGGCCCGTGCCCATGCTGCTCGCCGACTGCACGGAGGCCGGGGCGCTGCGCGGCTATGCGCGGGCCAATGCGGACCGGCTGGCGACGCTGCTGGCCGCCGAGCCCGCGCCCTCCGCGGCCGCGCTGCTCGGCGGCGGCTATCTCGCCTTCACCGTCGATCAAGGGGACGACAAGGAGCGCCATCAGGGTATCGTCGCCATCGAGGGCGAGACGTTGGCCGACATGGCGCTGAATTATTTCGAGACATCCGAGCAGATCGAATGCAGCGTGCGCCTGGCGGCGGACGCGACGCCGCATGGCTGGCGGGCCGGCGCGCTCATCCTGGAACGCATCGCCGGCACGGGCGGGATCGACCCCGAGATGGACGCGGAGGCGCAGGACGAGAGCTGGCGCACCGCCACCGCGCTCGCCCGCACGCTGACGGATGCCGAGTTGCTGGACGACGGGATCACCGGCGAGGCGCTGCTCTACCGGCTGTTCGGGCTGGAGGGCGTGGCGGCGCAGCGGCATCGCGCGCTGGCCTATGGCTGCCGCTGCTCGCGCCAAAAGCTGTCCAACATCCTGGAGCGCTTCCCCGAGGACGACCTCGACCACATGGCGGTCGGCGGCGACATCGTCATGACCTGCGAGTTCTGCAACCTCGATTTCCGCTTCGACCGTGGCGAGGTCCGCGGCCAATCCGGCCCGCCGCCCGGCGGCGAAACGGGCGAGGCCTCGGCATGACACTGGGGCGGCGCGGCTTGATCCTGCTGCCGTTGCTGGCGGGTGGCTGCGCTACCGAGTTGGCGCGGACCAGCTTTCCGCCGCTGACCTACGGCTATCTGACCCCGCTGCAGCTCAACGTCGCCTCGATTGAGGAAGCGCCGCCGCCGCCACCGAGCGGCTTGGACGTCAGCGACCCGGTGCCGCCTGCCCAAGCGCTGATCCAGATGGCGCGCGATCGGCTGGTCGCCGGCGGCACGCTCGGGCGCGCCGCGTTCTTCATCGACGACGCGACGATCCGGCGCACCTCCGGCGGGCTCGACGGTAGCCTCGCCGTCCACCTCGACGTGCTGACGTCGGAGGGGACGCGCGCGGGATACGCCGAAGCCCGGGTGTCCCGCCACGCCGACTTCTCCGGCGGTGATCTGCGCGGCGCGCTCTACGACATCACCGCGCAGATGATGCAGGACATGAACGTCGAGTTCGAGTTCCAGGTGCGCCAGAGCCTGCGCGAGTGGCTGCAGCAGGCGACCACCGCGCCGCCGCCGCCCGCCGTCGAGCAGGCGCCCCTCGCCCCCCCTACGTCGCCGGCCCCGCCTACGTCGCCGGCTCTCTAGCGGCCGCGTGCGCCCGCAGCACGAGCGAGCGCCGGATCTTGTAGCTGGCCGTCAGCAAGCCGTTGTCGACGGTGAAGGGCGGCACGAGGGTGTGCCGGCGGACGCGCTCGGTCACCGATAGCCGCGCCCCGACCCGGGCGACGGCCGCCGCGACGGATTCCGGCGTCTCGTTCTCCGCGGGCACGATGTAGGCGGACAGCCCGGTGTCGCCGTCGCCGTAGACGACTGCCTGCAGGATCTCGCTCTCGCCCATCAGCGCGCCCTCGACCCGCGCCGGCGAGACGTTCTCGCCGCCCGACAGCACGATGATGTCCTTCTTGCGGTCGGTGATCTCGAGATAGCCATCCTCGTCGAGCCGGCCGACGTCGCCGGTGTGCAGCCAGCCATCCACGATGGCGGCCCGGGTCGCCTCGGGCTGGCGCCAATAGCCATCCATGACGAGCTCGCCGCGGACCGTGATCTCGCCGTCCTCGGCCAGCCGCAGCGCCACCCCCTCGAGCGGCAGGCCGACGGTATGGACCTTGGGTCGCAGCGGCGGGTTGGCGCTGATGACCGGCCCGGCCTCGGTCTGCCCGTAGCCCTGGATGAACATCAGCCCCATCGCGAGAAAGAAGCGGCCGACATCCGGGTCGAGCCGGGCGCCGCCGGAGATGCCGACGCGGAACCGCCCGCCGAAGCGCTGCCGCACACGCCGGCGCACCAGGCGGTCCAGCACCGGGTCGGCCAGCCGGTCCCACATCGTCGCGGTCCCATCGAGGCGGCGCAGCCCGGACTGCAGCGCCTGCTCGAACAGCGCCCGCTTGAACGGCTTCTCCCGCTTGATCTGCGCGAGGATGCGGGAATGGATGACGTCCAGCACGCGGGGCACCAGCGCGAGCACCGTGGGTTGGATCGTCTGCAGGTCGGCGGCCAGGTGCTCGATGCCGCGGGCGTAGACGATCTCGGAGCCCATGCTGAGCAGGAAGAACTGCCCCACCGTGTGCTCGAAGCTGTGGGAGAGCGGCAGGAACGAGAGGTAGGTCTCGCGGTCGAAGTGGAGCGGCCGGATCAGCTCGAACGCGCCCTCGCAATTGGCCAGCATGGCCCGGTGCGGCAGCATGACGCCGCGCGGCGGCCCGGACGTGCCGCTGGTGTACAGCAGGCAGGCGAGCGCGCCGCGGTCGATCAGCTCGGCTTCGGCGGCGATGTCGTCGGGCGGCGCCGGGTCGGCCAGCAACGGCGCGAGCGGGGCGTGTGGCCCGGCCTCCATGCAGAGCAGCAGGTCGAGGCCGCCGGCGAGCGAGGCGGCCGCCGTGACCTTTTCGGCGAGCGCCACCGTAGAGACGATGGCGACTCGCGCGCCGCTATCCGAAAGCAAGTGCGCGTGGTCGTGCACGGTGTTGACGGTGTAGCCCGGCACCGGCACGGCGCGGATCGCCATCAGCGCGGTCTCGACGATCGGCACCTCCGGCCGGCTCTCGCTGACCAGCAGCACGCGGTCGCCCGCGGCGATTCCGGCCGCGCGCAAGCCGCGCGCGAGCGAGGCAGCCCGGCGCGCGAAATTTGCCCAATCCATCGAATGCCAGGAACCCGCTTCGAAATGCCGCAGCATCGGCCGGTCCGGCCACTCGCGGGCCCGTGCGAACATCAGGGTGGGCAGGTTCGGCCAGGAGGGATAAACGTCCATGCTCGCCATGCTTGCTCGCGATGCTTGCTCTCGATGCTTGCTCTCTGGGGCCAGCGACCCACTTTTAAGCTTCGGACCTATCAGCACTACAGGATCGGCACCAGATGCTTCGTTCCCCCGATGGCCAGGGCGTCAGCCCGGCCCCTGCCGAGACTTTGCCCGAATGGGACCTGTCCGACCTCTACCCCGGCCTCGACAGCCCGGCGATCGAGCAAGACCTCGTTGCCGCCGAGCGGAGCGCGATCGCCTTCAAGGAGAGATACGAAGGCACCCTGTCCGGCATCTCCGGTTCTGACCTGGCCGAGGCCTTGGCCGAATATCAGCGGATCGAGGAGATGCAGGGGCGGCTCGTCTCCTACGCGCAGCTGATGTTCAGCGGCGACAGCACCGATCCGAAGCTGGGCCAATTCTACCAGTCGATCACCGAGCGGGTGACGGCGATCTCGTCGCACCTGATCTTCTTCACCCTCGAGCTCAACCGGCTCGACGAGGCGGCCATGGAGGCCAAGCTGCGCGAGCCCGCGCTGACCCGCTGGGCACCCTGGCTGCGCGACCTCCGGGTGTTCCGCCCGCACCAGCTCTCCGACGAGGTCGAGAAGTTGCTGCACGAGAAGGAGGTCACCGGGCGAAGCGCCTGGAGCCGCTTGTTCGACGAGACGGTCGCCGGGCTGCGCGTGCCGGTGGGCGGCGAGGAGCTGACGGTGTCGGCGGCGCTCAACAAGCTGTCCGACCGTGACCGCTCCATGCGGGAGGCGGCCGCCCGCGCCATCGGCGAGACGTTCGGCAACAACATCCGGCTGTTCTCGCTGATCACCAATACGCTGGCCAAGGAGAAGGAGATCACCGATGGCTGGCGCCGCTACCCGCGCCCGGCCAGCTACCGCAACCGCTCCAACATGGTCGAGGACGAGGTCGTCGACGCACTGGTCACGGCGGTGACCGACAACTACGCCCGCCTTTCGCATCGCTACTATCAGCTGAAAGCCAAGTGGCTCGGGCTCGAGAAACTGCAGCACTGGGATCGTAACGCGCCGTTGCCGGACGATCAGGACCGCGCCATCACCTGGCCGCAGGCGCAGGAGCAGGTGCTCTCGGCCTATCGCAGCTTCTCCCCGGAGCTGGCGCGCATCGGCCAGGAGTTTTTCGACAAGCCCTGGATCGACGCCAAGCTGAAGCCTGGCAAGTCGGGCGGCGCCTTCGCCCATCCCACGGTGCCCTCGGCTCACCCCTATCTGCTGCTGAACTTCCATGGCAAGACGCGCGACGTCATGACGCTCGCCCACGAGCTCGGCCACGGCGTGCACCAGGTTCTGGCGGGCGGGCAAGGCTACCTGATGTCCGGCACCCCGCTGACGCTCGCGGAAACCGCCAGCGTGTTCGGCGAGATGATGACGTTCCGCGCCCTGCTCGATTCGGAAACCGACCCGGCCAAGCGCCGCCTCATGCTGGCGTCCAAGGTCGAAGACATGCTGAACACCGTCGTCCGGCAGATCGCGTTTTACCAGTTCGAGACGCGGCTCCACATGGAGCGTCGCGGCGGCGAGATCCTGCCGGAACGGATCGGCGAGATCTGGATGGAGGTGCAGGTCGAGAGCCTCGGGCCGGCCTTCGAGTTCACGCCGGACTACCGGGTCTACTGGTCCTATATCCCGCACTTCGTGCACTCGCCGTTCTACGTCTATGCCTATGCGTTCGGCGACTGTCTGGTAAACGCGCTCTACCACGTGTTCCAGGACGGCCATCCCGATTTCGAGCGCAAATACCTCGAGATGCTCCGCGCCGGCGGCACCAAGCGGCACAAGGAATTGCTGGCGCCGTTCGGGCTCGATGCGTCGGACCCGCAATTCTGGAGCCGCGGGCTCGACGTGATCGCCGGGTTCATCGACGAACTGGAGCAAGCGTAATGCCCGATCGCGAGGGGGGGACCCTCTTTGGCGAACTGCGCCGCTACGCCCGGACGTCCGGGGCGGTCGGCGGCATCGCCGCCCGGGTGGCCGGCGCCAAGGTGTTCGGGCTGAAGACCGACAAGGCGGCCCACGCGGAAGATCTGAAGAGCATCCTCGGCGGCCTGAAGGGGCCGCTGATGAAGGTCGCGCAGATCCTGTCCACGATCCCGGACGCGCTGCCGGAGGAATACTCGCAGGAGCTGGCGCAGCTGCAGGCCAACGCGCCGCCGATGGGCTGGTCGTTCGTCCGGCGCCGCATGGCGGGCGAGCTGGGGCCGGACTGGCAGTCCAAATTCACCAGCTTTTCGCAGGAAGCCGCCGCGGCGGCCAGTCTCGGCCAGGTGCACCGCGCGACTCTGCCCGACGGCCGCGAGGTCGCCTGCAAGCTGCAG
>Ga0326763_1000681_pt1 | contig 11703 bp, 2 predicted proteins | sample NORPS_P_FD_207671 | JGI IMG/M metagenome (GOLD analysis project Ga0326763, IMG submission 207671) | Hot spring water microbial communities from Norris Geyser Basin, Yellowstone National Park, WY, United States - NOR.PS_P | ecosystem: Environmental > Aquatic > Thermal springs > Unclassified...
CGGCCATCCGCTCAAACCACATGTTGACGGCGGTTATCCACACAGCTCTAAACTCGCCCCACCCATCCTCATCCCCCACGAGGCGGCGCATGAAGGCCGGGGCAAGCTCGTGCGGAAGCCACGGCATATAGACGGCGCCGGCCACCTCCTCCTTAGTCTTGTACTTTCTCCCAGCTCCGCTCCTCAGATACGCCTCAAACTCGTCGGCAAGCCTAAACGCCAGCCACGTCAAGTACAGCTCGTCGTGGCGCTCCCACAGACGGTCCTCCGGCTCGCCGTACCTCTGCCTAAGGTGCTCAAGGGCGGCTTCAGCCCTCTCCCGGTCAAACTCGTACACAATCTGCCAAAGCGTTCTGTTGAGCCTCGCCTCATACAGCTCCCGCACCACCTTCCTCAACTCGTCGAAGTTCCTCCCGCGCAGAGCCTCGCCGAATTTAGACAAAGGCTCCTCGATAGAAAGCCTATCGATGGAGTAGGCTATGATTTGGTCGCCGTTTTTCACCGGCTGTCTGTCTTTCAACACAAACCAGAGGAAGGCCTCAGGCACAGGCCACCCCACCACGCGGATCTGCGCGACGCCAGACTCAGCTCCATCCACCAGCTGTGTTACAGCCCTCTCCACCGCCGACAGATCAAAGCCGTAAGGCGCCATGATGTACGCCGTCCGCCACTCCTTGGGGACGCCTTCTTCAAAGGAGACCGGCCTTTGGATCTGCCTCACCTCCCAACCAGCCTCCCCCGCCCTCCTCGCCAGCTTCTCGTCCTCAGTCCAATATGCGACATACGGCTCAAGCCTCCCACGCCAGCCGCCTCTGGCGTACCACTGAACCACATCCTCAGGCATCGTCGAGAGGCCCAGCAGAAGCGCCCTCTCCGCCGCCTCCCTCCCAACCCTCAGACCCGTCTCCCTCGCGAAATGCCGCATCCCCTCGTGCATTTCATCAACAGCATCCTCCAGCTTGTCGCTTCTAACGAAGCGCTCAGCCGCCCTGGCGCCGTAGGCCCTAAACAGCTCGTCTACGGCCTTGGTCAATTCGTCCGTAGAGGCCTCTCCCCTCTGCACCCTCCTCGCCGCCTCTACCACCTGCTTGACGTAGTCCCTCAGCTCGCTCCACTCGCCGTTAGCTGTAAACACGCGCTCCAGCGCCTTCTCATACGCTTTGAGGTCCATCTCCACGCCCTTCTTCACGCCTATGCCTGCGCTCTTCAACACGCCCCGCACCAGCTCGTATACGGCCTCCTCCTCCCTCTTCGCCACAGCCTCCCTCACCGCCTGAGGCAGAGAGTTCCAGCGCTCCTCCACCGGCCTAGCCCAGAACCGCGCGTACTCCTCCAGCGCCCTCCTCCCCGCCTCATAAGCAACATGAGACATCCATCTAGATATCGAGTCTAGTCCGCCCTCTCTAGCGGCTTCGACCAGCGCAAGAGCCGCCTCAGGCGAGAACTTGGCGATGGCCTCCACGGCGGAGACGTACTCCCTCCTTGTGTTTACATACTCCTCATACGCCGGCTTCAGCCTCTCCTCCACGGCCTTCAGCACCGTCTTCACGTCTCCGCCCTCCGCCTCTATGCCCAGTGCCTTGAGGGCGGCCTTCAGCTCCTCCAGCGCCTTGAGGGCCTGCTCCTTGTCCTTGGCCTTCAGCGCCTTCTGAAGCGCTTGATACGCCCTCTTCACCTCCTTCTTAGCATACCTCTCGTTGTTTTTGATCAATGCCAGATAGACGGCCGCCTTTTCGGCGGCGTTCTTCAGCCTGTCGTAGTAGGCCGCCAAGACGTCTCTGACAACTTTCGGCACCGCCTCCTCCACACGCGGCTTCGGAGGCGGCGGATGCGGCCTCTCCTCTACGAAGAAGCGGCCTGCCTTCTCCAGATCATATGTGGGCGGAACGGGTCCCGTTTTTGTCCTCAATATCTTCTCAAACTTGTTGTAGATCCTCTCGGCGTCTGCAATTCTGACTGCAATCTCGCCCAGCTCCCTTGGGAGCTTGAGCTCATCGACCCAGCTTATGACGCGCCTGACGTCCACTGCGCGTATCATCCTCTCAGCCACGGCCTCCGGGCCTCCGGCGAAGGCACGCGCCGTCAAGCCGAAATACTTCATCGCGACTTCGCGGACGTCGTGCCCCCCGACGAAGTCCCTCACCTCTGCCAGATAGGCCTTGTACCTCGCCCGGGCGTCTGCGAGGTGCTTCTCCGCCTTCCTCTGGGCCGCCTCCAGAACTTCCCTAGCCTTCGCCTCCAGCGCCAGCCTCCTATCCACATCCCTCTCCCGCTCAGCCTCGCGGAGGAGCGCCTCAGCCCTCCTCTGCGCGCCCTTTAGATACGCCTCTACCAAGCGGATCTCTTCATACGCCTCCTTGGCGCGTAGAACGGAGGCCAGAAGCTTAAGCTCATGCGCCTCAGCCTCAAGCCGCTTAGCGACAGCCTCATCGGATGCGGCCTTGGCCTCAGAAAGCATCTGCGCAGCTTTGGTTAAAATAAGCGACGCCGCCTTGTCGAAGAGCTGAATCTTGGCGCCCCTAACAGTCATCTCCGAAAGCTCTCTAAAGCCGCGGCCCTCGCCCTTGTAGTACGCCTTGAGGCCGCGCATAACGGCCTCCTGGCTGAAGTCCCCCAGCCAACGCATCATCTTCCCCGCATAGCTGAAGCCTCCTGTTATGCCGACGGGGGCTCTCGCCACCACCGCGCTCGTCTTGGCGTGCTCGTAAGCCGTAGCCAGATACGAGCCGTACTCCACAAAGAGGTCATACCACCTGGCGTATACAGGCTGGAGGACGTCGGGACCCAGCCTGTCAATGACGTAGCTGTACATCGGCGCCTTGATTAAGGCTCTAACATACTCCTGGTCGATTAGGTGTTTAACCTCGTCGTAAAGCGGATTTCTAAACACCTCCCTCCCTTCCCTCAGCAGATACAGCGACGCCTCAGAAAGCGCCTTGAAGAGTCTATCGGCCTCCTCAAGACCCAGAACACGCGCCACAGCCCAGGCGCGGCCGAAGTCGGCGTCTGCGCGGGGACGCTTAATGTATTCAGCCAGCTCAAGGGCGCCGTATATCCTGGCCAGCTCCCGCTTCAGCTCTCCCAAGGCCTTGGACACGTTTTTCTCCGTCGGCCTCTCAAGGGCCTTGACAACCTTCTCAAGGCCAAGCCGCTCCGCCGCCGCCTTAGCCTCCTTAATCTTTTCCTCCAGCGGCTGAAGCTTCTCCCTCTTCTCCTCGACAATTTTTAGGATTTTGTTGAGCTCCCTAGCCGCCTTCTCGAAGTCCCTCCTCTCCAGAGCCTTAAACGCCTCGTCGAAGACGGCCTTGACGTCGTCGGGCACCTTCTTGAGGGCGCCTTCTAGCTGTTTTATCTTTTCGCCGATGCGCGCCGCCGCGTCTAGATTCTTCCTCGCCTTCTCCAGCTCATCTACCAACATCTGTAGCTGCCTGTGCCGCTCAGCCAGCTTCGGAAGTTCGGCTTCAAGCGCTGGGAGGACGGAGTAGTCGCCTGCCTTAACCTTCTCTAATAAAGGCGTCAGATGCGGCGCCACCCGCTCCACAGCCGGCTTGACGTCTTCTATCAGCTTGGCTAATTTCTCCTCCACGTCGCGCTTGGCCGTAACAACCTCCTTGGCCTCCCTCGCTAGGGATGCCAACGCGGAGTAGTAGCCGTACTCGGAGATCTGCCTCGCGGCGGCCTCATCTCTCAGCTTCGCCATCAGCCTCTCCGCCTCCTCCACCCCCGAGGAGAGCCTCTGCGCCGCCTCCTCAGGCGCCCTCCAGGCGATGGACTCAGCCGCCTTAAGCGCAGTTTCAGCCGCCCTCCGCACGTTCTCCGCCTCAGTCTTCAGCCCACGCCCCTCAAAAGCCTTAACCATCTTCTCCGCCTCAGCCGTAAAGACCCGCCTAAACGCCTCAGCCCTCTCCCCCTCCGGAGCCTTAAGCGCCTCTGCGAGGGCCTTAACGAACACGGGGTAGACCGCCTCCTTCTTCACCTTCTCCACAGCTCTAAACAGCGAGGCGGTTTCGGCAAGGCCGAAGGCCTCAGCCGCCTTGGCGGCTTTCTCCGCATCGCGTTGCACGGCTGTGGGCAGGTCGGCCAAGCCGCGCAGAGCCGTAGTCGCCTCCTCCACATCCCTCACGGCGCGTTGCCTGTACTCAGGCGAGCCTAGGCGCCCAGGCTCAAGACCTAGGCGCTCCAACGTCTTGGCCAGAGGCTCTGCCTCCCTCGCCACGGCCAGCCTCACGTTGACGCTCTTCTCGGCGGCCTCAATCAAGACGAGAGCGCGGTTGTAGTCCCTGTTGACGGTCGCCTCCAGTGCTGTCTTGATCGCATCGGCGTTTAAAGCCTCAGCCCGTGTGGAAAGTTCAGAAATCCTTCTGCCCACCGCCTCGGCCTCGCGGCCGAGGACAACCGCCTCCTCCACACCGCCAGTCGCCTCAGCGGCCCAACGCTTATTCTCCTTCACGACGCTCTCCACACGCCCCACAGCCTCAGCCGCCTCCGCCAACCTCCCCGCCCCAAGCGCCGCCTTCGCCTTCTCCACCTCGTCTTTCACCGCAGGCACAGCCTCAGCCGCCCTCCTCAGAACCTCCTCAACAGCTCCAGGCACAGAGGCCAGGCCCTTAACCTCCCTCGCCAGCTCCTCAACCTGCTGGAGGTGTCTCAGCTCTCTGTATGTGTTAAGCGCCTCGGTTGTGAAGAGCGTATGTAGAAACTCCAGCCTGCCCAACACGCCTCCGGCGTGCTCCGGCGATAGGAGAGGCCTAAGCCTCTCCACTGCCCACCACCCACCGACGTAGAGCTCCTCCGCGATTTTCTCAGCCGCCCTCCTCACCCGCTCCGCGGCGTCTTGCATGCCTCTCTGCTCCAGCTGTTTAGCCGCCTCCTCAGCCCTCGCCTTAAAGGCCTCGGCGAGGCGAGACGCATCTTTCGAGTTGCCAACGGCCTTAACAGCCTCCTCAAAGGCCTTTCCGACGGCCGGCAACACGATGGCGACGTCCTCCACCGCCCTCCAGCCCACTGTCTCAGAGATTTTGGCCAGCTCAGCCGCGGCGCGTCTAACTCTCTCCACCGCCTCCACGTCGCCACGTCTGGCGTATTCCTCCACCAGTCTCTCCACCCTCTCCACGAATACTTCGCGGAACACCCTTTCTCTGCGTCCAGGAGCCTTCAACGCCTCCGCCACGGCGTCTTCAAAGGCCTTAACCACCTCCCTCACCTCCTCAACCTCCCTTCTAACGACCCTATGGCCTTCCAGAAGGTCTTTAACAAAGAAGAACTCCTCTCTAAACTTCCTAAAGATTTCTGAAGTTTCTTGTAGGACTTCTTGCTTCAGCCTCTCGGCGTCGGCTGTAAGCCTCTCCACTGCGAGAGGCGTCAGCCTCAGCTCCTCGGCGCGTTCCAAAATGCGCATTATACGGCTGTACTCGACGGCCTTCCTCAACACCTCCAGCGCCCTGTCCTCGACGTGGAATCCAGCCAAGTATTTGGCGTATTCGGCTGTGAGGACTACGTCCGGCTTTATCTTGACGGCCTCGCGTACGTCCAGCGCCTTTTCGCGGATGTATGAGAAGCGGTATGCGACCGCCTCCCAAGGCCTCCCCTCGTAGACGTCTACAACCCTAAAGCGGCCGTCCACAATCGCCCACCTCATGCCGTAGACGTCTCTAGCCCCCCAGGCCTTGAGCAAGGTCTCGCCCTCCTCCGCGCTCCTGCCGCCCAGCACGATTCCGCGGGCGGCTCCCGCCAGCTTAAGCGTCGGCAACCGCTCCTCAATCTTCCACTTCACCACCTCAGCCGCGATCTGCCTCGTGTCGTACCTCGTCGGCGCCACTGCGTAATGCGCCTCCAAATACCGCTCGGCACTCCTCAACGCCTTTACGGCGGTGTCGAAGTCCATCAGCGCCAGGTGCTTAACCACGTCCTGCACCGAGGCGTCCCGCGGGATCTGCGGCGCCTTCCCCTCCGCGACGCGCTGAAGAGCCTCGTTAAGCGCCGCGACTATGCGGGCCCTAGGCGCCTTGTCAATCACGGCGAAGTGCCTAACCGCCTCGTTGAGGCGCTCCACAACGCTCTTCACAGCCTCCTCCAACTGCCTCCGCTCCTTTTCGTCCAGCTTCGAAAGATCCTCCGTGAAGTACCTCCTCAAGACTTCGAAATGCTTCTGGAACTCTGTTATGAATCTGCGGAAGTCGGCAAGTCCCTTCTCCGCCTCGTGCGTCATCTTCTGCCTAGCCTTTTCAAACTCCTCCCTCGCCTGCTCCACATATAGCGAAAATGGGTGGAGCCAGCCCCAGCTCCGCCTCATCTCCCGCATGTAGGCCTCCACGGCGGCGCGGAGGTTGAGGTACAGCGCGGCGTCTTCCGGCTTAATCTTGCCCTCAGCCGCAAGCCTAACAACGACGTGCGGATCCAGGCGGAGGAGAGTCCGCCACATATACGGGAGGCGGTCGAGACGCCACCAGAAGAGGTGGTATGCGAGAGAGCCTCGGCTCATCTCCACCCTTTCCTGCACCCACATGTCGAACCTCGGCGAAAGCTCCCTCGCCGCTTCGATGATGTTATCCGCCTTGAGGGCGTTCCAGATACGCCTAGCCGCCTCCAGCCTCGCCCTCCTCTCCTCTTCGCGCCTACGCTCAAGATTCCGCAACCACTCCGCATCTGCCCTCTCCTCTGCGGCCCGCAGAACGCGCTCAAGGGCCTCCCTCCTCCACTTCACTCTAATCTCTTCGCGTATCTGCTCCGCCGGGTCTTTGATGGCGATCTCCCTCCTCCAGAGGACGTACCGCCTGTAGTACTCCTTAAGGTCTGGACTACGGAGGTACCTAAGGCCTGGTATCCGCACTGCGAAGAAGGAATGAACACGCGCCGCCGTGCGGACTGTCCGCCTCATGACAGGCCTCTTTACGGCAAGCCAGATCCTCAGCAGAAGCCTACCCCTAACGGCGACGCGGAAGGGGAGCCAATACGTCCAGTCTTGTATTACGCCTATGACGAAGCCAAAGACGGCACGCATGGGCGTGGGGAAGTCGAAGAGGGCGCCTAAGAACTCAAACACCGCAACTATAGAGAGGATGGTGATGAAGAGGACTGTAAACAGCCAGCTGAGCACATTGCTCTGCGTCGTCTGGACATCCTCAAGGTTTTGTATGTTCCAGAGCGGGATGCCGGTGGCGTTGTCCGGCGGAGGCATCTTCATGCCGGAGTGGTAGTAGGGCGTATACGGCAGTGTCCTGTTGTTCCAGGGTATCCGCCACTGCTTCACGAACCCCGACAGATTACCCAACGGCGGAGGCGGAGGCGTTCCGAAGACGTATCTGAACATGTCGGCCTTCGCCGTAGCGACGGCCTCAGCCACCTTCGAATGCCCCATTGGGTAGGAGGTGGCCCACCACTCCCTCCCGGGGTAGAGACGGAGCTCTGCGGTGAGGTTCACCGGCGCGCGCCAGTCGTACATGACGCATGCGATTATGACGTTCCGCCCTCTGTAGCTCGTGGGCGCCGTGTAGAAAAGCGGCACGGCGCTGGGCGTCTTGTTCAACAACGCCAGGTACTCCCTGACGGACGCAACAGCCGCCTTGGCTAGGGAGGAGTTGCTGGCCTCAGCCGCCGCAAGGTAAGGCCCCACCCGGGCGAAGTAGGCGAGGGAGACGTTCCGGATAACTACCAGGTTTAGGTAGTTGTCTCTCAGAAGCTTAGTCAAATTGTACTCGGCGTCTATCACGGGGAGCCACCGCGGCTGTGCCGTGTGGGCGGTGGCGGGCTGGCAGTAGTACTGATGCTCCACCCCCTCTAGGTAGTGGATGACTCTCACGCCGTCCGTATCCGTGTAGTTGGCCAGTATGTCCGGCAGGCTTCCTCCGTGTCGCGGGGATTCAACGTCTACGTTTCTCATCCACGCGAAGGCGTATAAAATCCTCGGCGTCCCCGGCACGGCTCTGAAGAAAGACAGCACCATGTATGTCCTGTTGCTGTGGCTGTAGCAGTATGCATCGCTTGGCGGCGTGCCGTCCCCCACCCACGGCCCGTACTCACGCCAGATCTGAACGTCCCACGTCCTCGTAACAACTGGTATCTCGCCGGTGTAGTTCTTCTCCTCCTCCGGCACCCAAGGCCGGGCGTACACCGTAGTGTTGTATCGATACTGGCCGTCGCCCAGCCTCTTAGCCACGTCGGCCCTCTGCCAGACGTCTCTAGAGGCGGAGCACCACCGTGCACATGTGCCGTTGACGTACTCACAACACCACTCGCAAGTCTCCACCCACCGGTGGAGATTCACAGACCTGTTGGGCACAGGCTGGCTGGAGTTCCGCACCGTGAAGTTAAACACAGAGCGGACCCAGTCAGTGACGGGTTCCACAACCCGCTTCTCCCCCGTCCAGAGGGAGAAGTTGTATACGCCTCTGCGAATAGTCGTGTCTAACACGGCGCAGTTGGACTTGTTGTGCAGTGCGTCGAAACACGTCTCGCTGTCAGGCCCAGCCAGCCAGCCCCACACCCCGTTGTGCGCATATGCGACGCCTCTGTCCACAATCCCGTGTCTGTCCCTAGCGGTGTAGTTTATGGCCACTGTGAGGAACCGCCAGTGCTGGGGGACAGAGATCTGTAGATAGTAGCTTCTGTAGCCGAGCCATTCGTGGAATTTACATATGGCGCGAGTGAGGTTATCCACCCGCTCCTTGAGCCTCTGCGCCTGGTCGGGGGGCATCAAGTAGTCTATAAATTCGCGGAAGTCTCCGTGGGATATGCACCCGCCCTCTTGGGGCGCCGGCGCCGGGAAGTCTAGCCAGGTGTTGATGGCTGTTGTGGAGAGCCACGTCTTGTTGCCGTATGCAATGGGCGTTATGGACCCAGCCGTGGCTGTTACCCAGTCTGTCCCGTTGAAGGCCGCCTTTTCGAAGACTTTGTATTTCTCGGCTAGCTCCAGGGCGGTGGCCGCCGCCTTCTCCACATCGGCGGAGTTCAGCGGCACGCCGGTGGAGTTCAGCACGGTTGAGTTCAACGCCGTCAACACCTCCCGCATCTTCTCCCCCAGCTCCGCGGCGTTAGGCTTGACAAAGGTGTTGTTGTACTGCGCGAAGAAGAGGGTGTGTGGAGTGCCCTCCACGGCCGTGAGCGGCACCGGGGCTATGCCCGTGGCGTTTGCGGCAGTGGCGTTGAGCCACTTCGCCGTCTCCAGGCCCCACACGGCGAAGTCCTTCCCCACAGGCGCCAGGTAGTAGCCGATGTAGGAGGGCACTATCATAATCAACGCGAAGAACAACAATGCGCCTCCCAGCGCCCGCGTGGGGCCGAAGATTACGGCCAGAAGCGAAAGCGCCAGAAGCGGCACCGCCATCTTCACCGCCAGCCCTGCCATGAACTCCAGGAAGTGGAAGACCATGACGAAGGCTGTGGCGGCGTTGTAGGTGGTTAGGGAGATCTGCAGAACCGGGTCCCCAACCTTGGAGACGTACATGGCGAATTTGGAGAGCTGGATGACGACTCCGGGGGCGCCTCCCGCCGCCGTTGAAACTATGTAGAGCAGAGTCTCTGTATACGCCACTGTGAAGACGGCACCTGCAGAAACCTGCTGAGCCGTCTTAAGAGCCTCGTAAGTCTCGTGTATTGCTTTGTAGTTCCTCTCAAGGGCCTCCTGCAACGAGCCGGCAGGGTATGGGTATGGGAAGAACTCCCCCTGCCTCACCTCGAAGAGAGGCGGGAGCTCTCCTCCGGGGGTGAAGAAGGTTATGGTCAACATGGTCACTGTGGGCACTAGGAAGAGCGCGACGGCGCCTATGAGCGGTGGTAGCGTCCACTTGGGGTCTCCCCTCAAAAGCATCACGAAGGCGGCTGTGGCTATCAACGCGATTATGCCCAGATCCAGCATCTCAATCGACCAGAGGCGTGGTAGCCGCCGAGGCGGCTGCGTGTCCAACCCAGGCGTGGCGGTGTAGAAGAATCGTCGGATCTACACGCGGCCTACAAGCCATAGCCCCGTGTGTGTTGACAACGCTGAGCAACGACGCGGTTGGCTCCGCCGCCTCCAGCGCAGACGTGCGTGAACAAACACAACGCCAAGAAAATACTCTCTAAAAACTACACTAGTTATATCAAACACGGACAAGACACACCTCTCCAAAACTTCCTCAAAACACACCATAGAAATGTATTGCATGAGGCTTGGAAGTTTTTATGAAGTGTCCCGCGGTGGGGCCGCGGCGTAGATGCAGGAGCTTCTCAACGCCGCGGCTGGCCGCATATGCGGCCCGCCGCCCTCCCCCGCGCTAGACGTCTCGGCGGGTTTTGCGTAATGCCGAGGACGCCTCATGAGAGGCCAAGGAGAACCCCATACAATCCCCACATAATCTTCGAAGTCTCGGGTGTTCCTGGGACGCGGCGTCTCGTAGATAGAGAAGACATTCAGCGCATCGCCGCCAGAAACCTCGGCGGGGAGTACAGCCTCCTGGACGTGAAAGGGAGGCGGCGGAGCTCGTGGGCCGCGCCTTAGCTGAGCTCCTCGTATTTCGACGTGGTGTCCGGCTTTTCGCCTGAGGCGGTTGCTGTGGCTTTGCTGTGGACTGCGGCGAAGGCGGCCGGCGCGCCTAGGCCGCTGGAGGACTTTTTGAAGTGCAGTAAGGCCGACGAGAGTCGGGTTAGGAAGGCGGCGTGGAGGCTCAAGGAGGCGGTGAGGCTGGGCAGGAGACCGAGCATCGAGGACTACGTGAAGACGCTGGCGGCGAGGGTCGAACTGCCTGCGTCTATCGTCAAATCGGCGCTTGAGCTTCTGGAGAAGAACAGGCGCCCCTTGGCCGGCAAAAACCCGTGGGTCAGGGCCGCGGCGGCGTTGTGGCTGGCGTCGTTTAAAAAGCTGGGGCTTTTGAAGAGGCTGGCTGAGGCGGCTGGGTCTACTCCGGCCAGCGTAAGGAACGCCGCGAAGAGACTGAGGGTATGAGGCGGAAGATAAGGCAGTACCTGCCGGCTCTGCTTTGGCACCTCCAGCGCCGGGGAGACGGGGGGGCCGTGGTCGCTGTGCGGACCCGCGACGTGTGCGGCGTGGATAGGCGTTGCGGCATGGCTGTGCACAGTCTCATGGTGAGGTTGGTGGAGGAGGGACTCGCGAGGCGGTACAAGAGGGGTACCTACCTAATCGAGAAGAGGGCAGTGGAGGAGGTGTTAACAGCCTTGAAGAGGTGGATATGACGACGGTTGCCACCCTCCGCCGACTGAGGACGCAGAGACTGCGAGGAGACGCATAAACCTCGCGCATCTGTGCCGTATGCGGCTACATTGTAATATCTGTCTCCGTCCACGTATATCCGCATGTTGAATGTCAACTCCTTAGGCAGGGGCTGGCTGAGCAAATGCAACGCGGCTAGGCGCAGGAGCGCGACACCTCCGCCCAGCTCCCCACCAACGACCAGGTCGACCAACCTAGAGGTCGTCGCAGATCTAGCTAATGCGACTTTCTACGCCGCCGTCCTATCAGCTATAAAAAGGGGGGTTGAATCAGCTCCTCGGCCTAAAAGACGGCGACAAGATAGAGATAGAAGTTTATTTCTAAGCCTTTGGGCCGTGATCCCAACCCACGAAAACCGAAGCCACTTCTTCAGCATTAGAACTTCATTATCGTCACCCCCTTGCCTCTGGCGTAGGTCTCCACCTCTCTGCCTATCATGACGCCGGTGAGTACGGGGATCGCTGGCTTGCCTAGCTTCTGTTGCGCCACGTCGCATTTCG
>Ga0326763_1000685_pt1 | contig 11622 bp, 14 predicted proteins | sample NORPS_P_FD_207671 | JGI IMG/M metagenome (GOLD analysis project Ga0326763, IMG submission 207671) | Hot spring water microbial communities from Norris Geyser Basin, Yellowstone National Park, WY, United States - NOR.PS_P | ecosystem: Environmental > Aquatic > Thermal springs > Unclassified...
CCCAGCGTACGCTGGGAAGGCTTGGCCCGCCACACCGCTGGTGTGAACAGGAGCGATGTGAGAAAGCACGTGCCTCACCCCACACTTTGTAGAAAAACCCTTTGCCCCTGAGGGGCTTAGGCCTTAGACTAGAGGCGTGGGCAAAAAACGCCGGGAAGAAAAACTCAAACGTAGGGCGCAGCAGCGCGTGCCTCTATCAGGCCGGGACATGCTGCGTATATTCCCCAGTCTGCTCCTGCGGGCTTTTATTGTGGTCATGCCGCTAACCCTGCTCATGACCATCCTGGGCGGCAGTGGGGTTACGCTGTTCAACAACTTCTGGGTACAGATGGGGGCTTATCTGGCGGCTTACATCGTGTTCAACAAGTTTATCTTTGGCCCCATCCGCAACTACCGACCTGTGCAGGCCAACCCCTCCAGCACGCCCAAAGCCAAGTAGTTGCCTTTGTCGCGGCCTGTCTTTGGCCGCGTGCACAAAGTTTGCTGGTATACCCCTGGCCTGGTGGCCCCGCCGGCACACCGTGCAACCACAACACGCCAGGGCTGTTTTTCAGGGAGGGCACATGCTGCCGAGGCCCCACACAACCGCCTCGAGCAGGAGGTGGGGCGTCAGGTGTGTTGTTGGCGTTATCGCACCCTTCACAGACGTTGCCTCCCATCCGGGGGGCAACTGTGCTGTGCAGGGCACAGCCATCAAGGTGGTAGGGGGTCAATGTGCTCTAAATTCGCTTTGCGTCAGCCCAGAAGCCTTCCAGGTCGTAGTACTCACGGGCCTCGGCACTCATCAGGTGCACCAGCACCGGGCCATAGTCCAGGAGCACCCAGCGTGGGCTGGGGCCTTCGACCTTGTTGGCCCGGATACCTTCTTCTTCCTGTAGTTTTTCCCGCACGGCCCGCTCGAGGGCTTGCAGGTGGGGTTGGGAGGTTCCGGTGGCAATTACAAAGTAGTCGAGCGAGTCGGAGACAGCGGTCAGATCCAGCGCCACCACATTCTCGGCCTTCTTGTCTTCCAGGGCTTCTTTGATCTGGCGGATGAGTGTTTGGGTATCAATGGCTTTGACCATTCGTCCTTATTGTACACAAGTGGGCAGGACAGGCTACCTGACCTCGGGGATGTACTCGAACTCGTGCTGCCCAAAGCGCACGGTATCCCCCGCCCGCACCCCGTGGGCTTTTAGGGCCTGCTCCACCCGGTAGCGCTTGAACAGTTCTTGCAGGTAGCCCGCAGCCTCCATCAGGTCGCCCTTAAGACGATCCAGGTGGCGCTGCACCTGGGGGGCCTCGAGCTCAAACACCCCTTCTTCTACCTGGGTCACCTTGATGTAATCGGGGGCCTCGGGCCTGGGCCTGGGTTGTTCCATGATGGGTTTGGGCGCGGCCTGCACCAGGGCAAACAGGGCCTCTACCAGCTCGGACAACCCCGCGCGGGTCTGGGTAGAGATGGGCAGCACCGGCAGGCCCGTCTGGCTCAGTTCGCCCACCAGGGTCTGCACCTCTTCTGGGGTCAGCAGGTCTATTTTGTTGAGGGCTATCAGGGCCTGGCGCCCTAAGAGCTCGGGGTTGTAAGCCCGCAGTTCGGCCCGGAGGGTGTGCAGGGTCTGCACCGGCTGGTCGGTGCCATCGAGCACGTACAAGAGAACTCTAGTCCGGGCGATGTGGCGTAGGAACTCCAGCCCCAGGCCCCGGCCCTGGGCGGCCCCCTCGATGATGCCAGGGATGTCGGCCATGGTGATGCGCTCGAGGTTGCGCTCAATTACCCCCAGGTTGGGCGAAAGGGTAGTAAAAGGATAGCTGGCAATTTTGGGATGGGCATGGGTTAGGGCCGCCAGAAGGCTACTCTTGCCGGCATTGGGGTAACCCACCAAACCTACATCGGCCAGAAGCATCAGCTCGAGGCGCAGTCTGCGCTTCTGTCCTTCCTCGCCGGCTTCGGCAAACCGGGGGGCCTGCCGGGTAGGGGTCACGAAACGGGTATTACCCCAGCCTCCCCGCCCCCCTCGGGCAGCCACCAGGGTCTGGCCCTCCTCAATCAGGTCGGCCAGCAGTTCGCCGGTCTCGGCATCGTAGACCCGGGTTCCTCGCGGCACCTCGATAACCAGGTCTTTGCCCGACTTACCAAACAGCCCTTTGCCCATCCCGTGCTGGCCGTTCTCGGCTTTGTACACCCGCTTGGAAAGGTTGGAAAGCGAGTCCACCTGGCCCAGGGCGCGCAGGATAATCGAGCCTCCATCGCCCCCGTCGCCCCCATCAGGGCCACCTTTGGCGATATATTTTTCACGCCAAAAGCTAATACAGCCGTCACCCCCACGTCCGGCGGTCACGCTAATCTCGAGCACATCTCTGAACATAAATCCTTCACCAAAAAAACGAAGGCCAGAAGCACAGGCTTCCGCCTTCGGGGCAAATTCTGGTTAGTCGCCCGCCTGTGCTACTTCCAGGGGCTTGACCCGCACGAAGCGGCCCATGCGGCCCTTGTCGGCAAACTCCACCACGCCGTCAATGAGCGCAAACAGGGTGTAGTCGCGGCCCTGGCCCACGCCCGCACCGGCGCGAAACTTGGTACCACGCTGGCGCACCAGCACGTTACCCGCCTTGACCACCTGGCCCTCGAAACGCTTGACCCCCAGGCGCTTGGCTTGGCTGTCGCGCCCGTTTTTGGTTGAACCCAGACCTTTCTTGTGTGCCATAGTGAGCTCCTTCAGGGCGCCGATAGCTCATAGCAGATGGCTAAAAGCTATCGGCTATCAGCTAAGCGCGAATCTCCTTCACCACGATCTCGGTGTAGGGCTGGCGGTGGCCCCGCCGACGGCGGTACTGGACTTTGGCTTTGAATTTGGCCACCACTACCTTTTTGCCTTTGCCGTGCTCGAGCACCTCGGCCACCACCTTGGCGCCGGGTACGGTGGGGCTGCCGATCACAGTCTTCTCGCCACCCAGCATCAGGGCGTCGAACTCCACGGTATCGCCGGGGTTGGCCTCGAGCTTCTCCACACGCAGCTTGCTGCCCGCTTCTGCGCGGTACTGTTTACCACCGGATTTAATGATTGCGTACATGACCACACTCTCCAGTTAGCCGTCCGGGATGCAGGTGCAATCCAACCAAACGGCTCGGGCCTTTTGACCCAGCCAACTGACAACTATAGCGGCTATGGCCAATTGTTTCAAGTGCTTGTCGCGGCCCCGCGGCCCCAGTGGGGGCGCTTGCTGGAAACTTCCAAAAATGTGGTAGGCTCTCTTTTGCGGATGGGCAGGAGTTTCCGAACCTGCTCCCGCCCTCGGCGGAGGCTTAAATTGATAAGCACAAGCTCTGTCGTTGATTACGCTGAAAAGGTGCGCCAGCAGGTCAGGCCTGAGCGCTACGAACATGTTCTGCGGGTAGCCGAGTTGGCCGCCCAGATTGCCGCAGCCAACGGGCTTGACCAGGAGAAAGCTTATTTGGCAGCAATCCTGCACGACGCGGCGCGCGACCTCAGCGCCGAACGCCTGCAGCAGCTGGCCCCACCCGAAAACGATATCGAGCGTCAGAATCCCCTGGCCCTGCATGGGCGGGCGGGCCGACGGCTGGCCCAGGAATGGGGCATCGAGGATGAGGAGGTGCTCGAGGCCATCGAGGGCCACGTCTACGGGGTTGATCCCGAACATAAAATCGGCATGGCGCTCTACATCGCCGATGTCTCCGAGCCGGGCCGCGGGGTCAATCAGGAGATCCGCGAAATGGCGCTGGCGGGGCAGCTCGAGCAGGCCTACCAGAAAGCCGTGATCTGCAAAGTCCGGTATCTGCAGAAAAAGGGCATCGCGCCCCACCCGCGCACCTGGGCCGCCTATCAAGCCCTGCGAGCAAAGCCAGATGAGCAATAGTCCACAATGCCTTTGGCCTGCTGTTTTGCCAGCCGGGAAGGCCATAGGCCGTTCAATTTTGTAATCTAGTGGTCATGGCGCAACCGCACAGACCCCCCCACAGCAAATCGGGGTCGTTGGCTTACCACCGGGCTGGGCCACGCTTTTCACTAATTTTTCTGGGGCTGGCCCTGCTGGCCCTGGCCGGGGCCCTGGCCTATGGGCCTGCGCTTCAGGAGGTGCGGGCTGGGCTGTTTGGCGACTACCAGGGAGGCAGCCCTCCCGAAGAGCTCAGTCTGGTGGTCGCAGCCCGCGACACCGAATACTGCGGCTACCATACCCCCTGCGGACCGGGGCTACGCACCGATACCATCTTTTACGTGCGCTTGCGCGGCTCGGAGGCCACCGTGGTGGCCATTCCCCGCGATTTGCGCTACAGCGGCGAAACGCCAGCAGGCTACTTCGAGGGCAAGATTAACGCCGTCTACGAGCGGGGGGGTGGGGCCGATGCCCTGCGCCTGGCAGTAGAAGACCTGCTGGGTGTACCGGTGCAGCATTACCTGATTCTAACCTTTGAAGCCGTGATGAAGCTGGTGAATGCGGTGGACGGGGTGGATGTGGTGCTGCCCTATCCCATGAAGTACACCGACCGGGCCGCCGGGCTGTACATAGATTTTCCGGCAGGGCCCGTGCACCTCGACGGTAAAGACGCCGTTAAGTACATGCGCTTTCGCCGCTGGGAAGGCTCCGACCTGGGCCGGCTGGATCGCATCAAGGAAGTGATAGGGCTGGCCCTACAGAAGGCCCAAAGCCCCCGTTACTGGCCGCGCCTACCGGGGGTTGCCCACGCCCTATGGGACTCCCTCGAGACCAGCCTTCCTGCCAGCGAAGCCCTGCGGCTGCTGCCCAGCCTGCGTAGCCTGAGCCTGAGGAGCGCTACCCTGCCCACGCTGGAGGAGGGCAACTACCTGATCCTCGACCAGGCCGCCATGCCTTCCTTTACCGCCGGGCTCCTGGGCCACGCCTCCGATGCCGAGGCGATGGCCCGGCTGGTGCAGGCCGAGGCCCTGGGTCTCAAAAGCCTTTTGCTCGACCAGAGCGGTACTGGGCTGGGTGAGCGTTACCGCCAGGGCTTTATAGAAATGGGCATTCCCCCGCCCGACGTGCAGGTGGGGGAGGTAGGGGGCTCGAGCATGGTTCTGGTGCGCAGCGGGGTTTCGGTGGTGGGGCGTGAATCCCCGGCGTTCTTGCTGGCCAAAGATTACGCCGATCTGCTCCACCTGCCCCTGCAAACCCGCATTCGCCTCGAGCCCAGGGGTTACGATGTGATTATTGTGCTGGGGCCCGCCTGAGCAAGCATCCCTTGCGCGGCCTCCTGCACCCCGGGGCCCGCTGCTACTCGTCGGGCAGGGGCTCGTCGTCGGGGTCGAAGGCGTAGTAAAACCTGAGCGGATGCACCTCGACCACCCGCAGCACCTCGCCGCACTCGGGACACTCCACCTCGAGGCCCACCCAGGGGTTGGGCACCTCGACCAGCTCGCTACAGACCGGACATTGTGCAGCTTCCAGGGTTTCCATGCTCACCTCCCACAGCTTTGACCGCACCCAAACTGTTGTACCCAGCACCAGCATGGCAGGTTGGGGTGGACCGAATGTCCCAGCGCGACTGTTACAGCTCGAGCCGTAGCCACCGGGCAACAACCTATGCTGGTTTTCAGCACCAGCTTATCGCACTCTTCACAGGCGTTATCTCCGAACCGGCTGGCTGGCGCTAAGCTATAATCGGCTGTACTCGAGCCCTGCGAGGCCCACTTATGGCAACCGCAACCATACCTCAAGCCCATCCACTGCCGGAACGCAACCCCGGCACCCCCTTCGATCCCGGTATGCTCGAGGGCGCTCTGGTCAACAAGAGCGCCGTTGAGCGTCGGGCCGCCACCCTGCCCACCCGCCGTACCGTCAAGAAGGAGTGGCAGGCGGCCTGGCTTCTTCACGCCATCAAAACCATAGACCTCACCACCCTCTCGGGCGACGACACCCCCGGCACGGTGCGACGCCTGTGCGCCAAAGCCCGCCAGCCGGTACGCCCAGAGCTCCTGCGGGATCTGGGTGTGCCTCACCTGCGGCTCACCACCGGCGCAGTCTGCGTTTATCACGAAATGGTGCCCACTGCGGTAGCTGCCCTCGAGGGCTCCGGCATCCCGGTGGCTGCGGTTTCGACGGGGTTCCCGGCGGGCCTCAATCCGCACCGCCTCAAGCTGCAAGAAATTGAGGCCTCGGTAGCGGCTGGGGCCAGCGAAATAGACATCGTCATCTCGCGCCGCCATGTCCTCTTGGGCAACTGGAAGGCCCTCTACCAGGAGGTGCGTGACTTCCGCGAGGCCTGCGGCCCGGCCCACATGAAAAGCATCCTGGCGGTGGGCGAGCTGGGTACCTTCAAGAATATCTATAAAGCCAGCATGGTCTGCATGCAGGCCGGCTCCGATTTCATCAAAACCTCCACCGGCAAAGAAGCCGTTAATGCCACCCTGCAAAACAGCCTAGTGATGGTGCGGGCCATCCGGGCTTTCTACCAGCAGACCGGCTACAAGGTAGGCTTCAAGCCCGCCGGGGGCATCCGCACCGCCAAGCAGGCCCTGGACTGGCTCATCCTGATGAAAGAAGAGCTCGGCCACGAATGGATGCAGCCCCACCTCTTCCGGATTGGGGCCAGCGCCCTTCTGAACGACATCGAACGGCAGCTCGAGCACTTCGCTTACGGGCGCTATGCCTCCATGCAGTACCAGCCGCTGGGATAAAAGCAGCGGCGCGCAAAACTCGAGCCTGGTCGGCCCAGAGCCATACTGCACTATCAAATCCAGGAGCCACCCATGACCCTCACAGAAATTATGGAAACCCTCCCCTACGGCCCCGCCCCCGAGGCTGCCCAGCCCGCCATGGACTGGCTCAAAGCCCACAAGGGCAAATTTCAGCTTTTCATCGCGGGCAAGTGGCGCAACCCCGCCAGTAAGGAATGGTTCACCACCATCAACCCGGCCACCGCCCAGAAGCTGGCCGAAGTGGCCCAGGCCAGCGCCGCCGACGTGGACGAGGCCGTCAAGGCGGCCCGCAAAGCCTTTGCAGGCTGGAGCCAGACCAAGGGCCATGTGCGGGCCCGCTACCTGTATGCCATGGCCCGCCAGATTCAGAAGCACGCCCGCCTGTTTGCCGTGCTGGAAACCCTGGACAATGGCAAGCCCATCCGCGAGACCCGCGATATCGACATTCCCCTGGTAGCCCGCCACTTCTACTACCACGCCGGCTGGGCCCAGCTCATGGAAAGCGAGCTGGCGGGCTATGCACCATTGGGCGTGGTGGGGCAGATTATCCCCTGGAACTTTCCCCTGCTGATGCTGGCCTGGAAGGTAGCCCCTGCGCTGGCCATGGGCAACACGGTGGTGCTCAAGCCCGCCGAGTTTACCCCCCTGACCGCACTGCTGTTTGCAGAAATCTGTCAGAACATCGGCCTTCCGCCGGGCGTGGTCAACATCATTACCGGCGACGGTAAAACCGGTGCAGCCCTGGTGGAGCACCCCGGTGTCGACAAAATTGCCTTTACCGGCTCCACCGAGGTGGGGCGAATCATCCGCAAGGCCACCGCTGGAAGCGGCAAAAAGCTCTCGCTCGAGCTGGGGGGCAAGTCGCCTTTTGTGGTGTTCGAGGATGCCGACCTCGACAGCGCCGTAGAGGGTGTGGTGGATGCCATCTGGTTCAACCAGGGGCAGGTCTGCTGTGCGGGCTCGAGGCTCTTGGTGCAGGAGGGCATCGCCGAAAAGATGTACACCAAACTTCGCGCCCGCATGGAAAAACTGCGGGTAGGTGATCCGCTGGACAAGGCGGTGGACATCGGGGCCATCATCGCGCCCGTGCAACTACAAAAAATCCAGCAGCTGGTGCAAAAGGGCGTAGAGGAAGGGGCCAAACTCTGGCAACCGAGCTGGGCTGTCCCTGCCGAGGGCTGCTTCTACCCCCCCACCCTTTTCACCGAGGTGGCCCCCGCCTCGACCATCGCCCAGGAAGAGATCTTCGGGCCGGTGCTGGCCGCCCTGACCTTCCGCACCCCCGAGGAGGCTGTTAGGCTGGCCAACAACACCCGTTACGGCCTGGCCGCCTCCATCTGGAGCGAGGACATCAACCTGGCCCTCGACGTTGCCACCCAGATTAAGGCGGGCACCATCTGGATCAACAGCACCAACCTCTTCGATGCCGCCAGCGGCTTTGGCGGCTACCGCGAGTCGGGCTTTGGGCGCGAGGGGGGCAAAGAGGGGCTGTGGGAGTACGTCAAGAAAATCGAGCAGCATCGTACCGCCCAGGGGCAAACGTCCAGTGCCCGGGGCCTCACAGCCAGGGCCAGCGCCGAGTCCCTCCCCCCCATTGACCGCACCGCCAAACTCTTCATCGGGGGTAAGCAGGTTCGCCCCGATAGCGGCTACAGCAAGGCTGTGTACGCCCCGGATGGGCGCCTGGTGGGCGAGGTGGGGCTGGGCAACCGCAAGGACATCCGCAACGCCGTGGAAGCCGCCCGCTCAGCCCAGGAGGGCTGGCGCAAAACCGCTGCACACAGCAAGGCCCAGATCCTTTACTTCCTGGCCGAAAACCTCTCCCAGCGGGCCGAGGAGTTTGCCCGCCGCCTCAGCGAGCAGACCGGGCAGGATGGAGGGGCCGAGGTCGAGGCGGCCCTCGAGGCCCTGTTCACCGCCGCAGCCTGGGCCGACAAATACGAGGGCCTGGTGCACCCCACCCCGCTCCGCAACGTAACCCTGGCCATCCCGGAACCGATTGGGGTAATGGGCATTCTCTGCCCCGACGACCAGCCCCTGCTGGCGCTGGCCCGCCTGGCTGGAACCGCCCTGGCCATGGGCAACACCCTGGTGGTGGTGCCTTCGCCGCTGGCCCCCTTGAGCGCCACCGATTTTTATCAGGTGCTGGAGACCTCCGACGTCCCCGCCGGAACCCTTAACATCGTCACCGGCGAGCGCGACGAGCTAGCCCTCACCCTGGCCGAGCACGACGACGTGGACGCCGTCTGGTACGCCGGCCCGCAGGCGGGGTGGGCCCTGGTGGAAAAGGCCAGCGCTGGCAACATGAAGCGCACCTGGATCCTGCCCTCAAGCGGCCCGCTGCCCGACACCGACGAGATCCTGCGGCAGGCCACCCAGGTCAAAAACATCTGGGTTCCTTACGGCGCCTAGGGTGCAGGGTCGTAGCGCGGCTGGGGCGGCCAGAGGGTCAGGCGGGCGGTGCCCATCAAAAAAGCCAGCTTGAACCAGTCCCACTGGGTATAGGGGACCAGAAAGGGGCCGGGGCGGGCCCCTTTGGCAAAGCGCTGCAGGTCGGCCTCGAGGCTGGGCAAGCCCAGCCGTTTGCGCTCCTGCGCCACCACCTCGAGGGCCTCCGAGGGCCACTCCCCCAAACCCAAGCCGAAGGTAGCAAAAAGGGTGGGCCTGCCCTCAAAAGCCCGCGCCCGGTCCACAATGTGGGCATAGGCCCGGGGATCGGCCTCCCCCTTTTCTACTGCCGCCCGCATCTGCGGCAGGGCCTGCTGGCGCAGTAGGGGGTCGTCGTCGGCGTGGGCCAGCAGCACGGCAGCCGCAAAAGCCCCTGCTGCCCCAACCACCCGCCTGCCCGGCCAGCCGGTTCGAATCGTCTCCCAAAGCAGCCTCTTGGAGGCTTCTGTAGCCGACAGATAGCCCCGCACCAGGGCAGGCTGGGGCTGCGGGTACCCGCGCAAGGCCGCATGAAAAACAAAGGGCGGGGGCACGCCTCTGGCCACGGCCTCTTTCTCGGCTGCTTTGAGCTGGGCGGCGAACTCAGACATGCTGCGCTTAGCCCGCCCAACCGCAAGAATCCAATCCTGCTGGACAAAAAACGAACGCAGCAACTTGCCCCGCAGCTCCCAATTCATAAAAAACCTCGCCAAATGCAGGTCAAAGCTGGCCCAGGCTTTACCGTCAACCGAGCGCCCCCTCAAAACGCAGCAACCAGTGCTTGATACCCTCCCGCCCGGCAAAGCCGCCCAGGCGACCATCGGCGTGGATGACCCGCTGGGCCGGAACCACCAGGAAGAACGGACAGGCCCGCATACCCGCCCCCACCGCCCGGGGGGAAAGGCCACACAAGCGCCCCATCTGGGCATAGCTGCGGGTCTGGCCCATGGGAATACGCCGAACCTCCTCATACAAAGCTGCCCGCCTTGGCTCGAGGCCCCCATAATCCAGGGGCACCTGCAAAAAAGTCTCGCCCCTGCCGGAAAAATAACCCTGTACCCGCTGGGCCAGGTCGTGCAGCAAGGGGTTGGGGCGCTCTGGCAGACCCTCGCCCAGCACCAGCAGCTCCAGCGACTGCAAGGCCTGGGTGCTGGCCCTGGCGTATAAGGGGCCAATGGGGGTGGGAATCAGCAGGCTGTACATCGCGGTGAAGCAGGGCTAGTCGCTAGGACTTTTGTGCAGCATGCACGGCTTTCTCTAGCTTGCCGCTATCCCTGGCCAGGGCACCTTCTAACATCAGGTCGAGGAACTTGTTCATCTCATCCAAGAGCTGTCGCCCTGGGGTATAGGCCGCCCAGCGCAACGCCGAGAGCAGGTACACATCGGCAATCGAACGGGAGATGCGCTCGAGCGACATGTCTTGCCGCAGCTGGCCCTGTGCTTTTAGTGGGCGCAGGATCTCGGCTATCAGGTCACCCAGGGGCAGGGCCTCGAAAGCTGCTTTGGCCCGCTGGGGGTCTGGGTTCAAAAGCTCGTAGGCCAGGGGCGATAGCAAGGCCCGCTCGCGCTCGCTCAGCGCGGCCAGGCGGCTCCACAGGCGGCGCAGGACCTGAAGCGGTGGCTCGCCCTGAGCCAATTCCGCCAGGGCCTGTTCGCGTAGCTCGCCCAGCAGTTGCGCCCCAAAATCGAGCAGCACAGCCTCTTTGTAGGCGTAATAGTTGAAAAAAGTTCCCCGCGAAACGTGCGAAGCCTTGGCAATATCGGTGGCTGTGGTGTGGTGAAAACCCTTTTCACGGAACAGGTTGATGGCGGTGCGGAAAATGCGGTCTCGACGGCGCTGCTTTTGCCTTTCCCGAAGCGTGGGCATGATGAGATTGTACCCAAGTCCAATAAAATGTGCTAGTCGGCACCTGGTCGGAAATATCTCTTCGCATAGCATAGGGTAGACCCCGGTAGAGCCGTTTCAGAAAACCACTTCGAGCTGAGGACGCGCTGCCCGTACCCCACGTCCCTGGCCTCGACGGCAAACGAACAAAAGCTGCCCAGCGTTGTACAGTAGACATCTGCTATGCGTCGTCGTGCCAATGTAAATCTGCTTAGGGCTTTGTGGGGTCTGTTCCGCCCCAGAACAAGCCGCCGCCGGGGCCGCTCTGGTGGCGACCGGCTTTGGCTATTCCTGCTTTTTCTGGGAATGGTGGGTTATCTGCTCTGGGACGCCTACCTGCGCCCGATCCCTCAGGCGTACAAGTCCAGCGGGGGCCTCGAGCTGTACTTTACCCCCCAGCAAGGGCGCGAGGCCAAGGGCCGTCTGATTGGCCTGATCAGCACTGCACAGAACCGGGTCGAGGTGGCTGCGCTCGAGCTCGAAGACCGCGAAATTGGCCAGGCCCTCCTGCAGGCAGCAGCCCGCGGGGTGCAGGTGCGAATGCTCAACGACAGCGACTACCGCCGCGAGACCCGCGAAAGCCTGGGCCTGCGCAGCAACAATCCGGCCCGCTGCGAAACCTTAAAGCGGGTGCAGGTCTGCTATGACAGCCGC
>Ga0326763_1000690_pt1 | contig 11587 bp, 10 predicted proteins | sample NORPS_P_FD_207671 | JGI IMG/M metagenome (GOLD analysis project Ga0326763, IMG submission 207671) | Hot spring water microbial communities from Norris Geyser Basin, Yellowstone National Park, WY, United States - NOR.PS_P | ecosystem: Environmental > Aquatic > Thermal springs > Unclassified...
CCTGATCGGCACTGGCGCCTGGCCCGGCAGCACCGCCCGCTTCCCTGGCAGCTTCGGTAGCGCCTTCATGTACATGATGGTGCCGCGGACCATCTTGTTCCGAGAGGAACATAGCCGCCGCGTTCTGGTTGCAAAGGTCGAGGTGGTCAGCGCCGCCGGTTCGTCGCCGCCGAACCAGTTCCGCCGCGGCACCGCACAGGCCCTGGTGACTGGCCGCTGCGTGTTCCGCTTCGATGGCAGCCGCTTCCACCTGGCCTCGCGCCACCCCGGCGAGGATGAGGCGACGATCCGCGCCGAAACGGGGTTCGACTACGATGCCGTGGACGCGCCCGAGACGCCCGATCCGACCCCGGCCGAACTCGGCCTGCTCCGCACCGCCGTTCGCGCAGAGATGGCCGAAACCTATCCCGAGTTTTGCGCCCGGCTCTGGCCGGACGATTAGGGCGGCGGCACCGGATCGCAGGCCGCAGCGGTCGCACGCGCAAGCACCGTCATTCGCCGCGCGGCCAAGCCGGCGCCCGCCACGTCGCCGATCGCCCGAGCGAGCAGTGGGTTAGAGAGGAACGCGTGCGCCGCGGTGTTGCCGGCGAACTCGGCGGCGCCCACCACCGTGGCCGACAGAGCCGTCCGCCGCAACAGCGATAGGGTGCCGAGTACGCCCGGCCGCATCCCATAGAGCGCCGCGATCTGCCGGACGAGGCGCACGCCCCGCCACCCGACCAAGGCCACGTCGAGCGCCGGGGACGGCATGGCCGCGATCCCGGCGACTACCTGCACCGCCGCGGTTCTGCCGAGCATATCGGCCGCCCCGCGTAATCGCTGACCGGGTCCGCTGCGCAACAGCGCCAGGGCTGCATCGGGATCATTGAACTGCCGAAGCGCCGGCAGCAGTGAGGGCTCGGCTTGCGCCGCCCAGCGCCGCGCCGCATCGGCCACCCGGCCGGCCTCTCCCGACCTCAGATCGTCGCGGAGCCGATCCACCCGTCCCAGCGCAAGCAGGGTCCGGATTTCGCGCAGAATCCCTGCGGCCAGCAAGCCGAAGCCGGCGATCGCCACGGCCAGCGTGAGCCAGCCGAGCGTGGCGGAGCGGGCAAACTGATCGACGACGAAATTGGCGGATTGCAGGAGCGCGAACCCGATCGCCAGCACCGCGGCGCCGGACAGTGCCAGGGCAGGTGTCGTCAGGCGCGGCGCCGAGTCGAGCGCGAGGGGCACCGGGTTGAATTCCAGCCGCGGCGCTGCCTGCTCCTCCAATTCGAAAAACGGCTCCGGTTTCAGAGCAAATCCTCCAGAAGAAACAGGAGCAGGGCGTCGAGACCGTATTCGGGAACGCCGCTGCGGCCGTCGTCAGGCAGACGACCCGGCTCGAACTCTGGGATCTGCAGGAACGGGTGCGCCCAGAACTCGGGCCCTGGCGGGCGGTCCGGCACCTCTCCCGGATAAGAACGGGCCGGCTTGCCGTCGATGCGGCGCCCGCGAACGGCGGACAACGCGTAGTCGCCGACCGGCATGACGATGTCTTCCGTGCAGCGGACGGCGCTGATGGCGAAGTAGCCGGCCCGAACCTCCAGGGTCGGCGCGGCAACCGTCCGGAGCAGGGCGGCGAGGTTGCCGCGCTGCCGGTCGGCGACGTGATCGGCCTTGGTCGCCGCGAAGGCGACGCGGGACAGGACGGGCGGCGGCCAGCGCAAGCGCCCCATCGCCATCGCCGCCTCGAGCCAATCGCGCTCCCACCGCAAAGCGGCCGACGCCTCGGCCAGCGCCGCGCTCAGATCGGCAAAGGCGGCCGGCCCTGCGTGAAGCGCCGACAGCACGTCGACCAGCACGACCATCCGGTCCAGTTGGCCGAACAGCGGGTCCGACAGATCCTCTTGCACCGCCTGCTTGTAGGCCTCGAAGCGCTCTCCCATCAGTCGAGCGAGGCCACCCTGCCCGATCAGCGGGAAGAACTCCGTCCAAGGCGGCTCGGCGCCCGGCGCCGGCATCAGGAAGCGGCCGGGCTGCAGCAGGGACAGGCCGGCGTCGCGCAAACGCCCCAACAACCCGCGATACAGGCGATGCCCCGTCCGCGCGACGGACTCATCGGCGGACGCTCCGGCCGGCAGCGCCGTGGCAAAAGCCAGGAAGGCCGCCGCTTCCGGCTGGCCCTCGAGGCGCCGGAGCGTCGCGGCCGACCATGCCGCGAAATCCTGCCGCAGCAGCGGCAGGTCGAGCAGCCACTCGCCTGGGTAGTCGAGGAATTGGAGTCGAACGGCGGCCGGCGGCAGCATGCTCGTGAGGCCGGTCCGCGGGATCGACAGATCCAGCGCCAACAACGACGCAGCGTCGGTGCGTGCGGGCCACGCTGGCGGATCCCTCGCCAGCGAGGCGAGATGCCCAGCCACGTCGAACCGCGGCAGGTTCGAACTGCCGGATGGAGCCAGCGATACCCGCGGTGACCGCCCGCGGAGGCGAGATGCCAGTGCCGGAAGCACCGGACGGCCCGCGCCGAGCGCTAGCAGGTTGGCGGCAACCGACGTCAGGAACGCCGTCTTGCCGGCTCGTGCGAGCCCCGTCACGCCGATCCGAACCGTGCGGCCCGCCACGATGTCGAGCGGCAGGCGCCAGTTCAGATCCATCGTGGCAGGCCGATGCGCCCGATCAGCTGCGCTGAATCAGCTCGATCTTGTAGCCGTCGGGGTCTTCGACGAACGCGATCACGGTAGTGCCGAACTTCACCGGACCAGGCTCGCGGGTGATCTTCACGCCGGCGGCGCGCATGTCTTCGCAGGCCTTGTAGACGTCGGGCATCCCGACCGCGAGATGGCCGAAGCCGGTGCCGATGTCATACCCGTCCGTCTGGTCCCAGTTGAACGTCAGCTCGATCGCGGATTGTTCGCTCTCCTCGGCGTAGCCGACGAAGACGAGCGTATACTTGCCCTCGGGCACCTCGCGGCGGCGCAGCTCCTTCATCCCCATGCCCTTGGTGTAAAACTCGACGCTCTTTTCGAGGTCTTTGACGCGAAGCATGGTGTGCAGCGTGCGGAGTTGGCTCATGCAGATGATCCTTCGAGTGAGCCGTCAATATCGGGATCAATGCCCAGCAGGAAAAGCCCCGCCGCGTCGGCGCGGGCGATGCAGCCCTCACGATCGATGAACAGCGTCCCGCCGGCCTCGAACGCGATACCCCGAAGCTCGGCCTTGGCGGCGGCGACGATCGTGTTGGGCCCGATGGTCGGCAGGTCGGCGCGTCGGTCCTGGCCGGGTTTGACGAGCTTGACGAGCACACCGCCGGGTCCCGGCCGGGCGAGAGCGGCCGCCCGGGCCAGCATGGCGTCGGTGCCCTCGATCGCCTCGACCGCCAGCACGATCCCCTGCTGCACGATGCAGCCCTGCCCGACATCGACCTGCCCCAGCGCACGGGCGACGACCCGGCCCCGGGCGATGTCGGAACGCGCCGCGTCATCGGGCGCATGCTTCCCGAGCACGCCGGCCGTGCCCACCGCCCCCGTCAATACCTCGTGCGCGCCGATGATCCGGAAACCCTCCTCGCCGAGCACGCGCACCACCGCCGCGAGCAGCCCGTCATCGCCGGAGAACGCGGCGCGGCCGATGCGGGCCATGATGCGCGCACCCTCCGCGTCGGGTCTGATCGACACCAGCGAGGGGCGGCGAACGGGGCCGATCAGCACGAGGTCGGTGCATCCGGCCCGGCGCAGGGCAGCCAGGATCTCACCCGCGGCTCCAAGCCTGAGTTCCACGTGCGGGAAGCCCGCAAGCGCCGACATGTCGGCAAAACCACGTAGGGCGACCACGAAGACCGGGCGCCCCGCGTCGCGCGCTGCCGCTGCCACGCGCGCCGGAAACGGCCCGCCGCCCGCGATGATGCCCAAAGTGTTGGCCGGTCGTGCCGTCACGTGTCGCCCGCCCGACCGGAATGTTTCAGATGGCGGCGTCCTCGGTATCGCTGCCAGCCCGGATCAAGCCACGCTTGCTGGGCGCGGAAGCGAAATCGAGCACTTCTGCCACGAGATCGTCGTCGCCGAACTCCGCCCGTACCGCGCCCATCCGGTCTGCCAGCACGCCGTCGCCCCAGAACAGCGTCCGCACCGCGGCGCGCAGCGTCAGAAGCCGCGCGCGGTCGACCCCGCGCCGACGCAGGCCGATGACGTTCAGCCCGGCCAGGCGCGCCCGATTGCCGATGACGCTGCCGAACGGAATGACGTCCGCCTCCACGCCCGAGACGCCGCCGATCATCGCCCCACGGCCGATCCGGACGAATTGATGGATCGCTGCCGCCCCGCCGACCACCGCACCGTCGCCGATCGTGACATGGCCGCCCATGACGACGTTGTTGGCGATCACGACGGAGTCGCCGATCGCGCAATCATGCGCGACGTGAACGACGGCCATCAGCAGACAACCGGAGCCCACGCGGGTCAGTCCCGAGCCGGTCACCGTGCCGCGATGGATGGTGCAATGTTCGCGGATTTGGGTGCGGGCACCGATCTCGCACCGGGTTGCCTCGCCCTTGTATTTCAAATCCTGCGGCGCCAGCCCCACGGTGCAAAACGGATAGAGCACCGCCCCTCCGCCGATGACGGAGTCGCCGTCGACCACGACGTGGGACACGAGCCGGACATCGTCGTGCAGAATGACGTTGGGGCCGACATGGCAGAACGGTCCGACCGTCACCCCCACGCCCAGCTGCGCGCCCGGCTCGATGACCGCGGTCGGGTGGATCATCACATGATCCCGGCTGCGCAGCGCCGAAGCGTGGAGATCGTCGAGCATCGGGCCAGCGTAAGAGGACATCAGATTCGAACCAACTCAACCATTGTTGCCGACCGTGTCGGAGACGTCGCGCCTGATCTCAGCGATCCATGATCATGGCGCTGAAGGTCGCTTCCGCGACGGCGACCCCGTCCACCCGCGCGACCCCGGCGAACTTCCAGACATTGTTCCGGCTCCGCACCTTGGAGACGTGGACGCGCAACTGGTCGCCCGGCACGACGGGCCGGCGGAATTTGGCGGCATCGATCGTCATGAAGTAGACGAGCTTGCCCATGGCGTTCTCGCCGAGCGTTTCGACCACGAGCACGGCGGCCGTCTGCGCCATCGATTCGATGATGAGAACGCCCGGCATGACCGGATGCCCGGGGAAATGGCCCTGGAAGAACTGCTCGTTCATCGTGACGTTCTTGACGCCGGTGGCGGACTCGTTTCGGATCATGTCGACCATGCGGTCGATCATGAGCATCGGATAGCGATGCGGGATCGCGCGCATGATCCGGGCAAGATCGAGCGTTTCCGCGGCCTGCTCCGGCTGGCCCTGGTCGATTGCGCCTGCGTGATCCTGCGCGGCGTGCGTTTCCTTGGGAGACTGGGTGCCATCCATTCCGGTCAATCCGACGACTGATTGCCAGCTGTTTTGGGCCGGCGCGTAAGCTTTCGCAATGTGGCGACACCGCGGAAGAAGTCACGAACCGGTTCGGCCGGGCTGCCGACGACGTCCGTTCCCTCGGCGAGATCGGACATCACACCGGCCTGCGCCCCGATCCGGGCCTTGCTCCCCACCGTCAGGTGGCCGGTCAGGCCCGCCTGTGCGGCCACGACGACGAAATCGCCGAGCGTGGTGGAGCCGGAGATCCCCGCTTGAGCCACGATGATGCAGCAGCGGCCGAGCCGAACGTTGTGGCCGATCATGACGAGGTTATCGATCCGCGACCCGGCCCCGATGACGGTGTCTTGCGTGGAGCCGCGATCGATCGTCGCATTGGCGCCGATCTCGACGTCGTCTTCGATCAGAACGCGGCCGAGTTGCGGCACGCTGAGAAAGCCGCGATCGGTCTGCGCGAAGCCGAAGCCTTCCTGCCCGATCCTAACCCCCGGCAGCAGGTTGACCCGGTCGCCCAAAACCGCGTGCGACACGCTGGCCGATGCTCCGACGCGGCAATCCGCCCCGATGATGACGCCCTCGGCGATGAACGCTCCCGGCCGAATGCGCGACCGCGCGCCCACGCTCGCCCTGGCGCCGATGACGACCTGCGGACCGATCTCGGCCGTGGGATCGACGGTCGCCGACGGATCGACGACGGCGCTGGGGTGAATGCCGGGTGCGGTGGGCGGCGACGGGAAGAACGCGGCTGCGACCCGCGCCCAAGCCGCATAAGGCGTGGGCGTCGGCAGCGCGACCGTGCCGGTTGGCACGTGCGCCGCCAACTCCGGATGCACGATGACGGCCCCGGCCCGCGTGCCGGCCAGCAACTCCGTGTAGCGGCGGTTGTCGAGGAAGCTGACTTGATCCGGCCCGGCGGTCTGCAGCGGGGCGACGCCGCTGATCAGCGTGTCGCCGGACTCGACGACGGTGCCCACGATCGCTGCCACGGCCGACAGCAGGTGCGGTCCGGTCCGTTCGAAGAAACGCGGATCGCCCGCACCGGGCGAAAGCTCGTGCAAGTTCGTCTCGGCCAACAGCTCTAGTGCTTTGCGGGCGGCGCTTCGGCGGCGGGGGCCGCCGTCGCGGTCGAGGCCGGGCTTGCCTCAGCCGGTGCACCGGGCTTGGCCGAGGCCGTTGGCGCCTGAACCGGGATCAGCGGCGGCTCGACCCCGTCGGCCGGCAGCGACACCGTCGGCAGCGTCTTGTTGAGCTGCGCCGTGACCTGGTCGGTGATGTCGAACTCGTTGACGTTCAGCGCGACCTGCGCCCGATGCAGGACGATGTTCATGCCGTGGCTCTCCGACACTTGCCGGATGACCGCCACCAGCATGCGTTCGATCTGCGCCAGGCCGTACTGGCCCGCCTCCTGGATGATACGGTTGCGATCGCGGAACTTCTTCTGGGCGGAGGTGATGCGGTCCTGCAGCTCCTTCTCGCGGGCACGCACCTGGTCCGCGCTCAGCTTGCTGCGTTCGTTGGCGAGCGCCTGCTGCATCTCGCGCCAGACGAGCTGCTCCTTCTGCGCGTCCTCGTTCAGCTTCTCGCGCCGCTCGCCGATCGTCTTTTCGACCTGCTGGGCCGCCGCCGAGGCGCGCATGATCTCCGGGATGCCGAGTACGCCGATGCTCGCCGTGGGCGGCGGCGTGGCCTTGGCCAGCGCCGGCAGCTCGGGCGCCGGTGGCAGTTGCAACTGCATCGGCGGCCCCTCCTCGGCCGCAGGCGCGACCGTCGAACCGGCGCCGAGCTGCTCGGGCGCGACCGCCTGAGGCGTGGGAGCTGGCCGCGGCCGCTGCACCGGCCGCGAAGGGGCCTGGGCCGGCGCCGGGCGGGCTTGCGGCGGGATGAAGTAGCCCGGGTTGGACTGTGCGAACGCCGATGCGGCAGGAACGGCAAAGCCGGCAGCGAGGATCGTCGAGCGGAGAAGGCGAGAATTGAACAAGTTAGAACCTCGTCCCGAAACCAAAGCGGAAAAGCTGAGTCTGATCGTACTGACGCTTCAAGACAGCTTCCGCAATGTCGATGTTGATAAGGCCGAATGGCGTCTTCCACGAAACGCCGACACCGGCGCCGACGCGGGGCGCGGCGCTGTCGTAGACTGTCGTGCCGGGCAGCTGCGTGACTTTGGACAGCGAACCGACGTCGACGAATGCGCGGCCGGACAACCCGAAATCGGACGAGATGGGCAGCGGGAAGCGCAATTCGGTGGTGCCGGTGTAGATCATGCGTCCGCCGATGCTGTCCACGGAGGTGGGGCCGACCGCGTGCGGACCCGCACCACCGGACTGGAAGCCGCGAAGGTTGTCGCCGCCGAGGAAGAAGCGGTCGATGATCTTCTCCTCGGACCCCAGCTGCGCCAGATAGCCGCCGCCCGCCGACAGCGCAATCGTCCAGGCGTCGTCACCGGTGATGGAGTCGAGCGGGATGTAATAGTTCGCGTCGACCTTGGACCGCACGTAGTGTGCCGTGCCGCCGATGCCGGCGAAATCCACGCCGACGCGCACGAGCCCTCCCCCGTGCGGGTCGACCCTGCTGTCGCGGTAATCGAACGACAGGGTGGTGCCGAGCTGGGACAGCAGCGAGCCGCCCGCCTGGTCGGTGATGTAGATGCTGGCGCCCGATTGGATGTTGTAGACGTTGCGGTCGACCAGCGAGTAGGTCCAGGCCTGCCGCAGGTGTTCGTTGAACTCGTACCCAATCCGAAGCGACCCACCGGAACGCCGCTCGCTATAGGCCGCGATGTCCTGGTTATTGTTGCGGATGTTGAACAGATCGATGCCGGCGGCCAGGTTCCGGTCGAGGAAGAACGGGTCGGTGACCGAGAGGTCGATCTGGCTGCTCTTTTGCGCCAGCACGCCGTTGATGCTGGCATCGACGCCCGTGCCGATCAGGTTGCGCTCGCGCAGGCCCACGTTGACCAAGGCGCCGGAGTCGGTCGAATAGCCGCCGCCGAGGGTGAGTTCGCCAGTCGCCTTCTCGTCGACCACGGCGGTGATGATCGCTTTGTCGGGCGCCGACCCGGGCGATGGCGTCACCGTGACCGCGTTGAAGTAGCCGAGGTCTTGCAGGCGCTGCCGGGTCACGCGGACCGCTGCCGCGTCGAACGCGTCGCCCTCGGCGATGCGGAACTCGCGCCGGATCACCTTGTCCTTCGTCCGCGTGTTGCCGGTGATGTCGATCCGCTCGACGTAGACGCGCGGCCCCTCGCCGATATCGAACACGAGGTCGACCGTGTGTTTGGCGCGGTTGCGGGCGATCCGGGGCTTCACCTCGACGAAGGCGTAGCCGCGCTGCTGGATCGCGTCTTGCAGTGCCTGCGCGGTCTTCTCGACCGCGTCGCCGTCATAGGTGTCGCCGGGCTCGATCTTGAGCAGCGGGCGCAGCGTTGCCGCGTCCAGGTTACGCAGCTTGCTGTCGATGTCGACCTTGCCGACCTGATACTTCTCGCCCTCGCTGATGACGAACGTCAGCAGGAAGGCCGAACGGTCGGGTGCGAGCTCGGCGGTGGCGTTCTTGACCTCGAAATCGGCATAGCCGTTCTTCAGATAGAAGCGGCGCAGCAACTCCTTGTCGAAATTCACCCGCTCCGGATCGTATTGGTCGGCGTTCGTCAGGAAGCGCCAGAACGCCTCCTCACGGCTCGCGATCACCTCGCGCAGGCGACCCTCGCTGAAGGCGTGGTTGCCGATCACGGCGATCCTGCTGACCAGCGTGGTCGCGCCTTCGTTGATCTCGAACACGACGTCGACCCGGTTCTGGTCGAGCCGGATGATCTTGGGGTCGACGGTCGCGGCGTAGCGGCCTGCCTTGGCATAAGCGTTCAGGATGCGCTGGCGGTCCGCCTGAGCCAGTTCGGGGGTGAACACCGCGCGCGGCCGCAGCTGCACCGTCGTCCGCAACTGCTCGTCGGTAAGCTTGCGGTTTCCTTCGAACGCGATCCGGTTGATGACCGGGTTCTCGACCACCTTCACGATCAGCGTGCCGCCCTGCCGCTGAAACGACACGTCGCGGAAAAGCCCCGTGGAAAACAGGCTCTTCAAGCTGCGATCGACCCGGTCGGGGTCGTACGCGTCGCCGGGCTGGACCAGCATGTACGAGCGGATGGTGCTGTCTTCGATCCGCTGATTGCCCTCGACCTTGATGGCGGTGATCGTGCCGTTGGGCGCCGCACGCGGGGCCGAAACCGGCCGGGAGGGTCGGACGATCCGCTGCTGCGCCGTCGCCTCGATGGGCAGCAGCGCCGGTAGGATGCAGGCGGTCGCCAGCAACTTGGCGCGTATCCTAGACAATCCGGTTAACCCTCCAGGCGTTGGAGCACGTCGCAGATGCGGCGCGTTCACGCTTCCAAGGGGGTGCTTCTAAGCGTCACCTGAGATCAGGGCAACATGGCCGATCATCCCGAGCCCGCTCAGACGGCTCGCGCTAACCCTTCACCCAATGGAACAGGCCCAGATGCGACAGATCGTTCCATGTCGCGAACACGAACAACCCGGCAAGCACCGCGAATCCGGCGCGGAACCCGATCTCCTGGAGTCTCGGCGGCACCGGCCGCCCCCGCAGGGCCTCGATCAGATAGAGCACGAGGTGCCCGCCATCGAGGATGGGGATGGGGAACAGGTTGATCAGCCCCAAATTGACCGAAAGCACCGCGATGAAGCTGATCAGGCTGGCGATGCCCAGGGACGCCACTTGTCCCGAAAGCTGCGCGATTCCCAGCGGGCCACTCAGTTCGTCGGCGCTGCGGGCGCCGCTTAGCATCTGGCCCAGCCCCTGGAGCGTCTGCACCAGCACGTCCCAGGTCTGCTCTACACCGGCCACGATGGCGCTGCCCGGGTCGAGCCGCTGATATTCGGGCGCACCGCCCCTGACGCCGAGGACGCCCATCCGCCGCCCCAAGACACCGTCGCGCGCGCCGGTATGGACCTCGACGGTCTGGGGCGCCCCGTCGCGCATGATGTCGACCGCGATCGTCCGGTCTGGTGCGCCGGCCACGATGCGCTGCAAGTCTTCGAACCGGCTGACCTTCTGGCCGTCGATGGCGACCACCCGGTCGCCTGCCAGCAGCCCGGCGCTCGCCGCCGCGCTCTGCGGCATCACGTCGCCGATGACGGGCAGGCTGACGGGGCGGCCTGCGGTCACGAACAGGAACGCGAACAGCACGGCCGCCAGTATGAAATTCGCGACAGGCCCGGCTGCGACGACGATGGCGCGGCTGCCGACGCCCTTGCCGTGGAACGTCCGCCCCTCCAGCCACTTCGCCCGCGTCGCCTCGTCGACGTCTTCCGGTCGCTCCTGCCCGTGCAGTTTCACGTAGCCGCCGAGCGGGATCCAGGCCAGCTTCCAAACGGTCCCGACCCGGTCGGTCCAGCTCAGCAACGCGCGGCCGAACCCGATGGAGAAGGCTTCGATGTGGACCCCCCGCCACCGCGCCGCGAGGTAGTGCCCCAACTCGTGCACGAACACGAGAACGCCGAGCACCACGAGGAAGGCGCCGACGTTGCGGATGAAGTCGGGGAGATGCATTGCGGATCCTGTCCTATGCCGCTTTTGCGGCCGCGATCGTGTGGGCGGCCCGCCGCGCGGCACCGTCCAATTCTATGACCTCGTCAAGCGTGTCGGCCGAGGGTGTGCCCAACCGGTCCATCACGGCCTCGACCAGCACCGCAATGTCCGTGAAACCAAGCCTGCGCATGAGGAACGCCTCGACCGCAACCTCATTGGCGGCCGATAGTATTGTGGGTCCGCCGCCCCCCGCCCGCAAGGCGTCGCGGGCGAGGCGGAGCGCCGGGAACCGGGCCGGGTCGGGTTCGAAGAACTGCATCTGGCCCAGCGCCGCGAGGTCCAGCCGGGGCGACGAGGTTTGCATGCGCCGGGGCCACGCCAGCGCATGGGCGATCGGGATGCGCATGTCGGGCGCGCCGAGTTGGGCCAGCATGCTGCCATCCCGCCAGTAAACGATCCCGTGGACGACCGATTGCGGATGCACCAGCACGCCGATCCGATCCTCCGTCAGGCCGAACAATCGTGCCGCCTCGATCAGTTCGAGCCCTTTGTTGAACATAGTCGCCGAATCGATGCTGATCTTGGCGCCCATCGTCCACGTCGGGTGGCGCAGAGCCGCTTCCGGCGTTGCTCTCGCCATTTCCTCCAGGCTCGCATCCCGGAACGGCC
>Ga0326763_1000694_pt1 | contig 11527 bp, 6 predicted proteins | sample NORPS_P_FD_207671 | JGI IMG/M metagenome (GOLD analysis project Ga0326763, IMG submission 207671) | Hot spring water microbial communities from Norris Geyser Basin, Yellowstone National Park, WY, United States - NOR.PS_P | ecosystem: Environmental > Aquatic > Thermal springs > Unclassified...
AGCGGACGCTCATCACGGTACATGAGGCGTTCGGCTACTTCGGGCGCCGCTATGGAGTGCGGACCCTTGCGCTGCAAGGGGTCTCCAGTGCCAGCGAATTCGGACTTGCCCGGGTGCTACAGTTGGCGGAGCTCGTTCACACCCGAGGCATCGCAACGCTGTTTGCCGAGAGCTCAACCCCGGTCCGTGCCCTGGAAGGGGTTGCTACAGCGGTGCGGTGGCGCAGAGGTCGAGTGCGGATTGCCGGTCCACTCTACACCGATGCCCTTGGCAAGCCAGGAAGTCCAGAGGGGAGCTACCTGGGGATGATGCGCACGAACGTGGAGCGAATCGTTCACGGTCTTCTGCCGCAGCCATGATTGCCATCGAATGCCGAGATGTGACGGTGCAGTACGGGCATCGAGTTGCTCTCTGGGGCGTGACGTGCCAGCTCCCGGCAGGGCAGTTGATTGCCATCGTCGGACCCAACGGAGCCGGGAAATCCACCCTGCTGCGGGCGATGGTCGGACTGGTGCGCTTGAGCCGGGGAGAGATCCGCCTCTTTGGGCAAGCACCGGAGAAGGTTCGGCGGCGTGTGAGCTATATGCCGCAGCGCGAGACGGTGGATTGGGACTTCCCGCTGACGGTCTTCGATGTTGTGCTCATGGGCTGCTACGGGGAGCTACGGCTTGGAGCACGCCCTCGGCGCGAGCACTACGAGCGGGCGCAGAGAGCGCTGGAGTTGGTCGGAATGGAGCGCCATGCGCAGCGGCTGCTCTCGGAGCTCTCCGGTGGGCAGCAGCAGCGGGTCTTTCTGGCGCGAGCGCTTGCACAACAGGCGGAGCTCTACCTCATGGACGAGCCCTTGGCGGGGGTGGATGCGGCAACGGAGCAGGTCGTGCTACACGTGCTCGAGGAGTTGCGCCGTCAGGGCAAGACCGTTGTGGTGGTGCACCATGACCTGAGCACAATTGCAGAGCGCTTCGACTGGGTGGTGCTGCTGAATTTGCGGCTGGTTGCATGCGGGGCAGTGCCGGAGGTGCTCACGATGGCGAACCTGCACGGCGCCTATGGCGGACGTTTGCAGATGCTCAGCGATGTAGCACAGGTACTCGAACAGCGGCGACAGCGGTTGCGGCACGGATGAGCTGGTTGGAGACCCTGTCGCATCCACTTGTGCTGATTGCCCTGGGCGGGAATGCGCTCATCGCAGCGGTATTAGCGTTGGTGGGCTGCCTGGTGGTGCTGCGCCGGGAAGCCTTTGTGGGGGATGTTCTGGGGCATTCTGTGCTGCCGGGCATTGCGCTTGCGTTTGTGCTGGTGCAATCGGAGCAGCCGGGGGTGATCCTCGCCGGGGCGCTTGCTGCTGCTGCGGCGGCGATGCTGTTGTTAGCGGCGCTGCGAGCTGAACCGCGTCTGCGCGAGGATGCCCGGTTAGGGGTGGTGCTGTCGCTCTTCTTCGGGGTGGGCATTGTGCTCTTGACGGTGCTTCAGCGGCACGGGATAGCGCACTCGGGGAGCCTCTGGCGCTTCCTCTTCGGGCAGGCTGCCGGGATCACTCCGGCGGAGTTGGGCATGGCGGCGGCGATTGGAGCGGTGGTGGTTGCCGCAATCGTGCTGTTTTGGAGGGAGCTGCAGGTGATGAGCTTCGATGCGGAATTTGCCCAGCTTGTGGGATTGCCCATCGGTTGGCTGGAGTTGCTCTATCGGGCGCTGGTGCTCATGGCGGTGGTTGTGGGGGTCTACAGCGTGGGGGCGGTGTTGGTTTCGGCGATGCTGATTCTGCCGGCGATAGCGGCGCGAGCATTGGTGCGGAGGTTGCCCAGCATGCTCCTCGGTGCTGCTGTGTTGGCAGCGATGTCTGCTGCACTTGGGGTGGGGCTTTCGGGGCTGGTTGCGGGCGTTCCGACCGGACCCACCATCGTGCTGGTGATGGGCGCGGTGACGGCATTGGTGATGCTGGCAGGAGCTCGCCAGAGCGTATTGATGCGGGCACTGCACCGTGGGCGCTTGGTGTGGCAGCAGCGGCAGGAGGATGTGCTCAAACTGCTGTACAAGCGGCTCGAAAGCAGCGGGCAGCCGGAATGGAGTGGTGGGGAGCTGCTCCGAACCCTTCTATCGTGGCGCTGGAGTGCGGTGCCGGTTGCCCTGTGGCTGGCTCTGCAAGGGAAGTTGCGCTATCGAGCTCGGCGCTGGGAGCTGAGTCCCAACGGAGTTCGGCAGGCACGGCAGATCGTGCGACGCCATCGCCTCTGGGAGCTGTATCTGGAGCGCCACGTGGGGCTTCCGCCGGAGCAGCTCCACAACGATGCTGAGATGCTGGAGCACCTACTGCCTCCGGAGATGACGGCGGAATTAGAGCGCTTGCTGGGCTATCCGACGCACGATCCGCACGGGCGTCCAATCCCGCCAGAGGACTGATGGACGTTGTCTGGACACTAGCGACGGCGGTCACGTTAGCGCTGGCGTGTGCGCTGTTGGGGAGCTTCCTCGCGCTGCGCCGAACGCTCCTGTTGGGGGATGCCCTCTCGCATGCGGTGCTGCCCGGAGTTGTGCTGGCGTTCCTGTGGAGCGGCTCCCGGGAGCTCCTTCCCATGCTGCTGGGGGCTGGGGCTGCTGCACTGGTGGCAACGCTGCTGCTGGAGCTGCTGCAGTGGCGCTTCCGGGTGCATCCCGATGCAGCCCTTGGGGCGGTGTTGGCAACCTTCTTCGCTGCTGGAATCTTCCTGCTGTCGCGCTTTGCCGGGCAGGTGGACCTGGACGCAGAGTGCGTGCTCTACGGCGAGCTTGCCTACGTGCCGCTGGAATTGGTCTCCGTCATGGGCGTGGAAGCCCCACGGGGATTGTGGACAAGCGCTGTGCTGCTGGCTGGAGTGGGGCTCTTCGTATGGCTGGCGTACAAGGAGCTTGCGCTGGTGAGCTTCGACCCCACTTTTGCCGCCTCCATTGGGCGTTCGCCGCGGAGGTGGTCGCTGGCACTGATGGGATTGACGGCAGCGGTGACGGTGGTAGCGCTGGAGTTGGTCGGTGCTATCCTGGTGGTGGCGCTGCTGGTGGGACCCGCTGCAGGCGCCCGATTGCTCACGCGGCGGCTGCCGCAGATGCTGCTTGTATCGGCACTGCTGGCGCTGGGCTCGGTCGGAGTAGGCTACGGACTGGCGTGGGCATTCGATGGAGCGCTTGCGGGCTGGATTGCCGTCGTTGCCGGCGGGCACGTAGGGGTGCTCGTACTGCTGCGGCGCTTACGGAAGGCGCCAGCGTCGGCGCAGGAGCCATTCGCTGCTGAGCAGGGCGATGACCACGCTCAGCAGCCACGGTGAATGCCAGAGGGCGATCTCGCGCCGCTGGGTGAACACCTGCGGGCGCAGTGCCGGCAAGCGCTTCAGGAGCTCGGGGAGCTCTTGAATTGTGCTCGCCGTGAGGAGGGCACCACCGCTGCGTTCGGCAAGGGCGCGCAGCAGGGCTGCATCAGCATGGAGTTGGCGGTACTCCAGTTCATGGGTGCCTACGGTGACGGTTCCTCGGTCGCTCCCCAGGCGCTCGCCCTGTAGCGTCGCCGTGCCTTGGAAGGCGTAGTACCCCGGTGGGAGCTGGACCTGTGCACGGTACGTTCCGCCACCCAAGGGCTCCAGCAGCAGCTCCTGGCGGGTTTCCCCGCTGCTCAGCAGGAGTTGGACCGTTGCCGCATCCACCGCTGCTCCGGTGGGGTCCACAACGGTTGCCCAGAACTCCACGGGTTCGCCGGCGGTGTAGAAGGGCTTGCCAGGACGGATGCGAACCAGGCGCTGTTGTGGGGAGAGCAGCAGCCATTGGAGCAGATTGCGGGCAAAGTGCGCCAACACATCCGGTGGCGAGGGGCTCTGCTGCAGGAGCGCCGCAAAGCCCAGGAGCTTCCACCGGTGGATGCCGTAGCCCAGGAGCGCAAGGCTGCGCAGTGGCGGGAGGTCGTACACCAACAGCATTGGCTCGGCTCCAGGGCTGGAGAGCGCCAGGACTTGTGCCTCCGGCTTAGGTTGCACGCTCCAGTCCATGCGGAACAGCGGAGGCTGCTGCTCCCATGCCGCTGCCGGAAGCTCGCTGCCAACGAGGGGATGGCTGCGCCCGAGTGGGGTGGGGAGCAACTGCGCCGTCTGCTCGCTCTGGCGCACCAGGCGGAGAGTCATCGGGAGCACGCCCTCCAATCGGCGGAGCTTGCCGTAGTCGAGCAGTGGACCGGCAATCCAGGCGATGGGCATTCCCTGGCGGGCGCGTTCGGCAAGGCGCTCAAGGAGCGGCTCCGGAGTTGAGCGTATGGGGAAGTCCAGCAGAATTGCTGCATCGGCTGCCCGCAGGAGGGCTTCCGATGGGACGCCTTCGTAGAACTCCTCGCCCTGCTTGTGCACGAAGGTGGAGATAGCAATGCCGGGGATGCGCTCCAGCTCCTGGCGGAGGAATGCCAGGTCGGGCGAGGGCGAGCCAGCAAAGAGCAGGATCCGGCGCTGTGCCCGGAGGACCTCGACGAAGCGCGTGGCGCTGTTGTTGCGCGTGTTGAGCTCCTCCGGTTGCGGTGCGATGCGGATGCTCAGCCGTACAAGCCCTTCGCGCTCGGGGGTGTAGTCGAAGCGGAGTGTGTACTCGGACTGTTCCGGGCGGAGCTGGAGCTGCTGCTGGGCAAGGCGGCGGGAGTTCTCCCACAGCTCGACCGTGACGCTGCGCTCGGGCATATTGCTTGCGCGAATCGTAGCATAGAGCGGAGCGGTGCTGCCCAGCAGGAGCTGCTCATTGCTCAGCAGTGAGTGCACGGCAAGGTCCGCCACCGGGGTTGTATCCCCGACCAGCACCGCAATGATGGGCTTGCCGAGCGTAGCTACCTCCTGGAGCGGAGAGCCACCAGCAGTTGGGACCCCGTCGCTGAGGAGGAGGACGGCGCCGATGGGCGTGGTGCGGGATTCTGCAGCCACCCAGCGGAGGGCGTAGGCGATATCGGTTGCGCCACCATCGAGCCGGAGCGAATCCGGATGCCATTGGTTCAGGGGATGGACCGTTGCATCGAACCGTGCCACAAGGGCATTGGGCGCCGTCAGCACGGGCTCCAGTTGTGCAAGCAGCTTCCGGTAGCGCGGGGCGCGCTCGCCGGAGGCATCACGCAGCGCCATCGAGGCGGAGTTGTCCAGTAGGATGGCAAGGCGAGGGAGCTGTTCGGTGCTGCTCACAAGGCTCATCAGTGGTTGCCAGAGCGCCAGCAGGAGCGCCACAAGGGCAAGGAAGCGGAGGCTCCCCAGCAGCAGGCGCTGGCGTTCTTCGAGCGCCGGGCGTGTGCGTGCGTATGCCCACAGCGCCAGAGCAGCAGCAATCGCAATGCTCAGCAAGGCAAACCACCACGGGAGGGCAAAGCTCAAGTGCAATTCGCGCATCGGATGTGCCACAGGTTCCACACCATCGCAGCGCCAGCGTTCGCGCCGTGTTCGCTAATTTTGCGCCCGTAGACGAACAAGCGTCGGGGTGTAGCTCAGCCTGGTAGAGCACTGTGTTCGGGACGCAGGGGCCGGAGGTTCGAATCCTCTCACCCCGACAGGAACGGGCGCCGATGTGGCGCCCGTTTTTTCATGCTTGTGGCGCGGGGGTCTGCAGTTGGCGCAGCCGCTCCGTGCGCTCCTGAAGCTGGAGCTGCTCGATGATGGGGTCGAGCTTGCCCTCGAGCACTTCGCTGAGGGCGAAGTTCTTCGCCTCGCCGCTGAGGCGGTGGTCTGTGACGCGGTTTTGCGGGAAGTTGTAGGTGCGGATCTTCTCCGAACGGTCGCCGCTGCGGACCTGCTGGCGGCGCTGGGCGGCAAGCTGCTCCTGCTGCTGACGGCGCTGGAGTTCGTAGAGGCGAGCCCGCAGGACCTTGAGTGCCTTCTCCCGATTGCGGTGTTGCGAGCGCTCGTCCTGGCATTGCACGACGATGCCAGTGGGCAGGTGCACGATGCGGACAGCGGTCTCAACCTTGTTGACGTTCTGCCCGCCGTGCCCGCTGGCACGGAAGACGTCGATGCGCAGGTCGGATTCCCGCAGCTCGATATCAATCTCCTCTGGCTCGGGCAGTACGGCAACGCTGGCAGCCGAGGTGTGGATGCGCCCGGCGGATTCAGTTACGGGAACGCGCTGGACACGGTGGACGCCGCTTTCGAACTTCATCGTGCCGTAGACGTTTTCGCCGCTGAGCGAGAAGATGATCTCCTTGAAGCCGCCCAGCTCGGTGGAGCTGGCATCGAGCACCTCCAGGGTCCATCCCTTGCGTTCGGCGAAGCGTTCGTAGATGCGGAAGAGGTCGGCGGCAAAGAGTGCGGCTTCCTCCCCACCGGTGCCGGCGCGGATCTCCACGATGCAGTTGCGCTGGTCATCGGGATCGGGTGGAAGCAGTGCCAGGCGCACCTCCGGTTCGAGCGCTTCCAATTCCGCGCGGGTATGTTCGAGCTCCTCGCGCGCAAGCTCGCGCAGTTCGGCGTCACTTTCACTTTGGAGGAGCTGCGTCAGCGAGCGCTGCTCCCGACACAAGTGGAGGTAGCGCCGGAGGAGTTCGGCTGCGGCTCGATGGCGCTTGAGCTCGCGCCACAGCTCGGCAGCACGGCGTGGATCGGCGCTGAGTTCGGGCTGCTGAAGCTCTGCCTCCAGTTGTGCGAGGCGCTCCAGAAAAAGCTCGGCGGCGCGCTCCAGCGTGACTTCCATGGTATGGCTGCGTAATTTGCACAGTCCTGTCGAAGCACGGTCTACAAGACGGATGAACTGGGGCGCACGGTGTGGAGTGGTCGTTGCGGCGGCATTCCTTGCGGGATGCCCTTCGGAGAATCCGCTGCTGTTGGAGCCCTCGCGTTCTGCAGATAGCATGCTGGTCTATGCTCTGGCGGCGCTGCCGGATGGAGGTGCGCGCGAATGGCTTGTGGGCGACAGTTTGCGCTTTCAGCTCGCCTCGGGGGAGCGCTCGCAGTGGTGGCTGGGATGGGCGGATTCGCTCAGTGTGCAACTGGAGCGCAGTGGAGAGGTGACCCTGCGGCAGCGCGTTCGCCTGGTGCGCCGGATGGTGCATTGCCTGGTGCTGGCTTCGCTGGGCGGACGGGATACGCTGGAGGTCTTCCTTGCTCCGTTGGGGGCAATTCCGCCGGGATATGCCGGCGTTCGCCTGATCAACGCCGTTGCCGACACCACGCTGCGGTACGAGCTCCGCATTGGGTGCCCGAACTCCCCGCAGCGGGGCTCTCCGCTGGCGTTTCTGCAGAAGTCCCCGCCGATGCTGGTGCCAGCAGGGCAGGAGCTGGCACTCTCGGTCCTGGAGTACGGCGCCCGACTCCGCAGCCTTGGAACATGGAGGCTCCTGCCGGCAGGCGGACGGCTGTACACGGTGGTACTGTATGGCACGCCGACCGCGCTTCGGATGGGGATAGATGAGGGCAGCGCTGCTGCAGGACGGCTCTCTGCGCCGCAGCCCTTGGGAGAGGTCAGGAGTGCGGTGCGCGTGGTCAATCTAAGCCGCTGGGAGCTGCGCGTGCGGAAGCTTCCGGAGGGCATTGGAGTGGGGGCAGCGCTCCAGCCCATGTCTGTGGGGGAGTACACGGAGTTCCCGGTCTGCATCGCCGAGGGTGGGGATACGCTGGAGATCCAGCCGAGCGCAGGGGAGCCGATTCGCCTTGTGGCGGCATTGGAGCCGCTGCGCCGCTATAGCCTGGTGGTGATGGATTCAGCAGGGGTGCTCCGTGCCGTCTTGCTGCCGCATCAGAGCACTTTAGGAGCGCAACTGCAGTGCGTGCACGCCGCGGCACAGCTTGGATGGGTTCGGATTACGCTCGGCGCCGTAGGGACGGGAGCGCTGCAGGTCGGGCGCGTCCTTGCCGAGGAGCTGGGCTATGGGGGAGCGGCTCCGGCAACATCGATCCCAACGGGGCTGTTGCCGTTGGTGGTCCAAAGCGCTGCGTTGCCCTCGGCAACGCTCAACAGCATGCTCGTGCCCGTTGATGCTGGGTATTCCCTGCTCTGCCTGCTTCCGGCATCGTCGGAGGTGAGGGCAGCGCTGGTGAAGGAATCCGCCGAAGGACAGCTCATCGAGGAGTTGCCCGAAGGACTCCCGGTGCAGCTGCTGCAGGCGATTCCAGGGGAGCCACTCCAGCTCTCGCTCCAGCCTGTGCTTGAGGGCGTTCCCATTGCCTACAGGACAACGGTGACAACGGTGCTCCCCCGCGAGGGAGGAGTGCTGCAGCTCGGTGCAGCGCAGTGGTCGGTGCGGGGAGCGGCGGACTCGGTGTACCTCCTCGTGTTGGCGGGAACGGCGCAGCAGCCGGAGCTCTTCTGGACAGCTGCTCCACGCCTGTGGTCCGGGGAGCTGGTAGCGCAGCGCCGATTCCTCAATGCAAGTGATGTGCCCGCGATAGACATCCTCGTGGACACACTCGTGGCGGGCGAGCGTCGGGAGCAACCGCTCATCTCGGGGTTGCAGCGTGGGCAGAGCACGCCCTTCCAGACCATTTCGATGGAGTACCGCTTCGGATTGCGCATCCGCTCCGCCGGCGATGGCACACTCCTTGCCCGATTGGATAATGTGCTGCTGCCGCTTGGGCGGCGCTACAGCCTTATTTTCGTGGGAAGCCGTGCCGCCGGCTACAGCATGGTCGTGCACCAGGAGCTGTGATACAACCGACGAGAGCCCTCATGCGCTACCTTGTTGCCACTGTGGTGCTTTCGCTGACGGGATTGGCAGCGCTTCCGCCGCTTCCCGTGTCCAATGGCATTCCCGTTCGGTTGGATGCCTACAGGCTCCCCAACGGGATGAGCACCGTACCGGTGCAATTCCTGCTTCACCGCGCGCCAGACCAGTACCTCCCTGGGGTGGTGCTGGTGAAGACCCGACGCGCCTTTGGTCCAATTGTCCAAGAGCAGGGGTTCCGCTCGACGGCATTGCAGAAAGCCTTGGCATCCGTGCAGGTGAGGGCGGTGCGGGCGGTCTTCCCCGAATACGCCTCCCAGCTCCTGCAGTCAGCCGATCCGCTCGGCATCGGCAGGATCTACGAAGTTCGCTACGCTGCTCCAGTGGACCCCTACGACGTGTGCGCCCTGCTTCTGGGCAATCCCGACGTGGAGTACGCCGAGCCGGTCTACCGGCGCTTCCCGCTGTATACGCCCAACGATCCGAGATTCCCGAACCAGCAGTTCCTACAGTGGATTGCGGCGCCAGCAGCTTGGGATATCACCCGTGGAGCGGATACGGTCACCATCGCCATCATTGACACCGGAACGGATTGGGAGCACGAGGACCTGCGGGCAAACATCTGGATCAACCCGCGCGAGATCCCCAACAACGGGGTTGATGACGACGGCAACGGGAAGGTGGACGATGTGCGCGGATGGGACTTCGTCGGGAACGTTACGCTGCAGGAGGCGCTCAATGGGCAGTTCCGTGAGGATAACGACCCCAAGGTGCGCCCCAGTGCCACTGGAGTGCTGGGGCATGGAACGCAGACGGCGGGATGCGCCAGCGCCGTGACGGATAACGCAACGGGAGTTGCCTCCGTAGGATTCCGGTGCAAGCTCATCCCCATCAAGTGCGCTTCCGACAATCCGCAAGCTGCGGGGATCTTCCGCGGCTACGAAGCTATTCTCTACGCTGCTCGCCTGGGCGCCGATGTCATCAACTGTAGCTGGGGAGGTCCCGGCGGCAGCTTGACCGAGTACCAAATCATCCAAGAAGCGATGCGGCTGGGAGCACTGGTTGTTGCCGGCGTGGGGAACAACGGCACCAACATCGATGTGCAGCCCTTCTATCCGGCGTCGTACCCAGGGGTGCTCAGTGTCGGCGGGACCTCCACGGCAACGCAGGTGGCCTCCTGGAGCAACTACGGAGTCACCGTGCAGGTCTACGCTCCGGGGGAGAGCATCTTGACCACATCGCCGGAGAACGGCTACGGTAGCCCCACGGGCACGAGCTTCTCCGGACCGATTGTCGCCGGCACCGTAGCGCTGCTGCGGACACTGCATCCGGATTGGACCCCGATGCAGCTCCTGCATCAGATTCGCAGCACGGCGGAGAATGTGCTGGCATCCTCGCCCACACAGCGTCCGCTCTACTACGGTCGGCTCAACGCGCAGCGGGCGGTTGCCATCAATCGGCGGCTGGACCAGGGCACTCGGCTCCCCGGCATCGGACTTGCCGATACGGCACTCTTGATTAGCTCCCCCAGCGGAGCAATCGAGAGCTACGACCCGTACACCGTGCAGTTGCGCTTGAAGAACTACCTCGGTCCGGCAACGAATGTCACCGTCCGCCTGGAGAGCGTTGATGGCTATGCAACGGTAACGCCGGCGCAGTCCGCCATTGGGGCGATGGCGCCCGGAGAGACGAAGCCGGTCCAGTTGACCATACAGCTTCGCCCGAACAACCCTTGGTACGCTGGGACCGTGACCTTCCTGGCGACCGTTGAGGATGCGGCGCAGCAGTACGCGAACTACTTCTACGTGAGCATCCCGCTGCAACTGCCCACGCAGAACGCCTACACACCGGCGTTCGGGGTGCCGAGCTCCTACGTCTTCTACTCGGCGCATGCTCCTGAGCCGCAGCTTCTGTGGGCGGTGGGAACATTGCAGGGGCAGCAGGGGGTCTTCCTGCGGTATCGGGTTGGGCAGAATCCCGTTGCAGGGACGATCGCCTCGGTGCCGGTCTATGCCCTCTACGCCTTCGACGACTTGCGTGCAGTTGCTGGCAGCGCTCCCTCCAATGGACAGGCGGCAGTGCACCTGACGCAAAATGGCGGGACATCCTGGCAGCAGGTGTCGGTTGCTTCGATTACGCCGTTTGTCAACGACATCCACTTCTTCTCCGCGCAGGAGGGCGTTCTCCTGGGCGATCCCATCGGGACGACTTGGGGGATTGCTCGCACAAACAACGGCGGGCAAAGCTGGCAGCGGGTGAGCGGAGTGCCGCCTGCCCTGAGTGGAGAGGCTGGGCTGGTGGGCTCGGTGTGGTGGTGGGGGGATACCTGCTGGTTTGGAACGACGATGGGACGGGTCTTCCGCAGCACTGACCGGGGGCAGAGCTGGCAGGTGAGCCAGTTGCCTGGGGTGTCCGGCTACGTTACCCAGGTGGTCTTCCGCAATGGACGCGAGGGGATCGCCATCTACCGCGTGGGGTCGGGGCAGACGGCATCCTACATGGTTGCCCGTTCCACCGACGGCGGGCAGAGCTGGCAGACGAACGTGGCGAACCTCTCCAGCCTGGGGTTCCTACCGGTCTATGGCTATGCGCCGCCGAACTCGTGGGAGATCGTGCTGCTGGGGATCAACGGCGCCGTGTTGGCAACGGCGGATTTAGGGCAGAACTGGCGTCCTGTCCTAACACTCGAGACCGGAGGCATCATGACCACCGGGGCGGGGGTGCCGGTTGCACCGCGCGCCCGGCTCTGGAACGTCGGCACCGTCGTCGGGTACTTGGACTTCCCCTACGCTCGCACCAACGTACGCAAGGAATTGACCGCCCCGCCTTCGCTGGACTTCGATACCGTCCAGCTTGGGTTCACACGTACGCGCCTGCTGGCACTGCAGAATACCG
>Ga0326763_1000695_pt1 | contig 11514 bp, 12 predicted proteins | sample NORPS_P_FD_207671 | JGI IMG/M metagenome (GOLD analysis project Ga0326763, IMG submission 207671) | Hot spring water microbial communities from Norris Geyser Basin, Yellowstone National Park, WY, United States - NOR.PS_P | ecosystem: Environmental > Aquatic > Thermal springs > Unclassified...
TTAGCCCGGATGCAAAAGGGACAAAAACGCCAGGTGTAAATCTCAACAGTCATAAGAAAACAACAAACGCTTTTACATAGCTTAACATTTTCACGGAGCCGGGATCCCTTTCCTTGCAAACCTGGGGTTTTCTGCCTCCCATGGTCTAGTTGGCTTCCTTCCAATTGTGGCCGATTTGGATATCCACCACCAGCGGTATGGAGAGGGGCACTGCTCCTTCCATTTCCCTTTGGATCAGCGGTTTTAGGGCCTGCCATTCCGAGGGATCCACCTCAAACACCAGCTCATCATGCACTTGCAGGAGCAAGCGGGAACGAAAGTTCTGCAGCTTTTGCCGCAGGCGCACCATTGCTACTTTGATAATGTCCGAGGCGGATCCTTGAATGGGAGCATTCACAGCTGCTCGCAATTCCGCTTGTTTGCGATGGCCTGTCAGACGAGACAAATTGGGAAAATAGCGACGGCGACCCAAGATCGTTTCTACATAGCCATGTTTTTCCACAAAGGCTTCGGTGGAGCGCAGGTAGGCGAAAATACCGGCGTAGCGCTCGTTAAATCGCTGTAAAAATTGCTTGGCTTCCGACAAAGAAACCCCCGCAGTGCGGGCAAAGCGCTGCGCTCCCATGCCATAGATCACCCCATAGTTAATCGTCTTGGCCAGGCGGCGTTCTTCGCTGGTTATTTCCTGTTTTTCCAGGAGCAGGCGGGCGGTCAGGGTATGCACATCTTCCCCTGAGCGAAAGCCTTCCAGCAAGGCAGGTTCTTGGCTGAGGTGGGCCAAAATGCGCAGCTCAATTTGAGAGTAATCTGCTGCCGCCAATAGCCATCCCTCTTGGGGAATAAAAGCTTGTCGAATCCGGCGACTGAACTCGGTGCGAATGGGAATATTTTGCAAGTTGGGGTTTGAGGAGCTGAGCCTGCCGGTGGCAGTAACGGTTTGGTTAAAGTCGGTGTGGACTCTGCCGGTATCGCTTCTTACCAGGGCAGGCAGAGCATCCACATAGGTCGATTTCAGCTTGGCCAAGGTGCGGTATTGCACGATGGTTTCGATGAGAGGATGATCCCCCTCTAGCTTTTCTAAAACTGAGGCATCAGTGGAATAGCCAGTAGCCGTTTTGCGGGTTTTGCGAATGTCCAATTTCAGCTTTTCAAAGAGCAGGGATCCCAGTTGCTTGGGAGAATTGAGGTTAAAGGTTTCTCCAGCCTGGGCATAAGCTTTCTGCTCCAAACTTTGCAGCTCTTGTTCCAGCTCTTGGGAAAATTGCCTCAGAAACTCGGTATCAACGCGAATGCCGATCCACTCCATCTCTTCCAAAACTTGGGCCAAGGGCAGCTCGACTTGAATAAAAAGATCCCACAGGCGTGGATCGGTTTTCTGCAGCTTTTCGGTGAGGATCGGCACCAGACGATAGGCACAATAGGCGTCGGTTCCACAGTATTCTGCAACTTTGGAAATCGGGATATCGGCAATGGACTGTTCCTTGCCCAGCAACTTTTTGTAGCTGGTGGTCGGCAAATTCAAATGGGTGGCTGCCAAATCGGCCAAGTTGTGGCTGGCTTCTGGATCCAAAACGTAGCTGGCCAACATGGGATCAAATCGGATCCCTTGCAGGCGGATCCCGTGGGCGCGGAAAATGCTCAGGTCGTACTTACAGTTCTGTAGGCTTTTGGGTCGGTTGGGATCTTCCCAGAGGGGCTGCAGGCTTTGTTTCACCAGCTCCCAATCCAGATTGGATCCCTGGCGGTGGCCGATGGGCAAGTAGGCGATATCTCCCTCTGACCAACAACAGCCGATCCCCACCAATTGGGCATCCCGTGGATCTAGGCTGGTAGTTTCGGTATCCCAAGCTACAATTCCTGGGCAGGCCAACAGCTCTTGCCGCAACAGCTCCAGTTGCTCCGGCGTATCGATGATGCGCACCGCCGGCAGAGAAGGGACGGGATCGAGGGCAAAACCACAGGGCTTCGTCAGGAGCGTTTGCGGGATCCCCGGTGGGATTAAAAGCGCCAACCACCTCTGCCTCGGTTGGGATCCCCCCCAAAGCCGTTTGTATTTTGCGCACTTGGGCGATGAAGCTGTGAAACTCCAATTTTTCCAGCAGCGGCAGCAATTCTGCTTGATCAAACCCGGTTAATTTCATGCTCTCCCAGTCGGGAGAAAGAGGAACGTCGCATTTGATCCGAGCCATAAATTGCGAGTGATGGGCCGCCGGGATCCCTTCTTTGAGGTATTGCTGGACTTTTCCTTGGATCTCGTCCAGGTGGTCGAAAATTTCATCCAAACTGCCGTAGCGCTCCAGCAGCTCCACAGCTCGTTTGGGGCCGATCCCTTTCACCCCGGGAATGTTGTCAGAAGGGTCACCACAGAGGGCCTTATAATCCACCACCTGCCAAGGCCAGATGCCCAATTTTTCTTTCACTTGTTCGGGGCCAAACTCGCTGATGCGATCTTTGCTGTTGAGGTGCAAAACCCGAACTCTTCCATCGGTATCGATCAACTGGAACAGATCTTGATCGCCACTTAAGATCTGCACCCGGTAATCTTGGGGGGCTAGCCTACTGAGGGTGCCCAAAATGTCATCGGCTTCAAAACCAGGCACCACCAAAATCGGGATGCGTAGTGCCGTCAACACCTGCTTCAGGTTCTCCACATCTTCGATAAACTCCGGTGGCGTTTCCGGGCGGCCTGATTTGTAGGTTTCGTCGGCCTCGTGGCGAAAAGTGGGCTGCCGTGTATCAAAGGCAACGGCTACATGGGTAGGGGTGTATTTGTCCAAGACTTCTAACAGCGATTTCAAAAAGCCAAAGCTGACGCTGGTGGGGATCCCAGTGGAAGTGCGCAACCCCCCCTCGCGGCTGTAGGCAAAGGCGTAGAAGGAGCGATAGGCCAGAGAGTGACCATCCACCAGCAGCAGTGTTGGAGTTTGCCAAGCCATCAGCTGATACCTTGAGGGTGAATCTAGCCTATCGGATCTGGGCTATGGGCAGAAGGGATCCCACATCCGTCTCAAGAACTCGAGCGGCGGGCTGCTGCCGACACCCAATGGCAACTTCTGTAATCACAATCTGTAGGCACAATCTGTAATCACAACTGGCTAGGACGAGATCCAAAAGCCCATCGACGGGCCCGCCAACCCTGATTTCCGTTTTGCGGGCTACAATGCTCATGCCCATTTTTTCAATTGGTTGGCTCAATCGGCAATACCTAAATTTGTTACCCAGTTGATCACCCAAAGCATTGGCCTCTGGTTCTGGACAAAATACAGCCCGCCACAATGCTCTTCTCTTCTCAGCAAATCCTGCCCCCATCTCTCTACCCACCCCTGCACTGGGGCCTCAAGACTCTCTTTCCCGACGGCCTGTGGGAGTTGCCGGCAGATCCCTGTACCCAGCGGGTGGCTCTGACCTTTGACGATGGCCCTCACCCTGAGTACACCCCTGCTTTGTTGCAGGTTTTGATGGATTTTCAGGTGCCGGCCACGTTTTTTGTGTTGGGAGAACGGGTGCAGCGCTGGCCCCACCTGGCCCGTCAGATCCGCCAACAAGGCCACCGCATTGGCCTTCACGGCTGGCAGCATCGCCCTTTTACCGAGCTTGCCCCTGGAGAGCTTTATCAGAGCCTGAAGCGCAGCCAAACCACCCTCATGGCTGCCTGTGGCGGGATCCCTGACGATTATCGGGCTGTGCGCCCGCCCAATGGCTTGTTTTGGCCGCAGACGCTTGCGGATTTGCGCCGTTGGGGCTTTTGTCCGGTGATGTGGAGCGTGGTGCCTGAGGATTGGCTGATCCCACCGGTATCGGTGGTGGTGGAGCGGGTGCTGGCCCAGGTGCGGCCTGGCTCCTTGATCGTGCTGCACGATGGGGTAGAGGGGGGATCCCAAGTGGTTGAGGTAACGCGGCAGTTGATCCCAACTTTGCAGGAGCGGGGATTTGAATTTGTCCACTTGCCGGATCCCTGAGATCTTTCCAGTTGGGGAGAAATTAAATACAGTAGAGGCACGCGTAGGCAGGAGGGTCAAGCCATGGGCGCACGCAAGATCATCTACGGCATTTTTGGGCAACGGGCCGGCAGCGTCATCGTCGGAACTTGGAACTGGCTGTGGGGGATCCCGGTGGAGAAAGGTGGCACAGGGGCGGTGATGGTGGCGGAAGAATCCCTACGCACGATGCAGGAGACGGTTCAGCGTCTCACGGAAGCCGTTGCCACCCAAGTAGCCGCCTATCAGCGGGCTGAGCAGAAGTACATGCAAAAGGTGCGGGAGTACCAGGCCCTGGAGAACAAGGCTCGCCTGGCCGCCCAACGAGGCGATCAAGAGGCTGCCCGCCTGGCTATGTCCCAAGCGCTGCAAATTGAGGCCATTCTCGGCCCCCTCAAGGAGAACGTGGAAACTGCCGAGCGCTACGTCAATGCCGCCAAGCAAAAGCTGGCCCGCGAGAAAGAACGACTGGCCGCTTACAAGAGCGAGCTGAGCAACCTCAAAGACATCAACGAGGTGAACCAAGCTCTGGAGCAGATGACCCGCGTCAACAACTCCTACAACATCGACTCGGCCAAGTCCCAATTTGAGGCGGCAAAGAATGCTATCCAGGCTCGCCAGCTCAAATCCCGAGCCATGAGCGAGCTCTCGGAAGATCGCAGCGAGCAGATTGCTGCCCAACTGGATGAAATGGCCATGGACGATGAAATCTCCCGCCGCTTGGCAATGCTCACCGGCCAAGGAGGTGCCCAGGCCAACCTGCCGCTACCGGATCTGGATTTCGAGAAGCGGCTCCCCCAATAGCAGCAGTTGCTTCCAAGCTTGGGGATCCCTCGCTTTTCAACCCACGTCGGCAACCCCGCTGCTAAGTTGCAGGGGGAGTTTTCCGTTGGGAATTGACGGTCAACGGGCTAGAGGGAGTGCGCTCGTACTAGGATGATAAAGGAACAATAGGCAACCCATCTGAGGAGAGGATCCCAGCAATGTCAGCAGCACGAGGCGCGCATTCTGCCCGATCAGGCCTATGGCCCACTTACGCAACCAGCCTGTGGCTGTCTAGGGCGTTGTTGCTGCTCTGTGTTTGCCTCAGCTTGGTGGTTTGTGCCTGTTCCGCGGGCTCTAACCTGCGGGCCTACAGGGATCCCAGCGGAGCCTTTGCTTTTGCTTACCCCAACGGCATGGTGGCGGTCAATCTTGGGCCGGGGAAAGGGCCGGTGGTACTCCTGCGCGACCTGGTGTACGAGACCGAGAACGTCAGCTTGATGATCGCCCCGTTTGACAAGGGGGAGACGATTGCCGATTTGGGCAGCCCGGATGAGGTGGGGCAGTTGGTGGCGGAGAAGATCATTGCTCCTGAGGGATCCGGTCGCTCGGCCAAGCTGTTGGCTGCCGAAGCCTTTGAGCGGCAGGAGCACCCCTATTACCTGCTGGAATACCAAACCGATATGGGATCCCAGCTTCGCCACGAGGTGGTGACGGTGACCGTTCGGCACCATCGCCTCTATACGCTGACGGCCTCTACCCAGGAATCCCGCTGGCCTCAGGTGCAAGCTGCCTTTAGGAACGTGGGCCGATCTCTGAATGTTTCCTAAAGCTTTTCCTGAGAGGATTTTCTCAAGGGATTGAACCGGGTTGACGGACTTGGGTAGGTTAAGGTTGAGCCCTTTAGGGCTGAGTTATGGTCATTTTAGGTTGGGGGCGAGACGCCTGGGCTACTGATCGCGCCAGCGGGACGGAGTCCTTGAAAAGCCTTGTGGTTCTGGGGATTATTGCTCCGCAACGCTGACGCGAAGACGCGACCAACGTTTTGGGTGTGGGTGCAGTTCCTAGGTTGCATTGAAATGACCATACCTACTGGTTCCAGCCGGGCCATCTGGTGTTAAAACGTAAAACGGTAGTGTTTTAAACCTGCGGAGATGGGATCCCACCCTCTTGGGCCTGCTCTATGACCGTATACGTGGTTCAGATCAGCGACCTGCATCTGTTTGCCAAGCCCCATCACCGGCTGCTGGGGGTGGACACGGAAGCCTCTTTCCTGCAGGTGCAAAAGGCCATTGCCGCTCTGGATCCCTTGCCGGATCTGCTGCTGCTTACCGGAGATCTCTCTCAAGATGGCAGTGCGGCATCTTACGCCCGTTTGAGAGCCCATTTGCAGGCTCTCCCCATCGATACTTACTGGTTGGCAGGCAACCACGATCGCCTGCACAACATGAACCAAGAGCTCCACGCCGAGCGGCTATTCGGGGATAAGAGCTTCAGCCGGGAAAATTGGAGTTTTATTTTATTGAACTCCCTCGTGCCCGGCAAAGACAGCGGTTACCTGACGGAGCGCACGCTGCTGTGGCTGAAACAAGAATTGCAGCGGAGCAAAGCCGCCCAACACCATGTTTTGTTGGCCCTGCACCATCCCCCTTTTTCGGTGGATTCTGCCTGGCTGGATCAAAGCGCCCTGCAGCAGCCGGAGCGGTTGTTCGGGGTTCTGGACGAGTTCGACCACATCCGCCTCGTTGTATTCGGCCATATTCACCAAGACCTGCACCGCCGGCGGGAGGGGGTTGATTACCTGGCTTGTCCCTCAACCTGTGTGCAATTTCGTCCCAAGAGCCCCCAGTTTGGCCTGGAGGTAATTCCCCCTGCCCTGAGGCAGATATGGTTGGAGCGAGATGGCAGCTTCAAAACTCAGGTTCAACGGGTGGGAGCTGCTCTGCAACGGCCCAACCTGGCCCTGAAGGGATATTAGCTCTCCCCCTCTTGAACCTCTCTGGGGGGTAGCCCGATGGCCTGCCCCAAGCAAACGCTGGCCCCCAGCAAGGCCAACCACCCCGGCACCACTGACAGGAGGGCCACCACGGCCACCAAGGTGTTGTTTCCCCCTTGCAAAAGGCTGTAGAGCAGCATCGGCAGCGTGAGAACCCGCCCACCGCCGACGAAGAAGGTGAGCAAAAATTCGTTCCAAGAGATCAAAAAGGCAAATACCGCCCCAATGGCTGCCCCAGGGGCAATGAGGGGCAACGTTACCTGCCACCACACCTGCCAGGGATCCGCCCCCAAACAGCGGGCCTGCGCCTCGTAGCCGCGGTCGAAACGGGCGAACACACTGCCCATCACCAGAGCCATGTAGGGAATGGTGGGGATCAGATGCACCAAAACCACCGCCAGCAGGGTACTGTCCAGCCGCAGGCGAATCAGCACCCCTTGGATGCCCATCAATACGGCCAAAGGAGAGGTGATGATGGGCAATAGCAGCAGCAGGCGCAGCCAGGCAGGCACGGGACGGGTGCCCAAAACTCGCCCTGCCGGGATCCCCACCCCCAAGGCCAGCAGGGTGGTAAACAGGGCAATTTGCAAGCTCTGGCCGAAGGCTGCCCGGAACTGGGATCCCCAGCTCAGCAGTTGCTGCCAACCGGCTATGCTCCATGCCCGGGGCAGGGCATCGGGAAAATACCAGGCCCGCGTGAAGGCCCAAAGGGCCAGCACCCCAAAGGGCAAAGCCCAAAGGAGGGCCACTCCGGCCACCCCAAGGCGGAGCAGGGATCCCCCAATCCATCTGCGTCCTTTCACGGCTTTCTCCAAGGACTCCGTCCCGCTGAGCCAAACGGCAGCTGCAGAAAGGATACTCTGGCTGCAAACAGCCCTCCGATTAGGCTGACCACCGCTGCCGAGACAGCCAGCAGGATGATCCCCAGCGCCACCGCCTGCTGCCGCTGCTCCAGGTTGATGTGGGTGAAGCGCTGATAGATCAGAACGGGCAAGGTGCGCGGGTAGGTGGGCCCTAAGAGCAAGGGAACCTCAAAGGCGCTGAAGACAAAGCCGAAGATGAGAATCCCGGTGGCCAGCAGCCCCGGCCTCAGCAAGGGCAGGGTCACATACCAAAACGTTTGGGCGGCAGAAGCCCCCAACAGACGAGCCTGTTGCTCCAGATCGGATCCCATCCCGCGCAGCAGCGTCAGCGCCACCAGAGCGGCAAACGGGATCTCCTTCCAAAGCCAATAGAGCAACACCCCCACATAGCCGCGGTCGTTCACCCACAAGGGAAAATCCTGATCCGAGGCAATCCAGCCCAGTTGGAAGGCCAGCCGCGCCAGCCAACCGCTGGGTCCCAGCAGCAGCAGCATCCCCGCCACCCCCACCAAATGAGGAATCGGCAGCGTCAACTGGCCAAGCCAGATGGCCCACCCCCCCACCCCCCGCAACAGCAGCGCCAGTCCCAGCCCCAAAACCAGCGCCAGCCCCGTTGCCAACAGAGCGATTCTGAGGCTGAGCAACAGGGATCCCCCGACTTCCGCATCCCGCAGCAGCTCCCCATACCCCTGCAGGGTAAACCCCCTCTCGCCCAGGCCGTAGAGGCCCACACTCTGGGCCAGAGCCAGCAGCAGCCCCCCGCCGTAGAGCAGGCCCACCAACCCCAACGCCGGCAAAAGCGGCCCATACTGCCGGATCCCCTTAAGCCCCACCGGCCCAGCTCCCCGTCCATTTAAGCTATTCATTGAGCCAGTCCCAAGAGCTGCCTCACGAGAGAATTCAAGATGGGAGCGGATCCCTCGACGATCAAGCGATCAAGACTGCCTAGTGCTCCACACCGCCAACGCGACCAACCATTGCGATCTTTACATCCCATGGAGAGAACCCTAGACCAGATTAACCAACGCATTGCCAAAGGCCAGGTGCGGGTGTGGACGGCCCTGGAAGCCAAAGCCAAGCTGGCCACCTTGGGGATCCAGGAAGCCTTTGAGCAGGTGGATGTGATCACCACCGGCACCTTTGAGCCAATGGAGTCTTCAGGAGCCATTGTGAACCTGGGCCATACGGATCCGCCCATCAAGATTCGCCAAGCTTGGCTGAACGGGGTACCGGCCTATGCCGGATTTGGCGCGGTGGATCTCTACCTAGGGGCAGCCCAACCCAGCGAGCAAGCGGATCAAGCCTATGGGGGCGGCCACGTCATTGCCGACCTGGTGGCGGGCAAGCGCGTCCATTTGCGGGCCATCGGCCAAGTGACCGATTGTTACCCCCGCGCCGACTACGAGACCACCCTGACTCGGGATCAGCTCAACCAGTTTTACCTGTTCAACCCCCGCAATGCCTACCAAAACTTCATCGTCGGGGTGAACGGCGGGGATCGGCCTTTGTACACCTACTTGGGTCTGTTGGAACCGCATCTGGGCAATGCCGTCTATTCCAACCCGGGAGAGCTATCCCCCTTGTTGAACGATCCCCTGTTGCGCCGGGTGGGGATCGGCAGCCGCATCTTTTTGGGAGGCGGCATCGGCTACGTCGCCTGGGAGGGCACCCAACACTTTCCGCTGCAAAAGCGATTGCCCAACCAAACTCCCATCGGCCCGGCGGCCACTCTAGCCCTGATTGGGGATGCCAAGCAAATGCAGGCGGAATGGGTGAGGGGCTGCTACTTCCGCAACTACGGCCCCAGCTTGATGTTGGGGGTCGGGATCCCCATCCCCATCCTTGCTCCTGCGGATTTGGAGGCCATTGCCATTCGGGATGAGGAGTTGGTTGCCCCCGTGATTGACTTTTCCATTCCCCGCCGGGTGCGGCCCACCTTTGGCTTAGTGAGCTATGCCCAACTCAAATCTGGCCAGATCACCCTCAATGGCCGCAAGATTCGCACCGCTCCCCTGGCCAGCTTGCGCCGCTCCATACAAATTGCCGAAATCCTCAAGCAGTGGATAGAAAGCGGCCAATTTACCCTCACCCAACCTGTCGCCCCCCTGCCCCTGGATCGGGAGTTTCTCCCCCAAAACCCTCTCAGGTGACGTCCTCCCCTCAATGAATTGGGGGCCTCCTCAAGCGGATGCACGCAGCGCTTTGGTTCGGGGACACCGTGCCTCCCTACTTTTGGGGTAAAGCGGCTCTCCAGAAGAACCGCTACCGGAATTCGCCCTGGCAGCAACTTCTCCAGGCAACCCCATCAACCCCACTTCAGGTGCTGTCTCAACAACTGAGCGTGCTGAGCCGATTGCCTCGCCCACAGGTCAGCTTGGGCAGGGCTGAGAGCTAGGCCCTCTGAGTAGCAGGCCAGCCAAGCTTGGTGTAAGGCTTCAGGATCGGTGGGCATCTCCTGCAGATCCCAGCCAGGCATGCCCAATTCCTGGAGCAGCGTTTTCACCTTGGGATCGTAGCTGAGACCAAAACAGGCGCAGCCCTCTGCCGCCGCCATCACCAATCCGTGGTAGCGCATGGTGATCGCCAGCCTGACACCCCGAAAGACTCCTTTCAATAGACAGGGATCCCGAATTTCCAGCACTTGGCTACGGTGGGGTAGGCGCTGCTGAAGCTGCTGAGCCAAGTGGTAGTCTGGCCCAAGGTCAGGGGATCCGGGAGGAGCCAGCTGAAAGGGCACGAAGAGAAGGTATGCCCCCGTGGAAGCCTGGAGACGCTGTAAACCCTGGCTCAAAGCTTCTAGACAGGCTCCAGTCAGTTGCGGATGCGGACGCAAGACCACAGCAATGCGGGGCTGAGGCCACGTTTCCCATTCCGGCAAGGTTTTGGACGGCAAACTCCAGACGGGATCCGGAGCCACCTGGTGAGGGATCCCCCACTCTTGCAGCCATTGGGAGGCAACCTCATCCCGCACACTGATGGCCGTGCAACCTGCCAACGAGCGACGGGCTAGTGCGCGAATCCACCCCCGCTGCAGCGGCCCGATCCCCTGAGCCCAGGCAAGGGTCTTCAGTCCCCAGCGCTGGGCTAGGCCCATCACCCCCAGGTAGTAGAGAGGGCTGCGCCAACTGGTGCGATCCTGCAACAGACCGCCCCCACCCCAGATGAAAGCCTGGGCCTGGGCCAGACAGCGCTGCAAAGCCCAGCCGTCAAAGCGGGGGCAGGCCAGCACCCCATAGGTGGCAGCTGTCTCGGCAGGGCAAGGGGAGAGCACCACCGGCTGCACAGGGTCGGGCAACTGCTCTAGCTGTCGTAAGAGAGCCAGCAACAGGGCTTCGTCGCCAGCATTGCCGTAGCCATGGTAGCCGCAGATCAAAACCCGAGGCCCTTGCATAGAACCGGCTCGCTCAGGAAAGTCGCGCTGGGATCCTGCTGAGGTCAAGGTTGGGTTGCATTCAGCCCGGTTTATCGAGAACTCAGTTCAATCTACTGCTTTCTCTGGGAATCCAGACCGCCACCATGGCAGAGCTCCTCCCAGGAGAGAGATGCCGACAAAAATTGGGAAAAGGCCGTGACAGCAAAACCTAGGCAGATGCCAGCTCCTCTAGCCACTGGGTCAGGTCGGCCAGCGTCTGAAAGTCCAGCAGAGCCTCTGCCAACCTCTCCAATTGCTCGGTGGGCAGGCGGCGGATGGTCTCAGAGAGGTCTTCCGGCAGGGGCCCCAGCTTGCGCTGCAGTTGACTCAAGGTCAGTCGAGCAGCCTCTTGTTGCAGACCTTGTTGCAGACCTTGTTGCAGACCTTGTTGCAGACCTTGCTCTAGGCCTTGTTTCAGGCCCTCCTCTCGCCCTTCTTTGAGGGCTTCCGCTCGCCACATCTGATAGATGGTCGATTCCCGCACAGCCAGACCTCCCAGTACCC
>Ga0326763_1000696_pt1 | contig 11505 bp, 8 predicted proteins | sample NORPS_P_FD_207671 | JGI IMG/M metagenome (GOLD analysis project Ga0326763, IMG submission 207671) | Hot spring water microbial communities from Norris Geyser Basin, Yellowstone National Park, WY, United States - NOR.PS_P | ecosystem: Environmental > Aquatic > Thermal springs > Unclassified...
CTCGACGCCGGGGTGGAGCGGCTGCACACCCGGCTCGATGAGTTCACGGCGGCCACGGCCGAACGGCTGGAGGCATCGCGCCAGACGCTCGACGCCAAACTCGACCGCACCGTGGAAGAAGCGCGCCAAGGTCGACAGGAACTGGGGCAGGCCACACAGACCACGCTGGAAGCGCTCAAGCGCGACGTCTCCGCCCAGTTGGGCGTGATGTCGCAGGCCCTGAAGGACCAGCTCGAAGCAACGGGCGGCCTGATGCACCGACAGTTCGCCGCGCTACAGGATTCGGTGGCACAGCAGTTGCAGGCCATGGTGCAGGGGGTGCAGCACAACTCGGAGCAGCTGCGTGCCGCGCTCAACGAGCGGCTGGCCGCCATCCAGGCCGACAACACCACCAAGCTGGAGGAGATGCGCCGCACGGTTGATGAGAAGCTGCATGCCACGCTGGAACAGCGCCTGGGCGATTCCTTCCGCTTGGTGAGCGAACGGCTGGAGCAGGTGCACGCCGGCCTGGGCGAGATGAAGCAACTGGCCGGTAGCGTGGGCGACCTCAAGCGCGTCATGACCAATGTACGCGCACGCGGCACGTGGGGCGAGGTGCAGCTGGGCGCGCTCATCGACAGCCTTTTGACCGTCGAGCAATACGAGCGCAACGTGCGCACCGTCGAGGGCAGCAACGAGCTGGTCGAGTTCGCGATCAAGATGCCGGGGCGCCACGACCAGGAGACCGTGTGGCTGCCGATCGACTCCAAGTACCCGGTGGAGGACTATCAGCGGCTGCTGGACGCGCACGACAGCGGTGACAAAGACACGATCGCCCGGGCGACGCAGGCGTTTGCCGTTGCGCTCAAGGCCGAGGCGCGCAAAATCCGCGAAAAATACCTCAACCCTCCCAAGACCACTGACTTCGCGATCCTGTTCCTGCCCACCGAGGGGCTGTTCGCCGAGGCTTGCCGCATCCCCGGCATGGTCGAGACGCTACAAAACGAATGCCGCGTCGTGCTGGCAGGGCCCACGACGTTGGCCGCCATGCTCAACAGCCTGCGGCTGGGCTTTCGCACGCTGGCGATCGAGAAGCGCTCGTCCGAGGTGTGGGCCATCCTGGCCAGCGTCAAGACCGAGTTTGGCAAATTCGGCCAGATCATCGACGCCACGCGCAAATCGATCGACCAGGCGGCGCGCAAGTTCGACGACATCGGCGTGCGCACGCGCGCCATCGAGCGCCGCCTGCGGGGCGTAGAGGCGCTGCCAGCCGACGCACCCTCCGGGCTGGACGCGACCGACTGGCTGGCAGTGGACGACGATACCGCCTGAGCAGGCTGCTATTGGCTTCGCGCGATCACTCCCCCCGACCCTGACTGAGCGCTTGCCCGACCAGCTTGGCGGTAATGTCGACGATTTGGATCATGCGGTCGTAGGGCATGCGCTGCGGGCCGATGACGCCCAAGGTACCCACGACTTGGCCGTCGACTTCATACGGCGCGCTGACCACCGAGAGCTCTTCGTATGGCACCACCTGGCTGTCGCCACCGATGAAAATGCTCACCCCGTCGGCCTGGGCCGAGATGTCCAGCAGCCGCATGACTTGGGTTTTTTGCTCGAACAAATCGAACAGCTTACGCAGATTGCTCATGTCGCGCGCAAAGTCGTCGACGTCCAGCAGGTTGCGCTCGCCCGCGATCACCACCTCGTCCGTCTGCGCCGCCTCGCTGCCGGCCTCCACCGCCTTGACCATCAGCCCCGCAATCTCGTCGCGCAGGGTATCCACCTCGTCGCGCAGGCGCGCACGCACCTCGTCGAGCGCCAGCCCGGCGTAGTGCGCATTCAGGTAGTTGGCCGCCGACTGCAGCTGATGTTGGGTAAATTCCGTCTGGGGGTGCAGGATGCGGTTTTGCACCTCCCCGTCGGGCGAGACCAGAATGACGAGCACGCGGCGCTCCGACAAACGCAGAAATTCGATGTACCAAAACACTGCTGGCCGCCGCGGCACCCGCACCACGCCCACGAAGTGCGACAGCTGCGACAGTAGCTGCGCCGCCTGGCTGAGCACTTGGCGCGGCTGGTCGGCCGCCAACGCCGGCGCGGGCAGGGCGTCGATGGTGGGCAGCTCGGCGCGCCTTACGGTCAGCATCGTGTCCACGAAATAGCGGTAGCCGCGCGGCGTCGGCACGCGCCCGGCCGAGGTGTGGGGACTGGCCACCAGGCCCAAGTCCTCCAGGTCGCTCATCACCTTGCGGATCGTCGCGGGCGACAGGTCGAGCCCGGCCTCCTTGGACAGCGTGCGCGAACCCACCGGCTGGCCGTCCGCGATGTAGCGCTCGACCAACGCCTTGAGCAGCAATTTGGAACGCTCGTCTAACATCATGGCACCGTCGCTTTCTCGTGTTGTAATTTGAGCATGAAACCGCCCGCCGTGCAGCCCGTATCGCCTGTCGCGTCCAGGGACGGCAGTGCTGCGTTGCGCTTTGAGCGCGTGGCCCTAGTGGGCAAATACCACGCCAGTGGCAGCCGCGAGGCCCTGGAGCAGGTTGTGCACTTTTTGCACGACCAAGGGTGCGAGGTGACGCTGGAGCGAGAGACGGCGCACCACATCGGCCCGCTGGGGGATGGCACGCGCGACGTTGTGGGCATCGGCGCGCATTGTGACCTGGCACTGGTCGTCGGGGGCGATGGCACCATGCTGGGCATCGGCCGCCAGTTGGGGCCTTATGGTGTCCCCCTCATTGGGATCAACCAGGGGCGGCTCGGCTTCATCACGGACATTCCGTTCGATCGGTTTGCCGACATCCTGCATCCCATGCTGCGCGGGGCTTACGAGGAAGAGCGCCGCACCCTCATGCACGCCGGCGTCTGGCGCGATGGGCATGCCGTGTTCGAGACCATCGCCATGAACGACGTGGTGGTCAACCGCGGGGGTGCCCCCAGCATGGTCGAGCTGCGCGTCGAGGTCGATGGGCACTTCGTGGCCAACCAGCGCGCCGATGGGCTCATCATCGCCTCGCCCACGGGTTCCACCGCCTACGCCCTGTCGGCCGGTGGCCCCCTGTTGCACCCCGCGATCGCCGGCTGGGTGATGGTGCCGATCGCGCCGCACACACTGTCCAACCGCCCCATCGTGCTGCCCAGCGACGGCGAGATCGCGATCGAAGTGGTCGCCGGACGCGAACCCAGCGCGCACTTCGACATGCAAACGTTTACCAGCCTGCTGCCGGGCGACCGCATCGTGGTACGGCGCTCGGTGCACACGCTGCGGCTGCTGCACCCGGTGGGCTGGAGCTACTTCGATACCCTGCGGCGTAAGCTGCACTGGAACGAAGGGGTTGCCGCATGACTCCCGTCAAGGAGACCGAGGCATGAGCTGGCTGCGGCTGGCGGTACGCGACTTCGTCATCGTGCGCTCGTTGGATCTGGAATTGGGCCCCGGATTCACGGCCCTGACCGGGGAAACCGGAGCGGGCAAGTCGATCCTGATCGATGCGCTGCAACTGCTGTTGGGCGCACGCGCGGAAGCGCACGTGGTGCGTGAGGGCGCGGCGCGCGCCGAGGTAGCAGGTGAGTTCGACGTGCCGCGCGCTGCCCTCGATTGGCTGCGCGAACAGGGGTTCGAGGTGGCCGCGGGCGAACCTGTGTTGCTGCGCCGCACCGTCGATGCGCACGGCCGCAGCCGCGCCTGGATCCACGGCAGCCCGGCCACCGCCGCCCAGCTGCGGGCGCTGGGGGAATACCTGGTGGACATCCACGGCCAGCACGCGTGGCAGAGCCTGACGCGGACGGACCGCGTGCGCGACTTGCTGGACCGCTACGCCCGGCTGGACACCTCGGCCCTGCAAGCGGCGTGGTTGGACTGGCGCAGCGCCGAGGCGGCGCTGGAGGCCGCCATCGCGGGCCAAGCCACGCGCGATGCCGAACGCGAGCGGCTGCAGTGGCAAATCGACGAGGTGGCGCGGCTCGCGCCCGGGGCGGACGAGTGGGACGAACTCAACCGCCAGCACGCCCGGCTGGCGCACGCGCAAACGCTGATCGACGCCGCGCAGAGCGCGCTGGCCGCGCTGGACGGCGACGAGATCAACGCCAGCGGGCTGATGGGTCGCGCCATCCACGCGCTGCGCGAGCAGGCGCACATCGAACCCCGCTATGCCGAGCTGGCCGACGTGCTGCAGCAAGCGCTCGACCAGGTGAGCGACGCCTGCCGCGACTTGCAGCACCACGCCGCGCACACCGAACTGGACCCGGCCGCGCTCGCGGCCCTGGACGAGCGCCTGTCGCGCTGGCTGGCGCTGGCACGCCGCTACCGCTGCCCACCGCAAGAGCTGCACCAGTGCTGGCAGGACTGGCAGGCCCGCCTGCGCGAGCTGCAACGCGCAGCCGATCTGGATGCGCTGCGCGCCAGCGCGGAGCGGGCGCGTGCCGCTTTCCTGGCGCAGGCGCAGGCCGTCTCCCAAGCGCGGCAGCCCGCTGCCGCGAGGCTAGGCGCAGCCATCACCGAGGCGATGCAGGGCTTGGGCATGGCCGGTGGCCGATTCGAGGTGCGGCTGGAGCCGCTGCCCGAGCCGCAGGCCAGCGGGCTGGAGCGCGTGGAGTTTTTGGTCGCCGGGCACGCGGGCACCACGCCGCGCCCGGTGGGCAAAGTGGCCTCGGGCGGTGAGTTGTCGCGCATCGCGCTCGCGATCGCGGTCGTCACCAGCCAACTGGGTGAGGCGCCCACGCTGATCTTCGACGAGATCGACAGCGGTATTGGCGGTGCCGTGGCGCACACGGTGGGCCAGTTGATGGCGCGGTTAGGCGGCGACCGCCAGGTATTGGCTGTCACCCACCTCCCCCAGGTGGCCGCGTGCGCCCATCACCACCTGCACGTGAGCAAGACACGCGAGGGCGGCGCCACGGTCAGCCTGGTCACGCCGCTGGAGGGCGACGCGCGCGTCCAGGAGCTGGCGCGCATGTTGGGCGGCAGCGGCTCGGAGACCTCGCTGGCCCACGCACGGGAGCTGCTGCAGCCATGAACCCACCGACCCAGCCCACGCCCAACGCCGACGCCGCCTCGCAGACGACACCTGCCGCGGGCGGGCCGCTGCAGCTCGTGCTCATCACCGGCATATCGGGGTCGGGCAAATCCGTGGCCCTGCATGCGTTGGAGGACTCGGGCTTTTACTGCGTGGACAACCTGCCGCCGGAGCTGCTGGAGGCGTTCATCGACGTCGAGCGCGGCCACCACGCCGAGCGGGTGGCCGTGGCGATCGACGTGCGCAGCGCCGCGTCGCTGCCGGGCTTGCCGCAGCGGCTGGCCGCGCTGCGCGAGCGCGACATGGCGCTCACCATCCTGTTTCTGGACGCCAGCGACGACGTGCTGATCCGCCGCTACTCGGAGACGCGGCGCATGCATCCGCTGTCGGTGCGCCACAGCGCCGACCAGCGACGTGCGCTGGTCGATGCACTGGCGCTGGAGCGCGAGTTGCTGGCACCGCTGCGCGAAGGGGCCCTGGTCATCGACACCAGCCAGCTCAAGGCCGCCCAGTTGCGCACCGAAGTCAAGTCGCTGCTGGTGCGCACCCCCGCGCCGCTGGCGCTGGTGTTCGAATCGTTCGCCTTCAAACGTGGCGTGCCGATGGACGCCGACTTCGTGTTCGACGTGCGTATGCTGCCCAACCCCCACTACGATCCCGCACTGCGGCCCCTGACGGGGCTGGACCCGGCGACGGCCGCCTATCTGGAGGCCGAACCCGAGGTCGCCGAGATGCGGACGCACATCACCCGCTTTCTGGAGCATTGGCTGCCGCGCCTGGTGCGCGATCACCGCAGCTACGTCACGGTGGCCATCGGCTGCACCGGCGGGCAACACCGCTCGGTCTATCTGGTCGAGCGGCTGGCCGCGCACTTCGCACCCCAGTGGTCGGTGCAGCGCCGTCACCGCGAGCTGGACGCGCGCTCACCCGCCCCCAGCGCCTGAAGCCACGCACGCACCGGCGCTGGCAAGCCGAGCGCGAACGCGTCAGCCGGGACCCACCATGCCCCCTGGTCGGGCAGCACGCCCGGCGCATTGGGTGCCACCGCCGCATCGGCCAGCGGCACACGGCAGCACACGGGCTGCAAACGCAGGTCGCGGTGCGTCAGCGCATGGTCGATGACCGGTGCCCACTCCGCACGCACGTCGGGATGCGACGCCAACCAGGCGCGCAGCCCCGCCTCCTCGCGCAGCACGGGCGGCGACCACAACCCGGCCCAAATACCACGCGCCGGGCGACGTTGCAGCCACCAGGCGCCATCCGCGCGCACATACAGGGGCAGCCACCAGGTCTCGGTGCGGCGCGCCGGACGGGACGTGCGCGCCGGCCAGCGGGTCGGCTCGCCGCTGGCGTGGCCTGCGCACAGCGTGGCCACAGGGCAATCGGCACAGCGCGGCCGTGTGCGGGTACACACCGTCGCGCCCAGATCCATCAAGCCCTGCGTGTACGCCGCCATGTCATCGGCCGACGCATCGGCGGGCACCAGCGCCTGCGCGGTGTTCCACCACCACCGATGCGCAGCCGCGTCCGGGCCTGCATCGGCCCACACGCGTGCCAGCACCCGCCGCACGTTGCCGTCCAGGATCGAGCGGCGCTCACCCCAGCAAAACGCGGCGATGGCGGCTGCCGTGGATGGCCCGATGCCTGGCAGCGTCGCCAGCGCATCGGCCGTCGCAGGAAACACCCCGCCATGGTGTTGCACCACCGCCTTTGCACACGCATGCAAGTGGCGCGCGCGGCTGTAGTAGCCCAGGCCACCCCAGAGCGCCAACACCTCGTCCAGCGACGCGGCGGCGAGCGCGTACACGTCTGAAAAACGCTGCAAGAAACGCTCGTAATAGCGCAGGACGGTGGCAACTTGCGTCTGCTGCAGCATGACCTCGGACAGCCAGACTCGATAAGGGTCGCGGCTGCCTTGCCACGGCAGCCCCCGGCGGCCGTGGCCCCGTTGCCAGGCCACCACACGGGCAAACCACTCGAGCCGAAGCCGCTCGGGCAGCGCCACGCAAGGAGCACTCATCGGCGGTCGTCGTCGGCGACGGGGACAACTGGCACCGGCGGCGCGGTCTCGTCGCCGAGCAGCTGCCGCAACGCCTGCACGTCGCGCGCGGCCTGCTCTCGCTGCTCGCGCAACTCGGCCAGCCGCTCGTCCAGGCTGCCGGCTGCCGCCTCGATGCGATGCACGGCTTCCAAGCGCCGGGCAAAGTGTCGGCGCCGCTCGCGCAGCTGCGCGTCGAGCTGCGCGGCCGCTGCCTTGTTCCACGACTCCACCTCGGCCAGCGCCGCGTCGAATACCGCCTGCAAGCGACCGACCACGGCCTTGGCGAGCCGCTCGCCATACTCCGCTCGTACCAGCCGCAAGACATTCGTCAGCCCCAGGTATTGCAGGTGGCTTTGCTCGATGTCGCGCAGCTCGGCCGCAAAAGGGGCTAGATTGAGCGCGCCGGGGAGCTGCAGCGCAAACCCGTATTCGGCGTTCAGGCTGCGAAACGACGCCTGCAGCATCGCCTGCACCTCGGCTGCTTTTTCTTGTGCCTGCGCCAGCGTGCCGTGCAGCTGCGCGAACGCTTCTTCGTAGACGCCGCGGATACCCAACTTCACCCCGGGTTGGCGCAAAGCGGCGGCCAGCGCCTGCACACCCGCCTGCACCGACTGCCTGCCCAGCAAACCGAACAGTTCGCGCAGCAGTCGCAGGTGCACGCTGCGCAGCGCCTGGATGCGCATCCCCCCGGCGTCGAAGTCGCGCTGCTCCTGCTCGATGCGCCGCCGCATCTGCGCGATGACGGCGCTGTTCTTGCCCGCCAACCCCTGCAGCTCTTCGATCTGGTCTTGCCATTCGCGGTCGCGCCAGCGCCAGCGCTGCTCGACCTCGGCAACCAGGCTACTCAGCGCGGCGTCGACCTGCCCGCCTAGCCATTCTCGGCGCCGCTGCAACACACTCTCGGTCAACGCCTGTTCCAGCGCGGGCAGGCGGCTGTCGGCCAGCAAGGCCTCGTCCCCGCGCACTTTGGCCAGCAACCCCTTTTGCGCCGACACCGCGATCACCTGCGACGGATCCAGGCCCAGCACCTGCGCCGTACCTGCCCGCTGCCGCTCGATCTGGGCTTCGATGGCCTCGGGCGTGCTCAGGCCGTCCCACAGCACATCGATCTTGTTGAGCACCACCAGCCGCGCATCGACCCCTTCGGCCGCCGGCGCCAGGTGCTCGCGCCAGATGGCCAGGTCGGATTTGCTCACGCCGGCATCGGCCGCGAGCACGAACACCACCGCCTGTGCCAGCGGCAGCAGACCCACGGTCAGCTCCGGCTCGGCACCGATGGCATTGAGCCCCGGCGTGTCCAGCACCACCAGCCCCTGCTTGAGCAGGGGGTGCGCCAGGTTGATGAGCGCGTGGCGCCAGCGCGGCACCTCGACCAGGCCGTCGGGCCCGGGCAGTGGATTGTCCTGCGGGGCCTCATCGAACCAAAACCCGAGTGCCCGCGCTTGCTCCACGGGTACACGCACCACCTCCGCCACGGTCTCGAGCGCCCGCGCGAGCTGTTCCGGATCGTCCACATCCAGGTCGATGCGCTGCCAGCGCTCGGGGGCGCTGCGCCACTCCAGCAGCGATTGCGGCTGCAGCCGGGTCTCGATCGGCAGCAAGCGCAGGCACGGGGGCAGATCGGCGTCATAGCCCAGCTCGGTCGGGCACATCGTCGTGCGACCGGCGCTCGCGGGCATGATACGCCGACCATAGCCGGCGAAGAAGACGGCATTGATCAGTTCCGACTTGCCGCGCGAGAACTCCGCGACGAATGCGACCATGACCTTGTCCGTCTGCAGCCGGCGCTGCAAACGCTCCAGCCGCTCACGCAGGCCGCTGTCGAGCAAATCGCGCGCCGCCAGCGCCTCGGCCAGGACGCCCAAGCGCTGTGCCTGCTGGCGGCGCCAGGCGCTGTAGGCGTCGAGATCGCGGGAAAACGACATAGCAACGGCAGTGGTCCAAGGGTGTAGCCACTATACACCGGCCCGCCCACGCGGCGCGCGTGGAGCCTTCCTCAGCGCGCTTGGCACTGCGGGCAGTAGTAGGTGGAGCGCTGCCCCTGGCGCATGACGCGAATCGGCGTACCGCACACGCGGCACGGCTGGCCCGCGCGGCCGTAGACCCACGTCTCGAGCTGGAAATACCCGTCCTGCCCGTCGGCGCGAAAGTCCCGCAGCGTGCTGCCCCCCGCGGCCAGCGCGCGTTGCAGCACCTGCCGGATCGCTGCATGCAGTCGCTGGGCCCGCGCCCGGCTGATGCGCATCGCGGGCGTCGTCGGACGGATCCCCGCCAAAAACAGGGCTTCGCTGGCGTAGATGTTGCCCACGCCCACCACCACGTCGCCGGCCAGCAGCACGCTCTTGATGGCGGCGCGCCGCCGGCGCAACGCGGCATGAAAGCGCGCGGGGTCGAACGCCGCGTCCAGCGGCTCGACCCCCAGCCCGCCCAACAGCCGCTGCGCCACCGGGGCGTCGAGCGCGTGCGCATAGACCACGGCCCCGAACCGGCGCGGATCGTGCAGGCGCAGCGTGCCGCGGTCGGTCACCAGATCGAAATGATCATGTCGGCCTGGCGGTGGCGGCTGCGTCAACCACGTCAGGCTGCCCGACATGCCCAGGTGCACCAGCAGCCAACCGGCCTCCAATTCGATCAGCAAGTACTTGCCACGCCGCCGCACCGCTTGCACGCGACGGCCCACCAGCGCTGGTGGCTCCACCCCCAGCGGCCAGCGCAGCGCAAGCCCGCAGCGCACGGCCTCGATGTGCGCCCCCACCAACCGGTCGGCGATGCGCAATCGGGTCACTTCGACTTCGGGCAACTCGGGCATGACGACTCACGGAACGAGGAAATGGACGCACTGCATTATCATCAACCGAACACACCCCCGATCGGACCGTCCATGCCGCGCCTGCGCTCCCCGCTCGTCATCCTCTGGCTGCTCGCCGGCTTGGCGCTGCCGCCGGCGCTCGCCCAACCGGCGGGGCAACCCGCGCTGCCCATCGCTGGCGCACCAGCGTCGAGGCCCGACACCCCCCCCTCGGGGCTCGATGCGGAGCTGTTTTATCAACTGCTGATCGCCGAACTGCAACGCCGCCACGACCCGGGCGCGGCCTACTCCATCATCCTGGAAGCGGCGCGGCGCACCGGTCACCCGGAGCTCTTTCGGCGCGCGATGGAAATCGCGCTGCAGGGTCGCGCACCCCAAGCGGCGCTGTCTGCAGTGCGTGAATGGCGGCAACGCCTGCCTGCCGACGACGAAGCGCGCCGCACCGAACTGCAATTGCTGCTCGGGCTGCAGCGGGTACGCGAGGCGGGCCCGGTCCTGCGCGACTGGATACGCGCCACCCCGGCGCCGCAACGCCCTGCGCTGATTGCCGTGATCCCCTCGCTGCTGGCGCGCGCGTCGGACAAGGCCGAGGCGGTGGCCGCTGCCCAAACCGCACTCGAGCCTTTTTTGCGCGAGGCCCCGACCTCGGCAGCAGCGTGGGCCGCGCTCGGGCGCGTGCATCGGCAAGCCGGCGACGATGAACAGGCATTGCACGCCGCGCGCCAAGCCATCCAGGCCGACCCGCGCGCCGCCGCGGGTGCTTTGCTGGCCGTGGAGCTGCTCGAACGCCGCCCAGTTGAAGCCGAACCTCTCGTGCAGCGCTACTTGCACGCCACCCGCGACGCCACCGACACCGATCCGGTGGTCGCCATCAGCTATGCCCAAGCGCTGGCCGAGCGCGGGCGCATGGCCGAGGCGCGCGCGGTACTGCAGCACACCCGCACGGCGCGCCCGGACGAACGGCGCCGCCTGCTGATCGCCGAAGCGCGGCTGCTGCGCGACCAAGACCAGCCGCAAGCCGCGTATGACGTGCTGACCCAGGCCCTGCGCGACACGCCCGACGACCCCGATCTGCAGTATGAGCTGGCGATGGTGGCCGAGCGCACCGGTCGGCTCGACGAGATGGAGCGGCTGCTGCGCGCCGTCATCGCGCGCAAACCCGACGACGCGAACGCCTACAACGCGCTGGGCTACGCCCTGGCCGACCGTGGCGTGCGCCTGACCGAGGCCAAGGCGCTGATCGAGGAAGCGCTGCGCCGCGCGCCGGACGATGCCTACATCGTCGACAGCCTAGGCTGGGTGGAATACCGTCTGGGCAATTGGCCCGAGGCGCGGCGGCTGCTCACGCAAGCCATGCAGCAGCGCCCGGATGCCGAGATCGCCGCTCACCTGGGCGAGGTGCTGTGGATGATGGGTGAGCGCGATGAGGCGCTGGCCGTCTGGCGTCAAGGCCTTGCCCTCGACGCCCGCAACCGCACCCTGACCGAGACGCTGCAGCGCCTCGGCGTCCAACCGTGAGTCCGGCTCTGCTGTCCCCTCGTGCGCGCTGGCGCGGGTTGGTGGCGGCGGTCGCCGTCGCCCTCTTGGCAGGCTGCGCCACGCCGCCACCGTCAGCGCCGTCTGAACCATCGGCCGCATCCCACTTGAGTGGACGGCTG
>Ga0326763_1000699_pt1 | contig 11485 bp, 12 predicted proteins | sample NORPS_P_FD_207671 | JGI IMG/M metagenome (GOLD analysis project Ga0326763, IMG submission 207671) | Hot spring water microbial communities from Norris Geyser Basin, Yellowstone National Park, WY, United States - NOR.PS_P | ecosystem: Environmental > Aquatic > Thermal springs > Unclassified...
CACAGAAGCCGGACAACCTGCGCACCGGTGTCGAGCGTCCGGATCTCTATGACCCGAAGATCAACCGCTCTTATGCCGAACTCGCCGCGCACTACGGCACGCTCGTCGACCCGGCCCGGGTCCGCAAACCCAAGGACAAGGCCCGGGTGGAGCGACCGATGCCTTATGTCCGTGACTCGTTTTGGCGCGGCCGCGAGTTCACCTCGATCGCGGCGATGCAGGCCGCAGCGATCGTGTGGTGCACCGAGGTCGCTGGGCAACGCGCGTGCCGCCCGCTGGGTGGTGCGGCGCCTCTGACTGTGTTCCACGCGGTCGAAGCCGACACGCTGAAACCCCTACCGCAGAAGCGGTTCGTGCTGGCTACCTGGTCGCGGGCGACGGTCGGCCCGGACATCCACGTCAAGGTCGGGCGGTGTCTGTATTCGGTGCCGTGGCGCTTCCTGGGGCAGAAGATCGACGCCCGCTCGACGTCCACGATGGTGCAGATCTTCGCCGCCGGCGAGTTGATCGCCACCCACGCGGCCAAGACCACGGGCAAGCAGAGCGACATGTCGCACTACCCGCCGGAGAAGATCGCGTTCGCGATGCGGACCCCGACCTGGTGCCGCACCCAAGCCGAACAGGTCGGCCCGCACACCACCGAGGTGATCGCCGACCTGCTCGCCGTGAACGCCCTGTTCCGGCTTCGCGCCGCGCAAGGCGTGCTGCGTCTGAGCGACAAATACGGCTCCGACCGGCTCGAAGCCGCCTGCGGCAAGGCGATCGCGGTCGGGGACCCGACCTACCGCACCGTCAAAGGCATCCTCGTCGCCGGCGCCGAAACCGACCCGCCGCCACCGGCGACCGGTGACGGCGGCGCTGCGGCGTTCCTGCACGGACCCGAGCAACTGTTCGGCAACCTCATCGCGCTGCCCATCACCGACCAGCCCGGTCCCGCCGCGACGGAGGTGTCGGCGTGATCGTCGAACCCGCCCTGAACCAGGCACTGCGCACGTTGAAGCTGTCCGGGATGCTCGAGACCCTCGAAGCCCGACTCGCCCAAGCCCGCGCCGGGGAGCTGGGCCACATCGAGTTCCTGCAAGTCCTCTGCCACGACGAGATCTCGCGGCGCGACAGCCAAGCCGTGACCCGCCGCATCCGCCGCGCCCTGTTCGAGCAACAGGCCACCCTGGAAGGCTTCGACTTCGCCGCCAGCCCAAAACTGCCCGCCTCCCAGATCCGTGACCTGGCCGCGCTGCGCTGGCTCGCAGCCGGCGAGTCGGTGATCCTCTACGGACCAGTCGGCGTCGGCAAGAGCCACATCGCCCAAGCCCTCGGCCACCTCGCCATCCGACACGGCGCCGACGTCCGCTTCGCCAAGACCAGCCGCGTCCTGGCCACCCTCGCCGGCGGACACGCCGACCGCAGCTGGGACAAACGCCTGGCCGAACTCACCCGCCCCGCAGTGCTCATCCTCGACGACTTCGCCATCCGCGAACTCACCGCACCACAAGCCGACGATCTCTACGAGCTCGTCAGCGCCCGAGCAGCCTGCGACCGCAGCCTCGTGCTCACCTCGAACCGTTCACCAGTCGACTGGTATCCGCTGTTCCCGAACCCCGTCGTCGCCGAATCCCTGCTCGACCGGCTGATCAACACCAGCCACCAAGTCTTCATGAACGGACCCAGCTACCGACCCAACAAGCGGCCCGGCCGCACCACCTCGACACCGAAGGGGGCCAGCGAGTAGACATCAACACGGACCCACCAACTGCGGAATTACATGAGCGCAGCCACCGGGAATTACGTGAGCGTCCACAACCGAGGGCGAACCGTTGTCCGCCAGCGCCGCTGCTGGCAGGGCTGGGCTGGGCCGTGCAGCCCGGTAGTGGTGTCGTCGACCCGATTATGTCCTGGTCAACCAGGAAATAGGGCGAGGGGCGGCCCGCTTGTGCCGCGAGCCCCGTAGCCTCACCAAGGCCGCACCCGTCCGCGTCCAACCGAGCCCGCAGTGGTGAGCAAGGAGCTGATGTGGTGAGCGACCTGCTTCTGGTGGGGGCCGGGCATGCGCACCTGTATCTGGTGAAGCGCGCGAGGGACCTGGTTGACGCCGGGTACCGGGTGCAGCTTCTTGCTCCTCGCTACTTCGACTACAGCGGTGTCGCGTCCGCACGAGCGACGGGTGTGCTGCCCGACGACGCCGGGCGGATCGATGTCGCGGCCCTGGCCGCCGGGTCCGGTGTGCGCTGGCACCAGGGCACGCTGGTGGGACTTGATCAGCAGGCGCGGGTCGCGGTCACCTCCGACGGCACCCGAATGACCTACGACGTGCTCTCGCTCAACATCGGCAGCGTGGTGTCGCTGGCCGACGTCGATGTGCATCCGAGCGTCATCCGGGTGAAGCCGTTGAGTGGCCTCGCTGATCTGGACGCCCGGATCCGGACCGCACGTCCGCCGGGGGCAACGGTCACGGTCGTGGGCGGCGGTGCGTCCGGTATGGAGTTGTCGGCTCACCTGTCCGCGCGAGGCGACGTCGCAGAAGTGCGCTTGCTGCACTCCGGTTCCGTCCTTGGTCCGGGTCTGCCCAAGGGGGGCCGCAGACGGGTCGCGCGACTTCTGGCGTCGCGGGGCGTCACTGTGCGCACCGGCTGCGTCGTGCACCGCATCGGCGAGCGGGAAACGCTCTGCGTCGACGGGACAACGGTGCCGCACGACGTGGCCCTGCTCGCGGCCGGGCTCGCCGCGCCTGCACTGCTCGCCGAGCTCGGGCTCGGCGACGAGCGCGGGGTGCCCGTGCGGGAGACCCTGCAGCATGCGGATCGGGACGAGGTGTACGCCGCCGGCGACTGCGCCCACTTCCTGCCCGGTGCGCTACCGCGCATCGGCGTCCACGGGGTGCGGCAAGGACCGGTGCTGCTGGCCAGCCTGCTCGCCCGCACACGAGGGGAACCCTCGCCGGTCTACGAGCCGCAGCGCCGGGCGCTGTCGATCCTCGATCTCGGCGACGGCGTGGGCCTCGCCGTCCGCGGTCGCTGGTGGTGGTACGGCGCCGGTGCTTTGCGTCTCAAGCGATACATCGATCGACGCTGGGTGCGTGGCTATACCGGCCGCTAATCCCGTCGCCGATCGCCTCGGGGTCCGAGTAGCAGCGCTACGGGATCGTGCGCTAGGCCGACGGACCAACGGGTCCATGGGCCTGCGGAGCGGGTGTTCCGGGGTGGGTATGGAGGGTTTCGGCGAGGTTGGTGACGCGGCGGCCTATCTCGTCCCGTAGTGCTCGGATGTTGTCGATGTCCCAACCGTGCGGGTCCGGTAGTGACCAGGTCTCGTAGCGAACGTGGTCGACGTGCGGGATGTCCAGGCCTGGTTTCATGGCGATGACGATGTCGGCGTGGGCCACTCGTTCGGGTGTCAGAGCGGTCGGGACGTGGTGGGAGTCGTCAATGCCGAGTTCGGCGAGGCTGGTGATGGTGACTTTGCTCGGCGCCTGTTGCGGGTTGACGCCTGCGGATTGGGCGGCGATACGGTCGCCGAAGTGGGTTCGGGCGAGCGCGGCGGCGAGCGCGGATCGTCCGGCGTTGTGGGTGCAGACGAACAGCACCACGGGTGGTCGCTCGGTCATGAGATGCCGGCGGGGCGCAGGGCTGCGCGGGCGGCATTGAGGTGGTGTTGGCGCACCCACGCCTGGGTCGCCATTTGGACGGCGTCCCAAGGTGAGCCGAGCGGTGGGGTGTAGGAGAGGTCGAGTTCGCTCATGCCGTCGATGGTCATGGCGTGGAACAGGGCGGTGGCATAGGTGTCGACGCGCTTGGCGGTCTCGGTCCCGCGCGGTCCGATCAGCTGGGCACCGAGCAGGCGTCCGGTGTCGTCGTCGCCGGTGATGCGGATCGTGATGGGTTGCGCGCCGGGGTAGTAGGCCTTGTGGTCATCGGGTGTCGTGGTGGTCGAGACCGGGGTGTGTCCGGCGGCGGCGGCTTCGTGCTCACGCAGTCCGGTGCGGGCGGCGACGAGGTCGAAGACCTTGACGACCTGGGTGCCGAGCGATCCGGCGAAGCGGGCGTTCCCGCCGAGCGCGTTCTCGCCGGCAACGCGACCTTGCTTGTGGGCGGTGGTGCCCAGCGGCAGGTAGGTCTGGCCGAGCAGCCGGTGGTGGGTGATAACGCAGTCCCCGGCGGCCCACACGTGCGGCAGTCCGGTGGCCATCGTCTCGTCGACGAGGACCGCGCCGCCGTGGCCTGTGCGCGCGCCGGCGGTTACGAGCAGTTCGGTGTCCGGTCGGACGCCGACGACGACGAGGACCACGTCTACGTCCCATCCGAGGGCGGCGTCGGCGGGTCCGACGCCGTCCACGTGGAGCCGGGCGGGGCCGTCGGGTGCGCGGGTGATGCGGGTGACGGTGCTGGAGGTGTGGACGGTGACGCCGTGGCGTTCGAGTTCGGCGTGCACGAGTGCGCCGAGTTCGGGTTCGACGGTGGGCAGGACTTCGGGTAGCCGCTCGACCTGGGTGACGGCGATGCCGCGGGCGGTGAAACCTTCGGCCATCTCCAGTCCGACGTAGCCGGCGCCGACGATCAGCGCGGTCTTGGGGTCGAGCCGGTCGAGGGTTTTCGTGAGGGCGAAGGTGTCGCCCATGGAGTGCAGCAGGTGTACCCCGTCGGCGGGGCCGACCGCATCGTGGCCGCTGAGTCCGTCGATCGGGGGGACGACCGGGACGGCTCCGGTGCCGACCATGAGTTCGTCGTAGTCGATGAACCCGGTCGTGCCGTCGGGATTGGTCACCGCGACGCGCTGGCTGGCGACGTCGATGGCGGTGACCCGGGTGTCCAGCCGCAGGGTCATGCCGGTGGCTTCGAGGTCAGCGTGGGTGCGGTGGGCGAGGTTGGTCCAGTGCCCGACCTCCCCGGAGACGTAGTAGGGGATGCCGCAGATGGAAAAGTTGGGGTAGGCGTCGGCGACCACAACCGTCACCTCGCAGGTCGGGTCAAGTTCGCGGGCCCGCAGCGCGGCGGAGATCCCCGCGTCGCTGCCGCCGATGGCAACCAGGCGCGTCATCCGATCTTCCTCTTCTTTCGTTGTGACACAGATACGGGCTGAGCAACAGTGGCTTCATACGCGGTCTCGCAGCGTGCGCACCGCAAGACGCGTCCACGTGGCTGCACAGGTGTTTCGCGACCCAGCAGGTCAACGTGCACCACGGAGATATCGCGTTCGGACACGTGGGCAAGGCAAATTCCTGCGCCGCAGTCCCTGCACACCGCCACCGCAGGTCGTTCCACCCGCTCGCTAGCGCAGTCAATGCAAATCATGGCAGCGAAAGACCTTCCTTGTCAGTCGAGGTCATCGCATGTCTCCTGCCATCGGTTTCGCCGATGAGGCGCCGACAGCCGCGCCGGCGTCGGCGGGCCAATAGCGGCGGCGGAGCCACAGAGCGACGTAGACGAGCGCGACGAGAACCGGCACCTCGATGAGCGGTCCGACGACGCCGGCAAGCGCCTGCCCGGAGGTGACGCCGAAGACACCGATCGCGACGGCGATCGCGAGCTCGAAGTTGTTGCCTGCGGCGGTGAACGACAGCGTGGCCGTCTTGGCGTAGCCGAGGCCGAGCTTCGCGCCGAGGGCGAAGCTGCCGCCGAACATCAGGAAGAAGTAGACGAGCAGCGGTACAGCGATGCGCACGACGTCCAGCGGCTTGGAGGTGATCGTGTGACCCTGCAGCGCAAAGAGCACGACGATGGTGAACAGCAACCCGTAGAGCGCTACCGGGCCGATCTTGGGCAGGAACCGGTTCTCGTACCAGTCCTGGCCCCTGCGCTTCTCCCCGACGGTGCGGGTCAGGAAACCTGCGAGCAGCGGTATTCCGAGGAACACCAGCACCGACAACACGATGGTGGCAATGGAGAAGCCCGCCTTGACCTGGTCGAGTCCGAGCCAGCCCGGCAGCACCTGGAGGTAGAACCAGCCCAGGATGCCGAAGGCGAAGATCTGGAAGACCGAGTTTATGGCCACCAGGACGGCGGCGGCTTCTCGGTCACCGCAGGACAGGTCGTTCCAGATGAGCACCATGGCGATGCAGCGGGCGAGGCCGACGATGATGAGCCCGGTTCGGTAGGTGGGCAGGTCCGGCAGAGTCAGCCAGGCGAGGGCGAACATCAGCGCTGGGCCGATGATCCAGTTCAGGATCAGCGAGGTGATGAGCAGCTTCCGGTCGCCGGTGACGCGGTCGAGCTGGCGGTAGCGCACCTTGGCCAGCACCGGATACATCATCAGCAGCAGCCCTATCGCGATTGGCAGGCTCACCGACCCAATCTTCACCTTGTCCAGATCGCCGGCCAGCCCGGGAATCGCACGGCCCAGGCCGATGCCGACACCCATCGCGACGATGATCCAGACGGGCAGGAACCGGTCCAGGGTCGAGAGCCGTTGCAGTACCGGAGCGTCCGGGTCGGCGACGGGTTTGTCAGTGACGATGTCACTCATCAGGATGTCCTCGTGTCTCGTTCGAAGTGCGGGCATCGGTCGTCGGGGGGGTCAGCAGGCGCGTCGTGTGGGTGTCGTGTGGGCGGCGTCGGCGAGGTTCTGCATCGCGGAACCGAGGCTGTCCAGCGAGCCGGGACGCAACCGGAAGTAGGTGAACCGCCCGCACGGGGCGGTGTCCACCAGACCGGCCTCGCGTAGCACCTTCATGTGGTGCGACACCAACGTCTGCTTCGCGCCCAGCATCTCCTGCAGGTGCGTGCTGCACAGCTCCTCGGCCGCGAGCAGGTGCAGGATCCGCCAGCGCATGGGTTCGGTGACGACGGGCAGAAGCACATCCACCGTGGCATCAGTTGCAGTTGATATCAGCACACACTGATACGAGCACAAAGCATCGTCGATTGTCAATGTGTGCGACGTCGTCATGAGATCGCGCAGTGCCCTGCGACGGCAGGTTTCGGGCCTGCCCTTGAGAACTCACCACGCCGCAATCTTGACGTTCGAGATTCACTCAGTCAAGCTTGAGTCGATGAAGACTGAGCGTCTTAACTCACTGCAGCGACGGGCAGCTGTGCACGCCGCATTAGCCGATCCAGCTCGGCTGGCGATCACCGATGCGCTCACGCTCGGCGACGCCTCACCCAGCGAGCTGCAGATGCTGCTGGACATGCCGTCAAACCTGATGGCACACCACCTCAAGGTGCTCGAAACGGCCGGCCTGCTCGCGCGCACTCGTTCCGAGGCGGACCGGCGCCGCACCTACCTCACCCTGGTGCCTGGCGCGCTCGCCGGCGTCGACGTCGGTGCGGCCACGTCGGCGCCACGGGTGGTGTTCGTCTGCACAGCCAACTCTGCCCGCTCACAACTCGCGGCAGCGCTCTGGCGCCGGGCCAGCCGAGTACCGGTCACGTCCGCCGGCACCCACCCCGCGACTCGGATCGACCCGGGCGCGGTGGCGGTCGCTCGCCGGCGAGGGGTTCCGATGAGGGTTTCGCGGCCGCGTCCCCTCGAGGAGATCGTGACGGCCGAGGATCTGATTGTCACCGTCTGCGACAACGCTCACGAAGAACTCGGCACCGGCGAACGTAGCGGCCGCCGGGGGCTGCACTGGTCAGTGCGCGACCCCGTATCCGCCGGTACGGAGTCCGCGTTCGATGACACGTTCACCGAACTCACGCGGCGGGTGGGCGACCTCGCCGCCCGGCTCCGCGCTTCTTGATAGGAGCATGACGATGTCCCAGCTGCACGAGCGCGCGGAGATCACCCTCGACCGAAACGGCGTCCTCAACACTGCCGAATCCCGACTGAACCGCGACTTTGAGGGCACCGTCAACGAGGGGTCGATCAGACGGTTCCCGCGCTGCTCCTACGAGCAGTTCGCCACGCTGACGGGTCATCGCGCTCAGCCCGGGCCGCGAACGTCTGGCCGCCGGCATCGAGGCTCTGGCGGACACGCGGAACTCAGACAAGGAGGGAGGCGGCCGTGAACGCGCCCACACCTGGTGATGACGGTATCGACAACTTCAAGTATCAACCGGTGAACGGGGACTGCTGCGGTGCCGCGTGGCACGTTCCACTGGCTTTGGGCCGTGCCGAGGCACTCAGCCGGCGGCTTGAGGTGCTCGCCCAACCGGAGCGGGTGCAGCTGCTCGCAATCATCGGCAGCGCCGCCAATGCCATGGCCTGCGTCTGCGACCTTCAGCGTGACCTCGACCTGGACGATGACGAGCTGGGCGCTCACCTGGCCGCGATGCGCGCGGCCGGACTCATCCACGCCCACCGTCGCGGCGCATGGACCTACTACAGCGCCCGGACCGGGTGCTTGATGGACCTCGACGTCGCGTTCACCGCGCACCGTCCCGCTGCGGCGCCTGCCCTAGACCTCGCTGCGGCCACCACCTGACATCCGCGTCAGTACTTCGACTGGCCCGACTGATTCTGCGGCCGCGGCGTCGCGACACGCTCGGCAATTCATGTGCTGTTCACTCGCCGCCCCTAAGGTGATCGGGTGACCCGCGTGCCGCCCAGCAAGCTCAGTGGCGGGCGCAGCCGAGGCAAAGCCGCCATGAACACCCCCACGGATCGTGACCGGTGCCCGCCCATGCGCGTCACCGGCAAAGCGTTGACCAAGCGCGAGGCCGGTGATCTCGCAGCGCTGCTCAAGGCTGTCGCCGACCCCGTCCGGCTGCAACTGCTCAGCATGATCAGCGCCTCAGAATCCGGCGAAATGTGCGTCTGCGACCTTGTCGAGCCACTGGCTGTCAGTCAACCCACGGTCAGTCACCACCTGCGGGTGCTGACGACGGCCGGCCTACTCACCCGCGAGCGACGGGCCAGCTGGGTGTGGTACCGAGCGGTCCCCGACGCACTCGACCGCATCCGCACACTGCTGCCCTAAACCGCGCTCGCCCCGGGCGGCGAGCACCGTCGCACGGACTCTGATATCGATTGTGCCCGATATCAACCCGCGTCGATTAGTTCAGCTTCTGTTCACTGTCGCGACAGTCTGCCGCCACGTTGACGAGCTTCGATATTGACGGTTGTGGATTCCACCAGTCAGGGTGACGCATCGGCGTCCGAAACGAAGTCGGAGGGGCAGATGCCACGCATCAGCCGTACAGGTTCCATCGCGACAGCGCTCGCAGGACTGCTGATCGCCGGCACGCTCAGCGCGTGCGGCTCGACCGGTAGCGGTAACAGCGGAAACAACAGCGGCGGAACGACCGGCAGCGCCGCGGCCCCGAAGAGTGGCGGCGGTGCCTCGTTCAGCACGGCAGCCTGCACGTCCTCCTCCGGGCTCAAGCCCGGATTCAGCAACGGCGTCGCCACCGTCGCCGGCGCGGCCAAGAGCCTGTCCGGAGCCGGGTCGACATTCGCGGCCCCGGCCTACTCGGTGTGGACCAAGGCCTACGCCTCGACCGGAACCCAGGTCGCCTACCAGTCCATCGGCTCCGGCGGCGGCGTGGCCCAGATCCAAGCGCAGACGGTCGACTTCGGCGACAGCGACACGCCGATGACGGACGCTGACCTGCAGGCGGCGAAGGGTGGCGCGATCCTGCACATCCCGCTGTTGGTCGGCTCCGTGGTGCCCGCCTACCACCTGTCGGGGATCGGGTCCGGGCTGAAGTTCACCGGCGACGTGCTCGGCAAGATCTACGCCGGCCAGATCACGAAGTGGAATGACCCCGAGCTGACCAAGCTCAACCCCGGGGTGAAGCTGCCGGACGAGCAGATCGCGGTCGCGCACCGCTCCGACGGTTCGGGCACGACAGGTATCTGGACTAACTACCTGACCAAGGAGAGCCCGACCTGGGTGAGCAAATTGGGCGGCAAGGCGACCAGTGCCGGCAAGGAGGTCGCCTGGCCCGTCGGCATCGGCGGCAAGGGTAACGAGGGCGTTTCCGGCGTGGTCCAGCAGACCGAGGGCGCGCTCGGCTACCTCGAGCTGCAGTACGCGCTGGCCCAGAACACCACCTTCGGGCAGGTGCAGAACGCCGATAAGTCCGCCTTCGTGCAGCCCTGTCTCGCCACCGACACGGCGGCCGCCGACAAGGCCAACTTCCCGGCTGACCTGCGCGGCGACCTGACCGACGAGCCCGGCACCGACTCCTACCCGATCGCCGGCACGACCTACGCCCTCGTCTACCAGAACCAGAAGGACAAGGCCAAGGCTGCCGCGCTGGTGAACTTCTTCAGCTGGGTGCTGACCAAGGGCCAGGATCTCAATAGCCAGGTCAGCTACTCCCCGCTGGGTGCACCACTGCAGAAGCGCGCTATGGCCCAGCTCAGCAAGATCACCGTCAACGGCAAGCCGGTCGCGGGCTAAACCTGGCCGAACCAGCCGAGACCGCAACCGCGGTGGTGCGCTGTCGCCCTGGCGGCGCATCACCGTCGGTCTCATTCAGGAGGATCTGATGGCCACCACCACCCTCGACAGGCCCGGCGCCCGGCAACGCAGCCGACCACGCCTGGCCGATGCGAGCTTCCGCTACATCACCGGTGCCGCCGCCTGGCTCATGATCGCTCTGCTCGTCGGGACCGCAGCCTTCCTGATCGCTGAGGCGTGGCCGGCGATGCAGAAGTACGGCATCTTCGGCGCGCTCACCTCCGACCGGTGGGCCCCCAGCGAAGCAGCGACGAGCAAAGGCAACCCGTACGGCATTCTGCAGTTCGTCTACGGCACCGTGATCACCAGTTTCATCGGCATGCTGATCGCGGTCCCGGCCGCCGTGGCCATCGCGCTGGTCGTCACCGACGTCGCACCACGCCGGCTGCGGCGGCCGCTGTCCTGGCTGATCGATCTACTGGCTGCCATCCCCAGCGTGGTCTACGGCTTCTGGGGCATTTTCGCCCTCATTCCGGCCCTGAAACCGATCGTCGTCGACCTCAACGACAGCCTCGGCAAGATTCCCGTCATCGGCACCGTCTTCGCCGGCCCGTTCTTCGGACTGTCCTACTTCACCGCGGGGCTGATCCTCGCGATCATGGTGCTGCCGATCATCACCGCGATCTGCCGCGAAGTCTTCGCCACCGCACCGATCAGCGAAAAGGAAGCGGCCCTGGCCCTCGGCGCAACCAAGTGGGAAATGCTGCGCCTGGCGGTGCTGCCCCGCTCCCGCTCCGGGATCGTCGGTGCCGCCATCCTTGGCTTCGGCCGCGCCATCGGCGAAACCATCGCGGTCACCATGGTCATCGGCAACTCGGTGCTCACCATCAGCACCTCGATCTTCGGACAGGGCGCGACGATGCCCTCGGTCATCGCCAACGAATTCAACGAAGCCACCGAACCGTTCCACCTCAAGTCGCTGTTCGTGGTCGGGCTGTGGCTGCTGGTCCTCGCTCTGATCGTCAACGTCATCGGCAAGATCATCGTCAGCCGCAGCGGCGAGCACATCGCATGAGCCTCAATCCGCCCCGAACGACACCACCAGACGTCGCCAGCGCGCCGAACGCCCCCAGCCCGGCCGTCACCGGCGACACCATGACCGCGGCGGTTGGGACCATGCCCACCCGCCCCCCGCTCGGGCAGTCC
>Ga0326763_1000702_pt1 | contig 11452 bp, 14 predicted proteins | sample NORPS_P_FD_207671 | JGI IMG/M metagenome (GOLD analysis project Ga0326763, IMG submission 207671) | Hot spring water microbial communities from Norris Geyser Basin, Yellowstone National Park, WY, United States - NOR.PS_P | ecosystem: Environmental > Aquatic > Thermal springs > Unclassified...
GTCGTGAATGACGACCGTGGCGCGGTCCAGTCGATCGATGGCGCGCAGCGTCATCAGATCGAGCGGCCCTGGCCCTGCGCCCACGATCGACACCCATCCTCGATCAATCATGCTCAGGCACCACGATACAAACGCGGCTCGACCCAGCGGCTGCTGCTCAACCGATGCCACTGTTTGGCCACGGCCAACACCGCTAGATCGACCAAAGGCTCGAGCAACAACACCGACATGTATGCGGCACCGAAGCGCGCGATGTCAGACAGGTTGTCTCCTTGCAGTCCCTGACCGTAGAGCGCCCAAAACGCCACCCAGGCGACGATACCGCCCTGATAAGCAGTCGACAACTTCAGCGCCTGGGTGTAACCGATATCGACATACCGCGTCTGGGACGGGATGATGCGTTGCGCGAGCGCACGGATGGCCAACAGCGGCACGAGCAGCGTGGTCACATTCATGCCGTACTGGGGCAAATCGTCCGGTGCGAAGAACAGCCCTTGAATGAGCAAACCGGCGGCAAGCCCCAGCGCGGCGGGCGCCGCCCCTAGCGTGAGCAGCAACGTACTGCCCATGATCAGGTGTACCTCTGAGACGCCGACGGGGTGGTGCGGTAGCACCTCGAAAAAGGAAAAGACGAGCAACGTGGCGACCAAGCTGCGCGCGGCCAGCGCGAACCAGCCCTCGCTTCGGCCAGTCTCCCATGCCAGCTTCGCCGCGTAACCCAACGCGGCGGCCGCTGTTGCATAACTGAGCACGATCTTGGTGCCCTCTACGACTCCCGGTTCGATGTGCATGGTTTGCTCCTCCAGTTGAATGGTGCCAATGGTGGCACCGACCGATGAAAAACCGCCCCCTACCCCGCCAACACGCTCGACGTCAGCCCCACCCGCGCCAGCAGCGCCTGGTCGGCCTGCACGTCCGGGTTGCCCGTGGTCAGCAAGCGGTCCCCGTAAAAAATCGAATTCGCCCCAGCCAGAAAACAGAGCACCTGGGTCGCGTCATCCATCTGGCGCCGCCCAGCGGACAAGCGCACCTTGGCGCGCGGCATGGTGATGCGCGCGACCGCCACCGTGCGCACGAACTCCAGCGGATCCAGATCGGGCTGCTCGGCCAGGGGGGTTCCCTGCACCCTGACCAGTTGGTTGATCGGCACCGACTCCGGGTACGGGTCGAGATTGGCCAGCTGCGCGATCAATCCCGCGCGCCCACGGCGCGACTCGCCCATGCCCACGATGCCACCGCAGCACACGTGGATGCCCGCCTCGCGCACATGCTGCAGGGTGTCGAGTCGGTCTTGGTAGTCGCGCGTGGTGATGATGTGGCCGTAGAGCTCCGGAGCCGTATCCAGGTTGTGGTTGTAGTAATCCAACCCCGCGGCCTTCAACCGCTGCGCCTGGTCCGCGCTGAGCATGCCGAGCGTGCAGCACGCCTCCAGCCCTTCATCCTTGACGACTTCCACCAGCTGCACCACCTTGTCCAAATCGCGCTCGTTGGGCGCGCGCCAAGCGGCCCCCATGCAAAAGCGGGTCGCACCCGCCTGCTTGGCCGCGCGCGCCGCCGCGCGCACCTCGCCGGGCGTCATCACTTTGGTGGCCTGCACGCCCGTGGGGTGGTGCACCGATTGAGGGCAGTAGCCACAGTCCTCTGGACAGCCACCCGTCTTGATCGATAGCAGCGTCGCCAGCTCGATTTGCAGCGGGTCGTGGTACTGCCGATGCACGGTCTGCGCGCGGTACATCAGCTCCGGCAGCGGCATGTCGAGCAGTTCCAGGATCGAGTCGGTCGTCCAGCGCGGTGCTGAAGCCACGTTGGGCGCGGCAGGATCGTCCGCCGCAGAGGTCAAGAGGGATTCCATGATGTCGTTCCTGAAGAAAGAGAGCCCGGAGGGGTCGAGGATACGTCGGGGACGACGACCAGCCCGACGTCTGAGCCGACCACCCGGACGCGGTGTTCGAACACCGCCTCCAGCGCCTGCTGGGTTTGTCGCGCCGCACACATACCGTGGTAACGAACGGCGCCCGCCGCCACGATCAGTAACTCATCGGCCTGCAAAGCGATCGTCAAATCATGCAACACGCTCACCACCGTGTTGCCCTGCGCGACGAGCGCGCGCACCAGCGCCACCCAATCGGCCTGGTGGGGGGGATCGAGGTTGGCCAGCGGCTCGTCCATCAGCAACACCGGTGCTTGCACCGCCAGCAGTCGCGCCAGCAGCACGCGCTGGCGCTCGCCACCCGACAAGGTACCAAAGGCGCGCTCGCGCCATTCCCAGGCCTGGGTCTGGCGCAGGGCCGCCTCGACGGCGGCGTGGTCGGCCGGACTCGGCGGCGCGAGCCACCCCCGATGCGGCAAGCGCCCCAGCATGGCCACGTCGTAGACGGTCAGGTCGTCCGCGCCGGCGTCCACCGCCCCTCCCTGCGCCAGCCAAGCGAGGGTGCGGGCTCGCTGGCGGTGCGGCCACTGAACGAGCGGGCGGCCTAACAACGACACGTTACCCTGCGCTGGCACCAGTCCGGCGAGCGCTCGCAGCAGGGTCGATTTGCCCGCGCCATTCGGGCCGACGATACTGGTCCAGCGACCGGCGCGGATCGCCACGTCCACACCGTCGAGCACGCGCCGCCGGGACCGTGCGGGCCCCAGCTCGACACGGAGCCGCTGCGCCGCCAACGCCAGCGCAGCAGCGTCGGTCGGGATCGGATGGAGCGCGGTCGTCATGTGGCTCACCCCGCACGCCGATGCATCAGCCACAGCAGATAGCCCCCGCCCAACACGGCCGTGAGCACGCCCACGGGGATCTCTTGCGGGGCCACTAAACCGCGCGCCAACAGGTCGGCCGCCATCAGCAGCAGCCCACCCATCAGGCTGGCCAGCGCCACCAGCCAGCCGTGGGTGACCTTGACGAGCGAGCGCACCAAATGCGGCGCCGCCAACCCCACGAACGCGATCAAGCCGGTCTGCGCCACTGCGGTGCCCGTGGCCAGCGCGATGACGGCCACCAACGCCAGGCGCAGCGGCGCGAGCGGCAGGCCGAGACTCTGCGCGGTCGCTTCGCCCAACGTCAGCCCGTCGAGCACGCGCGCCAGCGCCCACGCAGCCCCGATACAGACCGTGCCCACCGCCATCATGATGGCGCAGGCAGACCAACCGACGAAGCCAGTGGAGCCGAGCAGGAACGCCTGCATGGCCTGCAGCACGTCGGGTACCAACAACGTCACAAGTGAGGTCAGCGCCCCCAACACCATGCCCACCACCACTCCTGCGAGCAGCAGGCGCAGGGTGTGCTGCACCCCGCGCGCCAGCGCCAACGTCAACAGCACCGCCGCCACCGCGCCCACGAAGGCGGCCCCCGTCAACCCCAGCCGAACGATCCACGTGGCGGCAAACGGCGACACTCCCAGTGCGGCGAGCGCCAGCGCCACCGTGAGCGACGCGCCCGCGGCGCTACCCAGCAAGAAGGGGTCGGCCAGCGGGTTGCGAAACAACCCCTGCGCCACGGCCCCCGCCAAGCCCAGCAATGCCCCCGCCGCCCAGGCGCCCAGGGTGCGCGGCGCGCGGATGTCCCACACGATTTGGGCCGCGATCGGGTCGGCCAGCATGGCCCACACCGGCTCGATGCCCGTGCTGCCCACGCCCAAGCCCAGCGTCCCCAATACGGCTGCCGCCAGCACGAGCGCCGCCGCCAGCGGCCAGCAGCGCGCCGCAGTGGGCGAGGTCAACGGTGCCGGTGCCGATGCGAGGCGTAAGGACCAGACGGACGGCTTCATGGTTGGACGTGCTTGCGCAGACAATCGGCCAACAGCCGCGCGCCCTCGCCCAAGCGCGGCCCGGGGCGAATGATGGTGTCGGCGTCGTCGTTGGCGAACACGCACACCCGCCGCTCGCGCACGGCGCGGATGCGCTCCCAGCCGGGCCGCTCGGTCATGCCGGGGGCGTTGCGCGCCCCGACCATGATCACGTCCGGATTGGCCCGCACCACGAACTCGGGGTTGAGCTTGGGGAACGGCCCCAGCTCCGCGGGCACGATGTTTTGCGCGCCCAGCCGCGCCAGGGTCTCGCCGATGAATGACGACGCCCCGGCTGCGTACGGCGCACGGTTGACTTCGAAATAGACTTTCGTGCGCCGCACGTTAGGCGGCAGCGACTGTGCCGCCGCCGACACGGCGGCGTCGATGTGCCGCCACAGCCGCTCCGCGTCCTCGGCGGGCAGGCCCAGCACGCGCGCGACCGTGCCCATGACGCGCCGCATGTCCGCGTGCGTCTTGGGCTCCAGTGCCACCACCTTCAAACCCAACGCCTCCAACCGTTCGCTGCCTCGGCTGGAGACAGCGGCCAGCACGACGTCGGGCCGCAGCGCAACAATGGCCTCGACGTTAGGGTCGATGCCACCACCGACCCGCGGCAGCGCCTGGATCGCAGCCGGCCAGTTGGAGTAGCGATCGACCCCGACCAGCCGGTGGCACTGCTGCAGCTCGCACACGGTCTCGGTCAACGACGGCAGGATCGAGACCACCCGCTGCGGCGCGGCGGGCATTACCACGGTGCGCCCACGGTCGTCGGTGACGGTGATGGGCTGCGCCCACGCCGCGCCCAGCCACCCAACCAGGCCTAGCGCGAGCGCCCACACAGGCCAACCCATGCGTCTCATGCCCCCACCTCCTTGACCACCCACGGACAGCCGGCCACCACCACGGTCACCCGCTGCGCCACAGCCGCCACGCGTTGATTCAACATGCCCAGCGCGTCGATGAAGCGCCGCACCGGCGCCTCCATCGGGATCACGCCCCAGCCGATCTCGTTGCCCACCAGCACCACCGGCCCCGGCAGGCCAGCCAGCGTCTGGCACAGCTCGTCGCACGCACCGGGCACATCGGTCACCGGCGGCAGGCCCGGCGGCGGCATCGTTGCTTGGGTCAACCACATCGTCAGACAGTCCACCACGACCAGGGTGTCTGGAGCGCTGACGCGCCGCAGCGCCGCCGCCACCGCACGCGGCTCCTCCACCGTGGCCATCCCCGGCACGCGCTGCGCCCGCTCGCGCCGGTGCCGTTCGATGCGCGCGCGCATCTCGTCGTCGCCGGCCCAGCCGGTGGCCAGCAGCACCGCGCGGCGCGCCGGATCGGCGGCCAGCCAGTCGCGCGCACGCGACTCGGCCAGCCGCGACTTACCGCTCTTTTGCCCGCCCAGGATCAGTTCGCAACGCGGTGTGTTAGCCATAGCGGCAGCGCCATGCTTCGATGATTCGATGCAACTGTTCCACCCCGTCGGTCAACGCGGCGGGCCCCGGCTGCAGAATGTCCGCCGATTTGATCTCGAACAACTGCCCGTCGCGCACGGCAGGCACGCGCTCCCACCCGGGGCGCGCGGCCACTTTCTCGGGTCGGAACTTCTTGCCACACCACGAACCGATCACGATGTCCGGCGCCCGCTGCACGATCTCGGTGGGGTCGGCGATGATGCGGTCCTTGCCCAGCGGGCGCTGCGCCGGTTCGGCAAAAATGTCCACCCCGCCAGCCAAGCCGATCAGCTCGGATACCCAGCGGATGGCGCTGATCGGTGGCTCGTCCCACTCTTCGAAATAGACGCGCGGGCGCCGCTTGTCCTCGGCATCCAGCCGCGCGGCCGCCTGCGCAATGGCCCGCAGCCGCGCACGCATGGCCGCGATGCGTGTCTGCCCCTCGTCGGCACAGCCCACCATGGCGGCGACCTGAAACAGCATGGAAAAAATCTCGTCCACGCTGCGCTGGTTGAACACCGTCACGGAAACACCGGCGCGAATGAGCGCCGCCGCGATGTCGGCCTGCAAGTCCGAAAAACCAAAGACGGCATCCGGCTGCAGCGCCAGGATTTGATCGATCTTGGCGCTCAAAAAAGCGCTGACCTTGGGTTTTTCCGCGCGTGCGCGCCGCGGCCGCACGGTGTAGCCGCTGATGCCGACGATACGGCTCTCCTGCCCGAGCAGGTACAGCCACTCGGTCGTCTCCTCGGTCAGGCAGACGATGCGCTGCGGGCCGCGATCCTCACTCCCAGTGAGGTGCTCGATCACATCGCGTGGCTGGATCGCCGCATCGACCACCGAACACGGCCGTCCCCACTGGTCCTCGAATACCACCTGCTGAAGCGGCAAGCGCGAAGCCCAGCCGGCTTTTTCGAGCAGTGGCAAGTCATTACTGCCGTGCACGGGGCCCAGGCAAAGAATCGCGACCGGCAAGGCGTCAGCGGGCAAGCCTAGACAACGCGCGACATCCGACGGCTCGAAAATCGATACCCATCCCAGCCCCAGCCCCTCGGTCCTCGCTGCCAACCACAGATTCTGAATCGCGCAGGCCACCGAGGCCATGTCCATGAAAGGCATCGTGCGCCGGCCAAACACATGGGCTTGGCGCCCGTCGGCCAAGGCGACGACCCATACCTCGGCGGCGTCCAAAATACCCTGCACCTTGATGCGCAAAAACTCCTGCGAGCGCTCACCCAACGCGTGCGCGGTGCGGAGACGCTCTTGCTCCACCAATCGGTGCAAATGTTGCCGGATCTCCCCGTCGCGAACTCGAATGAATCGCCAGGGCTGCATGAACCCCACGCTCGGGGCATGATGCGCTGCCAACAATAATCGAGAGAGTGTGCGCTCGTCCACCTCGCCACCTGCAAAGTGGCGCATGTCACGGCGCTCGAAAATGGCCCGGTACACCCCTGCCGCCTCGCTTGGTGTCAAAGGCGTCAGCGGCTGTGCCCCCAACGGCGCTGCCGCCTCCACGCCAGGATCACGGGGTGACTCGGTCTCCTGTGTCATGGTTTGCCTCCGCCCAACAGCCACGCTGTCGCCGACGGATTGGACGCAAACCACGCGTGAAAATATGTGGCCCGCAGCGCGCCTTTCGCGTAAATGGCTTCCCCTGGCCGGCGTCCGTCGGGCGCTTGGGTATGCGACACGGCCCGCAGCGGCGTCGATGAGACCACGGAATAATGAAACGTGTGCCCCCGCAATTCGCCGTGCGGTGTTTGCCACCACTGTGGCCCGAGCGCAGCCAACCGCGTCTGCATGCGCACCTCCCCCGGCAGCAACCCCCACATCGGCACCCGCTCACCGCTGGCCAAGGTCAGCCCCTCGAAGAGCGGCATCATGCCGCCACACTCGGCCCAGACCGGACGCCCCGACGCGACGTGCGCCACCAGCGAGGCGCGGCAGCGCTGCGCTTGCGCCAGCGCGGCCGCGTGCAGTTCGGGATAGCCCCCGGGCAGCCACACCGCGTCGCAATCGGGCACGGGCTCGTCGGCCACGGGCGAAAAAAAGATCAGCCTTGCCCCCAGCGCGCGCAGCGTCTCCACGTTGGCCGGGTAAATGAAGCCGAACGCTGCGTCGCGCGCCACCGCGACCACGCGTCCCTGCAACAGCAGCGGCACGGGCTGGCTAATCGGCGGCTGAAAGGGAACGGCCCAACGCTGCCAACCGTCGGCGTCGAGCCGCCCCAGCGGCGTGCCCGCCAAGCCATCGGCCAAGGCGTCCAGCCGCGCCATCGCGTCGTCCAGCTCGCTGGCCAGCGTCAACCCCAGGTGCCGCTCGGGCAACGCGCCGCGCGCTTCGCGCCGCACGGCCCCCAGCCAGCCCGCGTCGATATCCTCGTGACCATCCCCGGCATCGCCGCCACACACCGCAGCCCGCAGCATGGCTTCGTGTGCATCGCTGCCCACCCGGTTGGCCAGCACACCGGCCCACGGCAGGCCTGCTCGGTAGTGGCGCAGCCCGTGCACCAGTGCGCCGAACGTGCCCGCCATCGCCAACGCATCGATCACCGCCAGCACCGGAATGCCCAGCGCCCGCGCCAGGTCGGCCGCACTGGGTTGCCCGTCATACAGCCCCATGACGCCCTCGATGAGCACGACGTCCGCCTCCTGCGCCGCCCGCCACAGGCGTGCCCGGACGTCGGCCTCGCCGTTCATCCACAGGTCGAGGTTATCCACCGGGTGGCCGGTGGCCAAGGCAAGCCAGTGCGGGTCCAGAAAATCCGGACCGCACTTGAACGCCCGCACGCGCATCCCTCGGCGCGTCAGCAACCGCGCCAAGCCAGCGGTGACGCTGGTCTTGCCCTGCCCCGAGGCGGGGGCGGACACGAGGACAGCCGGGCGCACGATGGGCTCCATGGACGGTCCGTCAATCGTTCCAATCGAGCATGGTGACATCAGCCAGCACGTCGGTCAACGAGACTGGTGTGCGGGTGGCAGTGACCACGACGGGCGCCAGCTCGGTGGCAGGTGCCGCCACAGCGCCAAGGGAGACACTCCCCATCAAGGCGGCCACGGCCGCCGGCACGCCCAGTGCGGGCGCGCGAGTAAAGCGAGATTGCATGACGAAAAACCAGACTACACGCCCTCACCGCCTTCCCCGACAGTGCATGGGCAACCGACCCCGCGCGCCAGGCGTGCAGGGCCACCGCGTTGGCCGGTATCCGGGCTGGTGGATGCAACCTTCGCCGCCTTCCCAGGCACCCTCGGAGGGCGCCCAGTGGCTACAGGGGCAAAAGCGGGGCCGCGCGAGGCGATCCGTCCACTTACCGTTGCGGGGGCAGCGCTGGTTAGGACCCGGCTTTGGCCGATGGTCCCCCCAGCTTCCCGTTTAACTGCGGCACGAGAAACATGCCGCGAGCACCAACGTGCAACGATTGTAGTGCGAAGGCATGCGCCAACCCTACAATTCGCGGGTCATGACACCCGCGATCATCGAAGAACTGGCCCAGCGCCTCGACCGCTTGCTGCTGCGGTACGAGGAGCTGCGGCGCACCCAGGCCCTGCTGCAGCATGAGGTGCGGCGCTTGACGCTGGAGCGCGACCAGTTGCATGCCCAGTGCGCAGCGGCTCGCCAGCGACTCGATGCCCTGATCGCACGCCTGGGCTCCGCAGAGGACGCGCCATGAACAAACCCGCCATCAAACAGGTCGAGGTCCAAATCATGAGCCAGACCTACCTGCTGGCCTGCCCGGTGGACGGTGAAGAGGCGCTGCGCGAGGCGGTGGCCAAGGTGGACGCGGCGATGTGCCGCATCCGCGATGCCGGCAAGGTCAAGGCGCGGGACCGCATCGCAGTGCTGGCCGCACTCAATATCGCCTTCGACGCTGCCCACCGGGATCCGGCACTGGCGTTTCGGAACTCGTCTTTCGGCACGCCCGATGGTGCGGACGGCGGCGACACCGCTGCACTGCCGGCAGCGGCCGAAGAGGCACTGCGGACCATGGTGGCACGCATCGATGCGGCACTGGCCGACGACGACCGGCTGCTGTGATTCTTGGCGCGGCCAGCCACCGCGTCAGGTGCTCCCGACACCCCAACCGAGGCGTACAATACGAACCGTCTGCCATCCGCCGGGCTTTATATTCCTTGAACCAATGCTCTTAGAGCCCGGGCTTGGTACATTGCGCAGTGGGCGTGATCGTCTCGCGTCAGACGAACCCGAAGCTGCGCTGCCCTCGCCCACCTGAACCCCCGCGTTCAGGATGCCGGCCTGGCGGCTTGGCAGACACCCTCGCTGATTTCCCCTCACGCCACACCTTGACGGCGGTGCTGCCACCCCCGGCGGTGCTGGCGGCGCCCTCCCCTCGAAATGCTGGAACCCTTGTTGATCGCCGAGCTCGTCGCCCTGGGGCTGGTGACGGGTTTTTTGGCAGGACTGTTGGGCATTGGCGGCGGCATGTTGATGGTGCCGTTTCTCACCTTCATCCTGCACCATCGGGGCGTGGCCACCGATCTGGCGGTGAAAATGGCGATTGCGACGTCGATGGCGACCATCGTCTTCACGTCGCTCTCCAGCGTGCGCGCGCACCACCGACGCGGGGCCGTGCGCTGGGATCTGGTGGTGCGGCTGGCACCCGGCATTGTCCTTGGCGCTGCGCTGGCCGGCGCCGGTGTGTTCCGCGTGTTGCAGGGCCGCTGGTTGGCGCTGCTGTTCGCCGGGTTCGTCGCGTTTTCGGCCACGCAAATGCTGCGCGGTCGGCCGCCCGCCCCCGGTCGCGGGCTACCTGGCCCGGGGGGGCAGCTCGCCGCGGGCGGCGCCATCGGCTTTCTTTCCGGCCTGGTGGGCGCCGGGGGCGGCTTCATCAGCGTGCCGTTCATGACCTGGTGCAACGTCGCCATGCACCAAGCGGTGGCCACCAGTGCGGCCTTGGGCTTTCCCATCGCGCTGGCCAATGGCGTCGGCTACGTCTGGTCGGGGTGGAACGTGGCCGGGCGCCCGCCAGGCTCGCTGGGCTACATCTATCTGCCAGCCTTGGCTGTCATTGCCAGTGCAAGTGTGCTGATGGCACCCATGGGCGTGCGCGTGGCGCACGCGCTGCCGGTGCGCACGCTCAAACGCGCCTTTGCTATCCTGCTGTACGCGCTGGCGGCGGCGATGGCCTACCGCGCGTGGAGCGGTTGAGGCGCGACTACCACACCATCCTCATCGGCATAGAGCCACTCAACGGGCCGGATCATCACCCCTTGCACCAACACGGGACCATCACGCTGGCCCTGCCCGCGCTTGTCGGTGGGCATCGGGTGCGCCGCCAGCGCGCGTATGCCCACCGCGCAAGCGGCCAGCTCGGCCACGTCGCGCACACAGCCGTCGACGACGATGCCCGCCCAGCCGTTGCGCACCGCTGCTGCCGCCAAATGGCCGCCGACGAGCGCACGCCGCAGCGACGCCCCGCCATCGACCACCAGCACGCGGCCTTGGCCGGGCTCATCGAGCGCGGCTTTGACCAGGCTGTTGTCCTCGTGGCATTTGACGGTGCTCACCGGCCCGGCGAAGCGCACGAGACCGCCGAAATCCCGAAACACGGGCGGTAGCACCCGGAACTCACCGCTGCTGTCCCCCTTGTGGGCATCACACAGATCGCAGGTGGAAAAGGCGATCGAGGTCATCACATCTCCCGAAACATGCCGCATCACAACCCTACCGATCATAGACGAGGTCACCCAGGCGTCTACGCCACGCAACGCCCGCGACGCCATACCCCCGGGAAAACCCACCCTCCGGCCTGAAACGCACGCGTCACACTGGAAAAACCCCCTCTTTGGGGTTACGATGCGGTCATCCACGGGGTGCCCGCTGCACTTCGTGGCCGAGCACGCAACCAACCAAAGGAATCTTCCATGGCCACTGCGAAAAAAGCTGCCACCACCACGTCCAAGCCCGCGGCCAAGACCGCCACGCCCGCTGCTGCGCCCAAGCGCGCCGCCAACTCGGCGTTCATGAAGCCAATGACGCCCAGCGCCGAGCTGGCGGCCATCGTGGGCGCCAAGCCGCTGCCGCGCACCGAGGTGACCAAGAAAGTGTGGGAGTACATCAAAAAGAACAAACTGCAGGACGCCGCCAACAAGCGCATGATCAACGCCGACGCCAAGCTCATGGCCGTGCTCAAAAAGCCGCAGGTGTCGATGTTCGAGATGACCAAGATCATCAGCACCCACCTGTCCTGATCGACACCGC
>Ga0326763_1000705_pt1 | contig 11409 bp, 11 predicted proteins | sample NORPS_P_FD_207671 | JGI IMG/M metagenome (GOLD analysis project Ga0326763, IMG submission 207671) | Hot spring water microbial communities from Norris Geyser Basin, Yellowstone National Park, WY, United States - NOR.PS_P | ecosystem: Environmental > Aquatic > Thermal springs > Unclassified...
TCATGGTCAATTTCGACACGTTGTATATCGGCGGGGGTGACGCGAAGGAGATTGACTTCGAGCTGCCGGCGGACACCCACATCGTTTCGAACAAAGCCGGGCTGACCGGTGGGGTGCAGCTCTGGAACAAGGCCAACCTGCCCTGACCAGGGTTTTCCTGGTCAGACATGCGGCGCATGGCTTGCTCGGGAAAGTTCTGACGGGGCGAATGGCGGGGGTGCCGCTCAGTGCCGAGGGGGTTGGCCAGGCGAAAGCCCTGGGGGAGTGGTTCACGGGCATGCGTGTCGCAGCCGTGCTGTCGAGCCCGGTGCAGCGCGCTCGAGAGACGGCAGCGGCGATCGCGGAGGCGACGGGGCTCACGGTCACCGTCGAGGCCGGGCTGGACGAGATCGACTTTGGGGAGTGGACGGGAAGCACCTTCGCCGCGCTCGAAGAGCAGGCAGCGTGGAGTGAGTGGAACCGCCACCGCGGCTCGGCGGCGTGCCCGGGTGGCGAGACGATGCGGGCGGCACAGGCGCGGGCAGTGGCGGCGGTGCTGCGGGCGGGGCAAGCGTTCGCCGGCGAAAACATCGTGATGGTGAGCCATCAGGACGTGCTGAAGGCCGTGCTGGCGCATTTTCTGGGCATCGCGCTCGACGATCTGGAGCGGTTCAGCCTCGATCCGGCGTCGCGCAGTGTCGTCTCGCTATCGGACGGGTGGGCGCGGGTGGAGGCCGTGAATCACGAACCGTAATGCGAACACGGCAATTATGGTAGCGTCACATCTCCGATCGCCCGAACTCTAGATCGCTCAGAGTGCTTGACCGAATGGTGTCGCATCCGTTGCCGGAGCCGATCGAGAACCGCTTCGAACTGCTGGTCCAGAGCATCACGGACTACGCCATCTATCTGCTCGACCCGAGTGGCGTCGTCGCCAGTTGGAATACCGGGGCGCAGCGCTTCAAGGGCTACGCGGCCGAGGAGATCATCGGCCAGCACTTCTCGCGCTTCTACACCGACGAGGACCGGGCTCGGGCCTTGCCCGCCCGCGCGCTCCGGACGGCCGCGCAGGAAGGCCGTTTCGAGGCGGAGGGCTGGCGGGTGCGGCGAGACGGTAGCCGCTTCTGGGCGTCCGTCGTCATCGATCCCGTGCGCGACCCGGCGGGCACGCTGATCGGCTTTGCCAAGATCACCCGCGATCTGACGGAACGGCGCGCCACGGAGGAAGCGCTCCGCCAAAGCGAACAGCGGTTCCGCCTGCTCGTCGAGAGCGTCACCGACTACGCCATCTACATGCTGGACCGCGACGGCATCGTGTCCAGCTGGAATGCGGGCGCGCAGCGGGCGAAGGGTTACCGGGCGGACGAGATCGTCGGCCAGCATTTCTCGCGCTTCTACACGGAAGAGGATCGAGCCTCCGGCCTGCCGCAGCGCGCGCTGCGCACCGCCGAACATGACGGCCGGTTCGAGGCGGAAGGCTGGCGGTGCCGGCGGGACGGCACGCTTTTCTGGGCGAGCGTCGTCATCGACCCGGTGCGCGACACCATGGGGAGCCTGATCGGCTTTGCCAAAGTCACCCGCGACCTGTCGGAGCGGCGCGAAGCGCAGCGCGCTCTCGAGAAGGCGCAGGAGGCCTTTTTCCAGTCCCGCAAGATGGATGCGATCGGCAAGCTGACGGGCGGCGTCGCGCACGATTTCAACAACCTGCTCGCCGCCGTGATCGGCAGCCTCGAACTCGCCAAGCGACGTCTGCCCGAGGGGCACGACACGTCCCGCTTCATCGACAACGCGATGGCGGCAGCCCGGCGCGGCGTGACGCTAACCCAGCGCATGCTCGCCTTCGGCCGCAAGCAGGACTTGCAGCTGACCACGGTCGACTTGGTGCAGCTCGTGCGCGGCATGACCGAGCTGCTGCAGCGGACGATCGATCCCCGTATCACCATCGAGACCCGGTTCTCGCTGTTTCTTCCGCCCGTCCGCTCCGACTCCGCGCAACTCGAGCTCGCGATCCTCAACCTCGTCGTCAACGCGCGGGACGCCATGCCGCATGGCGGCCAGATCACCATCGCTGCGGCCACGGTGCCGCCCAGCGCCGAGCCTCCGGGAGGGCTCGCGGCAGGCAACTACGTGCGGCTCACGGTGGGCGACACGGGCGAGGGCATGGAGCAGGCCGTCCTTGCCCGCGCGCTGGAGCCGTTCTTCACCACCAAGGGGGTCGGAAAGGGCACCGGCCTCGGCCTGTCGATGATCCACGGCCTTGCCGAGCAATGCGGCGGCCGGCTGGAGCTCGAGAGCCGGGTCGGGGAGGGGACGACCGTGACGCTTTATTTGCCGGTCGCCGAACCGGTCGAGCGCCCGGCCGAGCGGCCGCCCTTGGAAGCCAGCGCGGTGGCGGCCCCCCAGTCTCTGCTCATCCTAGCGGTCGATGACGACCCGCTTGTACTGACCAACACGGTTGCTCAGCTTGAAGAGTTCGGCCACCGCGTCGTGCATGCGCCGTCCGGCCCGGCCGCGCTGTCGATCCTGGCGGCGGAGCCCATCGACGTCCTGGTCACGGATTACGCGATGCCGAACATGACGGGGCTAGAGCTGGCGCAGGCGGCCCGGGTCGCTTGGCCTGACCTGCCGATCCTTCTCGTTTCGGGCTATGCGGAACTGGGCCAGCCACAGGCGGTGACTTATCCGAGGCTGGCCAAGCCGTTCAGCGCCGCGGAACTCGGCGTCGCCCTCGACGGCGCGCTCCGGGAGCGGCATCTGGCGGGCGCGATCGTGGAGTTCCGCCGCCCCGGGCGCGCCTGAGGCCCCGTTCGTCCTCTTTCCGAGTACTCTCCGCACGTGACCAATATCCTCTCGATCCAGTCCTGGGTGTCCTACGGCCATGTCGGCAATGCCGCGGCGGTGTTTCCGTTGCAGCGGCTCGGGGCGTGCGTGTGGGCGGTCAACACGGTGCAATTCAGCAATCATCCCGGGCACGGCGACTGGACCGGCCGGGTCGGGACCGGCGCGGAGGTGACCGCCCTCGTCGAGGGCATCGAGCGGCGCGGCGTGTTCGCGCAGTGCGACGCGGTGCTGTCCGGCTACATGGGGGACCCCTCGGTGGGCGATGCGGTGCTCGAGGCGGTCGTTCGGGTGAGAGCGGCCAATCCGCGCGCGCTCTACTGCTGCGACCCGGTTATCGGTGACGCGGGCCGGGTTTATGTGCGGGACGGCATCCCGGCGCTCATCGCCGAGCGGGCCATCCCCCAAGCGGATCTGCTGACGCCCAACCAGTTCGAGCTGGAGCGGCTGAGCGGGGTCGCGTGCGTCGACACGGCCGCCGTGCGGCTGGCGATCGGGGTGCTGCGCGCGCGGATGCGGCCGGGCCCGCGGGCCGTGCTGCTGACGAGTGCCGTGACGGCAGATACACCGGAAGGGATGCTCGAGATCGTGGCGGCCGACGATCACGGCATGCAGGCGGTGCAGGTGCCGACCCTGGCGGTGGCCGCGAGCGGGGCGGGCGACATGATGGCGGCCCTGTTTCTGTTCCATTTCCTGCGGACGGGGCGGGCCGGGTCGGCGATGGCCGAGGCGGCGGCCGCGGTACATGCGGTGCTGCGGGTGACCGCGGCAAGGGGCGGGCGGGATCTGCTGCTCGTGGAGGCGCAGGACCTTCTCCACGCGCCAGACCGTCTGTTTCCACCGCGCGACATCTAGCGATCCGGGGCAAACCTGCCCTCATCCTGCCGCGATTGTCCTGTTTTCTAGCGATGTATCTTGGCAATGGGTGGCCCGATGCGGTTCCTGAACATTTACGGCCGGGTCCTTTCGTCGCTCGGCAGCGACAAACGGCTGGCAGGGCTGCTGGTGGCGGCCAACATCGTCGTGGCAGCGCTGCAGTTCCTTGACCCGGTTCTGTTCGGCCGGGTCATCGGGATGCTGTCGCAGTCGGACCAGATGGCGCCGGGCCAGGTCTGGACGGAGGCGGCGCAGCTTCTGGGCGTGTGGCTCGCCGTGGGGGTGGCGGCGATCATCGCCAACGTCGCCGTGGCGATCCACTCGGAGAGGATGTCGCATCGCAACCGGCTGTCGATCATGAGCCGCTACTTCAGCCACGTGCTGTCGCTGCCGCTGTCCTTCCATGGCGATATTCATTCGGGGCGCTTGATGAAGGTCATGCTCGGCGGCTCCGACGCGCTGTTCGGCGTGTGGCTCAGCTTCTTTCGCGAGCAATTCTCCACCTACGTCGCCGTTGCCGTGCTGCTGCCGCTCACGTTCTTCATGAACTGGCGTTTGGCGCTGACGCTGCTGGCGCTGGTCACGCTGTTCGTGGTCGTGACGGTCTATGTCGTGCGCAAGACGGAGGGACGGCAGCGCCAGGTCGAGCAGTATCACTCCAGCCTGGCGGGCACGGCGCAGGATGCGCTGTCGAACGTGATGGTGGTGCAGAGCTTCACCCGGCTGGCGGCGGAGAGCCGGATCTTTGGGCAAATCGCCGAAGACCTGATCCGCCACCAATTCCCGGTGCTGAACTGGTGGGCCGTCGTGAACGTGCTGACGCGGGGGGCGAGCACGCTCGCGGTGATCGCCATCGTCGTGATCGGCACGTTGCTTCACCTGCGCGGCCAAGCGAGCGTCGGCGAGATCGTCAGCTTCATGGGGTTCGCGACGTTGCTGATCGGGCGGCTCGAATCCGGCGTGCAGTTCACCTCGCGCGTGTTCCTGCAGATGCCGATCCTGGACGATTTCTACAGCGTGCTGGACGCCAAATCGTCGGTGCCTGAGAAGCCGGCCGCACCTGCGCTGCAAGCCCCGCACGGCGAGGTGACGTTCCGCGACGTGAGCTTCGCCTATCCGGGCGGCCCCAATATCCTGAGCAACGTCTCCTTCACTGCGACCCCCGGGACGTCGGTCGCGCTGGTCGGCCAGACCGGCGCCGGCAAGTCGACGGCGATGAACCTGTTGCAGCGGCTGTGGGATCCGATCGAGGGCGGAATCGCCATCGACGGGCAGGACCTTCGCGACGTCAGCATGGAGAGCCTGCGGGCCTCGATCGGCGTGGTCTTCCAAGAGAGCATGCTGTTCAACCGGCCGATCCGGGAGAATCTTCGCATTGGACGGCCGGACGCGACCGACGAGGAGATCGAGCGCGCCTGCCGGTTGGCCGATGCCCACGAATTCATCGTGCGCCAGCCGCGAGGCTACGACACCATCATCGGTGAGCGCGGCTCCACCCTCTCGGGCGGGCAACGGCAGCGACTGGCGATCGCGCGGGCGCTGTTGAAGGATCCGCCGATCCTGATCCTCGACGAAGCGACCAGCGCGCTGGACGCAGCGACTGAGGCGCGGGTGTCGCGGGCAATGTCGACCCTTATGAAAGGGCGCACCACGTTCATCATCGCCCACCGTCTGAGCACCATCCGGGACGCTGACATGATCCTGGTGTTCGACCAGGGGCGCATCGTCGAGCGCGGCAGCTTCCATGAGCTGGTCGGTCTCGGCGGGCGGTTCGCGGAGCTGGTGGAGACGCAGCTCACGCCGGCTGTGGCGGCCGGCGAGTAAGTGGGCGGAATAATCGGCTTCCCTGCCCCGGTTTGCTTGCTAGGGTAGGCGGGTTGAGCGGTCGCGAGTCGCGGGCCGGGCAAGCAAGATCGGGAACGGGATGGATTGGGATAAGCTTCGGGTGTTTCACGCGGTTGCGGAAGCCGGAAGCTTCACACATGCCGGCGACACGCTGAACCTCAGCCAGTCTGCGGTATCGCGGCAGATCTCGGCCCTGGAGGAAAACCTCCAGGTGCCGCTGTTCCACCGCCATGCGCGCGGACTGATCCTGACGGAGCAGGGCGAGAGCTTGAACCGCACGGTGCGCGAGGTGTTCGCCAAGCTCGCGATGACCGAGGCCCTGCTGACCGAAAGCAAGGAGAAAGCGGCCGGCCGGCTGAAAGTCACCACCACGGTCGGCTTCGGGACCACCTGGCTGGCGCCACGGCTGCAGGAGTTTCTCGAGGCCTTTCCCGACATCACGATGTCGTTGTTGCTCGACGACAGCGAACTCGACCTGGCGATGCGCGAGGCGGACGTGGCGATCCGGATGCACGCCCCGAAGCAGCCGGATCTGGTGCAGCGGCATCTGTTCCAGATCCAGTGGGTGACGGCCGCGGCCCCGAGCTACCTCGAGCGGCACGGGACGCCGCAGCGGGCCGAAGATCTCGACCACCACAAGCTGATCCTGTTCGGCGATTACCGGCCGCCGGTGCCTGACATCAACTGGCTAGCCGAGGCGGGCGAGCGGCCGGGTTCGCGGCGGCGAGCGCTGCTGGAAGTCAACAGCCTTTACGCGATGGCGACGGCGGTCCGCTCGGGCCTGGGGATCGGGGCGCTGCCCAACTGGATGACGGGCGAGCTGAACGGGCTGGTCAAGTTGCTGCCCGAGGTGAAGGCGCCGAAGGTGGACGTATTCTTCGTCTATCCGGAGGAGCTCCGGAACTCCAAGCGGGTCGCGGTGTTCCGCGACTACCTGTTGGCACGTCTGCAGGAGCTGCATTGAGCATGCCCAGGCGCACCGGTAGCCCGCTGATGAATGCCGCCATGCTGGCGATGGAAGCCCAGCAGGTGATCGGCCTGCGGATGTGGAAACTGGCGCTCGGCGGGTCCGCGGCGGAGACCGAGATGCGGCAAATGGTCGAGGAAAAGTTGACCGCGACTGCCACCGCGACGACGCTGATGACGGCGGCGGCGCTGCAGGGACGGTCGGATGGCGCCGACGACGTCGTCCGCATGCTGCGCAAGAAGGTCAGGGCGAACAGGAAGCGCTTGTCGACCCCGAAGGCCTAAACTCTACACCGACCGGCGCCCTTTGAGGGCGGCGAGCAGCGTGCCGTCGTCCAGCACGTCGAGGGCGCCCCCGAACGGGACGCCTTGGCCGACGCGGGTGATCGGCAGATCAGGGGCGACCCGGCGGATCTGTTCCGTAAGCCAATGCGCGGTCGTGGCGCCGTCGACGGTGGCGCTCAGCGCCAGAATAATCTCCGAGAGTTGAGCGACGCCCTGCACCAGACCACTCGTGTTCAGGTCGGCGGGGCCCGTCCCACCCAGGGCGGACAGCGTGCCGCCCAGCACGTGGTAGCGGCCCCGATGGGCCCCGGTGCGCTCGAGAGCCCAGAGGTCGCCCACCCCCTCGACGACACAGACGAGCCCCTGGTCCCGCGACGAATCGGCGCAGATGCCGCAGGGGTCGCGGCTGTCGAGGTTGCCGCAAATGCCACACGGCCGGACGGCCCGGGCCGCCGCCGTCAGTGCGGCGGCGAGCGGCGCCATGCGGGTCTCGGGCTGCTGAAGCATGCGCAACACGGCGCGGCGGGCGCTGCGGGGGCCAAGGCCGGGAAGCTTGGCGAGAAGGCTGATGAGCCGATCGATCTCCGGGCCGCCCATCTACCTTCTCGGGGTCTTGCCCACTCGCGTCAGAACGGAAGCTTCATGCCGCCGGGAAGCTCGAGCCCGCCGGTGGCGTTCTTCATCTCGTCGGCCATGATGGCCTCCACCTTGCGCCGCGCGTCGGCGTGGGCGGCGACGATCAGATCCTCGAGCATTTCGGCTTCCGCCGGGTCGAGGAGCTTGGGATCGAGCTTCATGCGCTTGAGTTCGGACTTGCCCGACAGCGTGACCCGGACCATGCCGGCCCCGGCCTCTCCCTCAACTTCGGCCGCGTCGAGCTTGGCCTGCATCTCGGCCATTTTCGACTGCATCTGACTCGCCTGCTTCATCAGGCCCGCAAGGTTCTTCACGTGTCGTCCTCCATGTCTGGATAGGGGTTGATGTCGGGGTCGAACGGCGCGTCCGGCGCGGCGGCCAGGCCATAGGCGTCGGCCCGGTGGTCGGTCACGCGATCGATCGTGGCGCCCGGAAATGCCTCGAGGATGGCGCGGACGAGCGGATGCTCGGCGGCGACGCCGCGCCGGGCCAGGTCGGCGGCTTGGCCCTGCTCGGCCAGGGTCGGCTCGCCCTCGGCCTGGGATAGGGCGATGGTCCAGCGATTCCCCGTCGCCTCGAGCAGGAAGCGGCCGAGGGCGGCGGCGAGGTCGCGCGGCGCGGCCGCGTGCGGGCGCAACTCGATCATGCCCGGGGCGAAGCGGACGAGGTGCACGCTGTGCAGCAGGTGGCCGTGGAGGACGGGCTGGTCGTGGGCGACGAGGGCGACCACGTCGCGGAAGCTACGAAGCTGCGGCGTGGCGGACACGGCCTCGACCGGCTGCGCCCGCGCGACCGAGCCGCCCCCGGCCACGGCGCGCATGCCGCCGTCGGGCGGCGGCGGCGGCCGGTCGGGCGCTCGCGGGCCCGACGGGTCGCCGAGGCGGCGGATCAGGTCGCCGGGCGTCGGCAGATCGGCGGTGTAGCAGATCCGGATCAAGACCATCTCGGCCGCAGCCCGGCGGTCGGCCGCGGTGTCGACCTCCTGGGTGCCTTTGAGCAGCATCTGCCAAAGCCGCCCCAGCACCGGAACCCCGAGGCGATCGGCAAGCGCCCCGCCGCGGACCCGCTCCATCTCGGGCAGGTCCGTCCCGCCGGCGAGACCGGGGACGGTTTTCAGCCGCGTCAGCGTGTGGGTGAGTTCGAGGAGGTCGCCGAGGACGACGCCGAGGTCGGCGCCCCTCCCATGAGCGCGGTCGGTGATGGCGAGCGCCGCTTCGGTCTGGCCGGCCAGAACGGCTTCCATGAGGTCGAACACGGCGCTCCGATCCGCCAGGCCCAGCATCTCGGCGGTGTCGGCGGCGGTGACGGGCGTCTCCCCGCCGGTTTGGGCGATGGCCTGATCGAGCAATGAGAGGCCGTCACGGGCGGAGCCGTCGGCGGCGCGCGCGATCAGGTCGAGCGCTGCGGGTTCGGCGGTGATGTTTTCGCGCTGGGCGATCTGCCCGAAGAGGCCCTTCAGTTCGGCCACCGAGATGCGGCGCAGGTCGAAGCGCTGGCAGCGGGACAGCACCGTGATCGGCACCTTGCGGATCTCGGTGGTGGCGAAGACGAACTTGACGTGCGGCGGCGGCTCCTCGAGCGTTTTCAGCAACGCGTTGAAGGCGTTGCGGGACAACATGTGAACTTCGTCGATGATGAAGACCTTGTAGCGCGCCTGCAGCGGACGGTAGCGCGTCGCGTCGATCACCTCGCGCACGTCGTCCACGCCGGTGTTGCTGGCCGCATCCATCTCGATCACGTCCGGATGCCGGTCGGCGAGGATGGCGACGCAGTTGGGGCAGACGCCGCACGGGTCGGCGGTGGGGCCGCCCTGCCCGTCGGGTCCGATGCAGTTCAGCGCCCGGGCGATGATGCGGGCGGTGGTGGTCTTGCCGACCCCGCGGACGCCGGTGAGCATCCAGGCATGGGCGATGCGGCCCTGCGCAAAGGCGCGGCGCAGGATGCGAACCATCGCTTCCTGGCCGATCAGGTCGTCGAAGGTCGTTGGGCGGTATTTTCGCGCGAGCACGCGGTAGGGCGCCGCGGGCGCCGGAGCCGGCTCTGGATCGCCGAACAGGCCCGCGCCCTCGTGCGGCGGGTCCGGCAGCGTGTCGTCCACTCCGGACATCACAGCGCCGGCTTCTCCTTCGAGCGGATAGCCGCTCGACATCGGGGTTCGAGCGGGGGTGGGAGGCCGAACAACGACCCGAGCGGAAACTCGTTGCGGCTGCTTCCTTCCGGACCTGACCGGGTTGGCGAGGCGCCCGTCCGCCGCCGACCTCCCACCCGCTCCATAGCACGGTCGGGAGGGGGTGGCACAAGCGGGGGGCGCATGCGAGAAGCGCCGGCCATGCCAATGACGATGCCGATGATCCGGGCCAGCCGTGTCAACTCATACGCCGGGAGCCCGCTGGACCGTGCCGGATTGCGGCGCGACGATGCGGCGTGGGTCGAGGCGCGGCTAGCCGACCCGGAGAGCCTGTTCGTGATCGTCTGGCGGTCCAAGACGCTGATCACGGCCGCCGACAGCCCCGCCGGTGTGTTCCTGACCGGAGCGGAAGCGCTGAAAAGCCGGGTCGCTGGTGGACCCTGGGCGTTTCTCGGCTTGCGGGACGGGCGGGCGGTGTTCGCCGTCGACATCAGCGATGCAGAGGATCCGGCGCTGCTCGTGCCGGGGGGCGAGACCCGGTTCGAGGATTTGCGGGCGCTGGCGGGCCGCCTGCCGGCCGCGGATGCCTCGATATTCGCGCACGCCCGGGCGCTGATGTACTGGCGGTCGCGGCATCGCTTCTGCGGCGTTTGCGGCGGCCAATGCGAGCCGCGCAGCGCTGGCCACGCGCTGGTCTGCACCCAGTGCGGCGCCCAGCATTTCCCCCGGACGGATAGCGCCGTCATCATGCTGGTCCACCGGGGCGACCGGGCGCTTTTGGGGCACTCGCAGCGCTTCCCGAACTCGACCATGTACTCGACGCTTGCCGGCTTTCTCGAGCCCGGCGAGAGCCTCGAGGAGGCGGTGGCGCGCGAGGTGCTGGAGGAGGTCGGCGTGAAGGTCGGCGTGGTGCAGTATCACAGCAGCCAACCGTGGCCGTTCCCGTCCAACATCATGCTGGGCTTTTATGCGGAGGGGCTCTCGGAGGAGATCACGTTGCAGGAGGATGAGTTGCGCGATGCCCGCTGGTTCTCGCGCGCCGAACTCCGCGACCCTACAGCGCATGGATTTCAGCTGCCGCGGATCGACAGCATCGCGCGGCGGCTGATCGAGGATTGGATGGAGCAAGGTTGATGCGCGCTGCTGTCCCACTTCTGTTGCTCCTGATCCTGGCAGGATGCGGCGACTCCGAGCGCACGATCGCGCCGGCGCCGCTCTCGCCGGAGGAGCAAGCCTGCGCGGCCGCTGCGGACAATGACCCGGCGCTGCAACAGGCCCGCGGTATCGCGGCCGGGCAGTTGGACTGGCAATGGCAGCACGGCGCAGAGATCGAGCAGTTGAAGCGGGACGCGATTACGCGGTGCCTCAAAGGGCGTGGCCTGCTGCCCCGCGGCGGCGTCGAACGGGCCCGCTAACCCCTCCATTGCGCCCCTGACCGGCCGTCTGGCACGATCGGGGCAAACGAGGGAGGCGCATGATGGATCCGGTCTACCCGCTCAACGCCTGGTATGCCGCCGCTTGGGGCCACGAGATCGCGCGCGCGCTGAGCAAGCGGGCGGTGTGCGATCGTGACATCGTGCTGTTCCGCCAGGTGGACGGGACGGTCGCCGCGCTGGACGACGCGTGCTGGCACCGGCTGATGCCGCTTTCGCTCGGAACGCTCGAGGGCGACACGGTGGTGTGCGGCTATCACGGGCTGCGGTTCAACGGGGCGGGGCGCTGCACCTTCATGCCGGCGCAGAAGACGATCAACCCGTCGGCAGGTGTGCGTTCGTACCCGGTCGTGGAGAAGCATCGGCTGGTCTGGTTGTGGCCCGGCGATCCCGCGCTGGCGGACCCGGCCAGCCTGCCGGACT
>Ga0326763_1000711_pt1 | contig 11335 bp, 11 predicted proteins | sample NORPS_P_FD_207671 | JGI IMG/M metagenome (GOLD analysis project Ga0326763, IMG submission 207671) | Hot spring water microbial communities from Norris Geyser Basin, Yellowstone National Park, WY, United States - NOR.PS_P | ecosystem: Environmental > Aquatic > Thermal springs > Unclassified...
GCCGGGGGCTGGTTGGGGGGCTTATTGTGCGAGCTCTACTTCCAGGTTTTGGTTGCGGGGTACATTAATCAGCACACTAAAGGTGCGGTAGCCGGGGGCCTCGACCTGGAGGGTGTAGTCGCCGGCTTCGAGCAAGAAGCTCGAGCGCTCGAGCCGGCTGCTGGCAATCTCGGTAGTGCCTTGTAGGATGCGTACCGTTGGGTTGGGGGCCTTCACCTGTACGTTCAGGAGGCAAGGGCAGACGGGCTCGAGCTCGCGTACGCTTCCAGTAACAGCCGTTGGTGAGGGTGGGGTAGGGGCGGGTAGGGCAGGGCTGGGTTCGGAGGGTGGTGGCGAGGGTTCAGGCGTGGGTTGAGGGATATCAGACCCAGGAGCGGGGGAGGTGGTTTCGGGGCTGGCAGGGGTTGGACTGGGCTCCGACGGCTGAACGGGCGCAGCCCCAGGGGTGTCGGACGAGGTAGGGGCAGTGGGGTTGGTGCGGAAGCCACTTAGTGGGTCAGAGATGGCGCCCGAGGTGAGCAGGTTGGGGCTGCTGCTGTTTAGGAGTACGATGCTGCCAAAGCCAGTTAGCGCCAACAGCACGGCCAGAGTGGCTGTCCAGCCGGCCAGGCGGCTCCTGAGGTTGAGCAGGGCCCAGACCAGCAAAAGAACACCCAGCATTCCCAGCCCCCAGAAGACCGAGGTGCCATACTGCTGGTGCAGCCAGGCCCCACCCAGCCCGGCCAGGCCCAGCAGCAAACCAAGGCCCATCCAGGCCAGCCCGCCCTTTTGCAGGCGGGTCAGGCCCCAGAGCAAAATAAGTAGGCCCAGAACGCCCAGAATCCAGAGTAAAAGTGTGCTCATATCTGCTCCTCTCGTACTTTCCTCGAGGCAAACCTCGGGGTTGCTTACTTAGACTCTAACACTTCACCCGCGAGGCGTTTTGTGACCTCGAGGGTAGAAGCCGCCGACCGGATGGGACTTTCCCCTGGATGGGTGGGGCCAATGGGGTATGAGCCTGAGCCAAACGTCCCAAGGCAGGAATTGCGATCAGCGGTATACTTGAGCCGCTATGAAGCTTGTACGGTTTGACGCAGGTCAGTGGGGCATACTGGAAGGCGAGCTGATTCACGAAACCGACGGCCCGGCGGGCAACCCCACGGGCCGTCATTTTGATCTGGGGGGTGTGACCCTGCTGGCCCCGGCCACACCCAGCAAGATTGTGTGTGTGGGCCGCAATTACCTCGATCACATCCGCGAAATGGGCCACGATTTTGGCGGCGACCTTCCCAAAGAGCCGGGGCTCTTCTTGAAAGCCCCCAATGCCCTGGCCCACCCCGCCAACCCGGCCCGCCCCGAGCAGTCTGGCGATGCGGTGCCTTACCCCAGCTTCACCAACCTGCTGCACTACGAAGGGGAGCTGGCGGTGGTGATTGAGCGCCGCATGAAGAACGTGCCCGAAAGCGAGGCCCTCGAGCACGTGCTGGGCTACACCTGCGCCCTGGACGTCACCGCCCGCGACAAGCAAAAAACCGACCTGCAATGGGTGCGGGCCAAGTCGGCCGACAAGTTCTGCCCCCTGGGGCCCTGGCTGGTAACCTCGCTCGATCCGCAAAACACCACCCTGCGCACCTATATAAACGGCGAGCTGCGCCAGGAGGCCCACACCAGCCTGATGATCTTCCCGGTAGCCAAAATTCTCTCCTACATCAGCAGCTTCATGACCCTGGAACCCGGCGACGTGGTGCTCACCGGCACCCCCGAGGGGGTGGGCGAGCTGAAGCCCGGCGACCTCGTGGAAGTGGCCATCGAGGGCATCGGCGACCTGCACACCCGAATTGGCTCCAGGGCCTAGTCTTCCGGCAGCCGGGCCTCCACAAACAGGGTTTTGCCCTGGGTGTAGAGCACCTGGCCGGGGGCCGCCTTGCGGGGCCGCCAGACGTGCTTTTTGGCGGTATAGTCCACCGCCACGTTTTTTTCGCCCCTGGCTTTGGAGTAATAAGCGGCCAATTGGGCCGCAAAGAGCAGGTCGGACAGGCTGGTGGCCTGGCCCTGGGTGCGCAGGATGACGTGCGAACCGGGGAGGCCCTGGGCGTGGAACCACAGGTCTTCGGAGTGGGCCATGCGGGTCAGGAGGTCGTTTTCCTTGCTGTTGCGGCCCACCCAGACCTCAAAGCCACCGGGGCTTTTGCAGCGAAGCCCCACCTGGGGGGCTTTGGCCTTGATTTTGCGGTTTTGCTCCAGCAAGGCCTGGCGGGGGAGGTGCTCGAGCTGGTCTAAGTCGCGCTCGAGCCCCGCGATCTGGGCCTCGGTGGCCGGAATCAGCTCGAGGGCCTTCAGGGCGTTGGCCTCCAGCCGCTTGGCCCGTGCGTAGAAGTTGCTGGCGTTCTGGATGGGCGAAAGGCCCGCTTCCAGGGGGATTTCCACCGGCTGGCCGGAAAAGTCCTCGAGCCGAGCCACCGGCCCTGGCGGCAGGCTGTGCCCGTAGGCCATCAGCAGGTCGGCCCAGTGGCGCAGCCGCTGGGCTTCCTCTAGCCGCTCCCAGGCCCGGGTGTAGTCCTGCAGGCGGGCCTGCAAGGTTTTGAGCTGGCGGCGCAGGGCCTCGCGCAGGGGCTTGCGCAGGGCCTCGGTCTCTTCCTGCTCCCAGGCTTGCCGCAGCTCTTCGGAGAGCTGGGTTTGCAGGCCGGGCTGCTCCACCAGGCTGTGGATAACCCTGTGGATAAGCGGCAGATGTTCGGGGCCGAGCGGGGTTTGGGGGCTGAGCTGGGCCCGGCGGGCCAGTTCGGCCCCCAGCTCCTTGCCCACCCCGTCCAGGTTTTTGATGAGCTGCGAGAGGGTTTGACCCACAAAGGGCTCGAGTTCCTCTGCCTGCAGGGTGCGGGGGTCGAGCTTCTGGTAGGGGGGAGGTGGGGTATAGGGTAGGCCAGGCCTGAGCTCCCGGAAGCGATTGACCGCCGAGGTAACGGGCCGCTCGAGGCCCACAATCTCCCCCTCCAGGTCGCAAAGGATCAGGTTGGCGTTGCGACCGGTCAGCTCGAAGACCAGCCGGGTAGGGGCGGTGTCCACAAAACCCTTTTCCCCCTCAAACTCCAGCATGACCACCCGGTCGAGTTTGAGCTGCTCCATTTTGAGCAAGCGCCCCTTGCAACGGGCCTCCAGCAAGCGCTGGAAGGGGGTTTTGGCTTGGCCCTCGAGGCGGCCCGGCTCCAGCGTCAGCAAGGGATGGGGCGGGCGGTAGCGCAGCACCAGGTTGCCCAGGCCCTCCAGCAGCAGGGCCGCCGTACCCTCGTCGGGAAAAGCCCAGCCCAGGCTGCGCAAGGGCAGGTGCCCGGCTATTTCGCGCACCACCGCATGGATCAGTAAACCTTCCATTCAAGCCTCCCCACCACGGCCAAGTATAGGTGGTGAAGACACTTGGGGGCTCGAGACTTGCGCTTGCAGCCCGCCGCGGAACCCGACCGATATGCGCTAAGATGAATGTGTGCCTACGGTCTTGCGACTCGGCCCTTATCGGTTTTTCTTCTACGCCAACGAGAATGACCAGCCCGCCCATATCCATGTTCAGCGAGACCGCGCTTTGGCAAAGTTCTGGCTTAAACCTGTGGCCTATGCCAGCAGTAGTGGCTTTTCGGCGCAGGAGCTCTCAAAGTTGTCCAGGCTTGTAGAGGAGAACAGGGTTGCGATTGAGGAGGCGTAGAACGAGTTCTTTGGCCGCTAAACCTATTCTTGCCAGCGCTGTCGAGTGTACCGAGGACGAACTGATCGTCACACTGTCTGACGGCCGCCGCTTGGCTGTACCTATCGTTTGGTTTCCTCGGCTAGCAAAAGCCGACCCGCAAGAGCGCGCCGAGTATGAGTTGCTGGGTAATGGAGAAGGCATTCACTGGCCCAAAATCGACGAAGACATCTCTGTTGCGGGTCTTCTTGAAAGCAGGCCTTCGGTCGAGTTTCAGCGTCGCACATAACAGGCGCTGCAAGGGCATAGCCAGGCTTTTCCCGAAAGACGCAACCAAACCTTGAGTTAAACCGTAATCTCTAGGCTGCACCGTTGAGCCTCACCGTCAGCCCTCCACCCGTCTGAGCTGCACCAGAAAGGCCGTATGCCCCACCTGCTGAAACTTGGGATGGGCGATGGGGGGGCGCAGATCCCACTCGCGGTGCTGTACCTCCAGGGTGCGCTCGAGCAGATAGGGCAGGCCCTGGGTTTGGAGGTGCTCCAGGAGCGCAATGACCTGGGTGAGGTTGGGCAGGTAGCAGGCCAGAAAGCGGTCTATCTTGAGGGCCGGGGTGATGGAATCTAGCACCGTCCAGGGTTCCATCAGATCTAGCGCGATGCCGTCGAAGGCACTGGGGGGCAGCTCGGCCTGGGCCAGGTCGGCTTCTACCCAGGTAACGTTGCCCCAGTCTTCGAACCCGCTCAGGTTACGTTTGGCCCGCTCGAGGTGCCGCGGGCGGGCCTCATAGCTCCAGACCTGGCCGGTTGGCCCCACCGCCCGCGCCAGGTACATTGTCAGGCCACCCGAACCCGAGCCCGCCTCCAGCACCCGCATACCCGGGGCCAGGTCGAGCAGAAAGCAAATGGTGGCGGCATCCTTGGGGTAGGTGGGGGTGGCCTCGCGGGGCATGTGGAGCACGTAGTCTTCCAGGGTGGGGCGGTGGATGGTAAACAGCTCTCCCTGGGGGGTGGCAATTTTCTGGCCGGCCCCGGCCTGCACGATGGCCTCGTGGCGGATAGAACCTCGGTGATAGTTGAAGGTAGCGCCTTCCTGCAAGCGAAACAAATAAGTGCGGCCCCGCCGGTCTTGCAGCAGGGCCCAGTCGCCGTAGGTCATGAGCTTTAGGGTAGCGGTTGATCTGGCCGCATGGCAACCGTATGGGATTAGACTTGAGCCATGCCGCTCAAGCATCAACTGGCCTGGGTGATTGGTTTATTGGCTTTTATACCCAACCTGGTGATTGTGCTGACCTTCTGGGCCTCGGCCCGGGGGCAGTCGTTGGAAACCTCGCTCTTCTTGCTGGTCTGGCTGCTGGTGCTGGCCCTAATTGCCGCTGGCGTGGGTTACATCCTGGCCAGCACCCTCCTAAGGCCTATGGACGAACTCACCCGCAGCCTCTACTACCTGCGGGGAGCGGGCCGTACCCTGGCTGAGCTTTCCCTGCCCTCGCCCAAACAACGCCCGCCTGCCGAGATAGAGCAGCTTCGTGAGGGCTTCGAGGAGCTGCTCGATTACCTGCGGGAGCTGCTGGAGGCACGAGAGGCCACCTATGCTGCCCTGACCCACGACCTCAAAACCCCCCTGTTGGCCAGTCTACGGGCGCTGGAATACCTGGAAGAAGCCGACAAGATTGGGCCGGAAAAGCGCAAGGAGATGCTGCGTAACTTGCGGGATGAATTGAACCGGAGCTATCTGCTGGTGGAAAACCTGCTCACGGCCAGCCGCCTCGAGGCCCAGCGCATCCAGCCCGAAAACCTCAACCTGCGTTCGATTCTGGAGGACTTTCGCCTGCGCTACGCCCAGCAGGCCCAAAAGCGTGGCCTGCGCCTTGAGATTGAAGGGGCCGGACAGGTTCGGGCCGAGCGGCTCTTGCTCGAGCGGGCCCTGGCCAACCTCGTCGAGAATGCGCTGCGCCATGCCCAGAGCCGGGTGGTGCTACGGGCGGGAGATGACTGGCTCGAGGTCGAGGACGACGGGCCGGGCCTGCCCGACAGCCTGGAAGCCCTTACCCAGCCTTTTCGCAGCCAGCGTCTGCGGGGGGTGCGGGCTGGCAGCGCCGGGCTGGGCCTGTATGTGGCCCGGCGGGTGGCCGAGGTGCACGGGGGTCAGCTGGAAAGCCTGGCCTTACCGGGGCAGGGTACCCGGCTGCGTATTCGGGTGCCGGGGGGTCAGGCCGCTTCCCACTATAGACCTCCCCTAATTTGAGCTGGGCCTGAGGGCTCGCTGTGCGTAAAGGGGGCTTATAGTTATAAAAGATGCGCCTTCTCATCGCTGATGACCACCCCTTGTTTCGTATGGGCCTGCGGGCTGCCCTCGAGCGCGAAGGATTCGACGTAGTGGGGGAGGCCAGCGACGGCCAGGAGGCCCTGAAGCTGTGCCTGCAACTGTTGCCGGATGGGGTGGTGCTGGATGTGCGGATGCCTCATATGGACGGCATTACCGCAGCGCGACTGTTGCGAGAGCAGCGCTACCGGGGCCTGATTACCCTTTTGACCACCTTCAACGAGCCGGTTTTGCTGCAGCAGGCCGCCCTTGCCGGGGCCGATGCCTACTGGTCGAAAGAACTGCCCCCCGAGGCCCTGGCGGAGCGCCTGCGCCGGCTTAGCCAGGGACTGGAGCCCCGCCTGCGCGCCCCTGAGTTGCCCAAGCTCACCACCCGCGAGCAGGAGGTGTTGCAGTGGATGGCCCAGGGGCTCTCCACCAAAGAAATTGCCCGCCGCCTACGCATCTCGCCCGAGACGGTCAAGGATCACCTGGTGCGGATATATGAGAAGCTCGAGGCCCGCAACCGCGTCGAGGCCCTCGAGCGGGCCCGCAGCCTGGGGCTGTTGAGTATTTGAGGTGCCCCGATGGATAAATGCAGCATCCCCCAAATGGGGGTTTTACAATTCAAGGCAATCGCTAATTATTGGGTTTGGAGGCGTTTCATGCCAAGTACCAAGGGAATTACACTGGTTTCGACGCTGGTCTTCACGTTCATCGTGATTATTTTGGTCACCATCTCGACGCTTACCTCGCTCTCCAACCGTCGCAATGCCCAGGATGCCCTGCGCACCTCGCAGGCCCAGTTCGCCGCCGAGGCAGGCCTCGAGCGGGCCGTAGCCCGGCTGTGGCACCAGGTGCTGGCCAGTGCGGCCTCTCCCAGCGTAAGCGCCTATGCCGCGGAACTCAACCGCATGGGCCTGACCAACGGCGCCACCATCGCCAGCCTGTTTGGCGAGCCGCAGAGCCTGGGGGATGGCTCCAGCTTTGTGGTGCGGGTCTCGCGCCAGGACGGTACCATCACCAACCCCGACGCTGTTGTTCTCACCCTTACCTCCACCGGTACCCTGGCCGACGGAAGCACCCGGCGCCTGCGGCAGGTTTTCCGGGTGGAGCGGGCCTTCTTTCCCTTCGACTATGCCCTCCTGACCAACAACGCCGAGTGCATCTTCTGCCACCTGGACGTGAAAAGTATGGATGCCCTGCGCGGCCCACCCACCAGCGATCCCAGCACCTGGTGGCGGCGGGCCAAGGTGGGGGTGCTGGAAAGCCTGATCATGCGCGACAATGAAGAAGCCGGGGTGGTGCACGGCTCGCTGGTGACTCGAGGCACCATCACCCAGCAATCCAGCGGCAGAATTGGCCCCTCCAACCGCTACCGCACCACCATGAACCCCGGCGACACCCGCATCCGCTCCACCACCCTGATCAGCGCCACCCCCGCCGACTGCACGATTCCCAGCAGCTGCACCATCCCGCAGAACCTGTACTACAACTACCCCGACAGCAACAACCTCTCGGCTTTTGGCAACCGTTTCCCCGATGGTGAACTGCCGGATAGCTTCCCTTTGCCCATCCCAGACACCAACAACAACCGCCTCATTGATGATGCCGAGTGGAACGCCGAGGTGAGCTCGAGCCTGGCCGGAACCAACCAGAGCTACAGCGCGGGCTCTATCACGGCTGCCATGCGCATCAACCCCTCGGGCAGCATTGCCTGGCCTGGCGGTAGCTCGGTACTGACCCAGACCTCGGCCGATCTGGGCCAGAGCCCGAGCAATGTGATCCTGGATGGCTCGGTTACGCCCATCAGCCTGAGCGGTACGGTTTTCATCAATGGGGATGTGGTGATTCGGGGCCGCGTTCGTGGCAATGGAACTATTTTAGCCCGTGGCAACGTCTACGTGATGGGCGACCTGACCTACGATTGTGGCACCGGAAGCACCCTGGCCGCCTGCGACTACAGCAACCCCAGCCGCCTGCCCCAGCTCCACCTGATTGCAGGTGGGAATACTGTGGTGGGCGACTACATGACCATTCATAGTGGAAGCCTCACCCTCTTGAACATGCTCAGCACCAACTACAACCAACCCCCCATCAGCTTCTGCCGAGCAAACCCCACAAATACCGCCTGCGCCCTGCGCCGAACGCCCAACCTGCCCCTCACCGAGATCACCAACTTCAACCGCCGGGAGCTTCGGCGCTACCTGAGTGACAACACTTACCGACCGCGCTTCTACACCTTTGGCGAGGACGTGGTCTATTTCTCCCCGGGCTGTAGCCACCAGCCGCAGCAGTACAAGGACTACAACACCATTGCGGCAGGGGCTAAGGTCTCCTTTTGTCAGGGGGATAGGGAGTTGAGTGCCATCAAACTTACGGAGAACCAGGTCAGCAGCATCCTGGCCCGTGCGGTTCGCTACGAGGTGACTTCCAGTACCTTCAACAACGCCGTCCTCAAAAACCTCTGGGCCAGTTCGATGAACGCTCGAGGTACGGGTGCCCTGCGCACCGACGGGCTGCTCTACTCGGCCAACGCCATCTTTGGCCTTGCGCATCGCAAATACCCTATGGGTGGGCGATGGGATCTGCGCGGGGCCCTGGTGGCTGCCGACACCGGCATCTTGGTGCCGGGCCCCGGAGATGGAACCGCGGGCCTGACCATCTACCACGACGACCGCCTGCGCCCGCGGCTTCCGGGTGGGCAGCAGGCCCAGGCCCAGCTTAGAAGGGGTGTATGGGAGGTGGTGGGCCAGTGAACAGACCTTTGCCAAAGGGCATCAGCCTGCTGGAGCTTCTGACCGTGCTTGCAGTGCTGGGCATTCTGCTGGGGGTGGGTTTTGTTTCGCTGCGCTCCTACCAAGAGAGCCTGATCATTCGCGAGGCGGCTACACAAGTCGCAACCGAACTCCTGAACATTCGCCAGCAAGCCCGGCGGCAGTCGCTCGACTTTTCCTTTCAGACCAGCGCAGGCAGCAACACCTATCGGGTGGGGCGCACCAGTGATCTGGCCTCTCTGGCCGACAAGTCGCTGCCTCGAGGCGTGGTCTTTCAAAGCGTGCCTGCGGGTGGGGGCAGCATAACCTTCCTGGCTCCGTATGGCATCGTGAATGCAGCCAACCGTACCTTCGCGTTGCAGGGGCCGGGCGGCCGGGTGCTCAACGTGCATATCGTGGGCAGCACCGGCAAGGTGGTGGTGCGTGCGCCGTAGTGGATTCTCTTTTGTAGAGGTGATGGTGGCGCTGGCCATCCTCTCCCTGGCGATTCTCATACTGACCTACTCTGGCTCGAGCTTTTCCCTTACCCGCAACGCCCAGATCGACACCCAGGCCCAGGCCTACGCCCGCAGCTACTTCGACAACCTGCGGGCCAGCTGGTTCACCAGAGCCGCCTACGATGCAGCAGTACTCCCATCTGTAACGCCCCCCAGCGGCTTTAGCACGCCCACTGTCACCGTTGAAGACATCCAGCGCATCGGAACCCAGGTGGTCTTGCGCCGGGTTACCCTGCGCTTCACCGGCCCCCAGAACCGACCCTACCTTTTTGCCACCGAGGTGGCCCTTCCGCCCCAGTAGAGGCCTTATGCGTAGAGCTGGCATCACCCTCATCGAAATGCTGATCGCAGCCGTCATTGGGGTAGCGATCCTGGGTCTGATTGCCGCCGGGCTTCGCAGCGGCAGCGACAGCCTGCGCTTCGTGCAAAACTCCCAGCTTCTTACCGAAGACCTGCGCAACGCGGGCAATCTGGTGAGCGACTACCTCTCCACCGCCGCGTTTATTTACCCCCCTGGCACAACCCTTACCATTGGCAGCGCAGGCGGCTATACCGTGCAAAATCCACGGAATGGCACGAACACCTGGCAGATTGGCCAGGATCCCGCCATTGCCCTGCTCCAGCCCCCCCGGATGGAAGGGGGGGTGGAGGTGGTGAAGTTTGTGATGATCTACCCCCTCAACCGGGGCTGGGTGGTGTCGCGGGCTAGTGGCGCCGAGAACCCTGGCCCCGACCCTGCCAACAACGACAAGTGGCTGCTGTACATCTACGAGCGCAACCTGGAGGTGGGCAGCAACCGCCTGCCCAACGGGCTACCGGCTACCATCCCCACCACCATTCCAGGCAGCAGTGGCAACCTGCTGGCCGACTACGTGCAGCCGGGTGGCTTTGTGGTCAGCTACTCCGACTGCCTGGGTTTCGACGAGGGGGGCCTGGCTACCCTGATCCCCTGTCCCAGCGCCCCCCCGCTGCCCCTTCGGGCTGAACACAGCGCAGGGCGGGTGCGTTTTTCGCTGCAAGGCGAGATAAGGCAGGGTGGGCGCGACTCCCGCGTGCCCGCCAATCCCTTGCGCTTCGAGGCGGCCCCCCGCAACCTGCCCCTGCGGCTGACCGAAATAAGCCCGAACTAGTCGCGCCCGGCCGACAACACCGCCAGGAAAGCCTCTTGTGGCACGTCCACCTTGCCGATGGCTTTCATGCGCTTTTTGCCCTCTTTTTGTTTTTCTAAGAGCTTTTTCTTGCGGGTGATGTCGCCCCCGTAGCACTTGGCCAGTACGTCTTTACGCAGGGCCTTGACGGTGGCTCGAGCGATAATCTTGCCCCCTATGGCGGCCTGGATGGGCACTGCGAACTGCTGGCGGGGGATGACCTCGGCCAGCTTGTCCACAATTTCGCGTCCGATGCTATAGGCTTTGTCCTTGTGGGCGATGAAGGCCAGCGCATCTACCGGCTCTTCGTTGACCAGGATACTCACCTTGACCAGCTCGCCTTCCTGATAGCCAATTTGCTCATAGTCCATGGAGGCATAGCCCCGGCTGATGGACTTCAGGCGGTCGTGGAAGTCGTAGAGGATCTCGCCGAAGGGCACCTCGTAGACCAGTTCCACGCGCTTGCCGATGTAGTGCATGTTGCCCATCTTGCCGCGCTTTTCCTGCAAGAGCTGCATGATGGAACCTACGTATTCCTCGGGGGTATAGACGGTGAGCTTGACGTAGGGCTCGTAGATGGCCTCGATTTTGTCGGGGCTGGGTAACTCAGAGGGGTTATGAATCTCGATCTCCGTGCCGCTGGTGAGCTTAACCCGGTAAATCACGCTGGGGGCGGTGGAGATCAGGTCGAGGTTGAACTCGCGCTCGAGCCGCTCCTGCACAATCTCGGCGTGCAACAGCCCCAGGAAGCCGCAGCGGAAACCGAACCCCAAAGCCTCTGAGGTTTCCGGTTCAAAGGAAAGCGCGGCGTCGTTGAGCTTGAGTTTTTCCAGGGCCTCGCGCAGCCGGTTATAGCCCTGGGTGTCGGTAGGGTAGAGGCCAGCAAACACCACCGGCTTGGCGGGTTGGAAGCCCGGATAGGGAGCCTGGCAGGGGTTCTTGGCCGAGGTGATGGT
>Ga0326763_1000712_pt1 | contig 11328 bp, 9 predicted proteins | sample NORPS_P_FD_207671 | JGI IMG/M metagenome (GOLD analysis project Ga0326763, IMG submission 207671) | Hot spring water microbial communities from Norris Geyser Basin, Yellowstone National Park, WY, United States - NOR.PS_P | ecosystem: Environmental > Aquatic > Thermal springs > Unclassified...
CCTGTCCGACCCACATCGATATTCCCCGCTTCATCAAGAAAATTGCTACAGGGAACCTGGTGGGCTCGGCCCGGACGATTCTGGAGTCCAACCTGATGGGCGCTACGTGTGCACGGGTTTGTCCAGTAGAAGAGCTATGCGAGGGGGCTTGTGTACTGGGGGCCGAGCATAAACCGATCATGATCGGGCGGTTGCAGCGCTACGCCACCGACTACGTTTACCAGCGGGGCATGGATGTGTTTAAGCCCGGTGTGCCTACCGGTAAAAAGGTTGCAGTAATTGGGGCTGGGCCAGCAGGCCTGACCTGCGCTGGAGAGCTTGCCAAACTTGGCCACAGTGTAACGGTGTTTGAGAAGCGTGAACTCCACAATGGCCTTTCAACGTACGGCATTATTGTACTGCGCGAACCGGTGGAAGTGGCCCTGGCCGAGGCCGAGATGGTCAAGCGCCTTGGGGTCGAGATAAAAACCCAGATGGAGCTGGGGCAAAACCTCAGCTGGGAAGAGGTTCGCAACAACTTTGATGCGGTTTTCCTGAGCGTGGGTCTGGGCGCAGTGCCCCCGCTGGGCATTCCTGGTGAGGAGTTTATTGTAGATGGCCTTGGCTATATCGAGACCTCCAAGATGAACCCAGGGGCTTTGCAGGTGGGGCGTGAGGTGGTGGTGATAGGAGCAGGCAATACCGCTGTGGACTGTGCGACCATCGCCAAGCGCCTGGGGGCTGAGCGCGTTACGATGGTCTATCGCCGTACGCAAAAGGAGATGACTGCTTATCCCCATGAGTTTGAGTTTGCTAAAAAAGAAGGAATTGAGTTTCGCTTCCTTACCCAGCCGGTAGAGGTGCTGGTTCAGGACGGCAAAGTAACCGGCTTGAGGTGCGTGCGGATGCAGCTGGGCGCGCCAGACGCTACGGGCCGGCCTGCTCCAGTGCCAGTGCCAGGTTCTGAGTTTGTGCTGCCTTGTGACCAGGTGGTGAAGGCCATTGGCCAGGAAAAGCCTGCGGTGGCAAAGCTCTTAGACCTCGAGACCGAGAAAGGCTTTATCAAGGTAGACCAGGACTACCAGACCAGCCTGCCGGGAGTTTACGCAGGTGGCGACTGCATCCGCGCCAAAGGCTCGGCTTCCACTGTGATGGCCGTGCAGGACGGCAAGCTGGCAGCCCGTGCGATACACCGCAAGCTCGTCCCAAGTGCTGGCGTGGCAGCAGACGATTGATTAAACTCCTTCTCCCACAAGTGGAGAGGGGGCTAAAGCAAGTGAAGGAGTTTTATGGCAGACCTCAGTGTCAACTTTGCTGGCATCAAGTCGCCCAACCCCTTCTGGTTGGCCTCGGCCCCCCCCACCAACTCCGGGGCCCAGGTGCACCGGGCCTTCGAGTACGGTTGGGGCGGGGCGGTCTGGAAAACCATCGGGGCCCCCGTGCTCAACGTGTCTAACCGTTATGGGGCCTGGCACTATGGGGGTCAGAAGATGCTGGCTATTAACAACGTGGAGCTAATTTCCGACCGGCCGCTGGAGGTCAACCTGCGGGAGATACGGGATGTGAAGCGCCACTGGCCCGACCGGGCGGTGATTGTTTCGGCCATGGTGGAGTCTACCCCCGAGGCCTGGCGGGACATCATCCTCAAGATCGAAGACACCGGCGCCGACGGCATCGAGCTCAACTACGGCTGCCCCCACGGCATGAGCGAGCGGGGCATGGGCAGCGCCGTGGGGCAGGTGCCCGAGTACTGCCAGCAGATTACCCGGTGGGTGATGGATGTCGCCAAGATTCCGGTAATCGTAAAGCTCACCCCCAACGTGGCCTCGGTGGTGCCACCGGCGCGGGCGGCCTTGGCGGCGGGGGCCAACGGGCTTTCGCTCATCAACACCATCAACTCCATCATCGGGATAGATCTGGACACCCTCGAGATCACCCCCAACATCGGGGGCAAGGGCGGACATGGTGGCTACGCGGGGCCTGCGGTCAAACCCATCGCACTGAACATGCTGTCTTCGCTGGGCGTAGATCCGGTGGTGAAGCAGTCTGGTGTGCCTATCAGCGGTATGGGCGGTATCTCAACCTGGCGAGATGCGGCAGAGTTTTTGTTGCTGGGTGCGACCAGCCTTCAGGTGTGCACCGCCGTGATGCACTATGGTTTTCGCATCATCGAAGACCTGACCGACGGGCTCAATGCCTGGATGGATGCCAAAGGCTTCAAGACCATCTCCGAGGTGGTGGGCAAAAGCCTTCACCGTATCTCCGACTTCAAGGACTTCGACCTCTCCTTCCGGGCGGTGGCCCGCATCGACCCCGACAAATGCATCCGCTGCAACCTTTGCTATGTGGCCTGCAACGATACGGCCCACCAGTGCATTGATCTGGTAGATGCTAGCGGCCAGGTGGTACCGCCTTACCGCTACGATGTTCACTCCAACGGCAAACACGAGGCGGTGAGCACCCGCCCCCAGCCGGTGGTGCGCGAGGACGACTGCGTGGGCTGCCGCCTTTGCCACAACGTCTGCCCGGTGGATGGCTGCATCGAGATGGTCGAGCTGCCCTCGGGGCGCCCCTCCATCACCTGGGATCAACTCACCCAGGCCCGGCCCGAGGTGGGCACCGACTGGGAGGCCATGCAGCGGTATCGGGAAGAGATGGGGATTGAGATTCACTAAGAGATGCCGAACGTATAACGGCAAAACGTCAAGGTAAATCCTGTCCTGGAGAGGTTACACTAGGTCTATGGTCAAGCCGGTTGCCAAGCTGATGAGCGCTGAAGAGTACCTCGAGAGCGAGCTTCGGTCTGAGGTGCGCCGTGAGTATGTAGGGGGTCAGGTCTATGCCATGGCTGGCTCGAGCCTGCGGCACAGCCGTATTGCTGGAAACATTCATGCCCACTTCTGGCAGCTCGCCCAGAACCTGCCCTGTCGCGTGCACCAAGAGGCGGTAAAGCTTCGCGTGGGCAGAGAGGACACTGAAGTGGCCTTTTACTACCCGGATATTATGGTGGTTTGCGGTAAGAGACCCCCTGACGAATACTACGAAACCGAGCCCTGCATTCTGGTCGAGGTGCTGTCGCCATCTACCGCAAGCGTGGACTTGCGCGAAAAGTATCTGGAGTACACCCGTCTCCCCAGCCTTCGCACCTATCTGGTGGTCGATCAGGACACCCTGTTTGTGCGGCACTGGTACCGCGACGAGGCGGGGCACTGGAACCATCAAGACCTCACCGGGGACGGCAACATCCCGCTGCCTTGTTTGGATGGGCAGATCACGCTGCCCCAAATCTATCGCGGGGTGTTTGAGTAGGGCCGGCCTTGGGGGGCCTCGAGCACGTTATGGCTAAAGACCTGGTTCCCCAGGACGATTACATCTACGGAGGTGCGTATGGGACTGCTCATCAAAAACGGTGAAATTGTTACCGCAGACAGCCGGTATAAGGCCGATATCTACGCCGAGGGCGAAACCATTAGCCGCATCGGGCAGAACCTAGAAGTTCCGCCCGGCACAGAAGTGATTGACGCTACCGGAAAATACGTGTTTCCGGGCTTCATTGACCCCCACGTGCACATCTACCTGCCTTTTATGGCCACCTTTGCCAAGGACACCCACGAGACCGGCTCCAAGGCGGCCTTGATGGGGGGCACCACCACCTACATTGAAATGTGCTGCCCCAGCCGCAACGACGATGCGCTCGAGGGCTACCAGCTCTGGAAGAGCAAGGCCGAGGGCAACAGTTACTGCGACTACACCTTCCACATGGCGGTCTCCAAGTTCGACGATAAAACCGAGGGGCAGCTACGGGAGATCGTGGCCGACGGCATCAGCTCCTTCAAAATCTTCCTCTCCTACAAAAACTTCTTCGGCGTCGACGATGGGGAGATGTACCAGACCTTGCGGCTGGCCAAGGAACTGGGAGTCATCGTGACAGCCCATTGCGAGAACGCCGAGCTGGTGGGGCAGCTGCAGCAAAAGCTACTGTCCGAGGGCAAAACCGGCCCCGAGTGGCACGAGCCCAGCCGGCCTGAGTCGGTGGAGGCCGAAGGTACGGCGCGCTTTGCCACCTTCCTCGAGAACACCGGGGCTACCGGCTATGTGGTGCACCTCTCCTGCAAGCCGGCCCTGGATGCGGCCATGGCCGCTAAATCGAGGGGGGTGCCCATCTTTATCGAATCGGTGATTCCGCACTTCTTGCTCGACAAAACCTACGCCGAGCGGGGTGGGGTAGAGGCCATGAAGTACATCATGTCGCCCCCGCTGCGTGATAAGCGCAACCAAAAAGCGCTGTGGGACGCGCTGGCCCAGGGCTTCATCGACACCGTGGGCACCGACCACTGCCCCTTCGACACCGAGCAGAAGCTAATGGGCAAAGATGCCTTTACTGCCATTCCCAACGGCATCCCGGCCATCGAAGACCGGGTGAACCTGCTCTACACCTATGGTGTGAGCCGGGGCCATCTGGACATACACCGCTTCGTGGATGCCGCCAGCACCAAGGCTGCCAAGCTGTTTGGGCTCTTCCCCCGCAAGGGCACCATCGCGGTGGGCAGCGATGCCGACCTGGTGGTCTACGACCCCCAGTACCGCGGCACCATCTCGGTCAAGACCCAGCACGTTAACAACGACTACAATGGCTTTGAAGGCTTCGAGATTGACGGCAGGCCCAGCGTGGTAACGGTGCGCGGCCAGGTGGCGGTGCGGGACGGGCAGTTTGTCGGCGAGAAAGGGCGGGGTAAGCTCCTGCGGCGCGAGCCCATGTACTTTTAGATGAAGCCGAGATGGGTTTTGAATTTGCTGGGTGGGATCTGCCTGTGGATAGCTGCAATCCTGGCGCTTGGGGGCAGTTCGGCATGGGCGCTTTTTGCGGTGGTTGGCGGACTCCTCTTGGTACTGGCGCAAAGGGACTTTAGGAGGAGATAGGCGCTGAATGAATATTTATGCAAACCCCAGTAAAATCCCACTAAGAGGTAGATCGAGATGCTGATACCCCCAGACCAACTGCTTGTGTTTGCCTTGGCCAGCCTGGCCTTGCTCCTGATTCCGGGGCCGGCGGTGCTCTATATCGTTACACGCAGCGCCGCTCAGGGACCTGCGGCGGGTGTGGCCAGCGTTCTGGGCATCCAGTGTGGGGGTATGGTGCACGTGCTGATGGCCAGCCTGGGCCTTTCGGCCATTCTGCTTTCCAGCGCCCTGGCGTTCAGTCTGGTTAAGTATGCGGGTGCGGCCTATCTGGTGTATTTAGGCCTGCGGACGTGGTTTTCCAGGGAGCCCCTCGAGCTCGGTGCGGCAGCACGCCAGCCCTTGCGGCAAATTTTTCTGCAAGGGTTCGTGGTCAATGCCCTCAACCCCAAGACCGCGCTGTTCTTTTTTGCCTTCTTGCCCCAGTTTGTAGACCCGGCACGGGGAGCGGCCTGGATCCAGTTTTTGCTGCTGGGGCTGGTTTTCATTATTCTGGCGACCTTCAGCGACGGGGCCTACGCACTCCTGTCTAGCTCGCTGGGTGGATGGTTTCGAAACAAGGCCCGTGAGCCGCGCTTCGCCCAGGGACAGCGGCTTGTCGCCGGGGGTATTTACATCGGGCTGGGCCTGACCGCAGCCCTGACTGGCAACCGGCACAAATAGGAACGAACATGATGCAAGCCAATACCGCTTCAGAGCTATCCGCTAAAGGTTCCAACCCTGGCGCAATTGTATCGGTGCAGGGGGTCTCGATGGTGTTTCAGAACGGAACGGTGGCGCTCAAAGACGCCAACCTCGAGATTGCCCCGGGCGAGTTCATCAGCCTGATTGGGCCGTCGGGTTGCGGCAAGACCACCTTGTTGCGCTTGCTGGCCGACCTGATAAAGCCTTCTGCGGGCACCATCCGCATCGGGGGTAAAACTCCCGAGGAAGCGCGGAAAAGCCGGGCCTATGGCTATGTTTTTCAAGCCCCTACCCTGATGGAGTGGCGCACGGTGCTCTCGAACGTGATGCTGCCCCTGGAGGTGATGAACTTTCCGCCGCCTGAGCGCAAGGCCAGGGCCGAACAGATGCTGACGCTGGTGGGACTGGAGAAGTTCGCCCGGCACTACCCCTGGCAGCTTTCGGGCGGGATGCAACAGCGGGTCTCCATCGCGCGGGCGTTGGCCTTCGACCCCCAGCTTTTGTTCATGGACGAGCCTTTTGGGGCCCTGGACGAGATTACCCGCGAGAACCTGAACTTGGAGCTTTTGCGCTTGTGGCGGGAGACGGGCAAAACCGTGATTTTCGTGACCCACTCCATCCCCGAGGCGGTGTTTCTCTCAACCCGCATTGTGGTCATGACCCCCCGCCCCGGAAAAATCGAGACCGTCATACCGTTAGACCTGCCCCAGCCCCGTACCTTCGAGACCCGCGAGACCGCCCGCTTTTTCGAGCTGGCCACCGAGGTGCGCGAAGCCCTGCGCAAAGGCCACGGCTACGAGGTGACCGAGTGATGCGCCTCTCGCCCAACCTGGTGCCGATGCTGGTGGTGGCGCTGGTGGTGGTAGCGCTGTACTGGCCCATCATGTACCTGGCCAATATCCCGGCAGCCCAGCGGGCTTTGGATACAGGAGCGGCCCTGCCCTGCAAGACCGCTTTCGAATGTGCGACCCAGCTCAGAAGCCCGGTGCTGCCTTCGCCGCAGCAGCTTTGGAACGGTTTTGCCAACCTGATGTTTCCCCTCAACTCGCCCAATGCCATACCCATCAATGCGGCCGTGACTGCCTTCGAGACGCTGGTGGGCTTGCTGCTGGCGACGCTGGTGGGCTTCTTCTTTGCCATCGGGATGGTGGCCTCGAGGGCCTTCGAGCGGGCCTTGCTGCCCTGGATTGTGGCCTCGCAAACCGTGCCCATCATCGCCATTGCGCCCATGCTGGTGGTCTTGCTGGGGCAGTACGGGGTGCAGGGCTGGCTGCCCAAGGCCATCATTGCGGCCTACATTGCTTTTTTCCCCATCACCATCGGGGTGGCCAAGGGGCTCCAAAGCCCCGACCCCCTGGCCCTCGACCTGATGAAAACCTATAACGCCAACAACTGGCAGACCTACCTCAAGCTGCGCTTTCCGGCCTCGGTGCCCTATTTGTTTACCGCCTTCAAGGTGGCCATGACGGCGGCTTTGATCGGGGCCATTGTGGCTGAAATCTCCACCATCAGCTTTCAGGGCATCGGCAAGATGCTGGCGGAGAACTCGAGGGCCTCGGATGTGGTGGCGATGTGGGTGATCATGCTCTCTTCGGCGGTGCTGGGTATTTTGCTGGTGGCTTTGGTGAACTGGCTCGAGCGCCTGCTCACGCCCTGGCGACGCTCGAGCCAGGTGGTGGCTGTGCCCACAAAAGAGACCCGGCTGGCTACGCGGGGGGAGGTGCGTTCGTGAGCCTGTCATACGGGCCTGGTGCCAGATACGGGTCGGGGTGGCTATTGCTGGGGCTTGGGTTTGGGTTGTTGCTCTGGTTCATCGCAGCCTGGTGGGACATGTCCGAACCGGCTTCCGGTGCCCAGAAGCTCCTGATTGGGTTGGGCTTCTTGCTGGTGGTGTGGGGCATTGCCAGGGTGGCCCAGCAGTTTGTAAACATCACCAACCCGGTTATTGGCTTCACGCCAGCCGCCCTCACGCTTCTCGCGGTGGTGGTGGCTGCCGAGGCCCTGTTGCGGGCCTATCAGGTTCCTACGGGCTTGATTCCTACCCCTAGCCGGGTGCTCTCGACCCTGCTGGAGGTGCGGGACGTGCTTTTGCGAGACGCTTACCAGACCGTGGTGCTGGAGGCTATGGTGGGCTACCTGGTCGGTTGCAGCCTGGGTTTGCTCACGGCTTTGCTGGTGAGCCGCTACGTCTTCCTCGAGCGCGGTCTTTTGCCCTATGCCACGGTCTTTAGCAGCATCCCGATTGTGGCCCTGGCCCCGGTGCTGGTCAAGATGATTGGAATCGACTGGCCCTCCAAGGCCGTCATCGTAGCCATTACGGTGTTTTTTCCTATGGTGGTGAATGCCTTTCGAGGTCTGACTGAGGTCAACCCGCTCTCGCTGGATCTGATGCGCTCATATGCGGCCAGTGAGGTGCAGCAGTACCGCTGGCTTCGACTGCCCAACGCACTGCCCTTCATATTCAACGCCCTCAAGCTGGGTACAACCCTGGCCATGATTGGGGCCATTGTGGGTGAGTTCTTTGGAGCCAACGGGCAGGGCCTGGGTTTTCGCATCCAGATCGAAGCGGGTCGCTTCGGTTTCGACATCGTGTGGTCGGCCATTATTGTGGCCTCGATTATCGGCATCGCCTGGTATGGACTGGTGGCCTGGCTCGAGCGCAAGTTCACGGGGTGGCATGTATCGTTTCGCTGACGGCCCTTACGCCAGGCTCGCACCTTCGGTCACCCCGCTTCGCGGCGAAACCCGCATCTCGAGTGGTAAAGCAGGCTTGGGTGGCGCACAACTTGCAGGCAGCTAGTGGCTGATGAGGAAAAACAACATGGCCACGAAACATGCGTTGTTAGCTGGTTAGGAGGTGAGGAAAGATATTGCTTGACAAGAGGGTTATAGGTTGAAGTAGGCTACCTTCTGAAGTCGTTCTGGCACAAAAAGGAGGGCAAGGATGAAGAAGTGGTCGGTCTTTTGGGTACTGGCAGTCTTCGTGCTGGCGTCGCTTGCAAGCGCACAGCAAAACCTGGTCAAGGTGAACCTGCAGCTGAAGTGGTTTCCTCAGGCGCAGTTTGCTGGTTTCTTTGTGGCTAAAGAGCGGGGCTTTTTCCGGGCTCAGGGCCTCGACGTTAACCTGCTGCCTGCGGGTGATCAATCGCCCATTCAGGTGGTGCAGTCTGGTGCAGCCGACTTTGGCACAACCTGGATTGCCGACCTGCTAACTGCCCGTGAGCGCGGTATTCCTGTAGTGCACCTGGCCCAGATTTTCCAGCGTTCGGGCTTTACCCTGGTTGCGCTCAAGTCCACCGGCATCAAGGACCTTTGTAAAGACCTCAAAGGAAAGAGCGTAGGAGTCTGGCCCTCCGGTAACGAGTACCCCGCAGTGGCCCTGTTCCGCAAATGTGGCCTGACCAGCTCGCTCGACCCGCGGGTTACCAACCCCGATGTAACTGCGGTGAGCTACCCCTTCGACCCTGCCCTGGTGTTCCCCGACAAAGTGCAGCTGGTTTCGGCCATGATCTACAACGAAGTTAACCAGATTGCCGGGCTGGGCTACGACGAGACCAAGGTAGATGTCTTCAAGCTGGCCGACCTGGGCATCAACCTGCTGGAAGACCTGATTTTTACTACCGAGCGGGTGCTGAACGACCGCAACTTTAAAGGTTCGGGCCTCACCGGTCGCCAGGTGGCAGCCCGCCTGATTCGGGCCTCCATTCAGGGCTGGAACTGGGCGGTAGCCAACCAGGCCGAGACGGTAGAAAAGTACGTGCTGCCGGTATGTGGCAACACCTGCAAGGGCTCCGGCAGCCGTGCGGATGCTAAAGGCCACCAGACCTGGCAGATGGCCGAAATCGCCAAGCTCTACAACGCTGGGGCCACCACCAAAGGCTGGGCTGGCTTCCTGGTGCCTGCCGATTATCAGGCTTCGGTGCAGCTCTTGCGCGAGCAGGGTATTCTGACCAAAGACCCCCCAGCGGCCACGGTGGACTATGGCCCCTGGGAAGCCGCTACCGGCAAGCGCGCTCGAGACTGGAAATAACCTGCACCAAAGCGTGAAAGCAATCTGAGCTGGGGGGCGGCCAATGCGTCGCCCCCTATTTCACACCAGGTGGTCGAAACAGAATGCTTTTTGGAGGGAACCATGCTTAACCCCAAACGAACCGTGGCCGAACTCAAGGAACTGCGCGAACTCACCGCCGATGAAAACGGGGCCTGGCGGGTGGCCTGGAGCGATACCTGGCTCAAAGCGCGCGAATGGTTTAACAGCAAGCTGGCAGACCTGCCTGTGGAGCAGCACTACGACGCCGCGGGCAACAACTGGGTTACGCTACAAGGCCAAAGCGAGAAGGCCCTCTTGATTGGGGGCCACCTGGACTCGGTGCCGGGCGGAGGCTGGCTGGACGGCTGTCTGAATGTGCTGGCGGGCCTCGAGGTGCTGCGCCGGATTGCCAAGGAATACCAGGGAAAGCCCCCCGTTACGGTGCGGTTGGTAGACTGGGCCGACGAGGAGGGGGCCCGCTTTGGCCGCAGCCTGCTGGGCTCCTCGGCCTTCTCGGGCACCCTGGAGCCCGAACTGGAAAAAGACCGCACCGATAAGGACGGCATTCGCCTGGAAGATGCCCTGCGACGCTGTGGGGTGGAGCTCTCCCGGATGCTCGAGGCCCAGCTCGAACAGAAAAATGCGGCGGCCTACCTCGAGCTGCACATCGAGCAGGGCCCGGTACTCCTGGACATGGGTCTGCCTTTAGGGGTGGTGCTGGGTACGTTTGGGGTGGAGCGTCACGCCATCACCTTCCGTGGTCAGGCTGCCCACTCCGGTTCGACCCCCATGCACAAACGCAAAGATGCCTTTCTGGCCGCGGCTAAGATGGCCCCCGAAATCTACAACATCACCGACCGCAATGGCGGGGTCTCGACCATCGGGAGCTGTGTAACCAGGCCGGGTATCGTAACCAGTGTGGTGGCCGAGTGCACCATCACCCTCGACCAGCGCCACCTCGATGCCGAAGCTTTGGCCCGGCTTAAGTTTGAAGCAGAAGAGGCCAGCCAGCGTTTTGCCCGCGAAGGTGGGTTGCCCGCGCCGGACTGGCAGACCATCTGGCGCATCGAGCCCATTTTGTTCCACCCCGAGCTGATCGAGTTTTGCGATGAGGCCATCCGCGAGGTGGCCGGGGTCTCGCACCGCCTGCCCTCAGGGCCGCTGCACGACGCCGCCGAGGTAGCCAGGGCGGGTATTCCTACGGTCATGATGTTTGTGCAAAGCCTGCACGGCATTAGCCACAACAAAATCGAGGACACCAAAGAAGAGCACCTCGAGCTCTCGGTGCAGGCCCTGGATCGGCTGGCCGACAAAACCATGCGCTGGATACTGGGTCGGTAGCGGCCCGGGCCAGGTTTGAGCCGATGAGCCTTCCCACGCTTCGTCAAATCCTGGCGCTCCCCGCTTTCAGAGGGGCCGAACTGCTTTCGGGTCAGGCCAGGCTCGATGGGCAGATTACCTGGGTACACGTGGCGGAGGTGCTGGACGCCGCCAGGCTGCTCTCGGGGGGCGAGCTTTTGCTTTCCACAGGCCTCGAGCTGGCCCGCACTAGCCCCGAAGCCCGCGTGGCCTATGTGCGCTCGCTGGCCGAGGCCGGGGTGGGTGGGCTGGGGCTCGAGCTGGTGCAGTGGCTAAAAGAAGTACCCGCCGAGATGCTTCAGACCGCCCGGATGCTG
>Ga0326763_1000714_pt1 | contig 11294 bp, 13 predicted proteins | sample NORPS_P_FD_207671 | JGI IMG/M metagenome (GOLD analysis project Ga0326763, IMG submission 207671) | Hot spring water microbial communities from Norris Geyser Basin, Yellowstone National Park, WY, United States - NOR.PS_P | ecosystem: Environmental > Aquatic > Thermal springs > Unclassified...
TTCTGGACGTACTGCACCGCCTCCCTAAACCGGCCCACCTCGGCGAGGGCGACAGCCGAGGCGATGGAGGAAACAACGGCCTCTGAATACAGTCCGTGATACACCGAATACAGCGCCGCGGCTTTTCCGTGTCTACGCCACACCCCATGTGCCAGTTTAAAAACAGCTATACGCAAAGAAAACAACTGAGGCAGAGGAGTTGCTGAGGGGGTGGCTTGAGCTACAAGCATTCGGCGTGGAGTGGGTGAAGAAGTGGCTGGGCCTTAGGGATAGGCTGGTTAAAATTGCCAGCGTATTGCGTAGATTCCCGTAGATGGTGGAGGTGATAAGGCAGAGGCCAGTGGGCATCCTCCACCCATATACAATGGAGGCGTTTGTGGCGAGGGACGGGTCTGAGACGTGTCTCTCCCTCACCTCGTCGAAGGCGTACTGCGCACGGGACAGAGCCGTGAGGGAGGTAAGGCTGGAGCTAGAGTTCAGCCGATACGAGACATACGAGGAAAAGATCAGAGAGGTATACCGCCCCAAGGGACTGCTGGCATACACCACGGCGGCGAGGGAATACGTAAGGGTGCTCTAGCCCTCTGGGGGATCTACGTCTCGTGTGGGCTTAGTTCTCAAGAGTCATTGTAAAATTCTTTTTCCGCTTTCTTAAACTGCTTCTTTCTCAGGGGGTTTACCTATTTTGTTGTATTAGTCAAAGCTGGGTGGTCGACACAAGAGCAGAGGTGGGGTGAACTAAAGGGTCTGATGGCTACACCGTGGCGACTATGTAAGAACTCTAGAGAAGATGAGACGCGTGAACTAAAAAACAAGCCCCCGCGGAACCACTCCTCCGCCGCTCCATCCAGGCTGAGCTACGGGCCGCTTTCTACATGTGTCGTGTTTTTAAGTTTTTGCGAAGGTTAGGGTAGCGGCTCTAGTTCTTGCAAGTTGTTTGGATCTATTCTTATTTTGCCTATGTGGACCTCGTCGAATTCTGTAGTTGTGACGTACATTGAGATTTTTGGCTCGAATTTCTCGACGACGCCGTATCCGACGAGGCGCCCCTCTTTGTAGAGGGCGGCGAATAGGTGTCTTAAATAGTGAGGCGGCACCGCGTATTCGCGTCCTTTCTTTTCTGGCTTATCCACGTCGGCCGGCACATACCTCCCCCAGGGACATTCTAATCCGCCCTCCCAGCGGCAGAGCACCAGCCTCTCCGGCTCTGCCTGCGTCTTGGTCGTCGTCTTTAGGAAGCGTCTGTATGCGTAGTTTCTAAGCTCCTTTCTCTCCACAGGTCCTCTGGGGAGTACATATGGAGATTTAGAAACTGTGAGACCTGGGATTGCGGCTTCGCCTATGTTTATCGGCGTTGCGTCTGTGGCGTCTATCAACGCCTTGAGTAGCTGAAGGCCGCGGCCTGTGGTCCACCCGGGGGTGTTTATGATAATGAGGTGTGGGTACTGCGCCGCCGCTCTCCTGAGGCTCCAGACGGCGCCTGCCAGCAACAGCTCCTCCATCCCCTGGAGGTTTGTGGAGCCGACGTAGTAACCGTCTTGGGGCTCTAGTGTTGAGATGTGGGGCGCGGGGGCTGAGGTGCAGCTGTACGTCACGAAGCCTGGTGGGCCTATGTCGGACTGGCCGACGTCTGCGTCGACTATGCAGACCTTTTTGCCTTGCGTTGTGTATCTGTTGAGGAGGTAGGTGGATAGGCTACTCTTGCCGGAGTCTGTGGGACCTACCAAGGCGATTGTTGCGGCGCCTATCTGCAGGTCCCAGTCTCGGGGGGTGGTGGAGCCCTTTACGAGGGTTACTGAGCCGCTTTCTAGTCTGAGGGTGGTGGGTCCCTCTACGGGGTATTGCTTGTGTGGAGGCACTTCTAATCGTTGGAAAAGCCCTCCAAAGACTTTACAAGGTCTGAGGCATTCTACGACGGCGGGGCCTCTTATGAGCGCCGTATCTCCTTGGGGGATGTCCAATGTAAACATATTAAGACATGTGTAGGTCTATATATGTCTCGTCTCGTGGCTTTAGTGGCTGTTCTAGACGACGTGCTTCTCTTCGTTGTGCCTGCTACGTTGGCTTTTTTGTTTTATTTCTTTGATCTTATTCCGCTTTGGGCGGCGTTGGCCGTGGCGGCGCCTTTTCTAGGCCTCGCGGTTTACGTGGGGGTGAAGGTGTTTAGAGAGGCGCCTAGGAGTTTTGAATACGTGGGCGGGAGGGGGGTGGCTACGGAGGATCTCAGACCTGAGGGCTTGGTGAAGGTGGGAGGGGTGTATTGGAGGGCTGTATGCGCCGGGTGTGAGGTGGCGGCGGGGGGCTGTGTGGAACTTTTAGATATTCGAGATGGGCGGGCTTATGTTAGACCTTGTCAGTAGGAGGAGATATGAGACTTAGTAGCTCCCAGGTGTGTTTCATTATGGTGATTTCGTGGCGCATCTTGGCGTAGGTCTCGTCGTCTATTCTGCCGGCGGCCTTTGCGTCTTCAATCTTTTTCTCGAGTTCTACGAGGTCGAATTTGGATAAGTACTCCCGGGTGAGTGCCCTGGACCATAGGTACAAGATGCGAGACTCGAGTTCTGTCACCTTTTGCGTCAAGGCGTTGAGCCTCTCCTGGTACTCGTCTATCTTTTTCTGTAGCTCCGAAGAGAGGGAGACGTAGTCTTTTTCAGATATTAGCCCTAGTTCTTTCTTCGCCAAGAGGATTTCTTGTTCTCTTCTGAGGCTCTCGACGACGTTTCTAAGCTGGTCAATGCGGATCTTTACCTTGGCGAGGTCTGCGTCCCAGCTGGATTTTGTCTTAGAGACGGCGTCCACATACGCCTTCCAGGTGTCCTCTATGCCTTTTACCTTCTCCTCGTATTGGGCTAGTAGTTTTTCTAGCTCCCCAAGCGCCAGATACGCTACGTCGACGCTCATTTCAACAACTCTTCCAGTTCTTTCTTAAGTTTTTCGTAGGTTTCCTGCGATATTTTGCCTTCCTTAAGCAACTCCTCGAGCTTAGACAGAGAAAGCTTCAACGAGATCACCTCAGCGCTTGTGGAGGTGGTGAGCACTCTTCTGAAGTGGGCGCCTAGTCCGTCCTCCAGCGCTGTGTATTTAGTCTTGACCTCGTCAAGAAGTCCTCTGAGGGTCTCCAACTTCGTCTCAAGGTCTCTCTTTACCTCTTGATACGAGTCAGGTGGCATAAAGTCTTTCTTTAATTCAATCTCGGCCAACATCTTCTCGTAATCGCCAATGGTCTTGTTCAACAGCTCTTGCGCCCTTAGTAGAGACATCTTCTCCACTTCCCACTGCCTCCGGGCACCCACGACGTTGTTTTCATATTCTTTCCAGGCGTCGTCAAGCTTCTTCACTAAATCGTCGTATTTCATCACTATGTTGTCGATTACGGGTTTTATGGCCTTTTCAAACTCCGTCTCGGGTCTCTCCGGCGCCAAGGGGAGCACCTCTGCAAGGGGCTTGGGGGCCTCCTCGGGCTTAGGCGCCGCAGGTCTGGTCTCCCCCCGCGAGAATCTAATATAAATGGGACACTCGGCGTAGTTGCCTATGCAGTACCAACTAAAGGGGTCTATGGGCTTGTTGGTGTAGCTACATACGAACCCGGCCTCTCCCCGCCTCAAAGCTGGACATACACTCATCGCTCTAACTGACGAAGAAATATATATTTGTTACGGGTGAAGTATACTCCTACGGCCTCAGCTCCCCCAGCTCTACATCTCTCGCCTTACTCAAATCCTCAAGGGTGCCTACGTCGTAGAAATACGCCTCTTTTGCTGTATAAACAGCCACGCGAGGCGTCAAGGACCTCGCAAGGGCGTCCATGTCTAGGTATTCTTCAGATAGCTTCTTCACCACTACGTCGGACACTACGTAAATCCCCGTGGACGTTACGAACTCAAAAGTCGGCTTCTCGCGCCACGTCTTTAGGAGGTCGTCTTCCACCTCTAACACGCCGAATCGCAACGAGGCCTTGTTCGCAGAGCCTACCACCGTGAGCAGAGCCTTCTTCGACTTGTGTAGTTCCAGGGGGGCACTTAAGTCGAGATTTGTCAAGACGTCTGTGTTGGCTACGACCACGTCGCCCTCCACCCACTCTTTGGCATAGTACAACTGCCCAGCCGTGCCCAGCAGACGCCGCGACTCTAGAAAAACCACGTCGGGGTGGAACTCCGATAAGTAGCTCCTCAGTAGATTCTGCATATAGTACCCAACCACTGCCACCTCTCTAACTCCGTTACGCCTCAGCCACTCCACGACGAAGTCAATCAACAGCTTAGACCCCACATCGGCCAGCGCCTTGGGTACGAAATAAGTCAACGGCCTCAGCCTAGTGCCCAGCCCCGCCGCGAGGACAACCGCCTTCACAAGTAGTCGCCTAGGCCTTGTCTCTTTAAGTGCTGCCGAATCTTCTCCACCTCTCTCTCCATCTTCTTAACCTCTGTCAATATGTCCCTCCTGGCCTCCCCCTCCTCGCCTGAGGATTTATACGTGCAGTAGCCCTCAGGCGTCATAGCCCGGGCCTCGCAGTAGGCGTACTGACATTTGGCGCCGATGCACTCGTCGTTTAGCCAAGTGCACCAAAACACTATCTTGTTTCCTCTTATCGTCGGTTTAAGAGCTTTTTTCCCGCAACGGAATAGAGACGTGCCGTTGGGGCCTAGGGCGCATCGAGGCCCAAGACATGGAGTTCTCTGCAACACTAGATATTGTAGATATTATTATTTAAATCTTGTAACCAAGCGACGACAGAAAAGACGCAACCTCCTCGTAGCGGGGAGACGAGCGGGCGCCGGGCCTCGTGACCTTAATCGCCGCGGCTGCGTTGGCGAAAACTAACTTGGTGTAGAGATCCCTCCCCCTGAGGTACATGTAGATATACGCCGCGGCGAAGCTATCCCCCGCGCCTGTGGTGTCCACTGCGTTGAGTTTAAAGGCGTCGACGTGGAGAAGCCTCTTGCCGTCAAACGCCACGGCCCCCCTAGGGCCGAGAGTTATGACGAGCTCCCCCACCGACAGTTCTTTAGAGAGCTTCTCGACGGCGGTTCTGTGGTCGTGAGAGTCGGCAAGCGTCTTGGCCTCTACGTGGTTCATGAAAACCACGTCGACTCCGTCTACCACTGCTTTAACTATTTCAAGACCTTTACGGGCGAGGGCTGTGCCTCCGTCCACCGAGACCGTGGCGCCTATCTCGCGGGCGATTTCCTTTGCCCTAACGATAAGCTCCGTCCTGCCTGTGGCTAGATGTATGTGGCGGACGCCTTGGAACACGTCTTTGGTCAAGTCGGCGGGGGTGAGGCCTAGGTTGGCGCCTCTATACGACAACATCCTCTTCATGCCGTCTGGATGCACCAAGACCACGACCACGCCTGACCTAACCCCGGCGATTTTCTTCACAAAAGAGACGTCTACCCCTTCTGCCTTGAGCTCTCTAAGCGAAAGCTCGCCTAGGGGGTCTTCGCCCACGGCGCCTATGAACCGGGCCTCCAGCCCCAATCTGGCTATCGCCACCGCAAAGTTGGCCGCGGAGCCGCCGCCGCCTGTGTATAAGTCGAGCACCTCTACATTCTCGTCGGGGCCGGGCAACTCGGAGGCCTTGAGGTATATATCAAAATTTAAGTTGCCCACAGAGGCGACAGCCACAAGAGCTCTAAATTTTAAATATAAATGCATGAGGGTAGACGTGGACGTCCAGAAGATGCTGGAGGTTAGGAAGATGCTGGAGGAGAAGATCGCCAAGTTGCAGGAGGAGCTGAGGCTGTACACTGCCTTGCTGGAGCTACTCGACAAGTCTATTGGAGAGAGGTCTTTCTCCACAGCGGCAGAAGTTGCTAAGCCGGAGGCCGTGGAGGAGGTGAAGGGGAGGGGCGGCGAGGTCTACGCCACTGTGGAAGTCTACGGGAACTACCTCTACATCAAGTTCCGAGAGCCTGTGAAGCTAGACGGGCTCTTCAAAAGATTTTTCCTAGACAAATTCCTGCAGAAATACAAAGAAGAAGACGCAAGAGAGGTGAGACAAGGCACGTTGAGACAAGAGGAGGTAATTAGGTACGAGCTCGAAGGCGGCGAAGAGGGCGAGGCAACCGCCATGAAGATATACAACTACAGGACGGAGGAGAGGAAGAGAGAAATACTGCGGGTGCTTAGGTGGACCCTTGAGAAGGTCTACTCCGGTTGAGCCACCTTCTTCTGCCGTTTGTAAAGCTCCAGCATCTCTGCCGCCGTGGTCGCCTGCTCGGGAGACTTGTCCAACCTGTATCGGCCTGTGAACCGCGGAAAGCGTATTGCGAGCCCGACCCCCGGCTTCACCGCTCCTAGGCAACACGTGTGAAGCGGCGACAGCGTAATCTCGGCGCCTATGACCTCTATGACGACCTGCGGCACGAACCACACATCCGCCTCCATCTTGGAGACGACTCTGGGGTGTCTATGCGGCGTCTTGTAGGGCTGCAACATCTCATACATCTTCTTCAGATCTGCGTCTGTGAAGCCGCTCCCCACTTTACACACAGTGTAGAACATGTCGGTGGACGGGTCGTAGGCCGCTGCGAGAAACGCGCCGTAGAGGCCTGCCCGCTTTCCCCGGCCGTAGAAGGCGCCTACCACCACCAGGTCCACTGTGTCTATCATCTCGCTTCTGTAGTCCCTCTTGTACTTAATCCAGTTCCACCCCCTCGCCCCCATCTCGTAGACAGAGGTGGGAGATTTACAGACAAGCCCCTCCATGCCGAGGGACACCGCCTCGTGGAAAAAGTTGTCCACCTCCTCGGCGCCGTCGAAAAGCCTCCACTTGGCGATAAAGACCTTGTCCGTCTCTTTTACAATCTCTGAAAGCCTCACGCGGCGGTAGATCAAAGGCTCTTCCGTGAGGTCTTCGCCGTCTATATACAACGCGTCAAAGAGGTGGAGAACCGCGGGGTACATCTCCGCCGCGGCGGCCACTTCATGTTTCCTCTTTCTATGCATCAACTCTTGAAACGGGAGCATGTCCCCCGTGTCTGGGTCCACCGCCACTATCTCGCCCTCTAGTATGGCCTCACGCACCGACACCGCCTCCCTCACAGCCTTCGCCACGTCAGGATAGGCGTGGGTGATGTCCTCAAGCCTTCTGCTGAAAATCTTCACAGAACCCTCTCGTATATGTATCTGCGCCCTCTCCCCGTCGTATTTGTATTCACAGACGGCGGCGCCGCCGAGCTTAGACAAGATTTCAGACGCCGAAGAGAGCCTCTGCGCCAACATGGGAAGCACAGGCACGCCGGGGGTGATCATCACCTCTTCAAGCGGCCTGCCCTCAGCAACGTGGCGCGCAAGTCTGCCCAAGTCGGGGTATACGTGGTAAGCCCGCTCAAGAGCCTCTTTATCTACGCCGAAGGCCTCAGAAAGGGCGTCAATAAGCGTCATGTCCGCGACGCCGAGTCTCAACTTCCCCACCACAAACCTAGCTATGTACTTCCCCTCCTCCGGAGAGGCGCGGGCGAAAAGCGACGAAAGAAGAGACACCTTTAAATCCTGCGCCCCCTCGCCAGCGGCCTGCGCCACCTTCAACAAGGTGTCGTAGACCTCAGAGACCTCCAAAGGCCTCTGCTGGCCGAAGGCGAGGAGACCCGGCCTCCTGCCCAGCGACAGAGCGCGCCTCGCCGCCTCGCCCACATCGCCGCTCTTCTTGTACAACGACTCCAACTCGGCTAGGGTTACGCCGGTGGCCTTCGAAACAGCCCTTAGGCAAAGCTTCTCGGCCACGCCGAGCTCAACGCCCTCCCACGGAGGCCTCAAGTCGCCTAGTATGAAATATATAATTTTGTCTATCTCCTCAGGCCTCGCCTTTTTAAACAACGAGACGAGGAGCTTAACCATGACGGTCCTCTGCGTAGTTGCCTCGATGGCGGCAAGGGCCTTTACCAATTCCCCAAACAACACGTCCTACCGGCCACCTTGTTTATAAGTGTTGAGGAAGAGCTCTAGGTAGGTTTCCTTAACCTCCTCGCCGAGTCCCAACGCCGCGGCGAGACGCCTCACCTCCTCCACCGCCTGGGGCACCTCCCCCTCCTCAGCCACCACTTTCTCAACTTCCACAAACTCGCCGAGGCCGTCGACCCAATCAAGCGATACAGAAAACCCGCCGCCTGTGTAATACTCCCGCTTCTTCCTAATCTCAGCCACGGGGACAAACCCCAGCCTCCTAAACACCTCAACAACTTCTAAACCAGCCTCGGCGGAGATCTCAACTCTAGTCTTAGCCCCCGCCCCCATCCGCGGCCCCTTATACGTGACATAAGCCCTACCGCCCACAATCCTAACCCTCAAAGCCTCGTCAGTCGCCGCGAAGTCTCTACATGGATGTTGAAAATAGAGGTCCACCTCCTCCTGCAGAGAGACAAGAGAAAAACCAAGAGCCTTAAGCCGCTGCCTAACTAAGAAAAGATCCGCCCTGTGTTTAACCTCCACTTCTAACATATTGCTTACAAGGCGGAGCGGCGGGGTTAGCCACAGCAAAGCCAAACAAGAAACACCGAGAAGTCACAGCGCCGAAATATGCACACTCCCCACAATTATCAGGACGCCCCAGCACCAGCCTAACAACCGCCGTAATCTGCCTAGGGGCAACCGACGGCGGAGGAGAAGGTGGAGGTGGAGGAGGCGGAGGAGGAGGTAGCCGAGACTCTACGGTTGTCTTCTGCTCAACAACCGGCGGCTCAAGAGGACGCACCTCAGGTACGGAAGGCGGGGGAGGAGGCGGCGGGGGAGGGGGAGGTGGAGGAGGCGGAGGAGGAGGCGGGGGTTCGCTTATTACCGGCTGGATCGGAGCGGGCGTGGGTTTGGGAGGTACCAACTCTAAGGTGGTTAATTCGGGGAACTCCGTCTTTGCTCTGCCCTGCACCGCGCGGAGGACGTCCTCAAGACTTACATCTCCTTCACCTACCTTGACGCCGTCGACGACTACAGCGGGAAATCTAGAGATGCCGTATTTCTTCAACATATTCACCAACGACCTGTAGTGGGGAGGAATCTTCTCAGGAGGCTCCCCCAGAAGCCTCAATACTTGATCCACCGCGTCGGGGCGTATCTTCACAGTTGCCAGCCGCACCTTGTCGGGCCTCTGGACCTGCCCCCTTAAGTCCTCCACAACCTTCTTAAGGGCGTTCTCCAGCTCCACGCTCTGGCCAGCCACGACGAACAACTCTATGTACATTGCTTAAAAAGGCGCGTCTCTATATAAACCTATCGCACAACTTCAAAAAATTGCTTAATAACACGAGACCTCCACAGCTCCCTCTCGATTACCTCCCCCTCCGGGTGGAGTTCATAGTAGATACGTGTAGAAAACTTATACATCTTCTCAGGAGGCCCCACCATAGACTCAACGTAGCGCAGAAGAGCGTCGCCTAATATACGCCTCTCTATCATCGTCTGCGGCAACACAACAAGCCGCCTCTGCCCAGCGACGACGTAGACGCCTTCACGTCCCCACTCGAAGCCGTCCAAGGAGCCGTCCCACTCCCGGAGCCCCTCCACAAGAGTAACTTCGATCACAGACCTCCGGAGGTCAAACTCCGTAAATCTAGGAATAGACAAGACAAGCTCGGCGGCGATCTTGGCGGTGTCAAAAGCCAAATCTCTAAAAGGCTCTACAATGCCTAAAGACCCCCGGACCTCACGCCTCTCAAAACCGCCGGAGCGGACCACGGCCTCCACTGTGACAAACACCCCACTCCTCAGCCCAGAAAGAACTGGGTGAGACACGGGGAGGGGAAGCCCCCTGAGCTTAGCAACCATGGCAGAACGGACGTGAGACACCAACACAGCACCAAGAGACATAGAAAAACAAGAAGAGAAGTTAAAAAAGGTGAGGAGATATTACGGAAAAAGAGGGGGTTTTACTTCGGCGGCGCCAATATCTGCATCAACCGCCTCCTCCTCCAGTTGTTGTACTCAATTATCAATATCGCCAATATGAGAATTATCACCAGCAACAATATGGCGTACAGCACCAGCGTCGGCAACGGTATTCTGGCGCCCATGAAGTCTAGACCAGCCGTGCCCGGCACAACAATCTGTATGTTCTTCGTCTCGCCGGCATTCAGCGTGACTTGCGAAGTCGCCTCCTTGCCCAAAGCGGCTACCTTTATGTTGTAGGTGCCGGCGAGCACCTCTACGTCCTTCGGCGGCTTGGAGTACATCAAATTCAGTGGGCCGGTCAACTCAACCGAGGAAACATAGTTGTCAATTGGTCTCTTGTCGTCGTCGACTGCAGTCACGCTGAGTTTCGCGGTGGGAACCTGCACCGTGGCGGTCACAGTCTGACCGACCGGCACGTTGACTGTCTGGCTGAACTCCTTGCCAAATACCGCAGTCTTCACTGTGTACTGCTGACCGCCCAACACCTCAACAGGCCCGACCTTGCCCTGGCCACTAACCACGCCAACAATCTGGACACTCCACTCGTTCCTCACAGTGCCGAAGCCATCGACGACTTGCGCCTCTATCTTGGCTGTGGGTATCTTCACGCGGATCACCATCTGCGGGCCCCTGGCTGTGAAGGTGGTGGTGTTGGTGAAGCCTAGGCCGGTCACCCTAGCCACATACTGCTGGCCCTCAACGAGCTCAGTGGTGATCTGGCCCATGCCAGTCGCCACGTTTTCAACCACCACAGGCCAGTCGCTACGGACTGCGCCGAAGCCGTCCACAGCTTGGAGAGTCACCTTGACGGTGGAGACCGGTATCTGCAGAGCAAGGGCCTTCTGGTTCAGCGTAAGCGTCTGCTCCTTAACCAGGGCCTTGCCTTCAGGAGTAACGGCGTTAGTAATTACTTTGATCTTGTAGGCGTCGCCCAACACATCCGTCCTAGGCAACACCGCCTGCAACTGGCCCTGGCCCTGAGCCGCAGTGATGTTGCCGTACAACACCTGGACGGTCCAGTCAGACCTCGGCGTGCCGGCGGCGTCGACGGCTTGGATCGTCACTAAGCCAGTTAGCCCAAGCTCGGCGAAGTCCAAACCGGACAGGAGGTCGGTCGTCTTGCCGCTAAACACTAGATACTGCCCGCCCTTCACCGGAACCTCCTGGCCGCCAAGCGTCACATGAGTCACGTAAATCTCCACCGGATACTCCACAGACACCGGCACCTTACCACCAAGCGTCATCACGCCGCCAGACACAGTAAACGGAATCCTCAAATTTGTCGTGGTGCCGTTGAGGAACTCAACGCCCTTTATAAGTATGAAGCCGCGGGTGGCGCTGTTCTTCACAGGTATCTCAGTGGCGTATCTGACAGTGGCTAAGACGTTCCAACCCGTTGCAGGCACAGAGGC
>Ga0326763_1000715_pt1 | contig 11277 bp, 6 predicted proteins | sample NORPS_P_FD_207671 | JGI IMG/M metagenome (GOLD analysis project Ga0326763, IMG submission 207671) | Hot spring water microbial communities from Norris Geyser Basin, Yellowstone National Park, WY, United States - NOR.PS_P | ecosystem: Environmental > Aquatic > Thermal springs > Unclassified...
TTCAACGGCCAGCCTGCGGTGCTGGTGATCATCTTCCGCGAGCCCGGCGCCAACATCCTCGACGTGGTCGGCCGGGTTAACGCCGCCCTGCCGCAGCTCGAGGCGGTGATGCCGGCGGACATCTCCATCACTCCCGCGGCCGACCGGACGCCCACCATCCGCGCCAGCCTGCACGACACCGAGCTCACGCTGGTCATCGTCGTGGTGCTCGTGACGCTGGTGGTGTTCGTGTTCCTGCGCGACTGGCGCTCGACCCTGATCCCGGCGATCGCGGTGCCGATCAGCATCATCGGAACCTTCGCGGCGATGTACCTGCTCGGCTACAGCCTGGACAACCTTTCGCTGATGGCGCTGACCATCGCCACCGGCTTCGTGGTCGACGACGCGATCGTGGTGGTCGAGAACATCACCCGGCACATCGAAATGGGTGAGACACGGTTCCGGGCGGCGCTGAACGGCGCCGGCGAGGTAGGCTTCACCGTTCTGTCCATAAGCCTTTCGCTGATCGCGGTGTTCCTGCCGATTCTGCTGATGGGTGGCATCGTCGGGCGGCTGCTGCGCGAGTTCGCAGTGACGCTGTCGATGGCGATCCTGGTTTCACTGGTCGTCTCCCTCACGGTGACGCCGATGATGTGCGCGCTGTTCCTGCCGCAGCGGCAGGCCGAGGCGCGGAAGGAGACGATCCTCAGCCGGGTCGAGCGAGGGTACGGGCGCTCGCTCGGCTGGGCGCTCGACCATGGCGGGCTGGTGATGCTGACGCTCTTGGGGGCGGTGGCGCTCAACGCGGCGCTGCTCTGGGTCATTCCCAAGGGGTTCTTCCCGCAGCAGGACACCGGGCGGCTGATCGGCAACATTCAGGGCGACCAAAGCATCTCGTTCCAGGCCATGAGCCAGAAGCTCGCCCAGATGATGAGCATCGTGCAGCATGACCCGGCGGTCACCAGCGTCGTCGGGTTCACCGGCGGCGGCGGCGGTGGCGGGCCGGGCGGCTCGACCAACAGCGCCTCAGTGTTCGTCAGCCTCAAGCCGCGCAGCGAGCGCGACGTGAGCGCCGATCAGGTGATCGGCCGGCTCCGGCGGCAACTCGCCCGGGTGTCCGGCGCGCGGCTGTTCCTGCAGTCGGTGCAGGACATCCGGGTCGGCGGGCGGCAGTCGAACGCGCAGTATCAATACACGCTGCAGGGCGACGACGCGGCCACCGTCTATGAGTGGGGACCGAGGATCCTGGCCGTGCTGCAGAAGGACCCGGCGTTGCGCGACGTGAATCTTGACCAGCTTCAGGGCGGGATCGAGACGGATATCGACGTGAACCGCACCGCGGCGGCCGCGCGTGGGCTGACCTCGGCCCAGGTCAACAACGCGCTCTACGACGCATTCGGGCAGCGCCAGGTCAGCATAATCTACGAGGCGGTCAACCAATACCACGTCATCATGGAAGTGGCGCCGAAATGGACGCAGGACCCTTCCGCGCTCGACCTGATCCGCGTCAGCACCGGGGGCGGCACGGCCAGCGGAACTCAGGCTTCCGGGCTGCCGAGCGGAACCGTTGCCCTCAATACGGCGGCGGCGTCGACCGGGTCGAGCGCCGCCCGCAACCTGGCGCAGAACAGCATTGGCGCCACGGGCAAGGGAGGTTCGTCGTCGGGGAGCTCGGTCAGCACGGCGCAGGAAACGGAGGTGCCGCTCGCGGCGGTTGCGACCTGGGCGCCCGGCACGACGCCGCTGGCGGTCAATCACCAGAGCCAGTTCGTGTCGACGACGATCTCGTTCAATCTCGCGCCCGGCAAGTCGCTGAGCGACGCCGAGGCGGCGACCCAGCGCGCGATGTCCACGCTGCACGCGCCGGCAACGCTGCACGGCTCGTTCGCCGGCACGGCGGCGGCGTTCCAAAGCTCGCTCGCCTCGGAGCCGGCGCTGATCGCGGCGGCGCTGCTGGCGGTCTACATCGTGCTCGGCGTGCTGTACGAAAGCCTGGTGCACCCGGTGACGATCTTGTCCACGCTGCCGAGCGCGGGGGTGGGCGCGGTGGCGGCGCTGATGCTGACCGGGACCGAGTTCAGCATCATCGCGCTGATCGGCCTCGTGCTGCTGATCGGCATCGTCAAGAAGAACGCGATCCTGATGATCGACTTCGCGCTGAACGCCGAGCGCCACGAGAACAAGGGGCCGCGGGAAGCGATCTTCGGCGCCGGGGTGACGCGGTTCCGGCCGATCCTGATGACGACCCTGGCCGCCCTGCTGGGCGCGGTCCCGCTCGCGGTGAGCTTCGGCGAAGGGGGCGAAATACGGCAGCCGCTGGGGATCGCGATCATCGGGGGCTTGCTCGTCAGCCAGTTGCTGACGCTCTACACGACGCCGGTGCTCTATCTTTACCTCGACCGGTTCCGGCTTTGGTCCCGCGCGGGCTGGCGCCGGGCCTTCCCGGACACGGCGCCGGAGGCCGGTGAGTGAAGCTGTTCCAACTGGGTCTATGCATCCTGGTGGCGGGGTGTGCGGTCGGGCCCGACTATGTCCGCCCGCCGGCGGTGGGGGTCGACACCAGCTATAAGGAGCTGGACGGCTGGAAGCCGGCGACGCCGCGCGACATGTCCGACCGCGGCGATTGGTGGACGATCTATGGCGACCCGACCCTGGACTCGCTCGCCGCCCAGGTGCAGGTCAGCAACCAGACGCTTAGGGCCGACGAGGCGGCGTTCCGGCAGGCGGTCGCGGTCGTGGCGGAGGCGCGGGCGCAGCTGTTCCCGACGTTGGGAGCAACGTTCTCGGCCGAGCGCCGCCGCGGGACGTCGGGCGGCAGCACGGTGCTGTCGTCTTCCGGGCTGAGCGCGGTCAACTCGCTGGCGACCGGGGCCGCCTCCACGACGATTGCCACCAGCTCCGGCATCGGCGGCACGGGCGGGAGTGCCGGCAGCAGTTTCGGCCGGGCCGCAACGACCTATCAGCTCGAGGGCACGGCGAGTTGGGAGATCGACCTGTGGGGGCGGGTCCGCCGGCAAGTGGAGAGCGACGTGGCCGCCGCGCAGGCCAGTGCGGCGGATCTCGCCAACGCGCGGCTGTCGCTGCAATCGACGCTGGTGACCGATTATCTGGAGCTGCGGGCAGCCGATGAGCTGGAGGAGCTGCTGAACCGGACGGTCGCCGATTACCGCCGGGCCGTGTCGATCACGGAGAACCAATACAACGCGGGCGTTGCCGCGCGCGGGGACGTCATCACCGCGCAGACGCAGCTGGCGGGCGCGGAGGCGTCGGCGATCAATGTCGGCGTGCAGCGCGCCCAGCTCGAGCACGCGATCGCGGTGCTGATCGGCAGGGCGCCGGCGGAGGTGACGATCGGCCACGGACATCTGCCGGCCTTCGTGCCGCTGGTGCCGCCGGGGGTGCCGTCGGCACTGCTGGAGCGGCGGCCCGACATCGCGGCCGCCGAGCGGACGATGGCGCAGCAGAACGCTGCCATCGGCGTGGCCGTCGCCGCGTTCTACCCGCAGGTGACGCTGTCGGGCCTGCTCGGGCTGGCCGGGGACCCGGTGTCGCAGCTGTTCACCATCAGCAACAACGTCTGGTCGCTGGGCGGGTCGGCGGCGCAGACCATCTTCGACGGCGGCGCGCGCTCGGCGACCGTGGGTGCGGCGCGGGCCGCCTACGACCAAGCGGTGGCAAACTACCGGCAGACGGTGCTGACGGCGTTCCAGCAAGTGGAGGACGAGCTGAGCGCCGCGCGCATCCTGCAGGAGCAGGCGGCGGCGGAAGCGCGCGCGGTGCAACTCGCCGAGCGCGCGGTGCAGATCGCGTTAAACCAGTATCGGGCCGGCACCCAGCCGTACACGACCGTGATCACGGCGCAGAACACTGCGTTGACGGACGAGCAGGCGGCGCTGACCGTGCGCCAGAACCTGCTGACAGCGAGTGCCGCCCTCGTGGTTGCGCTCGGTGGCGGCTTCACCGAGCAAAGCCTGCCCACGCCGTCCACGTTGAAGGACCAGCCGATCTTTCCGTAACGGGGCCTAGACTACCGAGAGCGCTCTGCTTGCCGGTTCGGGTCGAGCAACGACGGTTTCGCCGCAGTTCTGAACCAGGTGGGCCGGGCGTGGTTTTGGCGGGTTTGCAGGATGGAGCGCTGGGTTGACGGATTGAGGCTGGTCCGAGGCCGCCCGCTGACAGATCATGCAGTCGTTCAGACTTAACCGGACGCCGGCGAACGGCTTCTGAGGCAACGAGGTTGGTGGGCTGATGTGGCGCGATTTCCGGTCGTATTATCGGCCGCATCGGCGATTGCTTCTGATGGTGTTCGGCGCGGCGGCCGTGTCCGGGGTGCTCGAACTCGGCTTTCCCATGGCCGTGCGCGCTTTTGTGGACCAGCTTTTGCCGCGTGCGGAAATGGGGCCCATCCTGCTCGCCATCGCCGGGCTGTTGCTGCTGTATATCGGGGCGGCGCTGCTGATTTCGGTCGTGACCTATTGGGGCCACGTGCTGGGTGTCTCGATCGAGACGGAGTTGCGTCGGCGTGCGTTCGACCACCTGCACGCCCTGTCCATGCGGTTCTACGACGGCGAGAAGACGGGGCACCTGGTGGGGCGGATCACGACCGACCTGTCCGACATCGGTGAAGTGGCCCATCACGGGCCGGAGGATGCGCTGATCGCCGTGCTGACGTTCGTTGGCGCGTTCTTGCTGATGTTGTTCGTGAGTTGGCCGTTGGCGCTGGTGGCGCTCCTGGTCGTGCCGGTGGCGACCTGGCTGATCGTGCATTACGGCTCGCGCATGGACGCGGTATGGCGGGCGCAGTTCAGCCGGGTCGCGCGGTTCAACGCGCGGGTGGAGGAGAATGTCGGCGGCGTCCGGGTCGTGCAGGCCTTCGCCAACGAGCAGCATGAACGGGCGCTGTTTGCCGCCGAGAACGAGTGTTACCGCTTCGAAAAGATCGGCGCCTACGGCATCATGGCAAAAAGCCTGACGCTGAACTATCTCAGCATGCGGCTCGTGCAGATCGTCATCATGCTGGCGGGTACGGTGCTGATCGTGCGGGACGCGCTCTCGGTCGGCGATTTCGTCGCCTTTCTTCTGCTCGTCAGCGTGTTCTATCGCCCGTTGGACAAGATCGGCACGATGATCGAGATCTATCCCCGCGGGCTCGCCGGCTTTCGCCGGTATCGCGAGTTGCTGGCGATGGTGCCCGAAGTGCAGGACAAGCCCGGCGCTCCGGATGTCGACACGATCGGGACGGGGCGCTTCCGCGGCGATATCCGGTTCGAGGGCGTGACGTTCGGCTACGGCCCGGACCGGCCCGTTCTCGCGGGCCTCGACCTCGCGATCGGCGCCGGAGAGACGGTCGCGGTCGTTGGACCGTCGGGGGCCGGCAAGACGACGCTCTGCGCGCTGCTGCCACGCTTCTACGATACCGACGAGGGGCGGATCACCATCGACGGGATCGACATCCGCGACGTGACCCGGCGCTCGCTTCGTCGGCAGATCGGGATCGTCGAGCAGAACGTGTTCCTGTTCGCGGGCACGATTGGGGAGAACGTCGGCTATGGCCGGCTCGGCGCCTCGGCCGCCGAAATCCGCACGGCCATCCGGCGGGCGCGGCTCGAAGAGTTCGTCGATTCCCTACCGGATGGGCTCGACACGGAAATCGGCGAGCGAGGGGCGCGGCTGTCGGGCGGGCAGCGGCAGCGGATCGCGATCGCCCGCATCTTCCTCAAGAACCCGCCGATTTTGATCCTGGACGAAGCCACCTCCGCCCTCGACAGCGAGACGGAGCAGGCGATCCAACGCTCGCTGTCCGACCTGGCGGAAGGACGGACGACGCTGGTCGTCGCGCACCGCCTGGCCACGATCAGACGGGCGGACCGGATCGTGGTGCTGTCGCCGGAGGGCGTGCTGGAGCAGGGCTCGCACCGTGCGCTTCTGGCGCAGGGCGGCGCCTATCGCCGTCTGCACGAAGCGCAGTTCGGGTTGGACGCCGCCGAGTGAGCGCGGTGGTGGGCGACGGCGTTCCGGTAGGCCAGCGGAGATGGGCGGTCGCGACCATCGTTCTGGCAGTGGGGATGGCGTCGCTCGACACCTCGATCGCGAACACCGCGCTGCCGACGATCGCCATCGACGTGCAGGCCAGTCCGGCGGCGTCGGTGTGGGTCGTCAACGCCTATCAGCTGGCCCTGGTGGCGACGCTGCTGCCGCTCTCGACGCTCGGCGAGATCCATGGCTTTCGCCGGGTCTACCTCTGGGGACTTGGTCTGTTCACGATCGCCTCCCTGCTTTGCGCCATGAGCTGGTCGCTGCCGACGCTGACCGGAGCGCGCGTGCTGCAAGGCGTCGGGGCGGCCGGGATCATGAGCGTCAACACCGCTCTGATCCGGTTCATCTACCCGGCCGGGCAGCTCGGGCGCGGCGTCGGCTTCAACGCGATGGTGGTGGGCGTGAGCACGGCCATCGGCCCTTCGATCGCGGCCGGGCTCTTGTCCGTGGGGCCGTGGCCCATGCTGTTCGCGGTCAATGTGCCGATCGGGATCGCGGCGATGGCGCTTGCCGTCCGCGCCCTGCCGGACACGCCGCTGTCGCCGCATCGGTTCGACTGGCAGAGCGGCGTGCTGAACGCGGTGTTCTTTGGTGCCCTGATTTTCATGATCGGCGAGGCCGCACATCGGGCTTCGGCGGTGCAGACGGCGGCGCTGCTGGCGATCGTGGTCGGGTCTGGCGTCGCGCTGGTGCGGCGCCAGCTCAGACTGCCAGTGCCGCTGCTGCCGATCGACCTTTATCGACGCCCCATGTTCGCGCTCTCCTCGGTGACCGCGATGTGCTCGTTCGCCGCGCAGGGCCTGGCGTTCGTGTCGCTGCCCTTCCTCTTCCAGCTCGACATGGGGCGCACAGCCGTCGAAACTGGCCTGTTGCTGACCCCGTGGCCGGTTGCGACGGCGCTGATGGCGCCTGTGGCTGGCCCGCTATCGGACCGTTTCCCGCCCGCTATCCTCGGCGGCATCGGCATGGCGCTGCTCACGCTCGGCTTGGCGCTCATGGCCGCTCTGCCGGACGGCGCGCAGGGCATGGCGATCGCGTGGCGGATGCTGATCTGCGGCGCGGGATTCGGCTTCTTCCAATCGCCCAACCTGCGGGCGATCATGTCGAGTGCGCCGCCGGGTCGCAGTGGCGGCGCGTCCGGCATCGTTGCGACCTCGCGGCTGATGGGGCAATCCACGGGTGCGGCGCTGGTCGCACTCTGCTTTGGTATCACCGCCGCTCACGGCCCCTCTCTGGCCCTCGCATTGGCGGCGGGGTTCTCCGGGGCGGCGTGCCTGATCAGCTTCTCGCGGCTGTTTGCAGGCAAGCGCTGAGCGCGATCAGTCGATCAGGCGCATGGTCCAGTGGTGTTCGCAGAATTGGCTGGCGATCGTCATGACGAGGGTGCCGTCGGCGGCCTTGCCCTCGAGCCGGCCTTCGCCGTCGGAAATGTCGAACTTGCCGTCTGGGCCGACCGGCGCCGTCAGCGGCACCCGGGTTCGGCCAGGACCTTGATAGGACAGGGTCACCGCCCCGTTCTGCAACTCATAGACACGCGGGCCGCTGCGGGGGCAGTAGCGATTGTCCGAGCGGATCAGCCGCGCCGTGCCGCGATACCGCCCCTCGATGCCGCTCGGCGGGGCCGGCGGCGGCCGCAGCACGATGGGCTCCGGCTTGGCGGCGCAACCGGCCATCAGCAGACCGGCCGCCGCCGCCAAGAGAACGCGTGCTTCAGCCAACGATTTCGGTGCCCGAGAAGAAAAACGCGATCTCTTGGGCGGCTGCCTCGGGGCTGTCGGAGCCGTGGGCGCTGTTGGCTTCGATGCTCTCGGCGAACATCTTGCGGATGGTTCCTTCCTCGGCATTCGCCGGGTTGGTTGCGCCCATGAGCTTGCGGTTGTGCGCGATCGCGTCTTCGCCCTCGAGGACCTGGACCACCACTGGGCCGGAGGTCATGAAGGTCACGAGATCGCGGAAGAAGCCGCGCTCCTTGTGGGCGCCGTAGAACGCTTCGGCCTGCGCCTGCGACAGGCGCATGCGCTTCTGCGCGACGATCCGCAATCCGTTTTCCTCAAACACGGCGTTGATCTTGCCGGTCAGGTTGCGCCGGGTCGCGTCGGGCTTGAGGATGGAGAGGGTGCGTTCGGTCATACTCTGTCTCGGTTGTGGGGTGCCGCGCTTTAGGACAGTTCGGACCGGCTGGGCAAGGGCGCGGCCGGTCGGGTAGTCTCCGCCCATGAGCCTGCTGGTGATCGATGGCGTGACGCTGCGCATGGCGGGGCGGACCTTGCTCGACGAGGCGACTCTGCGGGTCGATCCCGGCCGCCGGATCGGGTTGGTCGGCCGCAATGGCGCCGGCAAGAGCACGCTGCTGAAAGCGATCATGGGCGAGATCGGGATCGACGGCGGGGCCATCAGCCTGTCGGCTCGCGCCCGGCTCGCCCAGGTGCGGCAGGAGGCACCCTCCGGCCCCGCGAGCCTCGTCGACACGGTGCTGGCGACCGACCTCGAGCGGCAGACGCTGCTGGCCGAACGGGAGCGCGCCGACCGCGGGCTGGTCGACCCGGGCCGGCAGGCAGAAATCCACGAGCGCCTCCGCACGATCGGGGCCGAGAGTGCCCCCGCCCGGGCTGCGGCCATCCTCGCCGGCCTCGGCTTCGACGCGGCCGCCCAGGCCCGCCCGGTGAGCGACTACTCGGGCGGCTGGCGCATGCGCGTCGCGCTCGCCTCGGCGCTGTTCGCCAACCCCGACCTGCTGCTGCTCGACGAGCCCACCAATCACCTCGACCTCGAGGCGACGCTCTGGCTAGAGGGCTGGCTTGCTCGTTTCCCTGGGGCTGCGCTCATCGTCAGCCACGATCGCGGCTTGCTCGACCGCGCCGTGGAAGCCATCGCGCATCTCGACCGCGGCAAGCTGAGTCTGACGCCCGGCGGCTACGACGAGTTCGTTCGCATCAAGACCGAGCAGGCCATGCAGCAGACGCGGATGGCCGAGCGCATCGCCGCCCAGCGCGCCCACATGCAGGCCTTCGTCGACCGTTTCCGGTCCAAAGCCACCAAAGCGCGGCAGGCCCAATCCCGGATCAAAGCGCTCGAGAAGCTCCCGGTGCTGGAGACCGTCGTCGCGGACGCGCCGACGACGTTCGACTTTCCGCAACCGAAGCGCCTCGCCCCGCCCATCCTCGCTCTCGAGCGGGTTGCCGTGGGCTATGACGGTCGGCCTGTGCTCTCCGGCCTCAATCTCAGCCTGGACATGGACGACCGGGTCGCGCTGCTCGGCTCCAACGGCAACGGTAAGAGCACGCTCGCCAAGCTGATCGCCGGCCGCCTCGACCCACTCTCGGGTGAGGTCCGCCGCTCGCCCCGGCTCGGCGTCGGCTACTTCGCCCAGCATCAGACAGACGAGCTGGTGATGGACGACACGCCCATCGACCACATGACCCGCGCGCTGCCGCAGGCCACGCCGCCGCAGATCAGAAGCCAACTGGCGCGTTTCGGGCTCGACGCCGACCGCGCCGGGACCAAGATCTCGGCCCTTTCCGGCGGCGAGAAAGCGCGGCTTCTGCTCGCGCTCGCCACGCGCGACGCGCCGCAGCTGCTCATTCTGGATGAGCCCACGAACCATCTCGACATCGACGCCCGCGAGGCGCTGGTGCGCGCCTTGGCCGCTTTCGAGGGTGCCGTTCTGCTCATCACCCACGATCCCCATCTGGTCGATCTGGTGGCCGACCGGCTTTGGCTCGTCGCCGACGGCACCGTCCGGGCTTTCGAGGGCGCGATGGACGAATACCGGTCGTTGCTGGCTGATCGCGCTCGTCCGGCTGGCAAGCCCGAGGGACCGACCCGCCGTGACGACCGCCGCGACCGGGCTGAAATCCGCGCCCAGCAGGCGCCGTTGCGGCGGCAGGCCAAGGACGCCGAGAGCCGCCTCGCGAAACTGGCGGCCGAGAAGACCCGGCTCGAAGCGCAACTGGCTGACCCCGCCCTGTATGTGCCGGGTAAGGCCGCCGATATTGCTGCAATCAATCAGCGCCTTGCCGTCCTCGGACGCGAAACCGAAGCCGCCGAGACGCTCTGGCTCGAGGCGTCGGAGGCGCTGGAAGGCGCGGCTTGAGGGGCGGTGGTGTTTGGCGCTCAACCTGCCTTCATTAGAGGCAGATCGCTCAAGCGTTGCCGCCAGCGCTCGACGAGCTCGCCAGCATGGAACCGGCTCCAGTTTTTAATGTCAGCCGGCACGGTGCTTGCTACCTATTGAGTTGCGTGCTCTGGTTCGAGGGCTGGTATGCAACTTTATGGGGGCCTCTACATGATTTCACGCCGCGCTACACTGAAGGGGGTGCTGCTTTCCGCGACGATGATCGCGGGCGCGACGGGCTTTGGCGAACAAGCCCGCGCGGCCGACAAGGTTTTGAAGATCGGGATAGACCTATCGTTCACCGGAGCTGACGCCGAGAATGCGGGGCGGATCGCCAACGGCGCGATCCTTGCGTTCGACGAGGCGAACGCAAAGCACGAGGTTCCGGGCTACACCTTCCAACTCGTCAAATACGACGACGCGACGCCCACGGCCGGCCAGTATGACCCGGCGCAAGCGGCAACCAACGCGCGCTCCATGGTGTCGGACAAGTCGACCGTCGCAGCCATCGGGCCGCAGATGTCGGGCGCCGGCAAAGCGATGGCGCCGATCCTGAGCCAGGGCGACCTTGCGATCATCACGCCGTCCTCGACCAACCCGGACATCACCGATCCGAAGTTCGCGGCACAGTACCGTCCGGCCGGCAAGGCGATCTACTTCCGCACGGTCGCAACGGATGCGTTCCAAGGGCCGAACATGGCCAACTACATGGCCGATAAGCTGAAGGTGAAGTCGGTATTCGTCCTGGACGACACCGGCGCCTATGGCGTGGGCCTGGCCGACGCGTTCCAGGCGCAGGCGGAGAAGAAGGGGTTGAAGATCCTCGGACGCGACAAGCTGGACCCGAAAGCGGTCGACTACTCGTCGATCCTGACCAAGATCAAATCGTTGAACCCCGATTCGCTGTATTACGGCGGCGTGGCACAGGCGGGTGTCAAGCTAGCCAAGCAGGCCTACGACATCATTCCGAAGATGATCAGGGCGGGCGGCGACGGCATCCAGAGTGCCGACTTCCTGAAGGGCGCGGGGTTCCCAGCGGTCGAGGGGTGGTATGCGACGGTGGCTTCGCCGCACTTCGAAGCCTCTTCGGACGCGAAGGCGAAGGCATTCAGCGAGGCATATTCCAAGAAGTTCAACCAGCATCCAGA
>Ga0326763_1000717_pt1 | contig 11259 bp, 12 predicted proteins | sample NORPS_P_FD_207671 | JGI IMG/M metagenome (GOLD analysis project Ga0326763, IMG submission 207671) | Hot spring water microbial communities from Norris Geyser Basin, Yellowstone National Park, WY, United States - NOR.PS_P | ecosystem: Environmental > Aquatic > Thermal springs > Unclassified...
TAGGGCCGCAAAATCTGCGGCAGGCGCTTCTGCCAGTCGCGCCCGAAGCCGGCCCCCCAGACCATCTTGCGTCCCAGGTTGAGTGGGCTGGGCGAGGCCAGAAAGGCCTCCTTAACCGCCTGGGCAAAGGGCAGCCAGTCGCGCATGAAGCGGCGGTAGGCCTGGCCCTGCCCCGGGTAGCGCTGGTCCAGCTCGAGGGCGGTGCGCTCGGGGTCGCGCCGGACAAACCAGCTCTCCTGGGCGTCGGAGGCGTGAAAGAGAGGGTCGAGCTCGAGGTACTCCAGCCCGTACTTGTAGAGCTCGAGCTCGTCCACCACCGGCGTCAGGCGGATCAGGATGTGGGCGCTGCCCCCTAAGTCGAAGCGGAAACCCTCATGGTCAATGGTCGAGACTGCCCCGCCCGGCACCTTGCGCCGCTCGAAAACCCCTACCCGGTAGCCCGCCTGGGCCAGATAGGCCGCCGTTACCAGGGCGTTGTGCCCCGCGCCCACCACCACCACATCGAAGTCCGGCATCTCGGGCGAATGATACCGCAGATGAGGCTCGTTCAAAATGGGATGAACCGTGCTTCAAGCGCCCCGTAGCCAGATGGCCTTGGGCAGAAGCAGCACCCGCTCGTAGGTGGAGAGCGAGGCCCGGCGCGAGAGGTTGTCCCAGCCATTCAGCTCGAGCTTGTCCAGAATGCCCTGGTACTGCAGGGCCGCCAGCGCCACCGCCCCGCGCCCGGTTTGCAGATACTTCAGACCGGCCAGGCCTTCGCGGTAGAGCCGACGGGCCTCCTGGGCCAGTTCGCGCATCAGGGCCACGTAGCGCGGGCTGATGTAGCCCTGGCGCAGCTCTTCGATGGATACCCCATGCTTGCGCATCAGCTCGGCGGGTAAGTAGACCCGCCCCAGGGCCAGGTCTTCTCCCACATCGCGCAGGCAGTTGGTGAGCTGCATGGCCTGGCCCAGTTTGATGGCGGCGTCGCGCCCGGCCTCGCCCGCCCCGCCAATGGGGGCAATCATCAGCCCCACCGTACCGGCCACCCGGTAGCAGTAGGTGTAAAGCTCCTCCAAAGCTTCCAGGCGTACCGGATTCAGGTCGGCCAGAAAACCCTCTTTCATATCGGCAAAGGCTTGTTTGGGGATGTCCCAGCGCTCCAGCGCCCAGGTCAGAGCCATTTCCCAGTCTTCCCTGGGAACCCCGGCATAGGCCCGCTCGATACCGGCCCACCATTCGCTCAGGTCGGCGAGCGGGTTTACGGATTCGTCCACGGCGTCGTCGCCAATACGACAGGCTGCATATACAGCCCAGGCTCCTTTACGGGCCTCGCCCCAAAACAGCAGGCTACCGTAGTAGAACGTAGCCGAATGGCGACGGATGATTTCCGATACAGCCTGCCAGTTGGGTTCCATAAGCATCTCCCGAAGCAACTTACAAAAAAGCACTGTTTGGCTAAGAATGCACCGACCCTTGCATAGTGACTTTTGTCCCTACCACAAATCCTACCGACCCTTCCCGCCAGCCGTCTACCTTGAAACCACTTTTGGACAGTGAGTCCATTAGCTCCGGGAGGGTGGGGAAGCGCAGCCCAGCCCATTCTAGCACGCGCTGTAAGGGGCCTGGGGAGTGGTGGCTGAACATGATCCACAGCCGCCCACCCGGCTTGAGCACCCGGTACATTTGGTGCACTACCTGCTGGGGGTTGGGAAATTCGTTCCAGCTACCCCCCACCACCACCCCGTCCACCGAGGCCTCGGGCAGCGGGATGGCCTCGGCTCGAGCCAACAGGGGTACGAAACCTGCGTGTCCCCCAGCCTTCTGCAGGGCCACCTTGAGCATGGCCGGCGAGAGGTCGAGGGCAAAGACCCGCGCCGCCCCCGCCTCGAGCAAAGCCCTGGCATATAAGCCCGTAGAGGTTCCTAAATCCAAAAAATCCCGCCCTGCCACCGGCTGCACCGACTGAAGCATCAGGGAAAACTCCTCTTCCAGCGGAAAAGGTCGGCCCGAAAGCAGTGTGAGGGCCCGTTTGCGCCAGATTTCGTAGCCCCGGGCCGTAAGGGGCCACAGGTTGGTGCGGGCCGCCAGCGTGAGAGGGGCGGTTTGACGTTGATCTGGGAACAATTCGCGCATGGATGACCTTATACCTGGGATAGGCTCCTAAAACTGAACAAACTCTGGACACACACTCCAACAAACCCTTGACACAAGTTATACAGTAGCGTACACTATCTTTCAATAGAGGGATTTACTCATGCGAAGCGACCTGGGGGTTTACACCATTGCCGAAGTAGAAGAGCGCACCGGGCTTTCCAGCGCTCTGCTCCGCCAGTGGGAGCGTCGGTATGGCTTCCCCCGGCCCGAGCGTTCGCCGGGTGGACACAGGTTGTACAGCGAGACCGACCTCGAGGCCCTGCGCCTCATCAAGCAGTGGATTGCTGAAGGCGTGGCCCCGGCCCAGGCCGTCAAGCGCTACCTCGAGGGCCTGATCCAGGAAGGCCCCCGTCCCCCCGAGGCCCTTTCCAGGGAGCTCGAGGAGGCCCTGCTACGGGCCGACACCGAATCCGCCGAGCGCGTCCTCTCGGAAGCCTACAAACTGCACCCGATAGAAAAGGTGGTGATGGAGGTAATCTCGCCCTGCCTGCGCCGCATCGGTGATGGCTGGCATATGGGCCGGGTTAGCACCGCACAGGAGCACTTCGCCAGCACCTATCTGCGGGGCTCTTTGCAGGGCCTGCTCAATCTGATGGGGGGTTCGCTGGGGCCTACCCTGGTGGTCTCTACCCTGCCCGGTGAACAGCACGAGATCGGGAGCCTGATTACCGCTCTGTTCTTGCGCCGGGCAGGCTACACCGTGCACTACCTGGGGCCCAATACCCCCCTGGCCGACCTCAAGTCGTTTGCCGAGCGCACCGGGGCCAAAGCCGTGGTGCTTTCGGCGGCGCAGCCCATTTCACTGGAGTCGCTGCCCCAGGAGGCCCTGCGCGGCCTGGCGCCGGTGGTGGTGGTGGGTGGACAGGCCGCAGCCAACGACCCCCGCCTGGTCGAGCGCCTGGGGGCGCGTTACATGGGCAACGACCCCCGAGTCCTGGCCGATACGCTCTCGGCAACCCTAAAGGAGGCTGGCTTGTGGTAAGCAGAAAAAGCGCTGGTATGGCTCGAGGCTCACGCTGGTTACAGTGCAGGTTTAGCAGCAAGGAGACAGTATGAAAAAGGTACGCAGGAAAGAAGTGATTTACCGGGCAGGCGACCGCGCAGATGCGCTGTACCACCTTGAGCGCGGCCTGGTGCGCATCATCGAGATACTACCCGATGGCCGCCAGCTCACCCTGCGCCACGTGCTGCCGGGGGACTACTTTGGCGAGGAGGTGCTCTCGGAGCGGCAGTACAAGTACACCGCCGAAGCCCTCACCGAAGCAGCGGCTTTTGCGGTCGATCCCAAAACCCTCTCCAACGACGACCTGCGGGCCCTGGCGGCCAGCCTGGCCAACCAGATGGCACAGGTGCAGGCCTACGAAACCCACCTCCAATGGGGCGAGCTGCGCAGCCGCATCTGCCGTTACCTGCTCTACCTGGCCGACACCGCCGCCCAGGGGCGCGACGAGCGTGGGGTTTTTGTGACCGCCAGCCACGAAGAAATCGCCGATGCCACCGCTTCTACCCGCGAGTCGGTGAGCAAGCTGCTCTCCGACCTGCGCCACGAGGGTCTGCTGGACACTGGCTACCGCAAGATTTATCTGGTCGACCGCAAGTCCCTGGAACTCGAGGCCGAGAGTCGGATGCTGCAAGCAGTCTGAGGTGGGCATGAAGGTTCTCCTTATTGGTGGCAGCGGCTATGTGGGCAGCCACATGGCCCAGCACCTGCTGGCCCAGGGTCACCAGGTAACGGTGGCCTCGAGGCGCGGTGAGGGGCCCCTCGAGGGGGTGCGCTATGTGGTGGCCGATGCTGCCAAAAACGAGGGCCTGCTCGAGGCGGCCCAGGGCCAGGAAGCGCTTATCTATCTAGTGGGTATCATCCGCGAGCGGGGCGACCAGACCTTTCGACAGGCCCACGTGGAGGGGGTGCGCCACAGCCTGGCCGCAGCCAAGGCCGCCGGCATTCCCCGGTTCGTACACATGTCCGCGCTGGGCGCCGCCCGCGGCACCGGCAGCCGCTACTACGAGACCAAGGCCGAGGCCGAAGAGCTGGTGCAGACCTCCGGGCTGGACTGGACCATTCTGCGCCCAAGCCTGATTTTTGGCCGGGGCGATGAGTTTTTTGGCGGTGTGCTGAAGGGCCTGGTCAGCGCGCCTCTTCCCTTCATACCCCTGATTGGCGACGGCAGCTTTGTTTTCCGCCCCATCTGGGTAGGGGACGTGGCCATGGCCTTCGAACAAGCCCTAAAGCGCCCTGGCACCATTCACCGCAGCTACAACCTGGTCGGGCCCAAAGAATACACCTTCCGCGAACTGCTGCTTTTGGTGCGCGATACCCTGGGCTCTCGCAAACCCCTGCTCCCTATTCCCCTAGCCCTGATGGATCTGGTGGTGCCCCTTATCTCTCCCCTGCCTTTTAGCCCCATCACCCTGGATCAGTACCGCCAGCTAAAAATGGGCAACACCGCCGACCCCGTTTACATGCGCAACGCCTTTAGCCTGGAGGAGCGTTCACTAGAAGCAGAACTGCCCAACATCCTCTCAACTAAACGGTTGGTTGGTGCTTAGTCTGGAATACTGTTGAAAAACACAGGCAGGTCTACCCTGAGGGCGTGACTGAGTCCGCTCGGCCTTACCTGTTGAAAATGCATACGCCCACCGACCCCCTCAAACGCTTTGAGGAAGCCCTTCCGCGCAACCGCGAAAGCCTGCTCAGGCTGTGGGCAGCTCTGGCTCCCCGTGTTCGTGCCTCCGACCCAGCACGCTATTTTGCCGTGCAAGAAGCCCTCGAGCTCGACCTACCCTTTACGGTACTGGCACTGTACGTGTTCCGCGAGTGTCGCCGGGCGCTGGAAAACAGCCCTGCCCAGGAGCGTCTCGCCGAATAGGCCGGCCCTCTGGCCTACCGGGGCAAAGCCTGCTGGCTTTTGATAAGAAATCCCCTGGACTCTATCCAGTGGAAGCCCGCTGCGCCTACCTGCAGACCCAGCCCGCGCTCATACAGAGCTACACCCTGTTTCATTGGTGGTCGGGGGGATGTTAGGGGAATGACTCAGAAGGGTTTCACATGAATCAACCTCGCCCATTCCACCGGATTTTTCCGGCGGCTCCCAAGCCCTGCAAAAACCCGCTACCGCTGGCGCAGGATGTAGCGCAAAGCGGCCTCGAGCTGTTCTTTAGGGTCTGCTTCCACCAGATCGGGTTCCACCCCGCGCCCTTCCCAGGTGGGGCCACTGAAGGGGGCCAGAACTCCATTCGCAACCAGGGCCACCCCGCCATCGGGGAAGCAGTAGGGGGTGAGGGCTTCGGTATTGCCGGCGCTGCGGGTGCCGATGAGGTAGGCCCTTCCGGCGTTTTTCAGCGCCCCGGCCAGCCCTTCGGCGGCAGAGTGTACGTCGCCATCGATCAGCACCACCAGGGGTTTTTGCGTTTGTGGGCGGCCCCAGAAGGGGGTGGTGGGGAACGGAATGGCCCCCAGGCCCCGGCTCACAATGCGCCAGGGTACGCCCCGCATGAAGACCCCCGCGACCTCGGCCATGCGAAGCACCAGCCCGCCCGGGTTGCCGCGCAGGTCCAGCACATAGCCCCGGGCCCTGGCTTCGTAGCGGCGGATGGCGTCTTGCAAAGCAAGCAGGCCCGCCACGTCTATCAGGTCGCCGATCCGCACGATGACCACCCCATCGGTAAAGCGCACCTGGGGCGTCTGGTAGGGGGATTGGGGCGGCTGGGGGGGGGGGGTGGGTGGTGGAGCTGGGTTCACCGGCCTGGCGGGCTCGGAACTTGGCGTGCTGGGATTGGGTGGGGTGGTGGGGAGCAAGTCCTGGTCTTTAAAGGGCAGGGACAGGCACGCTCCTCCGCCCAGCAGCCGCCGCGCCTGTTCAGGGCTCAGCACCCTCGAGTGGTCGTCGCGCAGTTCGCCGTACATCTTGTCCAGCAAACGATATAAACCGTCCCAGTCGCGCACCTCGCGTAGCTTGAGCCGGTAGGTTTCGCCCACCGCTTCCCAGTCCACCCCGTTGAAGCCGGTGTCGTAGTAGCGCTCTTTGACCAACCGCCAGGCTTGCTCAAACCGCAGAGTAAAAGCCTGGGTATCCTGGGCCAGAACCAGGCTTCCCAGCAGCATCCACCCCATCACCCAGCCACGCATAGCTGCATGATACGCGACTGGGCCGGGCCCACAGTGAGCGCCGTGCAGGTTTTGGCCGGTTTGCCAGGGCCAGCAAGTTCAAGCGAGAAGTGAATCTGGGGCGCTCTTTGCCAGTGCTGGGTTGCTTGCGGATTGATTGCTTTGTCCTGAGCACATCTGCTGGCAGCAGCCTACGACGCTTTTTCCTTGTCGTAGCCTTCCTCGAGCTTGGCGAACTCCTCCAGGGCGGCCCTGATGCGGCCTTGCAGGCCCCGAAAACCTTCCATGCGGGCTCCAGTCAACAGCTCGAGGGCCTCTTCCACCGTCTCGACGGCGTAGATATGAAACTTCCGAGCGCGAATGGCCTCGAGCACCTCAGCCCGCAGGGTCAGGTTGGGAATGTTGGCCCTGGGCAGAATCACCCCCTGGCTGCCACTAAGGCCCAGGGTCTGGCATACCCGGAAAAACCCCTCCACTTTGGCATTGATGGCCCCCACCGCCAGCACCTTGCCGGTCTGGTCTACCGCCCCCGTCACGGCCAGGTCTTGCCGCAGGGGGAAGTTGCCAATCGCCGACAGCGCCGCCACCAGCTCGGCCAGCCCCGCCGAGTCGCCTTCAATGGAAACATAACTCTGCTCAAAGGCCAGGCTGATGGTGGCCGGCAGGGGGCCGTTCTCCACATAACGGCTGCGCAAGTAGCCAGCCAGGGTCAGTACCGCCTTGTGGAAAATTTGCCCTCCCAGACCAGCCTCGCGGTCTATAGAAATCAGATGGTCGCGGCCTGGGGCGGCCCGTGCGGTCAGTCGGGCCGGGCGGCCCCAGTAGGGCACAGCTTCAACAACCACCAGGCTGTTTACTTCACCCACCGCTTTGCCGGTGGTGTGCAGGCTTACAGTCCCTTCTTGTACAGCACGCAAAAACTCCTCTTCGGAAAGGAAGTTTCGCTGGTCGCGGGCGGCCAGGGCTTTTTCGACGGCCTCGGCGCTGATAAGGCCTTCGCCCAGGACCGCGGCTTCCTCGGCCAGGGCGCGAATTTCAACCAGCCGGGCATCCATGCGCTCGCGCTGCTCGGCGCTGCGCCGGGCCTCGTCGAAAAGCCGGGTCAGGCCACCCTGGGTGAGCTGGAAGCCCTGGGCCTGGAGCCACCCCCCCAGGGCCATCCGGTTCTCGGGGCTGGCCGGCAGGGTGGGCGAAAACTCGGCCCGTATACGGAACAGTTCGCTAAAGGCTGGATCCTCTTCCAGGGCTTCAAAAGCCTCATGGGTGCCCACCAGCATGACCTGCATCTGGATTGGGAAGGGCTCGACCTCGAGGCCCGCTGGGGCCTGGGGCTCGGTAACCGGCTCGACCTGCCCATTGCGCAAGGCCCGCTTGAAGGCTTCCCAGGTACCCTCCCGCCGCAGGCTCAGGGCGTCCAGAATCAGATACCCCCCCTGGGCGCGGTGCACCGCGCCGGGGCGGATCAGGCTGACATTGGTGCTCCATACGCCCCGGTCTACGATGTAGTCCAGCCGCCCAAAAAGCCGGGGGGCGGTGGCGTAGGGTTCGTAGACAATGGGGGGTGGGGTGCCGCTGCTGGAAGAGGTAAGCAGGTTGGGCCGCCACTGGGCCGGGTCGAGGGGCTCGCCGGTTTCGGCATAGCGGGCCAGGCGGGCCCGCAGGGCCTCGAGGTAGGCCCTGGCCTGGGGGAAGCGTTTAAACAGCGGCTCGAAGCGGTTGTTCAGGTAATGCAGCGCCCAGTCGCGGCGCAACCGCCGCAGTGCAACCTCGAGCTCGGCAGCAGCAGCCAGACTACCCAGCGTAACCTCCTCCAGCCGGGCACTGAGTTCGGCTGGCACCGGGCCGGGACCGGTAAACTCCAGCCTTTCGCCGCTGACCGATAGGGCAAACCCCGCCGCCTGGGCTTCTTGCTGAAGCGCGGCCAGCTGCTGCTCACGGTACTGTTTGAAGCGGGCCTCGAGCTGGGTTTTTTCCCGCAGAAAAGAGCCCTGACGAAACAGCTCGTCCAGCCGATTGACCTCCAGCAGCAGACTTTCCACGGCCTCGGCCAGATGGGTTTCCTGACCGCTGGGCAGGGTCAGCACCGCCACCTTGCGCTCCGACAATGGCACATACAGCAGGTCGGGCGGGGTTTCCACGGTCTGGGTGCTCAGATAGGCCAGCAATGCCTCGTGTTTCCCCAGGCTGGAAGGCCCCACCAGATAGGCGTGGAAACCCCCACGAATCGCCATCTCCAGCGCATCCCTGGCCCGCTCCTGACCAAAAAAGGGTTTTGCTGGCGGGAATAAGGCCATTTCGTCGGAATTTTCGCAAAATGTACGCCACTCCAGCGCCTCGTAAGAAAGCTTCATGCGGGACAAGTATACCCACAGCCGGGCACTGAACAAGGGGTAGCAAAAAGCCTGGCCCAGGGCTTTCAGGCAAAACCCAACCCTGTTATGCTGTTGCCAAAGGAGGCAACTACGCCATGTCTATGCGTGTTCTTGGGATGATTCTCGCGGGGGGGCAGGGTTCAAGGCTATTTCCCCTCACGGCCAAACGCGCCAAGCCTTCTGTGCCGTTTGGAGCGCGCTACCGCATCATTGATTTTGTACTCAACAACTTTCTGAACTCGGGGATTTACAGCATCTATGTACTCACCCAGTTCAAAGCCCAGTCCCTGACCGAGCACGTGCAACGGCACTGGCGCTTTGGGGGCTTTCTGGAGGATGCCTTCATCCTGCTGGTGCCGGCCCAGATGTACCGCTACGAGGAGCTGGGGCCGGTCTGGTACCGTGGCACCGCCGATGCCATCTACCAGAACCTGCACCTCGTCAACAACCACAAACCCGAGAACGTGGCGATCTTTGGTGGCGACCACATCTTCAAGATGAACATCGCCCACATGCTGGACTACCACAACGACCACAAGGCCGACCTGACCATCGCGGCTTACCCCGTGCCCATTGAGCAGGCCAGCCGTTTTGGAGTGCTGCAGGTAGACGAGCAGTGGCGCATGGTGGGATTTCAGGAAAAGCCCAAAAACCCCACCCCCATCCCGGGCAAACCGGATCAGGCCCTGGTCTCGATGGGCAACTATATCTTCCGCACCGAAGCCCTGGTAGAGAAGCTCGAGCATGACGCCAAAGACCCCAACTCCTCGCACGACTTTGGCAAAGACGTAATCCCCCGGGCCCTAAGCGAGGGCTACCGTATCCAGGTCTACGACTTCAAGCGCAACCCCATCCCCGGCCAGCAAGGCCCCAACACCTACTGGCGCGATGTGGGTACCATTGATGCCTATTTTGAAGCCAGCATGGATCTGATTCAGGTTACCCCTGAGTTCGACCTGTACAACCCCGAATGGCCCCTGCGGGCGGCCAACTTCAACTCCCCACCGGCCAAGTTTGTGCACGAGGCCGGGGCCCGTACCGGGCAGGCTTTCAACAGCCTGATTGCCGGAGGCTGCATCATTTCCGGGGGCACCATCCGCGAGTCGGTGATTTTTCGCCGAAACCGCATCAACTCCTATGCCCTGGTCGAGCGCAGTGTGCTCTTCGACGAGGTCGAGGTGGGGCGTTATGCCAAGCTGCGCAACACCATCGTGGACAAAAACGTCATCATCCCGCCCCACACCGAGATTGGCTACGACCTCGAGGCCGACCGCGCCCGGGGCTTTACCGTCACCTCGGAGGGCATCGTGGTGGTGCCCAAAAGCTACAGGTTCTGATCTGTGCTTATTGCTGATAGCCTATAGGCAAATAGCGGTTTTACCCTAAGCTATTAGTTGTTGGCTACAGGTATTTTATGGACAAGCATCCCGGTAAGGTTTTTTATCGCCTGACACGCATTTTCCCCGGCGACCAGCTACCGGGTGGACGGGCCCCTGCGGCCAAGGTCTACGCCAATCCGCTGGAATCGGTAGAGCTTGCGGAGCCCGCCCGCGACGGGGGGCCGGCAGTATGGCGGGTGCTGTCCAGGGTTGCGCCCACCACCCCCAAAGTGGGCTCCTCCATCACCCAGGCTGAGCTTTCGCAGGTGCTGGCCCCGCTGGCGGTGCGCCGGGGGGGGCGGGGCTATCCTTCGGCAGGGGGAGCCTATCCCCTCGAGGTCTACCTGGCCGTGCAGCACCTGCAGGACACCTTCCAGGGCATCTACCACTACGCTGCCAAACAGCACCAGCTAGAACAGCTTTCCAGCCGTTTCGACCCCAAGGGTTGGCGAGCAGCCCTGATGGATCTGGAGGCGGTGGAAGCCTCGGCGGCGCTGGTGGTTTTTAGTGCCGTACCGGAACGCTCCGAGGCGGTGTTTGGGCTGCGCGGGTTTCGCTATGCCCTGCTCGAGGTGGGCTACGCGGTGGGCGAGGTGATGGTGGCCGCCACCGCCCTGGGCCTGCAGGCCTATCCCGCCGAGACCTTCTACGACGAAGAAGTGCGCAAACTCCTCTCGCTGCCCGATACCGAGCATCCGGTAGTGGTGCTGCTGCTGGGCCGGTAGACCTCGGGTGCCCTCCGCCCCCCAAGTAACGCGGCCAGTGCCCCTCCTGACAGCGGAAGGTAGGGCCTGTAGGGCCTTCGCCTCTTTGGCCTCATGTTAGACTGAGCTTATGATGGTGGTGCTGCCGCGTGGGCTGGAAAAAAAAATCTCCGACCTGAAAAAGATAAAGGGTAAAGGGTGGTACAAGGAGCTAGAAAGAGCTATTGACATTATCCTGGCTGAAAACCTGCTTCTCACCTCAAATCCCAAGCAAGAGCTGACCGAGGCGCAGGCCATAGAAGAAGCAGGCAAATCTGTAAAAGCGCATCGCACCCGGAACAGAAGGGGTAAGTCTGTGTGAAGTTTGTGTTGGACACAAGCTTTTTCATAGCTGCCCTCCTCAACCCTGGTGGCCCCACAGCCCACACCCTGGTCAAGTTGCTTAAAGGCAAACACCAGGTTTTTTATTCCGAAGCGCTGATTACAGAAATCAAAGAAGTCGCCAACCGCAAAAAATAGGCTCCCAATACATTGCAGCGGTCATACTGCTTTTGCGTACA